>ERZ808049.141-NODE-141-length-66673-cov-11.616569_pt1 | contig 66673 bp, 70 predicted proteins | sample MGYA00380198_ERZ808049 | MGnify/ENA primary metagenome ERZ808049 (study PRJEB31490, sample SAMN06133414) | mouse gut metagenome | isolation source: Z2_2 | host: mice | place: China: Chengdu | collected 2015-05 ...
CGGTTCACTACACTTGGCGGTAAATACCTGTGGTTGGTTTATCTCCAACTGAATTCATGCCATGCCTGGCACACCATTAAAAAATATGTCATACATAAAAGTATGACATATTAACTATTTTGAAGCTATTGGTTTTTTCAATAATCCTAGTAATATCATTCCTACAATAGCTCCTATTGATAAGGCAATAAAATACCCTAATGGATTACTAATTACTCCTATAACGAATATACCACCATGAGGTGCCATTAATGTACATCCAAAAGCCATTGACAATGCCCCAGCAACTGCTGAACCTGCGATACACGCTGGTAAAATATGCAAAGGATCACTAGCTGCAAAAGGTATTGCTCCTTCAGTAATAAATGAAAATCCCATAATAAAATTAGTAACTGTTGTACTTTGTTCCTTTTTAGTGAAACGATTTTTAAAAAATAATGTTGCTAGAGCAATTGCTAATGGAGGAACCATTCCGCCAATCATTACAGCTGCCATAATATCATAATTCCCACTTGCAATAGATGCTGTTCCAAATACATAAGCTGCCTTATTGATTGGACCACCCATATCAGCAGCCATCATCCCTCCTAAAACTAGACCTAATAATACCTTACTAGAACCACCCATTGAATTTAAAATATTAGTAATTCCATTATTAACTGCTGCAACTGGTGGATTAATAATAAACACCATTCCTAGTGCCATAATTAGGATTCCAAAAAACGGATACAATAAAACTGGTTTTAATCCTTCAAATGCATCTGGTAAATAATCAAATAATTTTCTTAATCCTATCAATAAATATCCTGCTGCAAAACCAGCGGCTAATGCTCCTAAAAAACCTGAGCCACCTCCAGAAGCTAAAGCACCACCGACAAATCCTACTGCTAAACCTGGACGATCTGCAATCGACATAGCAATAAACCCTGATAAAATAGGTAACATAAATCCAAAAGCAGTATCACCAGCATTTTTTAAAAAAGCTGCTAATTCTGTATTACTTCCAAAATTTTTAGGATCAATAGTATAATCATCAAATAAAAATGCTAATGCTATTAAAATCCCACCACCAATTACAAAAGGTAACATATGACTAACACCATTCATTAGATGTTTATAAATTGTTCGACCTACACCTTCATTAGAGTCTTCAATTTTTAAATTAACTGTCTTATCACTTTGATAAATTGGAGCATCATCACTCAAGGCTTGTTTGATTAAATCTGTTGCTTTATTAATTCCATCTGCTACTTTTACCTGAATAACTGGTTTTCCAGCAAAACGTGCCATCTCAACATTTTTATCTGCTGCAACAATAACTGCTTGACATTCAGAAATTTCTTTTGCTGTCAAAGCATTTTTAGTTCCGCCACTGCCATTTGTTTCTACTTTAATCGTTACATTCATTTCTTTAGCTTTTTCTTCTAAAGCCTCTGCTGCCATATAGGTATGTGCAATTCCAGTTGGACAAGCAGTTACTGCAACAATTTGATAACTACCACTAAATGATTTTTGGGCAACTTCTTTTTGAGTCTCTTTTTCTTTTTGACTAGCTTCTTTTTCATCAATAATTCTCATAAAAGTTTCTTTACTTTTGGCATTAACTAATGCCTCTTTAAAATCATTATCCATTAACATCTGCGAAAGCATTGCTAAAATCTGTAAATGTTCATTTCCACTTGATTTAGGTACAGCAATCATAAAAAATAATTGAGCTGGATTTCCATCAAGAGACTGATAATCAACTCCATCTTTAACAACCATTGCCGCTAAACCTGGTGCTACAACAGTTTCACTTTGAGCATGAGGAATAGCTATTCCTTCACCAATTCCTGTAGTACTTAATTCTTCACGAGCATATATTCCTTGTTTATAAACCTCTTTATCTTTTAAATTCCCCTGTTTATCCATTAGATCAACTAAATGATTAATAGCTTCATCTTTTGATTTAGCTGCTGCATTAACATCAACAGATACACTCTTTAATAAATCTGTAATCTTCATTATTCGATAACCTCCACATTAATTTGTTGATAAACTTTATCAATCATTTCTTTTTTAGCTAAATCATCACTAAAAGCTGTTGCACCACCACATGCACTACCTAAGTGAATCGCTTCTTGATAACTTTTATTTTTTAAATAACCAGCAATAAATCCTGCAACCATTGAATCTCCACTACCAACTGAGTTAATTAATTCTCCTTTAGCACTATTACAAAAATACACATGATCATCTTCACTTATTAATAATGCTCCGTCTTTTCCTAATGACACTAAAACATTTATTGCTCCTTGTTCTCTTAACTTTTTTGCATAAAATATTATTTCTTCTTGATTATTGATTTTTGTCTTAAAAAGTTCTTCTAATTCATGATGATTAGGTTTGATTAAAAATGGACGATATGATAATACATTTAATAACAACTCGCCTGTTGCATCAACAATTACTTTGATTTTCTTTAAAATCAATCTTTTCATAATTATTTCATAAATATTATCTGGCAATGATGAAGGAATACTACCCGCCAAAATTAAAATATCTCCACTATTTAAATAATCCAATTTTGATAATAATTCATCTAATTTTATATTATTAATATTAGGTCCATTACCATTTATCTCTGTTTCCTTTGTACTTTTCATTTTTACATTTATTCGTGAAATTCCTTCATCTAATACACATAAATCTAAATTAAAACCTCTTTTTTTTAACTGATCTTCTATTTCTTTTCCTGTAAATCCTGCAATAAATCCTAATGCAGTATTTTCAAGACCAAGACATTGTAAGATTGTAGATACATTAAAACCTTTTCCCCCAGGATAAATGGTCTCTTGATAAGATCGATTAGTTTTTCCTTCTTCAAAATCTTTAACCTTCATAACATAATCTAATGATGGATTAAATGTTACTGTATAAATCATACTTTATCTACCTCCACAACTGTAGTATGCTCTTTTATCTGATTTTCTTTACAATAATCACAAATTATAATTGCCTCATTTATATCACCAAAATGAACTGGACTTAATTTATTAAATTTACTATGATCACATAATATATAATTCATTTCACAACGACTAAAAGCAGCCTCCTTAATTAATGCTTCTTCATTATCAGGAGTTGTAAAACCATGTTCAATATCAACACCATTAGTTCCAAAAAAAGCTTTTGTAAAATGATATCTACTTAATTTTTGATAAGTACTCGCTCCAACACAAGCACCAGTAATCCCTCTTATCTCCCCTCCAAGACAAATTACCTTAAATCCTTTTTGTGCTAACATTTGTGCTTGTAACAATCCATTAGTTACATAAGTCGCTTTTTTTTCAATTAAGTAATCAATTAATTTTATTGTAGTTGATCCTGCATCAATATATACAGTATCGTTTTCTTCAACTAATTTACCAGCATATTTCCCAATCAATTCTTTCTGTAATGAATTTTGTGATTGACGTTCACTTAATGGATTTTCAACTGCTAAACTAGCTCTTTCAATAAGAACTGCTCCACCATGAACCCTTTTCAATAATCCTTGATGATCTAACTCCAATAAATCACGTCGTATCGTTGACTCAGAAGCTTTAGTTATATTTACCAGCTCCAATACATTTAAGCTTCCTTTTCTTTTCAATTCCTTCAAAATCAGTCGATGTCTTTCTTCTGTAATCATTTTCATTCACCTCACAAACATATTATATGACTATTCAGTCATATAGTCAATTATTTTATGAATGTTTTTGAATGTTTTTGAACAAAAATAAAAACTTACTAATTAACGTAAGTTTATCATTTTTCCAATAATCATCGCTTTAGAATCAATATTATGTCCTACTTCAGAAGTTTTTACAAGAGGCAAATCTCTATTAATATATCTCTTTACTAAATCAATAATTGTTGGTATACAGCATTTATTCTCCATTTCTATAAATCTGCCTAAAATAATTCCATTAACCTTTTCAAATACCCCAATCTGTTTTAATTGACTTAAATAAGTTGTCATTTGTCCAATTGTTCCACTTCTAGCCTCAAGTAATAATATCTTATTATTCATATTTGGCCAATACTCAGTTCCTGCCAACTTTAAGAAACATCTTATATTTCCACCAACAACAACTCCTTGCATGGAATTGCCCTGAATAAATTCATAGTTAAAATAATACAAATGATCTGTCTTTAAAAAAAGAGATTCATAAAAATTATTTGTCTGTTCTTCCATATCTTCAGCAACTAAATTTTTTATTTGATATAAAATTGATTCATTATTTGTTTTTGTATAAATTGCATTGATAATCGTAGTTAAATCACTATACCCCCAAAACAATTTTTTATTCTTTTTGATAATTTCAAAATCTAAAAATGGTAAAATTTCATTAGCAATATCTCCACCAGAAATATCAAAAATCGCTTTTATCTCTTTATCTTTATAAAAATCCATCAATACCTCAGCTCTCTGTTTTGCATTTCCACTAAAAACTGCTCCTTGTTCAAATATGTATCTACTAATAACAGGTACTAATTCAAATCTAATAAATAAATTTATCAACATATCAATTTTATATTTATCTTTTAATTTAATCCCATTAGAACAACAAACAATTGCTATCTTATCATTATTCTTCATTTATCATACCTCTTATTCCTTTATAAAATACTATCATCAACTTTTCACTATACCCACTTTTATAATACACCATTAATAAATTCTATTACTATATCTTAAATAATATTTATAACTATAATAACATTATTATAAAAAACTCTCTTATATAATACAGAGAGTTAAAAATATACATGCCTATCATTTAAAATTAATTTGGTACTCTCTACTCTCTATGTAAAGAGATTTCATTAACCAAAACATTATGCTGTTGATAATTACTATCAATAAAATCCACAGTTCCATCTTCGTTAAGTTTTGTAAAAGTTACTATCCCATAATCTTGAAAAACAACTTGTTTATTCTTTAAATAAGAAATATTATTTGCATAATCAAGAATTTGATCATAACAGCCTTGTTGATAAAGATTATGATAAATTTTAAAATATGTCAATATTGCAATCATAATTGGTTTAATTAAATATTCTTGACCCAATTTCATTTTCATTGAAGTATATTCACCACTAATAGAATTAACATTTAAACCTATTCCAATTACTACTCCTTCTAATCCATCTTGATATATTGCCTCAACTAATATCCCACATATTTTCAAATCATCAACAAAAACATCATTAGGCCACTTTATTTTTGCTTCAATCCCATACCTATCTAACAAGCCAATTACACTACAAGCAGCTATTTGAGTCATTTTGTGTAAATCATGAGGATTCTTAAAATCCTTAACAAGAATACTCATTAGTAGATCTTGTCCTCTTTTACTTTTCCATATATGCCCATTACGCCCTCGACCTGCAGTCTGATAATTACATTTTACTACACTGTAATTAGGTAATCTATCTAAATTCCTTTTTACATAATTATTTGTCGAATCTACCTCATCTAGCTCAATATAATTCATGCTGTCACCCCTAATCTATATGTAATATTATACAATATATCAATTAGCTTCACAATTCTGTTACCAGCAAAGCTACTATATAACATTCTAAAATACTAAATGTCTTTTTATCTTAGAAAATAATATTGATGAAGTAATCACTGAAACGATTTCTGCAATCGGAAAAGATAACCAAATCAAATTAATATTTCCAAATAAAGATAAGATATACGCACTTGGTAATAATATAAATAATTGTCTAATTAAAGATGTTAATAAACTATATGTACCTTTACCAACTGCTTGAAATACAGCACTACAAACAATCGAATATCCTGCAAGAATAAAATGAAGTGCAATTATCCTTAATGCAGGAGTACCTATCTTAATCATATCTGATGATGCATTAAAATATCCTAATAAAGTTTGTGGAAAACATTCAAATATTATTAATCCAATAATCATTATAGATATAGCATAAATCATTGCTAGATTAATTGTTTTAAACATTCTATCTTTTTTCTTAGCACCTAAATTATATGCAATAATGGGAATCATTCCATTATTCAAACCAAAAATAGGCATAAAAACAAAACTTTGTAATTTAAAATATACTCCAAATACAGCTGTTGCTGTAGTAGAATAAGTAATTAAAATTGTATTCATTCCAAATGTCATAACACTACCAATAGATAACATAATAATAGATGGAATTCCTACTGAATAAATTTGTTTAATAATCTGGAAATCTGGTTTAAATCGTTTAAATTGAAAAGTGATATCATGATTATATTTTAAGTTAAAAAACAGTGCTAACATACATGCAATTATTTGTCCTATAACTGTTGCCAATGCCGCTCCAGCAACACCCATTTTGGGCACTGAAAATAAACCAAAAATAAAGATTGGATCTAATATTATATTGATTATTGCCCCAATACCTTGGGTAAACATCGTAAACATTGTTCTCCCTGTAGCTTGTAAAAGTCGTTCAAATAAAAACTGTCCAAACAAACCAAATGAACTCCCTACAACAATTGAGATATAAACCTTTCCATGATTTATAATTTCTTGATTAGTAGTTTGAATACTAAAAAATATATTGGATATCAGCAATCCCCCAATCATAAAAATTAATGCTGTAATTAAATAAATGAAAATTGAATTTGTCGCTGTTTTATTTACATTATCTTGATTCTTTTCCCCTAAGCTTCTAGACAATAAAGCATTAACCCCTACAGCTGTTCCCCCTGCAAAAGCAATCATTAAGTTTTGCAAGGGAAAAGCTAAAGAAACTGCTGTTAGTGCATTTTCACTAATTTGAGCAACAAATATACTATCAACAATATTATACATTGCTTGAACTAACATTGAAATTATCATTGGTAAAGACATTGTAATTAATAGTTTATTTACAGGCATTACACCCATTTTATTTTCTGTAGCCATTAAAATTTTCCCTCTAAATATAATTTCGAAATTATATCTGCTGCTTCATTAATACCCAAATCACTATTAATTGTTAAATCAAAATTTTTTAATTGTCCCCACTTTTTAGTTGTATAATAATTATAATAATTACTCCTAGTTTTATCCTTCTTTACCACATATTTTTTTAAATCACTATGATTTTCTTTATAATCTTCTTTAACCCGACGGATTCTTGATTCTAATGGTGCATGAATAAAAACTTTCAAAACATTATCAAAATCTTCCAAAATATAATCAGCACAACCACTAACAATAATACAAGCATCATAACTTGCTAGATGACGAATAATTTTTGATTGCATCGTGTACACTTGATCGTTTAAAGGAAGAGTAAATGCACTAGAAGATAGACTATACATAAATCCTGATGATTTTTCTTCTGAAACTTTTCTAATCACATCTACATCAAATCCCATTTCCTTAGCAGCTAAATCAATAACTTCATTATCATAATAAACTATTCCTAATTTTTCTGCGACTTTTTGAGCAATCAACCTTCCCCCAGAACCATATTCTCTTGCAATGGTTATAACCTTTTTACTCATAAATATTCCTCCTCTATACCTTATATTCTAACATATTTTGAGTTATGTTACTATTCTTGTCATATTTTAATAATCTGTTTAATATAGAATTAATTTTGTTCTAGTTTTTTAAATAATGGTAATAATTTTAACAACTTCAATATTTGAACCATAAAAAACTTAATGTTATAATATCTTAGATAGGAGATGAATTAGATGATAAAAGTAGATATCATATCTGGTTTTCTTGGAGCTGGAAAAACAACTTTTATAAAAAAATTAATTAAAGAAATATATCCTGATGAACAAATTGTATTGATTGAAAATGAATTTGGTGAAATTGGAATCGATGGAACATTTATGCATGATTCTGGAATCGAAATAACTGAAATCAACTCTGGATGTATCTGTTGCAGTCTTGTAGGTGATTTTGAAACTTCGTTAGTGGAAGTTATTGAAAAGTATCATCCTGACCGTATTATTATTGAACCTTCTGGAGTTGGTAAATTATCCGATGTAATAAAAGCTGTAAATGAAGTTAATAGTGATGAACTATCACTTGACAATCATATGACTGTAATTGATGCTAAAAAATGTCGTCTATATACTAAAAACTTTGGTGAATTTTTTAATAATCAAATCAAATGTGCCTCATTAATTATTTTAAGCAGAACTGAAGATATAACAGAATTTCAACTTAATGAATGTATTAAAATAATTAAAGAACATAACAATAAAGCCAATATAATTACAACCACTTGGAATCAATTAACCCAAGAAACATTAGTTGCTGCTTTTGATCATAGTGATAATCTTCGTAACCAATTGTTCAATGAATTAGATATTTGTCCTGAGTGTGGTCACCATCACAATCATAATCATGAACATGAACACCACCATAATCATAAATGCAAACATGAACATCATCATGCAGATGAAATATTTACTAGCTGGAGTAAACAAACACCAAAAAAATATACTAAAATTCAATTAGAGACAATCTTAAAAAAACTTAGTGAGAATTCAAACTATGGAAATATTCTAAGGGCTAAAGGCTATGTAGATAGTTTTGAAAATAATTGGTTGTATTTTGACCTAGTTCCAGGGGAATATGAGATTCGTATAGGAAAAGCCAATTTTACTGGTCAAATTTGTGTAATTGGTGAAAAGTTAGATGAACAAAAATTAAATAATTTATTTGATGAGGTTGCTTAATGGAAACAAGAGTATATATTTTTGCAGGTTTTTTAGATAGTGGTAAAACTTCGTTCATAAATGATACTTTGATGAATCCTGACTTTTATAGTGATGAGGATACTTTATTAATAAGTTTTGAAAGTGGTGAAATTTCTTATGATAAAGTATATTTAAAAAAATCTAATACTTCACTAGCTACTTTAGATTACGAAAACTTTACTACATACGATTTAAAGCACCTAGAATTAGAATATCATCCTACACAAATTATGATTGAAGCCAATGGAATGATGGATCTAAATATTTTTGTTAAAGAAATTATTCCAGAAAATTGGAAAGTTGTTCAAGTTTTAACAACCTATGATGCTACGACCTTTTCAATGTATTTAAATAATATGCGTTCATTAGTATATGGACAAGTTATATTTAGTGATCTTGTCATTTTTAATCGTTATAATCAAAACATTAAAAAATCAATGTTAAGAAATAATATAAAAGCAATAAACAGTAATACCCAAATAATTTATGAATTTCCTAATGGTACTATTGATACAATGCATCCTGAAGCAGAATTACCTTATGATATACAAAAAGATTATTTAGAGATTAAAGATCATGATTTTGGTATTTTTTGTATGGATGCAATGGATCATCCTGAGAAATATAATGATAAAACAATTAAAATAAAGGGAAAGTTTATTGGATTAGATAGGGTTATTGAAGATGGTTTTGTTTTAGGTAGACAAGCTATGGTTTGTTGTGAAAAGGATACATCATTGATTGGTCTAGTTTGTATTAGTAAACTAGCTAAAAAACTAATTCCTGATGAATGGATCGTGGTAAAAGGTAAAGTTTCAACTGTTCTTGATCAAGAATACCAAATCAACATTCCTGTTCTAACTGTTGAAAATTTAAATGTTGTCTCTCCGTTAAAAAATGAATATGTAACTTTTGACTAAAAAGCGCAATGCGCTTTTTTATGTGTAAATAAAAAAATTTATTTAATCAAAATTGACCTCAAACAACTTTATCATTCAATCATATTTTTTCATAAACCAGCAATCCTAATTTAATCATCTAACATAATAAATATAATTTCTAAATTTAATTACTTATCCTGCAAACTCCTTTCAATGTAATCTAGTACCTTTTCTACTATCGCCTAAATACAAATTCATACTTACTTTAAATACTTCTATCCTCTTTCTATAAAATCATTAAAACATTTGGGACATAAATACCCAATTTCTGTTTCAATTAAACTTGACGACTCGTTACAGCAATCATCACATTTTTGTATATCCTCTCTAGTATTTTCAATTATTATAAAATTATTTTCCTCTTCCATTGACATCTTAATAACTACCTCTTAAATATTCTAATAGTTTATATAAGTTGAATATAATTCACTTATACTATATAAAATATCATTTTGGTGAATTTTAGTCAACATAGGAATATCTATATATAAATATTTGTTGAATTTAATTATACTTAATGTTACTATTCTATTGAGGTGATAAATTTGGATCCGTTATATTTACAAATTAGAAATTTAAGAAAAAATTTAGGGATGTCACAACAAGAATTAGCAAAAAAAACTGGTTACACTTCTAGATCTTCAATAGCAAAAATCGAAAACGGAGAAGTTGATTTACCGATATCAAAAATAACGCTAATAGCAAATGCTCTAAATACTAACCCTTCTGCCTTAATGGGATTAGATTCTGAAATAAATAATAGAAAAAAAGAATCTCAACCCTTTAATTTAGAAACACTAAAAAAAATAATTGATACTGAATCTGAATTGGCATATAAAAGTTTAGTACGATTATGTAAACATAAGAGAATCCAATTTGATTGGACAGAAAAAACGGTATCTGATTTATCAAATATTGATATTGATGAATATTTAAGGTTTGAAAGTTATAATGATATGCTAGATATTGATAAAATTGATAATATTTTAAAAACTTTAAATATATCAATTGAATTTGTATTAGGTTTTATAAGTGCTATGCTTGATTTGAGAGATAATAAAATAAATATTGATTTTTAACTAATAGACCACTGCTTATTTAACAGTGGTCTATTGATTTATTTTATTACTTTGTAGTAATGCTAATATATACCCTTTATCAAAATCAGATTCAACTCGTAACAGCCTACTAATAACTATATTATAAATATATTCTAAATCATTATTATCAACAATATTCAATATATTCATAATAGTGTTTATCATCCTTTTTCTATCATTCCCTTCTTTTTCATCTTTACCCATTTTTAATATTTTCTCATTCATAATTTTTACCCCTTAATAATTTTGTCTATATTGTCTATGAATACATTCTAACAATTATAAAATCTATTATATAGATAATGTGGGACGCTTTTATATTTTTAGGGGCTCTTTTTATATTTATTGAAACCGATATTGCCGGTAAGCATTTAAAACTTCATTAAACCTTGATTTACTTACAGAAATATGCAAACTGTTTTTTAAAACAATAAAGTCTTTTCCAACACTTTCTATATAAGCAACATTTATTAAATACGATAGATGACACCTAACAAAGTTATATTCTTTTAATACCTCTTCTACTATAGAAATTTTTGTCCTTTGCTTAATTATTTCTTTATTAAGCAAAGTATAATAAACATAGTTTCCTTTAGACTTTATAAACAATATATCTGTTATCATAATCATTTCATCATTTACTAAAATCTTAGCATTTTTCCTTCTATTCCTATTTCTAATTACATGCATACATTCATCTAAATCCTGATCAAGATTTAACTTTCTTACAAAATAGCGAGGGTATGCCACCATAGAATGAAATACTAGTCCATTATGTATAGAAACAAAAACTATTTCAACCTTATCATGTCCTTTTTCACGGTATCTGCTTGCTAACTCTATACCATCTTGATCTCCTAATTCAATATCAAGGAATAGTATTTTTATATCATTATTATCTAGAAATTCTTCATCAAAACAGGATAATATCTTTATATTATAATCTTTATTGTATTGCAATAACTTCTCTTTTAAAATACTCGCAAATAAGAGATCATCATCAATTATCGCAATCATTTTTTGCCTCCTTTCTTAAATATTAAAAAAGTCGACTAAAAACCTGGATAAAACCAATCGACAATGTAAAGCCCTTTTATTATATTATTGGGATAATAAGTGGAAAAGAACATTACACGCATAGTATAACTTAATATTTTTTTCTTGAAAAGAATAATTATAAAAACTTCAACTTAATAATTATCTAGTTCAAAAATATCTAATTAATACATTCCAGTAAACAGGTATCAATTCTAAAAAACTCATTTAAAGAAAAATACCCAGAAGGTATTAACCCTTCTAGGTACATACTATAGATTTAATCAATATCACACACTGCAGCTGCATGAATACCTGCAATTGCTCCATCAGCAACTGCTGTAGCTACCTGTCTAACTTTTTTTACACAAATATCTCCAGCTGCAAATACCCCAGGTATTTCTGTTTGCATAGAATCACCAACTGGAATATAACCATTATCTAATTTTAGTTCTGTGTACATTTGTGTATTTGGAACAATCCCTGCATATATAAATATTCCACACTCTGTATCTTTTACAATCTGCTTCATTCCAGTTTTATTATCTGTAAATTCAAGTTCTTCTACTGTTTTGTTACCATATATCGCCGTAAGACTTGAATGTGGCATGATTTCAATATTATCATAAACAGCAGCTTTATCCTTAAATTCCTGTATACATGCAAGCTCATCCTCCACACATACGATTGTTACTTTTCCTGCTATCTTGGCCAAATAAAGTGCTTCCTTTACTGCCCCATCTGCTCCACCAATTACATAAACATTTTTATCTTTATAATTCAAGCCATCTTTTGGGGCATTTAATCTAACACCTTTCAAATTTTCTCCAGGAATACCTAACATACGACCAGAACCACCATTTGCTAAAACTAGAGTTTTAGATTCATAAGTTTCTTTATCTGTAATGACTTTTTTTATTTTACCTGAAAGTTTTGTTTCTATGACATTTTCATAACGAATCTCCACCCCAGCACTAAGTGCCTGCTCTTTCATCCTTTTAGCAAATGTAATACCAGATTCTTCTTGCACAATTGCTGTATAGTGAGTAACTGTAGATACTGTTCCTATCAAGCCACCAACCTGATTTTTTTCTAACACCAAAACTTTTTTTCCTCTGCTTTTGCCATAAATAGCTGCGCTAATACCTGCTGGTCCTGCACCAATAATAATCATATCATACATTTTAATATCCTCCTTATACATAAAAATATTAGGCCATTACCTAATATAAAATTATATCATAATTTTTAATTTAAGTATGATTATATTTTTACTATTTTTAAATATCTTATTCAAAATATTTTGTAATTAATCCTTATTATTTCTAAGCTTTGCTTTTTCTTACATTTTAAGTTATTTTTAAAAATCTAATATGCAATTCAAATATGTCTTATAGCTATATTATCATAGGACCTTTTTATTTGTTGACGCATCCATGATCTTCTATACAAATTCCCAGATTTATTACCACTTTTTAGTGTTGTTCAATATCTATTGTTTGCCCTCTTTCTAAATCTAATTTTTGATATTTATGTGTAATAAAAAAGGTGAATTTATCAATATTTGATTTTCCCATGCTCAAAACTATACTTAGCAATTTTGCTGAATTGATTACCATTATCACAATCACTACAATATTATCCAAAAAACATAGGGCATAGCTCGCAATTTAAACCACAAGGAGAAAACAGACGATTCTTTCCCTTGATCTACTTTACAGATTAGTAAAAAACATTGTATTTTATGCAATGGTATTAAATTAAGAGAAAACGAAATATTATTGGGATATTTATGCACTTTTTTTACATGTTTTAAGATTTATCAACAAAGTAAAAAGAAAAAGGATATATTGTATCTCAACAAATACAAATTATATCCTTTTTTAATGTTAAATTGACGACATTGAGTCATTAATACAGACTAACTACTTTTTTGTATGTAGAACATGAGTTTATTAGATTACAGCTTAAAGACTAAAATTGCTTTATCAGTCCTAACCATTGGCATAGTGACCAATTCATTGGTGCTTTTTTAACATTTCTTCAGCTGTTTTTTCAATCTCTTTTGTCATATCTTCTACACCAGTTGAACATTTAGTGAAATGAATTAAACATTTTTTGATCCTTTCATAAATGAGTTTTTCATTGTAATTACATTATTATAATTAATCAACAATAAAATGTAAATTTTATTATTTCTTATCTTCTTTTTCCTTCTTTCTATCCCACCATGTACCTGTTAATGAACAAGTTCCGCCCATAGCTATAAAAACTATCATTATAATCCAAAACTCCATGTTTCTTCCTCCTTAATTTATTAAATATTGGCAAATAAAAATTACAATTATACATACAATAAGTGCGATTACACCTGCTAAAAGTGCAAACATGATTTTTTGATAATTTCTTTTTCCTATTTCTTGTTGTGTTTCATCATAAGTTAATTGTTTTCCGTCAATAAACGCCAGAATTTCTTTATATGTTTGAATATCATACTTCTTTTTAAATCTTTCAATCTTACTTGCTGTATATAGTGCTACAGTAAACAAGCATAGCCAAATAATAATTCCAGTATACCCATCAACACTAAATAAAGGATAAGCACTTATGGTTACAATTATCAATTCAACCAGAAAAACAAAACTCATCACATTAAACTTTTTAATTGTTGTTTTTTCTACAATTTCCCTCATCTCCTTTATATCTTCTTTTATAAAATTATCTAAAGATACATTGAAGATATTAGATAAAGCAATTAAACTTTTAACATCTGGACAACTTTTATTTGTTTCCCAATTTGAAATGGTTTGTCTTGAAACAAATATTTTAAAAGCCAGTTCTTCTTGAGAAATTTTTTGTTGTTCTCTAAATTTCTTGATTTGTAATCCAATATCCATCTTGAATCTTCCCCTTTATTGTATATGAATATATATTATTTGTCTGTCAAAAGCCTTTGACATTGCCTTTTTTTCTTGTCAAAATGATTTTACATGGCTAAAAACAGCTCTTTTTGACTAATTATATCGTTTCCATATATAAGTTACAATAAAAATCTAAACTTCGATTTTATTTTTTCGGCGTCCTTATGATGTATAGTTCTTTAAATTGCCAGCTTGACTGTTATGATTCAAAAAACTATGTGATATTAATAATGGCGGGACTGCCAACATTGAACTTTACAATCAATAAAGCAGTACATGAAGCATTGAAACAAAGGGTAGTAATTCAGCATGAAGCCAGTGGTATGGAACTGCTTCTTTTCTATCAATTTTAAATTTGTTAGGGAAACCAAAAACACTTTCAAAGGAGGCTTTAACCATGACAAATAAAGTACGAAATGAACGACTTGAAATTAAACTAACACAAGAAGAAAATGAAGATGACACGTTGTAAAACTATGAACTATTTTTTAAGAAAAGTTGTATCTGAATCAGATATTTATGTTGTAAATTTACAACCTTTAAAAAAATACAAGGTCCACTTGCAAGATATACAAATAGTGTTAATCAGATAGCTAAGCGTGTAAATTCTACTAGCGTTATTTATAACGACGGTATCAAAGATCTAAAAAAGCAAATAGAACATCTATCAAAAGAAATATGGCAAATTCATTCTTTGCTACTTGATAGGACTTCTAATAAAGATGATGTTTAAATTATGAAAGTTTACTAACTCCCTTCTTAGCCTAGCTTGAAAACAATGAAAAAGAGATAACATTTTTGCTATCTCTCAGTCTTAAATCATATTATGATTTCTTATTTACAACTTGTTTAATTGCATTTGTTTTTTGTGTGAAAGCATTACAACCGTCTCCACATGTGTCGTTACTACTATCAGAACACATTTTACCAACCTCGTTGCTGTCATGTGAACACAATTCAGCAGTCCTATGTCGTCCTCTTGCATTTTTTCTTTGTGGTTTAAATTTAGCACCATCTACACTATTCTTCAAGTCCGTTTTATAAACAAACGTTAACTGTGCAGGGTCAACATTTCCATTTTCATCAAGTCCACCTACAATTACTTTTTCAACAATACTTTCAAACACATAGCGGTCAAATTTATCAAGAACTTCATTCTGTTCCAGAGTTTTCTTAAACTCTTTCAGACGTTTTTTGATGTCTTTCTCATTATCAGAAGTTTCTTGTAATTTTTTTCTTTCTTCGACAAGCTGTTCTTGTTTGCTTACTAAATCGGGATATTTTCTTTCGTAGGTTTCCTTATCAATAATTTCTTCTAAACGCATATCCACAAGTTTACTCTTTTTCTTTTTGGTAATCTTTGGATTGATAAGTTTTACACGCTGTTCTGGCTTAAAGTGCTTTTCGCCAGCCTTTGCAAGCAATACAACAACGATAATATCGTTGGCTCTTTGAATATCCGAATATAACCACATTATATCATTGCAAATTCTAATACTTATATCTTCCTTTTCTTAAATTTTTCCTTTGCATATTCATAGGCTTCTTGAATAAGTGGTTTCAATTCTTCAAATTTTTGCTCTGTAGGATTTAAAATACAGACCCAGCCCATCCATGCGTATATAGGGTGTGGCATTAGTTGATTGCTGGAAGTAAAATCATATTCCATTTCTACGATACCGCCTTTTATTGGTCGCTTAGGGATACCGCCAAACATATTTACAAATGTATTTTTTCTCAACCCCATATTTACACGGTATATGTTTTCTCTATCAAGATTAGAGCTTTTATCATTCTCGCCGTCTTTTTCTTTAACAGTAAGAATATACACCCCACGTTTAAGCGTATTATTAGGATTGTAAAATATACCTTTTTCTCCCCAGCTATTTACTAAAACAGTACCTTCCAAGTTATTAAGACAGTATTGTAATATCTTATCTGGTGTCATAGATTATACCTCTCTTTCAATTTACATATATGGTACAAATTATAACTGTGCCATTTATTTTTTTCAATGATATTGATTTATTTTTTCGGCTGTCCCTGCGGAGCATGGTTCTGTGTATTTCCAGCCTGATCGCCTTTGTTCTTCAATACAATATCATCAGCCTTGATATACCAATCAACCATAGTCCCTCTAAAGTTGGCATTTGCCACCGTATCAGCTACGGGATTGATTAACTCCACTTCCACATTATAAGGATAGTCCTTTACGGAAACATCAGCGGGGATTGTCACTTGTATCATGCGTTCCTGCACACTACATTTCAAATCATAAGTACGACGCTTAATTTCATCACTTGTCGTTCCGTCCTCATTTTCTACACGAACCTCATGTCGAAGTGCAGAGAATTTCACTACTCCAAAAGTTTTGAGATTTCATCATAGGAAGCTCGCACGTTGTCACATTACCAGCCAAGATGAACGCTCAATCTTTGCCAGACAACCAACTGTCTTAATAAGTAGTTGTGCTGGCTACTCAAACCGCTGCGGTTTTTTGCTCATCACTTTTCGTCCAATACTGCGTACCTGACGCATGAACTGCCCGGTAAAGCGGTAACGACAGTCGCAAAGGCAAGGAAGCCCATACACAATCGTTTTAATATCTTTTTCATACCTTAAATGCTCCTTTCGTTTTATTTTTGGGTAAAAAACAGACGCTCAATTTTGGACGTCTTATATTGAAAAGGGATACTTTTTTACAAGTACCCCTTAAATTGAATATTTAGTTTCTTGTCTTCTCACACTCTATATCAACTACTACTGAAACATTGATATAGTTTTTAATCTCTTTATTTCGGATTTTATCGCCCTCACTTGTAAATACGATATGCTTGAAAAAGTACCTAAAATTAAGGATTTCTACATAGTTCGTCTTTGTAGCAACACACAAGTCTCTATATGTACAGTCTGTGGAAACATATCAACTGGATACATAATATTACCACGATATCCTAGTTTTGCTAGATATTTAATATCTCTAACCTGCGTACTTGGATCACAAGAAATATAAACGACTTTGCCTGGATTTAAGATTTTTATAGCATCCATGAATTCCTTAGTACTACCACTACGAGGTGGATCCATAATAACACAATCAACCTTCATTTTTTGCTTTGCTAATTTAACCATAAAAGCACTAGCATCATCATTAACAAATCTAATATTATTTATTTTATTCATCTTAGCATTATTGACTGCATCTTTAACAGCATCCTTGTTTACTTCTACTCCAATTACTTCTTTTACTTTACTTGAAGCAATCATTCCAATTGTACCAATTCCACAATATGCATCAATAACAACTTCATTACCTTTTAATTCTAATAAATCTATCGCTTTAGAATAAAGTATTTCACATTGTTTATGATTAATCTGATAAAATGATTTCGGTGAAATCTTAAATTTCAAACCACATAATTCATCAACAATAAACCCTTTACCATAAAGTACCTTTTCATCATTCCCTAAAACAATACTCGTTTTTCTTTTATTAACATTTAAAACAACTGTCTTAATACTAGGAAAACTCTTTATCAACTCATTACAAAAATTCTTAGATCCTTTAAACACATTATCATTACAAACCAAAACCACCATTGTTTGATCTGTAATAACTGCTCTACGAATTAAAACATGTCTTAACAAGCCACGATTACGATTTTCATCATAAATACTAACTCGGTATCTTTTTAATAAACTTTGAATTTTCTTTATAATTAAATCACTTACTTCTTCATGTAATAAACAACGATTATAAGGAATAATTCTGTGACTATCTTCTTCATAAAAACCAAATTCATATTTATGATTAAAAGCAACAATTATTTTATTACGATACCCATAAGGATATTCCATCCCAATCGTATTTTCCACTTTATACATATCTAATTTCTGATCATTTAATAACTTTTTACAATAATTCATTTTAATATTTAATTGTTTTTGATAATCAGTATTAATATATTTACAACTACCACACTTTTTTTCAATCAAACATTTCATCTTATCACTAATCCTATCATATATTCATAAAACTACTTATTTAGTATAACACAACCCTTATAAGAAAACTCAATTATTCATTAATCTTTACTAGCATCAAGCATCTTTTTTATATATAAAGCCAACATGTATGACATTTTTTCATCAAATGTTTCTAACTGACAATTTAATAATTCTTTTATCTTTATCATTCGATAATTTATTGTATTACGATGCATATAAAGATTTTTAGCCATAGCTACCTGACTACCATCATAAAGCAAATAATAGTAAAGTGTATGTTCTAATTCGCCATGATGCTTTTGATCATAATCAATAAGAGGTTGTAACAGTTTTTGATACATTTCAATTAAAATCCGTTTATCTTCAATTGAAAATAAAATTTGGTAAACACCCATTTCCTCAAATAAAACCATTGGATATTTAAACTGTTCAGCCATGGTTACTGCTGCTTTAGCACGCTTATAGCTTAAAATAACTTGGTGAAGATCATGCATTTGAGTTCCTATTCCTAAATGAATAAATCTTGATGGCATCCGTTTTTTTGTCCGTTTATACATTTTATCAATTATTGATTCTAATATTTCTGAATCTAAATTATTCACAACCAAAACAAAATATCCATCAAACCAAAAAAAGGCATATGAACTTTCTATTTTCTCAAAACACAATTCCAATTGAAAAGCCACTCGTCTTCGTTCAATTGCATCAAATTGATCAGAATCTTCAATTCCAATTAAAACAACCTGGAAAGAGCCATCAACATCAAAGGCTCCCATTAACTGTTGTCGTATTTCTTCAATCAATTGCGGCATTGAAAATGCTTTTTGAAACAACTTAGATATTTCATTATCTTCCTTTTGAGAGTATAAACAACGCATACTAAAATCTTTTATTAAATCAGCCATATGCACTTCCCATGGCGTAGTTAATAAAGGAAAATCTTGCTCATTGCAATAATCAATAATATCCTGTGGTATATCAAAAATATACTTTCCAGTATTAATCACTAATCCTACACTATGATATTTGATTAAACATTTAATAAATTCAAATAATGCATCATGGCTTTGAAAACCTAATCCAGTTGTAACTGCTAATTCTTTTCCCCACAATTGTTGGATGATTGTAGTATCTTCAATCATATGAACCCAACTCATTGCGTTTGAACAACCTCCATGTCCAGCTAATAACTTTAATTGATATTGTTTCTGATTTTGGATCAAAGCATCTTCAATAGTAAACCCCATCATTATCACCTCTTAATTATAATCTTACAACAATTGTGCAAAACGCACAATTGAATACACTTTTTTTATTATTTATGTCTCTATAATAATTTATAAAATATCTTATAATATAGATGTATTAAAAAACGAACATTTAGGAGGGACATTAAATGGATATTTATGGATATTTTGTAATAACTGATAATTTTGAAACTTGCCCTGCTTGGGTTCAAAGTGAAAATTATTTTAACTGTGAAAACTTTTCAAAACTTTTCAAATTTTTAAAAAGAAAATAATATAATAATGTTTCATTATATTTAAAAAACAGAGATTACAATTGATTGTATCTCTGTTTTTAGTTCAACTAAAGCTATAGTCACTCCGATTTATTACACACATAATATAACAGAGCAAAATCAATGTTAACTGTTTTTTTATCTTACTGAACTGCAAAAGTTAACTCTGCTTTACAAACTACTTTTCCATTTACCTTTGCAACTGCTTCACCAATACCAATTGGTCCTTTTTGCTTTGTTAAAACACATTCCATCTCTAATACATCACCAGGTGTAACTTGACCCTTAAATTTACATTTATTAATTCCTCCAAAAAAAGCAATTTTACCTTTATTTTCTTCTTTTGAAAGAATCGCAATACATCCCACTTGTGCCAATGCCTCTACAATTAAAACACCAGGCATCACATGATGCTCAGGAAAATGTCCACAAAAATGCATTTCATTAACACTTACACACTTAATTCCTTTCGCCCACTGCCCAGGTTCAAAATCAGTAATTCGATCTACTAATGCAAAAGGATAACGATGAGGATTAATTGCCTGAATTTGATTACTATTTAATTCCATATTTTTATTCTCCATATTTCTTAAATACAATAGTAGCATTATGTCCGCCAAAACCTAGTGAATTTGACATTGCTACATTTACTTCCTGATTTCTACCAGTATTTGGTACTATATCTAAATCACAAAGCGGATCAGGTGTTTGATAATTAATTGTTGGTGGAATAAATCCCTCCTCAACTGCTTTTACACAAATAACTCCTTCAATTCCCCCAGCGGCACCTAGACAATGTCCAGTATTACCTTTAGTTGAAGAAACAGCAACCTTATTAGCAGCTTTACCTAAAGCTGTTTTAATCGCCATAGTTTCGCCCTTATCATTTAAAGGTGTACTTGTACCATGGGCATTAATATAAGTTACATCTTCCGGTTTTAAATTGGCATCATCAAGCGCATTAATCATTGCTTTTGCACCACCTGAACCATCTTCTAATGGTGCGGTAATATGATGAGCATCACAACTAACACCATAACCAGCCATCTCACAATAAATATGAGCACCACGAGCTTTAGCATGTTCTAATTCTTCAAGAACAATAATCCCAGCGCCTTCCCCCATAACAAAACCACAACGATTTGCATCAAATGGAACTGATGCTCTTTTAGGATCATTATTATCACAAAGTGCTTTCATTGATGAAAATCCACCAATTCCAAGTGGTGTAATACTAGCTTCAGCACCACCAGCTACCATGATATCTTGATAACCATCACGAATATTTCTAAAAGCATCACCAATTGCATTAGTTCCACCAGCACATGCAGTTACTGGACAAGTACATAATCCTTTTGCACCTAATTCAATTGCAATATTTCCAGCCGCTAGATTAGTGATTGACATCGGAACAAAGAAAGGTGATACTCGATCATAGCCTTTTTCTAAACCTTTAGTATGGTCTTTTTCAATTGTTGCTAGCCCACCGATTCCACTAGAAACAACTACACCAAAACGATCAGCATCAATATCTTCACTATTTAAACCAGAATCTTTAAATGCTTCTTTAGCAGCAATTACTCCAAATTGAGTAAAACGATCCATTTTACGAATAGCCTTTTTATCTAAATAATCAGCTGGATTAAAATTCTTTACTTCACCAGCAATTTTTACTTTTGTTAGTTCTTTATCATAGTTTGTGATTTCCGCAATTCCACAAACACTCTCTTTAATACTTCTCCAAGTTTCTTCAACATTATGACCAATCGCATTAATTGCTCCAAGTCCTGTTACTACAACTCTTCTTTTTTCCATTATTTCTCTCCTTACATTGCCATTCCACCATCAACGTGGATAGTTTGACCAGTTATGTATCTAGCATCATCACTTGCTAAAAATACTACTGTATTTGCAATATCACTTACTTGACCAAATGTCCCTAATGGGATTTGTTTAGCCATACTTTCTTTAATTTCATCAGGTAAAACATCTGTCATTGCAGTTTGAATAAACCCTGGTGCTATAGCATTAACTGTAATTCCACGACTACCAACTTCACGTGCTAATGACATTGTCATCCCAATAATTCCAGCCTTGCTAGCAGAATAATTAACTTGTCCTGCATTACCCATAACCCCAACTACTGAAGACATTGAAATAATTCGACCATAACGCTGTTTCATCATAAACTTAGCAGCATGTTTCATACAATTCCAAGTTCCTTTTAAATTTACATCTATAACAGCATCAAAATCACTTTCTTTCATTCTCATTAACAAATTATCTTTAGTAATTCCTGCATTATTAACTAAAACATCAATTCGCCCAAATTCTTTAATTATAGTTTTAAACATTGTTTCAGTCTCTTCAAATGAAGCTACATTTGCTTGTACTAGCATAACTGTTGCTCCTAATGCTTCTAGTTCTTCTTTTGTTGCTTTAGCAATAGTTTCATTTTCACCAAAATCAACATAATTTACAACTATTTTAGCTCCTTCACGAGCACATGTTATACAAATTTCTTTTCCAATTCCTTGAGCTCCACCAGTTACTAAAACTACTTTATCTTTTAATTTCATCCTATTCTCCTTTCAATCCAGCTAATGTTTTTTCCAATGATGCTTGGTCTTCGACTTGATAAGTCTTTATTGTCTTATCAATTTTACGAATAAATCCAGATAATACTTTACCAGGACCGATTTCAATAATTGTATCAACACCATTAGCAATCATATAACGAACACTATCCTCAAAATAAACAGAAGACATAACTTGTTTTTCTAACATCTTAGCAACACTTTCATCAGCCTCTAATTCTTTAGCTGAACTATTAAAAACAACTGGTATTTTCATCTCTTTAAATTCTACACTAGCAAACTTTTCTTTTAATTCTAAGCTTGCTGGCACTAATAAGCTAGTATGGAATGGTCCACTTGTATTTAATGGGATAGCTCGTCTTGCTCCCTTTTCTATAGCTAATTCACTAGCTTTAGTTACTGCATTAGCTTCGCCACCAATTACTAATTGCCCAGGACAATTGTAATTAGCAATGGATACTACTCCTAGATTACTTGCTTCATCAACTGCTTCATTTAATAATTCCCGATCCAAACCAATAATCGCAATCATTTTACTTTCAATTCCAATAGCTGCTCTTTCCATTGCTTGACCACGAAAACGAACTAAATTAATTGCCATTTGATCATCCAAAACACCAGATGCATTTAAAGCAGAATATTCACCAAGACTTAATCCAGCAACATAATCAGGAACAACTCCATTTTCTTTTAGTAACTTAGTTGCAACAACAGCAACAGCAACCATACAAGGCTGGGTATTACTAGTCTTAGAAAGTTCTTCAAGAGGACCTTCAAAACATAATTTTTTAATATCTATATCCAAATCAATATTGTCAAAAACATCTCTAGCCACTTGATAATTATCATAGAATGATTTTCCCATACCTACTATCTGGCTACCTTGACCAGCATATACAAATCCAATCTTCCCCATTATTTTAATCCTCTCTTCAATTCTTCCATCAACTCTTTGACAGAAACGATTTTATTATTACGATACCCATTACTACCACTAAAAACTAAACCTTCATCAAGATTACCTTTTGCTGCATTGATCAATGCCCCGCTAATACAATATGGTGTAGTCTTAACATCACATGGAATTAAACAGTTATAACATCTTTTAACTGTTATTTTTTCATCATTCCTTAGTTTTTCTGTAAGCTTTGTCATGATTGCCCTTCCTGGCATCCCAACTGGTGATTTAACAATTTCAATATCTTCTTTTTTGGCATTAATAAAAGCTTGTTTATATTTTATATCTGCATCACATTCATCAGTACAAATAAAGCGTGTTGCCATTTGAACACCATCTACACCTAAATCTAAATAATCCTGAATATCTTTACTATCATATATGCCACCAGCAACAAAAATCGGTATTTCTCTTTGATATTTGTCAATAAATGGTTGAATCGTTTCTTTTACTTCTTTAAAAATATCTGTTAATTTTGCTGTTGTTTTATTTAAAACATCTTCTTTATGGAATCCTAAATGTCCACCTGCCTCACTACCCTCAATAACAACAAAATCAGGGACAACTTTAAATTTACGATCCCATGTTTTACAAATCAACTTAGCAGCCTTACCACTAGAAACAATTGGTGCAATCTTTACTTTTGTTCCCTTAACAAAACTTGGTAGATTTAAAGGTAATCCAGCTCCAGAAATAATTGCATCAATTTTATTTTTAACTGCAACTTCAACTAAAGCAGCATAATCAGTAATTGCTACCATAGCATTAATTGCTACCATTCCCTTGCCTTTAGCAATTTCTTTAGCCTTTTTTATTTCATTAGCTAACTCTCGCCTATTGACTTCAAGTGGATTACTTTCAAAATCATCAGCTCGATATCCAGGATGAGCAGTTGAGATAACACCCATTCCCCCATTTAATGCAACATGACCAGCTAAATTTCCAAGTGAAATCCCAACTCCCATACCACCTTGAATAATCGGTACATCAAGAGCCATTTCACCAATATTAACTTTTTTCATTTTTAAAACTCACTTTCCAATTTTTTAAATTCAGTTGCACAGTCATCAAATAATTCTTTAATAATTATTTTTATTGGTTTTATTTCATTAATCATTCCAGCTACTTGACCAGCCATTAATGAACCAGTATCAACATCGCCTTCAAAAACAGCTCTTCTAAGTGATCCTAAAGTATATTTTTCTAACTCCAACATATCCACGCCTTCTTTTTCACGTTTGACATATTCTTTAGCCATTTTATTTTTAATTATTCTTACTGGTGTTCCCGCAATTCGACCAGTAACTACAGTACTTGTATCTTTAGCTTTAATTACTGCCTGTTTATAATTATCATGAATTGGACATTCTTCACTTGCAAGTAAACATGTTCCTACCTGAACTCCACAAGCACCCAAAGCATAAGCTGCTAAAACCTGTTTACCACTAGCAATGCCACCTGCTGCAACAACTGGTACATTAACAGCTTCAACTACTTGAGGAACAAGTGCCATTGTAGTAAGTTCCCCAATATGTCCACCTGCCTCAGTTCCTTCAACAATGATTGCATCAACATTATATTTTTCTAAACGCTTTGCCAGAGCTACACTTGGTACAACTGGTAATACTTTAATTCCTGCTTCTTTCCAAGCTTCAACATATTTTCCAGGATTCCCAGCACCAGTTGTTACAACTGGAACTTTTTCATCAATTACTAATTGTGCCATTTCATCAGCACAAGGATTAATTAACATAATATTGACCCCAAAAGGTTTATCAGTTAAACTACGACAAATTTCAATATTCTTTTTTAATGTTGCAGTATCCATACCACCTGCACCAATTAAACCAAGTGCCCCAGCATTAGATACACTAGCAGCAAACTCGCCAGTAGCAATATTTGCCATTCCCCCTTGAATCAAAGGATATTTAATATTTAATAATTCATTTAATTTCATCTTCTAACTCCATTCCATTAATACTGCACCCCAAGTAAGTCCACCACCAAAGCCAACACAAATTATTTTATTTCCTGATTTTAGCAGTCCTTTTTCATCCATCTCACCTAAAGCAAGAGGAATGCTGGCAGCTGATGTATTTCCATATTCTTGTAAATTCATATAAAACTTTTCTTCAGATGACTTTATCTTCTTATAAACATTTTTAATAATTCGATAATTTGCCTGATGACAAACAACATAATCAATATCATCAAGTGTTAAATTAGCCTTTTGTAAAACCGCATTAATACTTTCAGGAATTACTTTAATTGCAAACTTAAACACTTCCTGTCCAGCCATACTAAGATAATGATTTTCATTCATTTTGCCAATAGCAGGAGCTTTTAAAGCTTCTAAATTTCCAGCTGAATTATTATAACTTGCAAATACTCCTGTCCCTTTACCAACCACTACAGCTCCTGCTCCATCACCAAACAGTACACAAGTATTGCGATCAGTAAAATCAATTATTTTAGAAATTTCTTCACTACCTATAACTAAGGCATATTTATCATCGAGATTTTGCAATAATGCTTGAGCTACTGTTAATGAATATACAAAACCACTACAAGCTGCGCTTAAATCAAAACACATTATCTCTTGATCATTTAACCCCAGTTTTTCTTGAATTAAACATGCTGTACTTGGTGTAAAATAATCAGGTGTCATCGTAGCACAAATAATTAATCCAATTTTACTTTTATCTATTTTTTCAATTGCTTTTAATGCTGCCTGATACCCAAGATCAACACAACTTTCCTTTTTAGCAATATGTCTTTTATTTATCCCAGTTCTAGAAACTATCCACTCATCTGTTGTTTCGACCATTTTTTCAAAATCGAAGTTATTAAGAACATTTTGTGGTGCATAATAACCAGTTGATATTACTTTTAATCCATTCATATAATCTCCTAATATTTTTCTTTGATATCTTCAAAGAAATAAACCAGCTGTTGTAAAGATTTTATCAATAACTCATCATCAAGAACATGACTATCTTCACATATTCGACTAACCATTTCTTCATGAAATTCGTGATGAACTTTACAAACACGATTCCCTTTTGTTGTCAACTCAACTCTAATAACTCGACGATCAATATCATCTTTACGTCGCTTAACATATCCCTTAGCTTCTAATTTTTTTATTGCTATAGTAATCGTACCATTAGATAAAGTTGCCTTTGAAGCAATTGTTGACATTGTGGGATTTGAAAGTGAGCTAATTGCATCAATAATATGCAGCTCAGACAAACTTAAATCTTCGACTCCATGACCAACCATATATTGAGCTTCAATATCCAATATTTGGTTAAATAATCTTACAAACAGATGATTAATTAATTCTCTATTTAAGATATCACGATTAGTCATTATTAATACGACCCATTTCTCTAAATTTATTATAGCGTTTATTTATTAATGATGTTTTTGATAACTTCATTAACTCTTCTAAATTATCTCGAAGATATATTCTCAAACGTTTATATACATACTCACGATTCTTTGTAATACCTCCACGAGGTTCTTTAATAATCTTATCAATAATTTTCATTTCATATAAATCTTCGGCTGTCAATTTCATTAACTCAGCAGCTTCCTGAACACGTGAACCATCTTTATCTTTCCATAAAATTGAAGAGAATCCTTCTGGTGATAAAACTGAATAAACACTATTTTCTAACATTACCATGCGATCACCAATACTTAAAGCTAGTGCTCCACCACTTCCCCCTTCACCAATTACAATTACAATAATTGGTACTGTTAACTGTGACATTTCCATTAAATTACGAGCAATAGCTTCACCAATACCATGTTTTTCTGCCTTTAAACCAGGATACGCTCCTGGTGTATCAACAAAGGTAATGATTGGGCGATTAAACTTTTCTGCCTGTTTCATTAAACGCATTGCTTTACGATATCCTTCTGGTGAAGACATTCCAAAATTACAATGAAGATTTTCTTCTAAAGTTCGACCCTTTAAATGTCCAATTACTGTACAAGGAATATTGTTGAACATTGCTAGACCACCAACAATCGAACCATCATCCTTATACAAGCGATCACCATGCAACTCAATAAAATCATCAAATAGATTATCAATATATTCGTAAACATTTGGACGATCTGCCTTTCTTGCAAGATAAACACGATCATAAGCACTAATATCTTTATAAGCCTCGGCTTCTATTTTTATTTTAGTATTTTCTAAGTCTTGAATTTGTAAAGTATGATCTATTTCTTGATCATCTTTTAGTTTTAACAATTCTAACTCAATTTCTTTTATTTTAATTTCTTTTTCCTGCAGCGACATTATTGTGCCCCCCTGCTATGCATTTTTAATAACTTTATAATTGTTTCCCGCATTTTAGAGCGTTCCACAATCATATCAATAAAACCTTGAGCTTGCATAAACTCAGTTCTCTGGAAACCTTCAGGTAATTTTTGTTTAATCGTTGATTCAATTACTCTTGGTCCTGCAAAACCTATTAAGGCTTTTGGCTCCCCAATAATAATATCACCAAGCATCGCAAATGAAGCAGTTACACCACCTGTTGTAGGATGCGTAATATATGATATATACAGCAATCCTGCTTCATGATGTTTTGCTAATGCTGCACTAGTTTTAGCCATTTGCATCAATGAAATAATTCCCTCTTGCATTCTGGCTCCCCCTGAAGTAGTAAAAATAATAATTGGACATTTACGTTTTGTTGCATGTTCAATAGCTTTAGTAATCTTTTCACCTACTGCCCCTGACATACTCCCCATTAAAAAACGTGAATCCATCACACAAACAACTACTTTTTTTCCATCAATTTTTCCAGTTGCACAAACAACCGCTTCGCCAAGACTAGTTGTTTCTTCTAATTTTTCTAATTTATTTTTATAACCTGGAAACATTAATGGATCATTAGATTTAATATTCTTATATAACTCTTTATACTTTTGACCATCGTATAAAAGATTTAATCTTGTATAAGCTCTCATTTTTAAATGAGCACCACAGCTAGGACAAACATAATAATTTTCTTTTAAGACTTCACTCAAAATAGACTCTCCACAAGTATCACACTTGGTATAAATACCATCAGGTACATCAATTCTTTTTTTATCCTGCATTTTATTACGAATTGATTTAAATAAATTTAACTTCTCTTTTCGCGCTTTAAATAACTCTTCCATTTATTATCCCACCAACTTATCTAAGTGATTTTCAATAAAACCAGTGTCAAAATTCCCTTTTACATATTCACTTGTATGCAAAATCAAATATTGTAATTCCTGGTTTGTATCAATTCCATCAATGACTAGCTCTGCCAAAACTCTACGCATTCTTCTAATTGCTTCTAAACGATTAGAACCATGTACTATTACTTTAGCAATCATTGAATCATAGTGCGATGATACTTTATATCCCTGGTATAAAGTTGTATCTATTCTTACACCAAGCCCTCCAGGTAAATGAACACTATTAACTATCCCTGGACATGGTCTAAATCCTTCCCGTGGATTTTCAGCATTAATACGACATTCTATGGCATGTCCATTTAAATGAATATCACTTTGTTTATAAGTTAACTTTTGATTAGCCGCAATTCTAATTTGTTCTCTAATCAAATCTACTCCTGTTACCATCTCTGTAATTGGATGTTCTACCTGAATTCGTGTATTCATTTCAATAAAATAATAATTTCCATCTTGATCAAGAACATATTCAATAGTTCCAGCATTACGATAACCAGCTCCCTTAGCTGCTTTAATAGCATCCTCACCCATTTTTTGGCGAAGTAATGGCGTCAATGCTTTACTTGGTGCTTCTTCAATCATCTTTTGATTGCGACGTTGAATTGAACAATCACGTTCTCCCAAATGAATTACATTGCCATAATTATCTGCTAAAATCTGAAATTCAATATGTTTAGGATTTAAAATTAATTTTTCTAAATACATATCATCATCACCAAAACAAGCTTTCGCCTCCGCCTTAGCAGTTAAATATGCATCATCAAATTCTTCTTCACTAAAAGCTTTACGCATTCCACGTCCGCCACCTCCAGCCGAAGCTTTAATTAAGACTGGATAACCGATTCGATTAGCTGCTGCTCTTGCTTTTTCTAAAGTATTAACACTGCCATCACTTCCTGGTACAACTGGTACTCCAGCCTCAATCATCTTTTGACGTGCCATACTTTTATTACCCATCATATCAATAACATCACCACTTGGACCAATAAAAGTAATGCCACATTCTTCAACTAAACGAGCAAATGTTGAATTTTCAGATAAAAAACCAAATCCAGGATGAATTGCATCACATCCAAGTGCTGTTGCAACACTTAAAATATTTTTCATATTTAAATAACTATCTGCCGCCTTAGCTGGACCAATACAAACTGCATGATCAGCTAATTGTACATGTAATGAAGTACTATCAACATCTGAATAAACTGCCACTGCCTCAATCCCAAGTTCCTGACAAGTTCTAATAATCCTTACCGCAATTTCGCCACGGTTAGCAATTAAAATTCGTTTAAACATAACAAATTACCCTTCAATGATCATTAATACTTGATCATATTCAACTAAATCTTCACTATTAGCCATAATTGATGTAACAGTTCCATCAATTGGTGCTTTTATCTCATTCATTACCTTCATTGCTTCAACAATACACAATACCTGTCCTGCTTTTACTTTACTTCCTACCTCTACATAAGGTTTAGCAGTTGGTGAACTAGCTGCATAATAAACACCTACGATTGGTGATTTAACAGGTGTCCCATTTATCTCAGACTCTTGCTTAACTGGTTCATTTACAATCTCTGTATTTGTTACTTGAGTTGTAATAGGAGTACTTACTACATTTACAGGCGCTATTGGTGTTTTTTCTAATTCTAATTTTATATCATCTATCTCTACTTTCATTTTAAAAACTTCTGAGTTTTCAAATTCATTAATAAGTTGTTTTACTAAATCTATTTTCATGTCATTCTCCTTTGTTTTGAATATCAAAGTAAATTTTGTTAAAAAAATAAATGTTCATACTTTGAACATCAAAATATTTTTTTTGTAAAATTATTACCCAGCTATCCTGGGTAATAATTTTAAGCATTTGCTTTAATGTAATCTACGATATCTTGAACTGTTTTGATTTCAGTAGCTTTGTCATCTGGTATTTCAATATCAAATTCTTCTTCAACTGCCATAATTAGCTCTACTGCATCTAATGAATCAGCGTCTAAATCTTCTTTCAAATTAGCTTCTAAAGTTACTGCATCTTCATCACAACTTAAAGAATCAACAATTATTTCTTTTACTTTTTCAAATTCCACGTTTTCTTCCTCCTCGTGTATATTACGCGTACATTATAACAAAAACTAAATATTTGTAAATAGTTTGATGTTCAAAATTTTTATCGAATTCTAGCAAATAATTAAAAGCACTAGTAAAATCAAGGAATTTTTTTATGTTTTAATCAACTTTTTTATGTTATATTCTTTTTTAGGAGGACTTATTAATGAAAATACCAGAAATTAAGACCAAAACAATTATCCAAAATAAAGCTGATAAAAAACATTTATGGTTCGGATTCGACTACAATATGAACCTCTACCAAGGCTGTCATCATGGTTGTATATATTGTGATAGTCGAAGTGAATGTTATCATATTGAAAACTTTGATCAAGTCAAAGTAAAAAAAGATGTCATATCACTGCTTTCAAAAGAACTTTGTGCTAAAAGAAGAAAAGGTATCATTGCAATTGGCGCGATGTCAGATCCCTATAATCATTATGAACAACAATTAAAAATAACCCATCAAGCTCTAAAAATAATTAACCAAACTAATTTTGGAGTAATGCTAACAACTAAAAGTCATACAATTATCAATGATCTCAAACTCCTAAAACAAATAAATGCCAAACAATCTGTACTAATTTGTATGACAATTACTTGTGGCAATGATCTACTTTCAAAAAAAGTTGAACCAAATGTTTCCCCTTCATCAAAACGTTTTAAAACCATCAAATTATTACGTCAACAAGGTATCTATACAGGAGTTTTAATGACACCAATTTTACCTTTTATAAATGATACTCCTGAAAACATCAAAGAAATCATCTACCAAGCCCATTTAGCCAATGCAAATTTTATTTATCCTATGTTTGGTGTAACTTTACGAGATCGTCAGCGTGAGTATTTTTACGCTCAGCTTGATAAACTATTCCCTGGTCTTAAAGAATACTACGTAAAACAGTTCGGTAATAATTATTTATGCAATAGTCCTCGTCTTTATGAATTAAAAAAAGTATTTATTAAAGAATGTCAAAAATATAATTTAACTTATAAAATGGAAGATATTATAGCTGGTTATAAACATCCCTCTTTACTACCTGAACAATTAAGTTTATTTTGATAAAATATCAATCCCAAACATCATGATTTATAATATATACAATACTTTATTTTTTCACTCTTCAAGAGAAAACAAGAAAGAATTAAGTTAAAAATTACTCTTTTCTTTCAAATATTTATTAGCATGATTCATTATATTAATCATTTTTTTGTGAGTATCACCATTTTTATAATTTAACCGTTTTACTAACTTTGTAATATAATCTTGTTGATAAACATAATTACAGCTGTATTGATAATTTAAATCAAAAATTAAAGCCAGAAATGATACCCATCGATCTAAATCTGTTCTACGAGTAGTACTAAGAATCGACTTATTATTCATAAATGTTTGATATATTTGTTCACTAATAATATCATTTTCTAAAACACACTGATTTGAATCTAAAAATGCCTCAAATGTTTCAAGTAATCCTGTCTTAAAAATATCAATTTTATCAGCATCTCGAATTATTTTACAATGAAGTAACTCATATTCATTTAAATCTTTAGCAACTTCGTATTTATTATGATTAAAAATTGCTTTGTAGATTAATTGATAATCTTTTTGTTTTATATTAAATTTATCAATTAAGCCATCATCAAATAAAATTTGTACTCCTAATAATGCATGATCAACTGTTTTACTATCAATAAAACAATTATAACGCTTTAATTGTTCAAATCTCCCAATATCATGTAATAACCCAATTAATGTTGCTATTTCAATATCATCTTGAGTTAAATTTAGTGATATTGCAACATTTTTAGCAGCTTCCATAACTCGATAAGTATGTTCTATCTTCAAAACAATTTTTTGATTATTTTTATCAAAATCATTAACATATTCATCAAATACTCTTTTAGCATTTATTAAGTCAATCATCTAACCACCTCCAGCTTTCATTATATACTCTTTATCAACAATTCTCTACTATTATTCTAAATAGCAATTTCCATTTCAATATAGTTATGCTATATTAATAAACAAGGATGTGATTAAATGAAATTAAGATTGACTACAACTAATGATTTAAATGCTGTTATGACAATTATCAATCAAGCTAAAAAATATTTTAAAGAACAAGGAATCAACCAATGGCAAGATGGCTATCCCAATGAAAATTCTATTATTAATGATATTGATCATCAAGAAGCATACGTACTTGAAATTAATGGTGAAATAGTCGCAACTGCTATGATTTCTAAAGCACTTGAACCAAACTACAATTATATTGATGGAAAATGGCTTCAAAATGCCAACTATATTACTGTCCATCGTATAGCAATCAGAAATGATCAAAAAGGTAATGGATTAGCAAAAATAATTATGGATGAAGCAACCAAACTATATCCCAAACTGCCTAGTATTAGAATAGATACCCATGATGATAACTTATCAATGCAGCGTTTTTTAACAAAATATGGATTTACACATTGTGGTACTATCTATTTAGAAAATAAAGAAACTCGTCGTGCATATGAAAAAATTCTTTAACCTGCCAATGCAGGTTTTATTGTTCAATAAAATCAATTAATACTTGATTAAATCTTTTTAACTCATCATAAAATATCCCATGTCCACTATATTCAAATTTACAAAGACATGAATTTTCAATGCATTCATGCATAATTAAAGCAAATGAAAATGGACAAATTTTATCTAATACACCATGCATTATTAAAGTTCTAACCTTGATATTAAATAAATCTTGATAAACATCCTCATCACGTAAAGAGACAGCCGTTCGAATTGTTCCAATTCCTGACCCTGTTAAACAAATCGAAGAAAACCAATTCATAAATTCATTTCCATGATTTAAAGCAAAAACATCCTGACCAAAATCATAAACTAATTTTGGACGATTTATATAACACTGCTCAATTAGATGATTTACTTCATCAATAGTTTTGCCATCTGGATTATGAACTGTACGTGTAAATGATGGTGCTGCTGCTCCTATTAAAACTAGTTTATTAACTCTTTCATTATTATATTTACTCATGTACCGAACACAAATAGCACCACCCATTGAAAATCCTACCAAAGTTACATTATAAACATTTAAAATATTTAAAATACAGTGAAGATCAGTAGCTAATTGATCATAATCATAACCACTTCCAGTAACCTGAGATTTTCCCAACCCTCGAATATCATAACTAATAATTCGATACCGCCTATCATTTAAAACATTTTTTTGGTATTCATACATATCCTGGCAAATAGGCCACCCATGTACTAAAACTACTGTTTTTTGGCAATGTGGATTTATATCTTCTACTGCCAAATTTGTATTATCTGATGACTTTAGATAAAACATATAATTCCCCCTCACCATATTCTATGCAGTATAATAATAATTTATAATAAAAGATTAAATCTATATTTTTAATATAATAATCACCATTATTTTAGTAATTAAATGTATTATTTATATTATTAATATCTTTAATCATTAAAAGATGTAACATATATTATTTTTTTATTCATATTTACTTCTGATTTGCATATTTTCAAATGAGGTGAAATTATGGAATATAAAGTTAATAAACCCTACCCTAAAGTAGAGGTCGAAGCACCAAACGAAACATATGGATTAATGATTCTTGATAATGTTGGTGGTATGAATTCTGAAACATCTGCCATTTGTCAATATATTTATAATCATGCTATTGCAGGAGAAGATTTTAACGATCTAAAACAAACATTTTTAAATATTTCAATGGTTGAGATGCATCATTTAGATATATTTATGGAATTATCATTAAAACTAGGAATGAATCCTCGTTGGTGGACTTGTTTAGATGACCAATGCTGTTATTGGTCTCCATCATATCTAAACTACCCTAATCAAGTTTCTGAAGTTCTACAAAACGCAATAGACAATGAGTACCAAGCAATTAATAAGTATATGTATCAAGCTAGTATAATTAAAGATCCACATATTGTAGATATTTTAAAAAGAATTATTGAAGATGAAGAATTGCATATAAAAATCTTAAAACAATGGGAGGCTAAATTAGTTAGATAAACTAACTAATTAGTCTCCCTTCTTTTAATAGCTGCAATAATTCTAGATTCTGAGCAGCACTACCTACATAATTAGTTACCCCATTTAAGTTTGCTAAACGCCGTCGATTTTCAAAACTAATATCTTCACCAATTTGTTTTAATGCATTAACAAAACTATCTCCTACATAATTTGGATTTGACAAATAATTAACTCTTCCCTCAATTACCTGATCATTAACCCATCCTTGATCTTCCCCAATAAGATATGGATTACGAGCATTTCTAACAATTCTAGTTATTCTTCCTACATTTCGATATGGACGTAGTGGATTAGTAGATTCACTAGTTAAAAAGACATAATTAAATCTAACCGTATCACCTATATTATATCGTTCTAATGGGGTAATTTTATCAAAATTATTTTTTCCAGCAGCTTTTATTATTGCAGGAAAATCCTCATAACAATAGTTCTCATCAACAATTGACGGTACACCTTCTACTCTACCCGTTGAAGAAAATTGCCACATATCATATGGTTTATCAAAATTTAGTTCTGAAGCATAATTAGCAACCCAACGTGTATATTGATCAAATATATCACTAGTAAGTTTTGTTCTCCACCAGTACAATGAAGCATATATTCCTACAAAATAGCCGTTTGCTTCTAGTTCATCAGCAAAAGTTTTTGCAATATTAGCAATAACCTCATTTGATTGTTTTCCAGTAGTATTTTCATCTTCCAAATCATAATATATAGGATACGCCATTTTATAATTTTCAACTAATCGCATTACATGACGAGCTTCACCCTTTGCATCACTACTATTTTTTGCATATGAATATAAATATACTCCAAAAGGAATTCCTAATCTTGTACATTCATCAGCATTTCGTTTAAATAAATTATCATCCTGACCTGGAATATCCTGCCCATAACCACACCTAATAATAGCAAAATCTATATGATCTTTTGCTACCTCCCAATTAATTAATCCCTGATATTGTGAAACATCAATTCCATATGTCAATACATCTGTTCTTTGTGCCATTATTTTTCCTCCCAATTTTAATATATGAAGGTTAAAAAAAAATGTGTGACTTAAACAACATTTTCATCATTTTAATGATAAAATAGTAATATTGTGCTATAATCACAGTGGTATGGTCTTATTAAACGTACTATTAAAATCGAATATAAAAATTAATATTATATATTATAAATCGGAGGTAAATTAAATGAAAAAATTATTCATTTATGCCTTAGGCGTCTGTACAGTATTAACATTAACTATCTTTCCAGCACCTATAAAGGCTACAGATTTCGAGGGTCAAGAAGATAAATATATGAAGATATGTTCTTCATCTAGTTTATCTAATAGTAATTTAAACACTTGTAAAGAGTTTAATTCTTATTTAAAAAGAAAAAATAAAGCTCTAAAAAATCAAGTTAATGAAAGTAAAGCTCAAGCTTCTAACACTAAAGCTAATCTTGACAGTATCACTAATGAAATCACTTCTTTAAATGATGAAATTGCTCAAAAAGAGGCTGAAATCAATTACTTACAAACCTCTATCGCTAATTTAGAAACAAGTATTTCGAAAAAAGAAGAAGAACTTAAAGAACGAATGTATTCAATGCAATCTTACATGAATAACAACTCTTACATAGATTTTATTTTTGGTGCATCAGACTTTTCTGATATGTTCTCTCGAATTGAAAGTATCAATGAATTAACTTCTTATGATAAAGAATTAGTTTCCCAATTATCAGATGAAAAAAAGCAAGTAGAATCTCAAAAAGCTACTGTAGTTTCTGCAAAAGCAAACATTGAAACTCAAAGAGCCTCTAAAAAATCATTACAAGAACAATTCCAGGCTTTGTATCTAAAACAAAATGCTGAAGCAATTGCCCAAGAAAAAGCTGCGCTACAAGCTAAAAACAGTAGTGAAAAAATTGATGATAACTTAGCTGCCTTTGCAGCCGCTGTAAAAGAATCTGAGCTTCCAAGTGGTAGTGTTGTTTCTGGTAATTCTGAAATTGGAAATGCTATTGCTAATAAAGCATTAAGTAAAAGGGGCAGTGTTTATGTATATGGTGCTTGTCATAGTATGTCAGAAATCGCTAATCCAAATCAATCTACTTTTGACTGTTCCGGTTTAGTTAGCTGGGCTTTCTATCAAGCAGGTGTAAATATTGGTAGCAACAGTACTAAAACGCTAGCAAAAAAAGGTATTTCTGTATCACGCAGTAGTATGCAGGCAGGCGATATTATTCTATTTAGTAAAAACGGAAGTGCCAGTGGTATACATCATGTTGGTATCTATATTGGTGGTGGTAATATGGTACATGCTCCACAAACTGGTGATGTAGTTAAGATAGCATCATTGAGTAGTGGTTATTATCAAGCAAACTGGTATGATGTTCGAAGACTATATTGAGATAAGCAATTGCTTATCTTTTTATTTTGACAAGTTTTCTCTTTTATATCAAAAAACTTATAAAGACTATTTACTTATGTCGATTTTTATAGGATAATGACTGTGTATCGAGGTGATTAAATGAAAATAAAGAAATCTATATCAACAATATTAGTACTATCTATATTTACAACTACTTATTCTAATGCATTGCCAATAAAGGCTGTTGATTTTGAAGGCAATGAAAATAAATATATGAATTTATGTTCTTCTTCAAATATTTCTAATAGTAATAAGTCTACATGTGAACAATTTAATAAATATCTTAAAAAGAAAAATAATGATTTAACTGTGCAATTAGCAAAGCAAAAAGAAGCTGCAAATGATACTAAAGCAACACTTGAAAGTGTTCAAAAACAATTAGAATCTTTAAACAAACAAATTAGTGATCGTGAAGCAGAGATTAGTTATTTAACTACTACAATAGCTAACCTTCAAGCTAATATAGAAAAAAATACCCAAATATTAAAAGACCGTATGTATTCTATGCAGTCTTATACTAATGAAAATACAATCATTAATTTTATCTTTGGTGCATCAAACTTTTCTGATATGTTCGCACGTATTGAAGGGTTTAATGAACTAACTAAAAATGATAAAGAATTGATTGAGGAATTAAATAGTCAAAGAAAACAAGTACAAGAGCAACAAAAAACACTTGAAGATGCAAAAGCAATACTATTAAATCAACAAAATGAACAAAAAGCATTGCAAAGTAAATACACTGCTCTATTAGAAGAACAAAATAAAAATATTGCTTCTACTCAAAATGCTATTTATGACTATGGTGAAATGACAGATACTTTAAGTGCTGCAATTGAAGAATTTAATAAAAATGCATATGAAACTCCAACACCACCACCTCCTCCTCCTAAACCTAGTAAACCTGATAATGGAAGTAATTCCAATAACAATGGAAACAATGGTGGAAATAACAACAACAACAATGATGAAAACAACAACAATAATAATGGAGATATTCCAAATAACGGAGATTTAGGTGAAAGAATTTATGCTGCTGCTTATACTAAGCTAGGAGCTCGCTATTGGTGGGGAGCACAAGGTCCTACATACTTTGATTGTTCTGGATTTGTATATTGGAGCTTAAAACAAGCTGGAGTGAGCGGAGGACGAAACACTGCTGCTGGATATTCTAAAATGTGGTCAAGTGTAAGTTTCTCTAATTCAAAAACTGGTGATCTTGTATGTTTTGGTAATCCTGCTTATCATATAGGGATCGTAATTGTCAATTCAAATGGTTCTAGATCAATGATTCATGCTGGTGGTGGAGATAGTTCTACTCATGGCGATGATCCAAATGCATGTGTAAAAATATCATCTTTAGAACCTGGTTCTTATTACTACTCTAGAATATCTACAATAAGAAGAGTTAGCTAACACTGATTAAAATAATCAGTGTTTTTTTATTTATATATTCAAATGTAACAAACATAGTGCTATAATCATTCAAAGAATGGGGGTTATTATGAAATATATACATCAATTTTTAATTATTCTAACAATTTCCTTTATTGGAGAATTACTTGGTCTAATAATACCATTACCAATTCCTGCTAGTGTTTATGGATTAGGAATTATGTTAATTTGTTTATTTAGTGGTATTATAAAGCTACATCAAATTGAAGAAGTAGCGGACTGGCTGATTTTAATCATGCCAGTACTATTTGTTCCCTCTGCTGTTAGTTTAATCAATGTAAGCGAAGCTTTAATGAAAGATATTTTTGTCATTAGTATCATCACTTTAATTAGTACTATCGTTGTTATGATAGCTACAGGAAAAGTTGCTCAATCAATAATTGAAAGGAAGGAGCAAAATAAAAATGGATAAGATACTTGTAGAAACAATATATTTTGGACTTGTTATTAGTTTTTTATCATATTGGATAGCTGTGCAAATAAGAAAGAAATTACCTTTTCCTATTTTTAATCCACTTTTAATTAGTGCAATCATTTGTATTGTAATTTTAGTTGTATTTGATATTAACTTTGATACATATAATAAAGGTGCTCAATTTATTACCATGTTATTAACACCAGCAACTGTATGTCTAGCTGTACCTTTATACAAACAAGTAAGAATACTGCTTCAACATCTTACCGCAATTATTATCAGTCTATTAAGCGGCTGTATAGCTGGTCTAACTTCAATATTTATTATGTCTTTATTAATGAAAGTTGATCCTGTTATTTATCATTCATTATTACCTAAATCTATTACAACTGCAATAGCAATTGGAGTTTCTGATAAAATTGGTGGTAACTCTACTATCACTGTAGGGATAGTGATTGTTACTGGTATCTTAGGAGCAATTATTGCTAAAAGTATTTGCAAAGCATTCAAAATCAGTCATCCTGTAGCAATTGGTTTAGCATTGGGAAATAGTGCCCATGCTATTGGGACAGCTAAAGCTCTTGAATTCGGGGAAATCGAAGGGGCTATGAGTAGCTTATCAATTGTTATTGCTGGTCTATTAACTGTTATTTTCGCTCCTTTAGTAGCGACATTACTTTAACTATAAAAATTTTATAAGTCTATATATATTTTTTATAATATAATTATATGCTTAATCTTTAATCAAAAAAGTATGAAGTTAATTTCATACTTTTTATTTTATCTCATATTTTATTTACTTGTCTTTTTATTTTTTATAATAGCATCTCTACTATCAGCTTAGTTGCATATTTAATATTAAAATGTAAGTTTTATTTATTTCTAATTATCTTTTTTCTTAAAGAATAGTTAAATCAACTATCTTAAATAAAAAAGAGACTATAAAATTAACTCTTAATTAATTAATAGGCTCTAATTATAATAATCTATCTTAATCAATTTAAATTTTTTCTTTTCTTATTTACAGTTAAAACAAATGAAGCTAATAGCATTCCTGCTACTGGATATAATAAATTTGTTGTATCTCCAGTTTTTACACTTACTATTGTATCTCCTGGTTTTACTGTTTCTATAGGTTTATTATCTACTATTGGACTTACTTCTAATCCTGATAATGCTTTTGTTAGAGCTGCTACTACAGTTTCTACTTCTTCTTTTGTTGCTTCTGAATTATTTAATACTGCATTTGCTTTTGCCATTACATCATCTACCGCTTTTAATGACGCTGCAGAGTAGTTTTCTCTATTTAATCCGTTTGCTTGATTGATTAAACCTTGTAATAAATCTTTATTTGGTTTTAATCTTAAATTAATAAATGCTCTTACTAATTCACTATATACTTCATCTATTTCTTCCTGCATTGCATTTTCATTACCTAGTACTTCATTTGCTTTTTCTAATACTGGTAACATTGCACTCCATGTAGATGGTATATATTGTTCTTCTACTAAGCTATTAATTTGTTCTACTTGTTTTTGTAATAATTCTTTATTTCCTTTGAAGAAGTCTAACATATGCATTACACTAGCTAATCTATCAAATGCTTCATCTACTTCTTCTTGTGTTGCATTATCATTTGCATAAACTGTTTGAGCATTTTCTAATGCTGCACTGAATTCTTCTACTACTGCTGGTACTACATTTTCTAAACTTGCATTTTCTGCCATTTCTATTGCAATAGCTAATGCTGTTTTATTTGTTTCAACTTGGTTTCCTTCTGTTGAAATAATTAATTCATTTGTTTCTGTATTTCTAGAGAACGGTTTAAAGAAATTCCAAATTTGTTCTGCCCAGCCTTCATAATGATTATGATCATAGTCAGCTACAGTAACATATTTAAAAACAGTTACATCAGCATCATTTTTAAAATCTGAAATAGTTTCTTGTATACCATGTTTTGTAGTGATTGTTTTAGTTTCACTGGCTAGTGCCTCTATATCAAATCCAACAAATGGATATTTTACAAAATTTAAATTACTAGAATCAACCTGCTTATCAATACCATTAATTCTTAAAGCGGGATTAATAACACGACTGACAATTTCCGGATCCATAAATGATTCCCCAGTATACTGAATATCTCCAGCACCAGAAAAATCAGTAGGACGAGTCATAAATATATCTTTTTCCCCAAGTCCATAGAAAATCGGTAATTGAACATTTCCAGAATAAGTAATTTCAGGGAAAGCTGCCATTGGTGCAACAGCTGCAAATAATTCTGGATATTCATTAACCATTTTTTCAGCTTCAACACCACCCATTGAAAATCCAGTACAATAAATTCTAGATTTATCTACAGGATATTTAGCACATACCTCTTCAATTAAAGCTTTTTGTGCACCAGCACCAGCATTGTTTCCAGGTGCAATAACAATAAATCGTTCTTTTCCTGCTAATTTAACCCATCCTTGGCTTTCTGCTTCAAATACTGGATGATCTCCAGAACCATGGAAAGTCACAACTAAAGGATATGTTTTAGTATTATCTTCTGCTAAAGCTTCCTCTGGAACCCATTCAAAATACCCCGATTGATCCATTACATAGTTAATTTCATTAAATATTAATTTTTCTTCTGAATATACAGCTCTATCCATCAAAGTAAATATTTCTTGAGATTGACGTCCCAATATAGCATCTATATACCAGATACATTCTTCAATAACATTTCTAGTAGTTTTTCTTAATAAGTTTACCCATGCATCTTTAATTAATTCTTTATTAAATCTTGTATCAGCCGATTCATTAATAATAACTTTTTTTACATCTAATGTAGAATTATAGAAACATTGGTTTTCACCTATCATTGTTTCCTCAGTTGCTTCATTAATTGATTTATAGAAATTAATAACATCATCATTTGCTCCCACCAAATATGCTGGTAAAGCCATTAAGTTTTCTGGATTATCAATTTCTCCACCAAATGTTGCAACACCAGCTATTCTATTTGCATTTTGAGATAAGACATTATGAATAAATGTTGCTCCATTTCCTTCTCCAATTGCATAAACTAAATTAGTATATGTAAAATATCCTAATTCTTCAATCGCACTACTTTTTGTGATTTTTGCAATAATATTCCAATATGCAGTTACATCCTCTTCACTCCAGCTGTCACCATTTTCAGGTGATAACAAAAATACTCCTCCTCTTGCTGTATCTGCAATTTCTTTTAGTCCCATATCAACTAATGCAACATACGCATCATCCTGGTTTTGATATCCATGATTGCTATACACAAAAATAACAGGTGTCATCATAGGGGCAGGATTATTGATGACAGGTGCAGTATACGAATATACATCTGCTTTTACTCCATCAATATTCACTTGCTGAAATATCCCTGAATCTTCAGTTACCTCTGCCTTCTTAGCAAATACAGATGGCGCTGTAACTGCAAAATAACTAGTGAGTATTGTTACAACAATTAAAAATGTAAAAATTAATTTCACTTTTTTCATAAAAATTAGTTCCTTTCTTATGCACCTAATATACATTTAAAATCAAAACTTTTTATCTCACAGTAAATCAAAGTATAGCTAACAAAACAATATATTAACCACTCTATACTAGACAACTACAACGAATTAAATCATTTATAATAAAATTTCTAAGATTATTTCAGATTTATGACGATTTCAGTTACTATCACATAAAAATGTTATAAACACCAATAATACCAAGATATGTTCATATAAATTCCCGATAATTATATAACAGCTTATAAAGATCCATTATCTTTACCAATTTAACCTTTTTAAATCAATTTATAGTTATTTCCACTAAAAACTTAAAAATATGCAGTATCTATTACTATCATGATTGTATTTTACTTGCCTAGTAATTTTCCTATTAAAAAGTAGACTTCTTCTATTCAAAGTATAGCACTTACAAATAGTACTTTTCAATATAAAAAGAATTTATTATATTTTTAATATTAAAATTATTTATATGACGTTATTTTTCACAAATATTATTTCATATATTTTTTATACTTATATAAGAATACATAATTTAATATAGATAAACTAACGAAAAAGACTAGTCAACGACTAGTCTTTGCATTAAGTTTCAATTAATTATTTAGATAATTCAGCGAAATATTTGATTGTTCTAACCATGTTAGAAGTATATGAATTTTCGTTATCATACCAAGCAACTGTTTGAACTTCAGTAGTTCCGTTATCTAATGGTTTAACCATTGTTTGAGTTGCATCAAATAATGATCCATAAGTAATTCCGATAATATCAGAAGATACTAATTGTTCTTCAGTGTATCCAAATGAAGGAGTTGCTGCTGCTTTCATAGCTGCATTTACTTCATCAACTGTAACTTCACCTTCAACAACAGAAGTTAAAATTGTAGTTGATCCAGTTGGAACAGGTACACGTTGAGCTGAACCAATTAATTTTCCATTTAATTCAGGGATTACTAATCCGATAGCTTTAGCTGCACCAGTTGAGTTAGGTACAATATTTACTGCAGCTGCACGAGCTCTTCTTAAATCACCTTTTCTATGAGGTCCATCTAATACCATTTGGTCACCAGTATAAGCATGAACTGTTAACATGATACCAGATTTAATTGGAGCTAAATTATTTAAAGCATTAGCCATAGGTGCTAAACAGTTAGTTGTACAAGATGCTGCAGAGATAATAGTATCATCAGCAGTTAAGATGTTTTCATTTACACCAAATACAACTGTTGGTAAGTCATTTCCTGCAGGAGCAGAGATAACAACTTTTTTAGCCCCAGCATCAATATGTGCTTGAGATTTAGCCTTAGATACATAGAAACCAGTACATTCTAATACTACATCTACACCGATTTCTCCCCAAGGTAATTTAGAAGCGTCTGCTTCACTATAAATTTTAATTTCTTTTCCATCAACAGTGATAGAATCTTCACCAGCTACAACTTTGTCAGCTAATGCATATCTACCTTGTGCTGAATCATATTTTAATAAATGCGCTAACATTTTTGGATCAGTTAAATCGTTGATTGCTACAACTTCATATCCTTCAGCACCAAACATTTGTCTGAATGCAAGACGTCCAATGCGTCCAAATCCATTAATTGCTACTTTTACTGCCATTCTTTTTATTCCTCCTTGAATGTTCTTTATGAACATATTATATTCCAGAAAGCTAAGAAAAGCAACTAATGTAATGGGTTTCATTAAAAAATATTTAAAAAATAAAACTAAATTTCCTTATATCTACATACATATCTTTTATATTACTTTTTTTGCACCTTATCATAAACTCAATTTAACTAAATAAAAGAGAAAATGAATAATTATTATTTAAATCACTATACTTAAATATGGAGGTAAGATAATGCATTTAGTTCCTACAGTAATTGAAAAAACAAACCAGCGTGAATATGCATATGACATTTACTCACGACTTTTAGAAGATCGAATTATTTTATTAACAGGTACCATTGATGATAAAATGGCAAGCAGTATCGTTGCTCAGCTTCTATATTTAGAGTCTATTGATAGTAATGCTGACATTTTCATGTATATAAATTCGCCAGGAGGTAGTATTAATGCTGGAATGGCCATTTATGATACCATGAATTTTATTAAATGCGATGTTTCCACTATTGTAATAGGAATGGCTGCAAGCATGGCTGCTTTTTTACTTAGTGCTGGAGCAAAAGGAAAGCGCTGTAGTCTACCAAATAGTGAAATTATGATCCATCAGCCATTAGGTGCTTTTGAAGGCCAAGCAAGTGATATAGAAATCAGTGCTAAACGTATTTTAAAACAAAAAGAAAAATTAAATAAACTTTTAAGTCAAAATACAAATCAGCCACTAAATAAAATAGTTGTTGATACAGATCGTGATCATTTTCTAGAACCCGATGAAGCATTAAATTATGGCTTAATTGATGAGATAATATAAAAGACACCAAATATAATTGATGTCTTTTATATTACTTTAGTATTTTTATATTGATAAGCTATCAAACATGATAACCAGAACATTCCTCCCGGCAACCAAAAAACCGCAAAATGATACCACTTTAATTTAATTCCCTTAAATCTTTTTAGCATACCATATTTCCCTTCTCTAACTTACCTTATAATAAATCATCTAAAAAATTTGTCAATGCATTTTATGAATTATTTAATTTTTTATTCATAAAAACAACTTCATCTTTTATTGAAAAACCATTTTTTTGATAAAAATTAACACTATAAAAATTTTTCCCTGTTAATAACGTAAAGTTATCAACTTCATCTAACTCTTTTTCTAATAAAATCATCATTTTATGTCCAATCCCCATTCTTTGATATTCAGGATCTACATAAAAATCTTCAATCATCAAATCTACACTTTTAACATATGTTACTATTTTCCCACACATTACTCCAGCTATTTTATTATCAATCAAATAAACATAACATCTTGTATGTTTACCATCATCTAACTGTTCTACTCTTTGAAGTGCTCGATGATAATCCCATTCTTCATTCCAAGGGGGATTTTTAAATGCTTTAATTAATAATCTAGCAATTGTTTCATAATCACTTTTTGTTACTTTTCTAATCATTTTATACTCCACACTTATAAAAAAGCAAAACTAAATGTCTTGCTTAATTATAATCATCTTCAATTGTTGAATCAACATCTTCTTCTAATTCCTCAGAAGCTTCTTCTTCATCATCCGCATAAATATCATTCATATCAATATGAACATCACTAAATTTATGACGACTTCTCAAATCCCAATTATTTTCACCAACTGTTATAAAACGTCCATCTAATGTAATATTAGTATAAAATAATGATTCTTTATCATCTTTTTGCACATCATCAAATTTCTTCATTTGACAAACTTCTTCCCATAATTTATAAAAATTAACAGCTGATTTCTTTTTAGACATCAACTCATATGCCACATCAACCATAGACATATTATAATACTTATTCATACTATCCATTTCCATACTCCTCCTACATTTTTTCTGGGGCACTTACCCCAATTAAACTTAAAGCATTAGCCATAGTAATTCTTGCAGCTTCAACTAAAGCTAATCTTTGCCCACTTAATTCTAAATTATTTTCATCAATAACATAACATTCATTATAAAAACTATGAAATAATTGTGCTAATCTTTGTACATAGTTAGCAATTTTATGCGGAGCCCGATTAACTGCTCCATCAATTATTGTAGCTCTAAATTCATTAATATGTTTAACTAATTCAATTTCTTTATTATTAATTAATAAATCATAGTTTTGACTATATGTTACATTTGCTTTAGCAGCTTGTGCTTTAATCGAGCACATTCTTGCATGGGCATACTGAGCATAATAAACTGGATTTTCATTTGATTTAGATTTCGCTAAACCAATATCAAAGTCAAATGGTGTATTAGCCGCTTTAGATACAAAAAAGTAACGTGTTGCATCAACCCCAATTTCTTCAATTAAATCTTTGATTGTCACAGCATTTCCTGTTCTCTTTGACATTTTTACTGGTTCTCCATCATTCATCATTCTAACCATTTGAATAATGTCAATATTTAATTGATCAGCATTGTATCCTAATGCTTGAATCGCAGCTTTCATTCGATTAATATAACCATGATGATCAGCCCCTAATAAATCAACTAGATATTCATAACCACGATCTAATTTATTTAAATGATAAGCAATATCAGGTGTTAAATAAGTATATGAACCATCTCCCTTAATTAAAACCCGATCTTTATCATCACCAAATTCAGTTGACTTAAACCATAAAGCTCCATCTTCTTCATAAGTATAACCAGCTTGTTTAAGTTTTTCAATTGTCGGAATGACTCTATTTTCTTCATATAAAGAAGTCTCAGAAAACCATATATCAAATGAAACTCTAAATTCATTTAATATATCTTTTATTTTTTGTAATTCATATTCAGTTCCTTTAGCTCTAAAAAACGCAATTGCCTCTTTTTTGGATAAATTTAAATATTTATCCCCATCAGTTTCTTTAATCTTATTTGCAATATCAATTATATCTTTACCATGATATCCATCTTCAGGCATTACTGCTTCTTGATCAAACGCCTGCTTATAGCGTGCATATAATGATAATGCTAAATTATGAATTTGATTTCCTGCATCATTTATATAATATTCCCTTGTCACATCATAACCTGCAGCATCCATGATTCTACAAATACTATCACCAACTGCAGCCCCTTTTGCATGTCCTAAATGAAGATCTCCTGTTGGATTTGCAGAAACAAATTCAACATTATATTTAATACCATTACCATATTTTGTTTTCCCATAGTTTTCTTTTTCTTCTAAAACTTCTTTAATGATTGAAGTCATTGCATCTTTAGCTAAAAATAAATTAATAAATCCTGGTCCTGCAATTTCTACTTTTTCAATATTGGCAGCTTCTTTATTTAATGACTCAACTATTGTATTAGCTATTTCACGAGGATTTCTTTTTAATAACTTTGTCAACTGCATTGCTAAATTAGTTGAATAATCACCATGTGACTTATCCTTAGGTATTTCAATCGTGATATTTTCTTGATCATATCCTTCAACAAATCCACATGTAATAATCGCTTCTTTTAACACACTTTTTAAAGTTGTTTCTATCTTATTAATTGCCATTATTGTCCTCCTTACGTTTTTACCACATATCTTAATTAAATTACCATTAAACCCTTATTAAGTCAATGTTTTTAAAGTAATTTATCCAAATAGTTCATATCTTAAAATACGACAATTTAAGTTTCTTTATCATCTAACTTCCTTGATTATAACAATGGAGCAAATAACCTAAGAATTCCTTCTAACCAGCCCCTAAATTTTCCCCTTCTTACAGTATCCTCTGTTATCTCTTTACTTAAAGCAATCGTCCTTAAAAAATCTTGTTTAATATCTCTAATTGCAGGTACATCATACATATATACCCCACATTCAAAATGTAAATATAAACTACGATAATCCATATTTATCGTTCCTACTGTTGCAACTTTATCATCACTTACAAAGTTTTTAGCATGAATAAATCCTGGAGTATATTCATAAATTTTTACCCCACCCTTTACTAAAGGTTCATAATAAGAACGTGTTACCTTAAATACAATCTTTTTATCAGGTATTCCTGGGGTCACAATTCTTACATCTACCCCACGTTGAACTGCCAAACAAAGAGCATTTTTTAATTCATCATTGATAATTAAATATGGTGTATCAATATATATATATTTTTGAGCCTGATTTATCATATTTAAATAAACATTCTTACCAACTGGTTTATTATCAAGAGGTGAATCTCCATAAGGTAGTATAAAGCCTGTTGGCTTTAAGATATGCATTGGATAATGACGAGGATGATACTTATCATAATCTTCATATGTTTTTAAAGAAGCATTCCATGTTGTCAAAAACATTAATGTTAAATTCCAGACTGCTTCTCCTTGTATCATTACACCAGTATCTTTCCAATGACCATACTTAACTTTAGCGTTAATATATTCATCAGCCAAATTAAATCCCCCACTAAAACCAACATTTCCATCAATAACAGTTATTTTCCGATGATCACGTGTATTCATTACTGCTGAAAGAAAAGGAACAAAATGATTAAATGCAATACATTTAATTCCATAATTTTCTAGTTCTCGATAATATCTAAAAGGAAGCATTGTTAATGAACCTACATCATCATACATAAAACGTACCTCAACGCCTTCTTTAACTTTTTGTTTCAAGATATTTAAAACAGCATCAAACATTTTCCCTTCTTCAACAATAAAGTATTCCATAAAAATAAAGTGCTTAGCTTTTGCTAGTTCCACTAATAAATCTGGATAGGCATCATCACCTAATGAATAATATTTGATCTTACTATTATTATAAACAGGAAACTTTTCATTTACTAAATAATTAACTTGTCCTTTTATAATTGGATCAGATATTTCATCTATTATATTATTAGGATATATATAAGGGCTAACCGCTTCATTTTGCTTATCAAAGGCAGTCTGTAATCCTTTAGCTGGTTTCTTATTACCAAAAACAACATACAATAAACCACCAAAAACTGGAAAAGACAATATTGGAATCAACCAAATAATCTTATACCCAGGATCATCATCATCATTATTTATTATATATAAAGTAACAAACATACTTAAAGCAATAAATAACCAGCGTAAAGTACTTGAATCAATGAAAAGAAAATGCATAAATGATGCAATCCAAATCATTTGAATAACAATTAAAATAATTGATACAACTATTCGATTAGATAAAAACTTTAATAACTTCATCTCAATTCTCCAATATCATATAAGAAAGCATCATATATACCTGGCTAATCAAATTAGGACCATCATATAATTCATACTTTATTTTAATAGTATTGCCAATTTCATAATATATAAGTCGTGTCTTTAATGAGATTTCACCATAATCAGTTTGATATTGATTTAAAACATCTCTTCCTGAAATCAACCGTAAAATACTGTTTCCATTATATAAAATAATTTCATTTGTTTTAATTTCAATTCTAATTAATTTATCGGTCATAAAACTAATTATTTTATGATTCCCACTTTCTTCTAAATAACCTTTTTCATCAAACTTAATTACCTCTTGATGATCTTCATATTTAAAAATATTATGATATTTAACTTTAATTACTTTTTTCATTATATCACCGTGCATATTATAACACAAATCCGTCAAGAATACTTTTGGTGAGATAATGAAAAAATTAATAAAAATATTTATAACTATTTTAGCTAGTTTAGCCGGTATACTTTTGTCATTCTACATTATTGCTTACTCTATGGGAGCACCAGATTTAAATAAAAATCGATATTTAAAACTATATGATGATAACCAGGAAATATATTATCAGTCAATCAATGATTATACAGGTCATTATGTAACATTAGATAATGTTAGTAAATATTTTATAGATAGTATTGTTGCTATTGAAGATCAGCGTTTTTATGAGCATCGTGGATTTGATCCAATTGGAATTATGCGTGCTATAAAAGTAAACTTAACCAATCAAAAAAAATCACAAGGGGCAAGTACAATTACTCAACAATATGCTCGCTTATTATATTTAACTAATGAAAAATCATGGTCTAGAAAATTTAAAGAAGCATTTCTAACAATGCAATTAGAAACACATCTTAACAAGGATGATATCTTAGAAGGTTATATTAATAACGTCTATTTTGGCCATGGGATATATGGAATTGAAAATGCAGCACAATACTTTTATGGTAAGAGTGCTAAAGAACTAGATTTGAATGAAAGCAGTATGTTAGCAGGTGTTGTTAATGGACCAACATACTTTTCTCCTCTTAATGATAAAAAGGCAGCTCGTAAAAGACAAACTATTGTCTTAAACGCTCTAATTGATTGTAATAAAATTAATAATCAGCAAAAACAGCAGGTATTAAAAAGTGATCTTAATTTAGCAACAGAACATAAAATCAATGATAATCTAGCTAATAATTTTTATAAAGATACTGTCATAGATGAATTAGAAGAATTAGGATATTATAACAATACTTACTTAAATCAAGGATTAAATGTTTATACTACCTTTAATCAAGGATATCAAAAAGTACTTGAAAAAAGTGCTAAAGATTATACAAAAGATAGTGAAGTAGAGACATCTAGTATTGTCGTAGAACCTTATACAAGTAAAATACTTGCCTTGATTGGTGGTAAAGACTATACTATTTCACAATTTAATCGTGCTACTAAATCAAATCGCCAAATCGGCAGTACTGTTAAACCCTTGTTATACTATCTTGCATTAGAAAATGGCTTTACTCCATCTACTACCTTTTTAGATGAACCAACAACTTTTAAACTAGAAGATAACACTACTTATAGTCCAAGTAATTACAATAATAAATATGCTTATAAAGATATTACTTTAGCACAAGCAATTGCAGTATCTGATAATATTTTTGCAGTTAAAACTCATTTATTTTTAGGCACAGATAATCTTGCTTCATTAATTAAAAAGTTTGATATTAAAAATGTTAAATCAAATGCTTCATTAGCTCTAGGTACAGTTAATACCAATATCTATAATTTAGCTAATATGTATAATACTTTGGCTAGTGAAGGTATATATAACCATGTATATACAATTGAAAAAATCACTAATAATGAAGGCGATATTTTATATCAGCACAAAGCTGAAGATAAACAAATGTTAAATCAAGATACCTGTTTAGAACTATCACAACTTTTAACAGCAACTTTTGATAGTACATATAGTACCTACCTTCAAGCAACGATGGCTGCATATCAATTAGATAACATTAATGCCTGTAAAACAGGAAGTACAGATTTTGATAATCTTGCTGTTGCTTATAATCCTAATATTTTAGTAGCTAGCTGGGTAGGTTACGATGATAATCGAAAAATGAAAAGTACTAATGATAAGACAGTTGCTAAAAAAACAGTCGTTGATGTTTTAAACTATACCAATGAAAATAAGGATGTTACTTGGTATCAGCCTACTAAGAACCTTCAAGCAATTGCAATTAATCCTCTTACAGGGGACTTTGATGAAAATGGAATAATTTATTGGTTTAAGAAAGAATAATCCGGAATTACTATAATTCCGGATAAAATATTTTATGATCAATTTTATTTTTAGTAGAATTAGTTATTGCCCCAACAATCTCTGACACTTCAGGTAAAACCTTTAATTCTCGGTTTACCAATATCTCTATCTCCCCTATTTCACTTCCATTATTATAATACAAATAAGGAATCTGACTTTGATCATCACTAACTACATAATAGCGTGGATCAAACCCCTTTTGACAATAAAATTCCATTAATTTTAACTTTTCTTCATTACTTCTTAAGTCATGATACAAAAATAATTTACGATTTAAAAAACGATTACATAAATCAGCTAAAATTTTATCTTTTCCTTCACTTTGTATTCTAAAATAATATAACACTATATTTTCATCTAACTTAGTATATGCAACTTCATCTACTCTATCTTCTAAAAAAGGCATTAAATAACGAATATCCCCAAACTCATATCCTTTAATATAAAGATCCTTCACTCTTCTAAAAATACTAATTAATAACTGTTCATAACTTCTTGATGTGGGATGATAATATACTTGCCAATACATATGATACCGAGCTAAAATATAATTTTCTATTGCTTGAACACCAGAACATTTATACACTATCTTATTATTTACCACTTTCATCACTCTTAAAATCCGATATAAATCAAAATGACCATAAGTTGTTCCTGTAAAATATGAATCTCTTAATAAATAATCCATTCTATCAGCATCTAATTGACTTGATATCATTTGGATTAATATTTTATTAGGATGCTTCTTTTCAATAATACTACTTACTTTTTTAGAAAATCCAGGATCAAAATTCTCTAATATATGATTAACTTCACTATCTCCATTAATGATCTTAATTGTAAAATCTTCATGGTTTAAGCCAAATACTCTTTCAAAACAATGTGAAAATGGACCATGACCAATATCATGTAATAAAGCTGCACACATAACTGTCAGTTTATCATAATCATTAATATATTCACCGATATCACTATTAAAAATCATTTTTCGTACAATAAAATAAACCCCTAGTGAATGACAAAATCTTGAATGTTCTGCACTCTGATAAACTTGATGAGTCCCACCTAACTGCTTGATCCTTCTTAAACGCTGCATCTCTTTTGAATTAATTAATTCTAATATAACTGGTTGATCAACATGAATATAGTTATGTATGGCATCCCTAAATACTTTACTATCTTTTAATTTAGTATATTGTAACTTATACGCTTGTGGATTCATTTTCTCACCCCTAGATATTTTATTTTGTATTTTAATTATAATATATATTAAAAGTTTATACCATAATCTCTTTAGGTAAAATAATAGATTTATATTAAATCCTAATTCATAAAGGAAATAATATTACTATTATTCTTAGGTCTAGTTTACTACTTTTTAAACTTTGTAATATAACATATACAAAAAGAAAAGGCCATTTAGCCTTTATCCTCTGATTTATTTTTTTTCTCATAGTAATTTCTTACTAACATCTGTGTTTTTCTAATATGATGTTGAATCTTTTCTTTAGCTAGTTCTTTATCACGAGCTAAAATCGCTTCATATATTTCACGATGCTCCTTAGCTGCTGATACTAACCGATCTGGTTGACGAATTGAATGCCTGGAAGTTACATGGATATAATAATTTATATCTGTTAGCAATTGTTCAAAATATTTTGATTGAGTACAACGATAAATTGCCTCATGAAAAGCTATATTAACTTCATTAAACCTCTCCTGATCTCCTTTTACAGCATAAAATTCCATTAAATCATATACTTCTTTAATCTTTTTTAATTCTTCATCATTTATTCTCTCTATCGCAAATTGAATCGCTAATCCTTCTAATGCATAACGAATTTCAAGCATATCATCAATATCACGATGTGAAAATCCTAAAACATAAACACCTTTATTAGGAATACTTTTTACTAACCCTTCTAATTCTAATTGCTTTAAAGCTTCACGAATCGGTGTTCTAGAAATATTTAACTCTTTAGATAAAGCAACTTCATTAAGTTTTTGACCTTGTGTGTATTCCTCATTTAAAATTTTATCACGAAGTACGGTAAAAATTTTATTTCCTAATGACCCATGTCCTGTGTTTTCTAATAAGTTCTTTGTCATAATTTACCCTAACTTTCTAATGATTGCAGCTGTAAATTCCTCAGTAGAAGCATTTCCACCAATATCTGGAGTGATTGTAACACCTTCTTCTACTACAGCAGCTAATGCAGCTTTCAATCTATTTGCATCATCTAATTTTCCTAGTGCTTCTAACATCAATACAAAAGCTAATAATAATGCACTTGGATTAGCAATACCTTTACCAGCAATATCTGGTGCGCTGCCATGAACAGCTTCATAAATTCGATATTCATCACCAATATTTCCACTAGGTGCAAATCCTAAACCCCCAACTAAACCTGCACATAAATCAGAAACAATATCACCATATAAATTTGGAGCTACTAATACATCAAAAGTTTCTGGGCGTATTACCAATTGCATACACATATTATCAACAATAACTTCTTGTGGTTCGATTTCTGGATATTCTTTAGCAACCTCTCTAAAAGCCTCTAAAAATAAACCATCTGTATATTTCATAATATTTGCTTTATGAACAGCAGTAACTTTTTTACGACCATTATTTTTAGCATAATCAAAAGCATAACGACAAATCTTTTCACTTGCCTCACGAGTAATCAATTTGATTCCATTTGCCATATTTGGATTGATCATATACTCAATCCCTTTATACAAATCTTCTGTATTTTCACGAATCATAACTAAATCAATATCTTCATAACGGGAATTAATTCCTTTAAAAGATTTGATTGGACGAACATTTGCATAAGTTGCAAATTGCTGACGCAATGCTACATTAACACTTCTAAATCCTGTTCCTATTGGCGTAGCTGTAGGCCCTTTTAATGCCCATTTATACTCTTTGATTGCATCTACTAAACCAGGCTCAAAAACCTCTTTTGTCTTTGCTGCATATTCAGCACCTGCCTGATATTCTACCCACTCAATATCAAGATTCATCGCTTTAGTAATATCAACTACACTTTTAGATATTTCTTTACCTATCCCATCACCTGGAATCAATACAGCCTTCATTAAAATTCCCCTCCTAGTTCTTTAATTGCATTTAATAAACCACCATAATTGATCATAACCTTTTCACGAGGTGATAATGTTAATGATGCCTCAATTGATTCATTAGTAGTCTCATTAATCACTTTTACCTTGCCATTATGATCAACAACTTCTTTAATATTTACAATTTTATAATTATCTTGATCATTAAAGAAATCTTGATCGTTTGCTTCAATAACTAATGGTAATATACCATTATTAATTAAATTTGAACGATGAATTCTTGCAAAAGATACAGCAAAAATTGCTTTAATTTTTAAATAATTTGGCACTAATGCTGCATGTTCCCTCGAACTTCCTTGACCATAATTATCTCCTCCAACAATAAAACCACCATCATTAGCAATTGCTCGATCATAAAATTCTGGATCAACTTTACTAAATGAGAATTTAGCTAAATGCGGAACATTTGAACGATATGGTAATAATTTGCTATCTGAAGGAACAATATGATCAGTTGAAATATTATCTCCAACTTTTAAAACCACTTTACCACTAATCTCATCACTAATCTTATCACCACGAGGAACTGGTTTAATATTTGGACCCATATATACTTCATTATTTTCATCATATTCATCAATAAAGAAATTTCTATTTTTAACAAATGGTGTATTAGGTACTTCATCTAAATACATATCATCCTCAAATTCTTCTGACATATATCCTTTAATCGCACTTAAAGCTGCGATTTCAGGTGATACTAAATACACACTAGCATCATTAGTTCCTGAACGTCCTTTAAAATTACGGTTGATCGTTCTTAAAGATACTCCTTTAGAAAGTGGTGCCTGTCCCATTCCAATACATGGTCCACAACCACATTCAAGAATTCTAGCTCCTGCCTGAACCATGTCAGCTAATGCTCCATTTTGTGAAAGCATTGCTAGAATTGAACTTGATCCTGGCGCAATTACTAAAGAAACATGATTAGCAACTTTACGCCCTTTTAAAATCTTGGCAGCTTTCATCATATCAGCAAATGATGAATTAGTACAACTTCCAATTACTACCTGATTTACTTTCATTCCTTCAAGTTCTTTTACAGGTACTACTGCATCTGGACTATGAGGTTTAGCTGTCATTGGTACCAGTTTACTTAAATCAACATCTAACTCTTGATCATATGCAGCATCTTCATCTGCTTTCATTTCAATATAATCTTCCTCACGTCCCTGTTGTACTAAGTATTCTTTTGTTCTTTCATCAGTTGGAAAAACTGATGTAGTAGCTCCAAGCTCAGCTCCCATGTTACAAATCGTTGCACGATCAGTAAGTGATAATGAAGCAATTCCTTCTCCTGTATATTCAATAATTTTATTAACGCCACCTTTAACGGTTAATTGCTGTAAAATATATAAAATAATATCTTTAGCACTTACCCATGGTGCTTTTTTACCAGTTAAATTAACTTTAACTACACTAGGGCACTGTAAATAATATTTACCAGTTGCCATTGCTACAGCGACATCTAGTCCCCCTGCCCCAATAGCAATCATTCCCATTGCGCCACAAGTAGGTGTATGAGAATCAGAACCAACCAAAGTTTTCCCTGGTTTTGAAAAGTTTTCTAATTGTAATTGATGGCAAACACCATTTCCTGGTTTTGAAAAAACAATTCCATGTTTTTTCGCCACACTGCTAATAAATTCGTGATCATCCATATTTTCAAATCCTGTTTGTAACATATTATGATCTATATATGCTACTGCTTTTTCAACTGCAACATGTTTGATATTCATTGCCTCTAATTGAAGATATGCCATAGTTCCTGTAGAATCTTGTGTCAATGTTTGATCAATTTGAATTCCAATTTGTTGACCAGGAATAAGTTCTCCATCTTTAAGTTTACTGCTTAAAATTTTATATGCTAAATTCATACCCATTGCGGTATACCCCCATCTTCTTATATTGCATACAATTATACAAAAAAACAATCCTTATTACAACCCTTTGATTGAAATTTCACATAAAATGTTCTAAAAATGAAACATTATTATTACAACTATTAAATTTACATATTAATAACTCTAAAAATATGTTAAAATACATGCGGTGATAAAAATGTTAATTGAATGTTCAAATATAACAAAATCTTTTCAAGGGATTCCCCTGTTAAAAGATATAACTTTTAAAATTGATGATCATGATAAAGTCGCAATTATTGGTGTCAATGGAGCTGGAAAAACTACAATACTCAAAATTATTTCTGGTGAAGAAGAATATGATAATGGTAACCTTTTTTGTAATAAAGAATTATCTTTGGGGTATTTAAAACAACAGCATGATCTGAAAATGGATAAAACTGTATATGAAATTGGTTTAGATGTATTTGCACCATTAATGGTTATAGAAAATAGACTACATGAATTAGAAGCTTTAATGTCATATGATCATAGTGAAAAAATATTAAATGAATATGACAGGTTATCACATGAATTTCAAGAATGTGATGGTTATAGTTATCCAAGTAAATTAACTGGTGTCTTAAAAGGCTTAGGATTTAGTAAAGAAGAGCTAAACTATAAAGTATCTATGTTGTCTGGTGGACAAAAAACAAGATTAGCACTAGCTAAAATGCTATTACAAGAACCAAAATTATTGTTACTTGATGAACCTACTAATCACCTTGATAGTATGGCAATTAATTTTTTAGAGGGATATTTAAAAAACTATCCCCATGCAGTTATAATTGTTAGCCATGATCGTTATTTTATTGATCAGGTTTCAAATAAAATAGTTGAAATTGAAAATGGGAAATCTAAAACATATAAATGTAAATATGATGAATATTCTCTTTTAAAAAAGAAACAACGAGCAGTTGACTTAAAGCATTATTTAAATCAACAAAAGGAGATTAAAAGAATTCAAGAAAGTATTGATACTTTAAAATCATATAATCGTGAAAAACAAGTAAAAAGAGCTGAATCTAAAGAAAAACAATTAGCAAAAATTGAACGTATTGAACGTCCAGAAAATCTACCCGATACTATTACAATTAATTTTAAACCTAAAAGAGAATCAGGATTTGATGTTCTAAAAATAGAAGATTTAGCTGTAAAATTTGATGAAATATTATTTAAAAATATTAATATTGATATAAAAAAACAAGAACGTGTTGCTCTTGTAGGAGATAATGGAATTGGTAAAACAACTTTATTTAGAACCATTTTAAATGACCTTCTTCCTTATCAAGGAAAAATAAAGTTTGGCAGTAAAGTAGATTTAGCATATTATGATCAAGAACATCAAACATTATCAATGAATAAAACAATTTTTGATGAAATCAGTGATAACTTTCCTAAAATGACTAATACTGAAATTCGTAATAGTTTAGCTTTATTTAATTTTAAAAGCGATGATGTTTTTAAAGAAATCTCTCTTTTATCAGGTGGTGAAAAAGGACGAGTTGTTTTAACAGAAATCTTATTAAAACAGGCTAATTTTTTAGTTCTTGATGAACCTACTAACCACTTAGATATAGCATCTAAAGAAGTACTTGAAGATGCTTTAAATCAATTTGAAGGAACTATTTTCTTTATTAGTCATGACCGTTATTTTATCAATAAAGTAGCTACTAGAGTAATTGAACTCACTAATAACAAAGCTATTAGCTATGATGGTAATTATGATACATATTTTAGTAATAAAATTATTAATCAGCCTGTAAAAAAAGAAAACGTTGATTACTTAAATATGAAACAACAAAATGCATTGTATCGTAAACAACAAAACAAAATAAAAAAAGTAGAAACACAAATTTCTAACTTAGAAAATCAAATTAATATGTTAAATAATCAATTACAAGATGAATCTGTATTAAATGATTATCAAAAGTACAATCAAATTAATGATGAAATTAATTTATTAGAAAATAATTTAAATGAATTAATGGAAGAATGGGAAGCCCTTCAATAAGGGCTTTTTTTATAATTTTTTTACATTTAAAATACAATAATTCTCATCTACTCCAGACCCCTCACAATCAATATAATTAACCTTTACAACACAATTTACTTTATTATTATCATCATGTAAAGATACAAGATCCCCCATTTGAATTCCTTCTTCTTTACAAACAATTAAATGACTTATTGAACCTCTTTCTATCATATCAAAGCTTTCACTATCAACTAACAAATCTATCACAATAATGCTCCTTTCAAAAAATACTTAGTAAAAAAATTTACTATGTAGTCAAAATCAGTTGATTAATTTTCTACCATTTATTTTAATTTCTATAGTTTTATCTTGATAATCATTTGTCAACATAACTTCCTTTTCTAATTCTTCTTTTCTTTGAATCCACATTATCCAAAGAGGATATATAATAAACCTTAAAGTTACAGTTATTGCTAAAAGACCTAGTGTAATAGATACACCTAAGATCAATGGTTTTATTGACATATTTTTAACCTCCATATTGACTATCTACTCTATCTATATTCATGAAATACTATTTTATGCAATTAACTAAAAGACTACCTATCTACTTAACCATATTTTATTTAAATATTTTGTCTAATTATGATAGATTCATAACTAATTATTAACAAAAAAAGGAATTGATCTAATCAATCCCTTAATCATTATCTTCTTCATACTTAATAATCTCACCAGTATCTGCATTAATTTCAATCTCATATTCTTTATTACCATTCTTGATTTCTATTTCATACTTCTTAATATCATCATCATAATCTAATTCACTTTTAGTTAAATAACCTTCACCAACACGTTCTAAAGCAATCTGCTGGGCTTGTTCAATAGTGATTAATGTATTTGCTGGTTCAACTGGATTAGAATTTATTTTTATATAATCATCATCTTTTTCCATTTTTAAAACTTTACCACTATTTGCATCTATTTCTACTTCATATTTTTCAGTATCTGTAATAATTGTAAAATCATAATAACTTACTCCATCTTCTTTATCTTCCTTAGCTTTTAAAACCTTTCCTGCGACTTCTTTTAAAGCAATTTCTTGAGCTTCTTCTATAGTTAAAGCATTAACTTTTTGATTACACCCAACTAAAGCGATTGTAATTAAAACTAATAATATAATTTTTTTCATTTTTCTGTCCTCTTCTCAAATATAATTGTAAAAATTGTATATTCATTAATAGTACTTTCAACACTAATTTCATATCCATAATAACTGCATATTCTTTTAGCTATTGCTAAACCTAATCCAAAATTATTATTACTTTGACTTCGGGCTTCATCCGCTCGATAAAACCGATCAAATATATATGGGATTTTCTCTTCAGCAATACCAATACCATAATCTTTTATTTTTAATTGAATACCATCATAATATATTTCTATTCTACCTTTATCTTCTTTAGCATATTTAATAGCATTATCAATCAAAATAATTAAAAGTTGTTTTAAATGTTCAAAACGAATCCAAATTTTAGTAGCTGAATTAAGATAAATATCAAAATCAAACTCAGGATGAACTTCTTTAAAATCACTAATCGTATCTTTAATTACAATAGATAAATCAACTGGCTCTTCACAACTAGTATCCACATCTCTTGTTAAATGCAATAATTCATTACACAATTGAGCTAAGCGTTCAACTTCCTTACTTGTCACTTCAAGAGAATTGTTTAAAATAGATAGATCATCTTTCCCCCATCGTTGAAGCATGTCAAGATTACCTTTTATGATTGCTAGTGGTGTTTTCAATTCATGAGAAGCATCACTTACAAACTGATTTTGTTGCATCATAGAGCGCTCAACCTGATCTAATGTTTCATTGAATTCTCTACCTAATAAAGCTAATTCATCATTTCCTTCAATAACTAATCGGTGACTTAACCCTTTATTTTTAATTTCTTGTATATTTTTTGTGAATTGATCAACAGTTTTAAGAAATCTTTTACTAATCATCACACTACAAATTATACTAGTAAATAATGCAACTACAATTAAAATACCTAATAACAAAATAACAATTCCCGCCACAGGCGTAATCAAATTCTCATCCATTGCATAGATTTTACCAATAATCAGCATATAATATCCCATATAAAGAAGAATAATTAAACTAAAGACAATGATTACTGCCATGATAATACTTGAAGTACTCCTAATTAATTGTTGACGTAACGATTTTAACTTCATGATAAACGATACCCAACACCACGAACTGTTTCAATTTTAATACCAGCTATTTTATTTCTTAAATAACGAATATATACTTCCACCACATTAGTTGATACTTCTTCATCATAACCCCAAACTTCATCTAAAATCATATCTCGTCTAACAACATTACCACCATTTTTAACTAATAAAGTTAATAAATCAAATTCAGTTGCTGTTAAACCTATTTCTTTATCCTTAAAATAAACCTTCCGTTTACTAGTATCTATTCTTATATCACTATAACTATACTCAAGTTCAGCTTTTTGAATGTTTATTCTTCTCAATAACGCACTGATTCGAGCTAATAACTCTTCCATTGCAAATGGTTTAGCTAAATAATCATCTGCTCCAACCTGTAGTCCATTTACCTTATCCATTACTTCATCACGAGCAGTTAACATAATCACTGGTGTCTGTTTAACTTCTCTTAAACGTCGACATAATTCAATTCCATTTATTCGCGGCAACATCAGATCTAACAAAATTAGTTCATAATCATTTTTTAAAGCCATTAATAATCCTTTTTCACCATCAAATGCCTGATCACACTGATAACCTGAATGAGTCAGTTCAAGTTTTAATAAATCTGACATATTTTTTTCATCTTCAATTATTAATATAGCCATTTTCACCTCTCCTTATATTCATATCCAATAATTTTTCCACTTTTAGCATCTACGCTAACTTCAATATAATCCTGCTGTTGATTCTCTATTTCAATTTCATAAAATATTTTCATATTTTCATATTCTATTGAAGAAGATATGATTGTTCCTGGAAATTGTTTTAATGCTGCTACATGAGCCTCACTTTTTGAATAATTAATATTATTTAAAGTTGTATGTAAAATATAAATACCAGATCCTATAACAATGACTATTAACAAGATTGCAATAATAATAATTTGTTTTTTATAATTTATTAACTTTTCCATCTATATCTCCTTTCCATCTATATCATAACCTTTTTTTAATAATTATTGCTTAAAAAATGATAATAATAAAATAAGAATTTTCTCATTTTATAAAAAAAGACAGTATTGATTTATAAGTTCCTCTCTTACTCTAAGGTAAACTTTTAAAGGAGACTTCTTATATTATCAACTAATTCAATAATATTTAAAATCTCCTATTTACCCTTTTTTTAGTAAGAACCATTTACAATACTACCCTTTTTAATTATCCATTGATCTGCGTATTCTCTATAAAATAAATCTACTTCCCTTACCGATCTTTTACCATCCTTATTATACATTACCCCAAAACCATCTAGCTTATCATCAGTATAACTTAAACACACAAAATAATGATCTTTATATACAAATCTTACTAAATCATTAAATTCTACAAACTCAAATTGCTTTGCTAGATCTCTTTACTAGTATGCAAGATATCAACATCTAAACCAATAAAACTAATAAATACCTTTTTTATAACAGTCCTTTCTATATTAATTAAAATAATATGGAATTAATATATTTATTTACCATCTTCTTTATATTCTTGTAAATATTTTTCAATAAACTTAATTAACTCTCTTTTACTAATTCCTAACTCTTTCAACCAATCATTGAAATCTTGCCATAACTTACTATCTTCTTCATTTTTTGATAATATAATATTATCCTTTGCTTGAACAATTAATTCATTATCCATACTTATAGACAAATTACTATAATGATATTGTATCGCCCTATCATCTTCAAAAATATATTTAACCATTTTATTAGCTCCACCAAGCCACATTGTCACACTAACTTCTGAAGAATCTTCTTGATTAATTTCATATGAATAAGGTTTTTGATTCAATAACAAATCTTTAACATAATAATTGCGATAATAAACTAAACCCACTATCATTAAAATAATAACCATCACTATTAACAGTACTTTATATTTTTTCATACCTATCATCCTAATTTAAATATATAATTTGATCAGCAATATCTTTAAAAACTGGATCATGACTAACAACTACAATTGTTTTACCACTATCCTGCATTCTTTTTAATAGTTTAATTATTATTTCTCTGTTACTTTCATCAAGTGATCCTGTGGGTTCATCAGCTAAAATTAAATCACACTGTTTTAATAATAATCTAGCAATTGCTACTCTTTGTTGTTCTCCCCCTGAACATTTGTATATTTTCTTATTTTCATAACCTTCTAACTGAACCTCTTTTAGTACTTCTTTTATTTTTTCTTTTTTATCAGCTTTTATATTATCTAGCGCTAACTTAAGATTATACTCTACTGTCTCGTTTTCAACTAATGCAAAATTTTGAAAAAGATAACCTATTTTCTCTCTTAACATTTTTTCTGCCTTTCTAGAAAATGGTTTAATGTTTTTTTCACCAAATAAAATAACATCCCCACTATCAGCTTTATCAAGTAAACCAATAATATTTAATAATGTTGATTTCCCAGAACCTGATACTCCCATTACAACATTAAAAGTATTTTCTTCAACTTCAAAATTAAATTTATCAAATATTATATTATCTTGATATGATTTATTCATATTAATTATTTTAATAACTTTCATTTTATAATTTCTCTCCTTTCAGCCAATTAACCATTTTTTTATTTTCAAAATAAATTATACATATTATTTCAATTATTATTTCCATCAACATAAAACAACTTACAAATAAAATACGATTATTAAAAGAGAGATTTAGCTTAAAACTTCCAAATAATATTATTGCATAAGCTAACAAATTAAGCATAAATAAATTAATATGCCTTTTAATTCTAGAAAAACCAAAAATATAATTAATTGATATTTCTTTACCCTTTTCCTCTAAATAAGTAAAGATACTTTGAAATACTAAAGTCAGATAAACAATTAAATAAATTCCCAAATTAACTCCAAACTCAATCAATGCAGATTTACTTTGATCCATGAAATAATCATAATAATATTTGGCATTGATAATATTAACCTTTATTCCATTTAATTCTTCTAATTCTTTTTTCAATTCACTAACATTATCAGTTTTAATTCCCAAGTTTGTAATCCTTGTTTCAAAAATTGAATATTCTGTTTCCAATAAAATAATTGGGTTTGTTAAATAATAAATATCTTCAATATGATAATTTAAAAACTCTCCAGGATTTTTAATATATACGATTTCCACACTAGATGGATAACGTGATAAATCTTGATCTTTATACATTTCAGGCACCAACAATGCCCCATGTGGATACTTATTATAATCAAATTTCTTTCCATCTAACGTTTTAATATTATGATTTCTTAAATAATATTCGTTTGCATGAATATACGAATATGGATAGATACGTTCATAATCATTAGTTAATTCTGCTACCCTAATATTTGCAGAATAATCTGTAAAATCAGCATAATAACAATCATCTTTATAATACGCAAATATTTCTTTACTCTTTTCTGGTACTTCATTTAAAAAATATAAGTCTGTTATTTCTTCTTTTAAATCTTTAACTTTCAAATAGTTCATTAAATATGGTAATGATTCTTTTAATGAAGTAATAAATGGTGTCATTAAAAAGATAATCATAACTATTTTAATAATCATTTGTATATTAAATAATCTTTGAAAATAATTTTTATTATTTAAATATTTTAAATTACAGCTCAAATAAATAAAAATCCAGTTAAATAGAAAAATAATCAATAAAATTCCAGCAAAATAAATATTAAATGGCAAAATCATTTTCAATAATTCAATAGTAGCCTTATTAATATCCTGACATAAAACAAAATAAGACAATAAATTAGTAATTATAAAAATAATTTGAGATATAAATATTATTCTAAAAAACTCATATCCAGCTATCTTTATAGAAGATGTTCCCATCATTCTTCTAATCATATACTGGCGATTTTTTCTAATAATAATCGTAGACATAACTGTAACAAAAATAATTATCAATATTATCAATGCATTTTTTAAATTATCAAAAATATAATTATTCTCAATATCTTCATCATGTACTCGTGTTTCATTTGATACAGAAACACTATTATCTGTTTTTTGTAAATATTCTTGCAAATCATTTATAAAACCATCATCTTTACTATATATAGTTAAATATAAATATTTTAACTGTTCAAATCCTGTATTATCTAAAGCATTATATTGATAAATATTTATTTTTCTTTTGATTTTATCAAAAAAACTATTATTTAATATCTTAATTTTTCCTACACTTTCTTTACTATTATGAGTAGAATAATACTGCTTACCTGTTAAATCAGAAAAATCTATTTTTTTACCATCAACATCAATACATATACCATTTAACAAATCAGAATGATTAGAATATATATAATAATTTTGATTTGTGTATAATCCTGCATCATCAAGAGTATTATCTAATGCAATAACTACTAAATCATTCTCCTTAGCATACAATCCAATCTGTTGATAAATATCAGTAAATTGACTATTTTCAAATGACACATATACATTAAAGTTATTTAATTTCAGATCAGATTTTACACTCAAATTTAATTCATTTAATTTAGATGCCTCATCAATATTTTTTTCATTAAACGTATAATATACTAATGAAAAAGAAATAAGCATAACTACTACCATTAATAACTTCTTCATTTTCTTTCACCACCTTAACAACTTATCTTAAAAATGCTTTTCACATTTAAGGAAAAGCATTTATTAGGGTTTAATTCGTATACTTCATATATGCATGACAATGATTAGTATTATTTAATATATATTGATAATTATAATGTACATCAGTATCTTTCTTTCCTGCGTCAATAAGATCATATGGTGGGTATTTTATTATATTATCACCATCCCTCTCTTTTAACCACTAATTATAGTTTATTATTGTAAACCTGTGAAATATCATGTTTAGATTTCATTACAAATAATTTAATTTATTATAGAAATAAATATCTACAATAACATGTTTTTAATATAGCTATATCTTACTTATATATTAATATATTCTAAACACTAAATCTACACTTCTGGCACGTATGACATATTTTTGGCACGAATAACACATTTTATTTAAAAATATGTCTTAAAATCACTTTACTCAATCTCTTTTATAACTATATTGCGTTTTTCAAATTCTAAAATTAGC
>ERZ808049.142-NODE-142-length-66539-cov-22.783681_pt1 | contig 66539 bp, 80 predicted proteins | sample MGYA00380198_ERZ808049 | MGnify/ENA primary metagenome ERZ808049 (study PRJEB31490, sample SAMN06133414) | mouse gut metagenome | isolation source: Z2_2 | host: mice | place: China: Chengdu | collected 2015-05 ...
GTAGGAAAATAAGTGATGCAGATTGCGTAGGATATTTCTTCGAGGAGGTATGTCAAAAAACGTAGGCGTAGCGGGCTACGGCGAGGCTTTTTGGCATGCATAATCGGAGAAATAGTCAAGTCAAGATGCGTCAGTTATTTTCTACAGTTCCTTATTAAAAAAATTATAACATATGCGCAACTGAATCACAATGAAATTATCTCACACCCTGTTTTCCGCGTGGCTTCCTGATAGTAATTGACTTTGATAAATGTTATTCCCTTTTCCAACAGTATAAAGCACCATATCTTTTTACAATAGAAGGAGGCGCATCTTGAATTTTGAACTGTCTATTGTGCAATGAAAAGGGATTCTAATTGTGCACAGAAGGCGAGTGAGGTTCATTTTAAATTGTTTATTGTGCAATCGAAGGGAAAAGTTTTTAAATTTATGAACATAAAAGCGGGACCATTCAATCAGCCAGTTTTTTGGGGGAAGATGTGCGCTGTTCTATCACATAAAAAGTGTGTGTATAGAAAGGCATTTTTAACATTGCAGTATTCCAGAGTGTTAGAAATTCTTTCTGCCTGATTTTTCTGTTATATGCTTTTTCGTTGCAGTTGATGTTTCCCGACGCTGATTCTGCCAAAAACAGATTGTCCTCATCATATCCAACAACTGGTATATAATGCAGCCAGCGCTTATCCTTTCTGACTTTTATAAAAACAATGACAGGGGTTCCCTTGCTGACTTCATTTTTTAGTGCATTCAGATTTCCAGCGCAATATTTGACACGAAAACCATAGCTTTCCAGCACTTTTTTGATTCCTTTTGGAGGCACACACCCGTCAGATGCCTTAAAGGGCATTTTTTGATAAACTGCTGTTCCAGTGGCAGAGATACCAAAATGACGCAAAAGATATGCGGCGGCATACCCAGAACATTCATTTCCGTTTTGCAAATCAATATGATTCTCCTTGCAAATCACATATTGTGAAATTCTGCAAGATGTTGAAATTTTTAGTACGTAACTGCCCATTACAATCACATCAATGATTGTTGTGATAAACAATGCGTTAACACAAATGATTATCAATAGCCAGACATATTCCATTTGATTTTACCTCCAAATTTGTTGAATGAATTTTTTAAACTCATTTTTTAATATAAGTTCAGTTGTTTCGCCTGTGTCTAAACCAATTTCAAGAACAGTTTTGATGCGAATCTTCCATTTTTATCAATCTAGTACTCCATCCGGCCAGAAATTAGATTCGTGAACCGCCTGTTTTGCACCGATGCGTTGTTAAAATTTCTAGACGATGCCACCGCATCGCCGTCGAAATTTTGCCTAGCACTGACACGAACCATGCAGTGCACAACTCTAATTTCTGTCTGGATGGAGCACTAGTACAGCGTGGCGCAAATAACAATGAAAAACACATATTGTATTTATTGCTATTTAGGTAAGAAACTGTAAAAAAATAACTGACACATCTTGACTTGGCTATTTCTCCGATTGTGCATACCAAAAAGCCTCGCTGTAGCTCGCTGCGCCTGCGATTTTTGACATACAACTTCGAAGAAATATCCTGCGCAATCTGTATCACTTATTTTCCTACAATTCCTAATGCTGTACTACAGGGTATGTAACTGATTTTTGAGTGGTGCTATCGGAGAAAAAGACAAGCAATATTAAAAGTTATTTTTAAATAGTTCTTAATGGGGGAAAATTTATAAAATATATATAATTAAATTTGTGTATATAACAGAAAATCCTCCACAAAAGCAGGTGTAAGAGAGCAGAGCTATACAATTAGAAAATAATTGTACCATATTTTATCCTGAAGTTGTAGAGAAAATGAAAAGATATTAGTAATAAGTGTGTTAGTGAAACATACAAAGACTGATATTTTGGGTGCTCGTAATTGCCGGGAATATACATACCAACACAGGTGCTGACTAGCACCAATGAAAAGAATCATGTTTTTGTAAAATGTGCATTGCTGTTTTATAAAAGGAAAAGAATTATTATAAAAATATGAAAAAAATAAAAAAAGTACTTGTATTTTTATCAATCTTGGTATATACTAAATAACGTGCTAAACAAAGAGTACAAATAAAATAGATATAGCGCTATCGCCAAACGGTAAGGCAACGGACTCTGACTCCGTCAGTTCAAGGTTCGAATCCTTGTAGCGCTGCTTTAAAACCTCAACAGGAACAGTGCTGAGGTTTTTTGTATGTTTAGAAAAGCTGGTGTTTATATGAGGTTACGGGGGAAATGGATACACTGTAATTTCATATAAGGAATTGTAGGAAAATAAGTGATACAAATTGCGTAGGATATTTCTTCGAGAAGGTATGTCAAAAAACGTAGTCGTAGCGGGCTGCGGCGAGGATTTTTGACATGCGTAATCGGAGAAAAAGACAAGTCAAGATGTGTCAGTTATTTTTCTACAGTTCCTAAGTCTATTGAATGAAAAGTTGGTACAATCAAGATCTTTCTACTGTATACTGGCAGTGGAGAATGAGGTAATAAAGAAATAGGAATTTTTATGAGAAGTTCATACAAGGAAGAGGACGTTATATTACTTTTAAAGGATATTACAGGCTTGGTGAAGCCGCAGCCTACTGAAGTGCGTGAGCGGTTAATTCAGGCGGGAAAACATTACAGTGAGATGCTTCCAATTGAATACGTTCCGACGCAGAAATATATGGAGGTCTACACAAAAGCACTGGAAACATATGCAAAGCTCACTGCTTTGGCAGTGGGATGCCTGTCAGATAAGATTGTGCAGACCAGAGGGAAAAATGTAGTACTTGTATCTCTTGCGAGGGCAGGGATTCCAATTGGCATTTTGGTGAAGCGTTATCTGCGTTTTAAATATCAGATAGAAGTTCCACACTATGCAATTTCGATTATAAAGGGACGCGGGATTGATAACAACGCTATGAAATACCTTCTTGAGCGATTCCAGCCACAACAGCTTCTTTTTTTGGATGGCTGGATTGGAAAAGGTGCAATATTAAAGGAATTGTGTCAGGATATTCAGGCTTATAAGGGGGTATCTGCGGAGATTGCAGTTTTGGCAGACCCTGCAAATATGACAGAGCTGTGCGGTACCCATGAGGATATTTTAATTCCAAGTTCGTGTTTAAACTGTACAATATCAGGGTTGGTGAGCAGGACTTTTCTGCGGGATGATATTATAGGTCCTCATGATTTTCATGGTGCAGTCTATTATGGGGAATTGGCGGATTCAGATTTATCCTATGAATTTATTGAAGCGATAGAACAGCATTTTACAATAGACAATACATCTATCTACCAGATGCCGGAATTGTCCAGCGCCAGGACGAAAAGTGGTTATGGTATTGATGAGGTGCGTGCACTTGCAGCGGTGTTTGATGTGGACGACATCAACCTTATCAAGCCAGGAATCGGGGAGACGACGCGTGTGCTGTTAAGGCGTGTTCCGTGGAAGGTTTTGATTGATAAAAAATATAGACAGCATCCAGAGCTAAGTCACATTGTAAGACTTGCTGAGGAGAAGCAGGTTCCAATAGAATATTATCCGTTAGAACATTATAAATGCTGTGGTATTATCAAAAAATTGGCGGAGACATAGTGTTGTTTTACGGTTGCATTGCACGGAGAAGACAGTTTCCTATATTGAACTGCCTTAAGTTATTTATCAGGTTGTGCTTTTTTGACACCGAAGTATTCTGCTGTAAGCAGAGTGCGGAGTGCCCAGTTGGAGTGCGTTTTGTATTCGTTCATGCGCTCTTTGCTGACGCTGCCAGCGACTAAGGAGTGAGAGAATTTATCCCAATTTAGAATTGCTGCCGCATCTTGATAATCATGTTCTGATACTTTGTAAGCTTCATTCACAATTGAGATTTGGGTGGGATAGATAACTGTCTTCCCAATAAAACCACAGAGTTTGTCGTCAGCGATTTCATGATACAATCCCCGCTCCCAGTTGCTGCTGTGATAGTATTCCCAAACCGGTCCAGAAACCACGTAATCCCGACCATATACAGTAATAATATCGGAGAAAATATCGGCGATTGGGCGAATTTGGTGTATGGATTCATCATCATGTCTGCGGTATCCAAATGCGTGACAGAGATCATTGCCGCCGACTCTAATATTCAATACTTTATCTTCAATCTGATTAAGTTTTTCTTTTAATGTATATAAAATTTCTGTTCTATATCGCAGATCTATTATGCTAGGACTCTCAAAAATAGGCATAGTGTATAGTGGTTGGCTGGCGAGTTCATTTGCCCGAAGAATCTCTTGTATGTATGTGTCTGCATTTTCAAGTGAAAATTTGGGGAGGATAAAGCCCGTTACAAGTCGGATGCTTTCTCCAAAGGCTTTGTAAAGTCTACCAATCTGGCGGGCATTTCTCACACGCACAAAGATTTTGGGCAGATAAAATGTTTCCTGCTCTGTCCGTTTTGCCAGTTGACAGAGCGAATTAGTGAGAATATGTTCTGCTTCAGCAACACAGTCGTCCCGTATCGTATCTTCCAGACAAAGAGCAAGTGAATATTTCGTGCCAAATCTTTGCCGTGTAATAGAATCAACGATTGTCTTTCTATTAGCAGGACAGTATAAGAGTGCACCGACGCTGTAATAAAGCAAGGAATTGTTCATAATTAAAATCTCCTAAACAAAAGTAATAGAATACAATAGTCATTTACTGACAAAGGAAAGTGAAACTTTCGTAATATTGCAAAATATCAATCTACTATAGCACATATTCGGAAAAAATGTAAGAGTTTCCGTTAATAAAATTAAACGCAATGTTTTATACAAAAGTCACTTAAAAATAATCTAAAAAGTAACATAAATTCTATAAAGGGTGCGAATTATAGTTTGTTTGTGTTGACTTTGCGGTGTGATATTAGTAAAATATGTATAGAAACAAGTCATTAAAGAAGGACACCGTTGGGAAAATTGAATTAAAGTGCAAAGAGATTTCTTAAAAGTCTATACACAAAAACAATTGAATTGCAAACAATAGTTTAGAAAATAGTGCAGGGGATAAAAGAATGGAAAACGCACAAGAAAATAATCAACATAGCCAGAATGTTAAAGTGGTAATTCCACCAAGACCAGATAGGAAAAAGGCATCATTACAGCCGGAGACAGAGAGCACGCAACCTGTACGAGTTACAATACCGCCGCGGCGAGATAGGAAAACGATATTGCCGCAGTCAGCACAGGCACCTCAGAACAGTCAAGATGTGCCTGCTTCGTTCCAAAACGTAACAGGTACAACAGCGCCACGACATATGGAGAGGATGAACACAAACATAGGTAGCACTGTCAGGACAGAAATGAGCTTTGAACAGATCGCACAGCTTGCGTCTTCCGTTGTGATGATTATGGTACATGACAGTGCCGGAGAACCTTTTGCTTCTGGTTCTGGTATTATGATTGGAAGCAAAGGGTATATTTTAACAAATAATCACGTTTTGAGTGACGGCAGTTTTTTCTCTGTTCGGATAGAAAATGATGACAACTGTTATAGAACTAGCCAAGTTATTAAGTACAATGATGTGCTTGATCTCGCGGTGATTCGGATTGATAGACCGCTTGTTCCACTTCCTATTTATAAGGGGCCACAGAAACTTGTCAGAGGGCAAAAAGTGGTGGCGATAGGAAGTCCAATGGGATTTTTTAACTCTGTGTCAGACGGTATTATCTCTGGAGTTCGCGAGATGGATGATGTGGAGCTGATACAGTTTACAGCACCTGTATCATCAGGGAGTTCTGGCGGAGCGATTCTCAATATGTATGGGGAAGTGATTGGTATTAGCACTACTGTAATTCGATACGCACAGAATATTAATATGGCAGTAGGGTATGAATTTATCAATCTGTTTATTCAAGGATTTACTGGTTCCTAATGGGTTGCGACGAGGCTTTTCTCCAATTACAGATGCGATTTGTAATTGGAGAAATAGACAAGTCAACATGTGTCAGTTATTTTCTCACAGTTGTTATGAAAGTAAAGGCCACTTTTATGGCAAGATGGCTATACGGCTGCAATGATGCAGGATTAAGACTTATAAGAATGGATGAAACATTAAATTTAGATTAAAAATGAATTAATATTTGAAAGTATGTTCTGTTTTTGTTGAATAAATAACGATATTATGATATACTTTTAACATTATAAGAAGCAAGAACAGCCCTTTTATTTAGAAGCAAAGGGCGCTTCTGATAAGCTGTATTATGAGAAGTGTGGTTATTGGATATTGATTGAGGGAAAAATATGTTTGCGCATATTAAGATAAACAATCTGAATGATTTTTTTATGGAACGTGACAGCAGACCCAACAGAGGCGTGTATTTTTACAGAATTAGTGGATATACAGAGGCAATTGGGCAGTTTATACAGCAGTATTATGAGGCGGCAAGACTTTCAGGTGTGGTTATTGAGGGCAGAATCTCCAATCCAGATGAGAAGAATCTTGCATATTATGAGGAAATTATGGGCTTGGGATTTCGGCTGAGTCCAGATTTTATTGTACAGAGTCTGAAAAAATGGCTTCCGCGCATGAATGATTATCAGCGTGGAAATGTGGCGCGTTCTCTTTTTGATACGCTTGATTCTCTGCGAAAATCCGGCAAAAATGACAATATGCTGAAAAATGCATACATAAAGTTCATGTGCTGGTTATACTATAGATTTGAGCGCATTGTCAATTCGCTCGGTGAAAACAAGATTCCAAAAATCTTGTATGAAGGGGAAATTAGCAGTTATGAGCTGATGCTTGTCAATGTTCTCTCCAATGCAGGGTGTGATGTCGTGTTGTTGCAGTATCACGGAGATGCAAAATATCAAAGTATTGATGCAGAGTATTGTGTCTCATACAGCCTTGAGTTACCGGGAATGAAGGAATTTCCGCGGGATTTTAATCTCAAATGGGTTCGGACCCAGATACAAAATGCGCTTAACAATGAGCGGATTTACGGTGTGCGCCCGCAAGTGCTTAACTGTACTAATGCATGGATAACAGGAAGTGGGTTGGAAGATTTCAAAAAAGCGCCTGCGGAGCGGGGAACAGACTCAAAATTTTTTTATAATTGCTATTACAGAATCAGTGGCGTGGAGGACAAGCAGACATATGCAAATGAGCTGTATCAATTTCAGTTGACACTTGAGAATTATAAACGACATGTTGTGATTGTTGACGGAAGTATCCCAAAACCTGACACAGAAGAAATTGCAGCGGTGAGGCGCAGAACTTATACAAGACAGGACGAGATGTTAATGGATCTGTCTGCCAATATACAATACACATCTAATATAGAGTTACAGCGGGTGATGGTGAAAGCATTTTTGGATGGAATGCTTGAGGAGGCGAAGGCGCCAGATTCCAACCTTTCTCGACTGACCAACAAGGCGGTTTATCTGCTCTGCTGGATTCGGCGGTATCAGAAGTTACTCTTTTCAAACTGGAAGATGCCAGAAGTGAGTTGTTTTATTCATATGGGACCTTGCCAAGACGAGAGCGAGGCCATGTTTTTGCGCTTCCTGGCGCGGATTCCTGTGGATGTGCTGGTGTTGGTTCCTGATTTGAGTGCGAAGTGCTGTCTGGAGGATACACTTTTATATGAGATACATTTTGCGGAGTCTTTGTCCATAAATCGTTACCCGAGGCAGAGTGCGGATTTGCAGGTCGGTACTGTCGCATACCATGCAGAGCGCGAGCTTGACGAACTAATGTATCAGGATACGGGAATATATCGCAATCATCAATATACCAAAGCGAATTCCATTACATTGCAGACTATGTATGAGGAAATACAGATTCTGTGGAAAGAAGAATTGCGATATCGCCCCAATTTTAGCACAGAGAATGGTGTAGTTACGCTGCCTGTGATTTTTGCCAAAGTATCTGGTGTGAAGGACGGTCTGGTTCAAAAATATTGGAGTGCTGTTAAGGCGCTGATGACGGAGGATACTTTTGTGGTAAAAAATGTGCCATATATTGATTCTACGGCACCAAACCCAATGAAAATGTATGCGACAGAGTTTTACAGAAATGGGCGACTACAAAAAAAGAAGATTAAAGAGCATCCAAATTATCCATATAGTTTTTTACGAGAAGAAATACAGGAGCATATTCTTGACAAGCTACAGCTTTTGATTGAGAGCAAAGTGATAAAGGGAACTTTTGAAAATGGCACAGAGTATGCGATTGTTGCGACAGTCCTTAATATGCCAAAGGAGATTGTGCGATTGATACAAAAGTTCGATTTTACAAAAAAGAATCCCAAGTTGATTTATTTTAATACTGGGGAGAAAATAATTTCTTTGGAGGATTCTATTCTGGCAGCATTTTTAAATTTGGCAGGGTTTGATGTGGTATTTTTTGTGCCGACAGGATATCAAAATATAGAGAAATATTTTAATAGAAAATTGATGGAAGAGCATCAAATTGGCGAGTATGTATATGATTTGCAAGTTCCCAATATGGCGCTGGTTTCCTCAAGTACACGGCTTTCGTGGCGCGATAGACTCTTTCGACGAGGAGGGTGAGAACCGCGCGATAGTTTTATATGACGGATTTAAGTCAATGTTTTGTAGGAGGGATATTGGCGGAACGGAGGATTAAGAATGGGGTTAGATTTTAGCAAGACAAAGGCGCAGTCATCAGTGATGGCCAATACTGCGGACACCAAAAATGAGATTGAAGTGGTGGAGACGTATGATATTGTGGAGGACAGGCAGCAGATGAATCAGACGCTTGTCGGTTCGCAGGAAGTTGATGACATTGTAAGTACAATTGAGATTAATAATCTTGAGACAATTGTGTCTTTTGGCGCGGAAGTTGCAGAGGAGATATCCAAGGCATCGGATGTTGTGTTAAACAATGTGAATATGTCCCAGCTCGATGATTCGAGCGAGATGCTTAACGCGCTTGCGCGAGTGATGGAAAAGTTTGATATTGACGAATTGCAGGAAAATCCTTCTCTGTTTAACAAGCTTTTTGGCAATATGAGAAAACAGCTTGATAAAATACTGGATAAATATCATACAATGGGTGATGAGGTTGACAAAATTTATGTGGAACTCAGAAAGTATGAGTCCGAGATAAAACAGTCCAACCGCAATTTGAATACAATGTTTGAGGCGAACGTAAACTATTATCATGAGCTTGTAAAATATATTCTTGCGGGGGAACAAGGATGCAAGGAGATCGAGGCATACATTGCACAGCGAGAGTCTGATATGCAGACGACAGGCGATACTTCGATTCAATTTGAGATTACAAGTCTAAATCAAGCGCTGATGATGTTGGAACAGAGGACACAGGATTTGAGAACGGCGGAGAGCGTGGCAATGCAGTCGATTCCAATGATTAAGGCGATGGAATTTAGTAATATGAACCTTGTCAGGAAGATTAATTCCGCATTTATTATTACGCTGCCCGTATTTAAACAGGCGCTCGCGCAAGCAATTATGCTAAAACGCCAGAAAATACAGGCAGATGCGATGAGTGCGCTCGATGCGAAGACCAATGAGATGTTAATCCGCAATGCACAAAATACAGTGGAGCAGACAAAGATGACAACAGCGATGGCAGCGGGCAGCTCAATTAAGATTGAAACACTGGAGACAACTTGGAAAACAATCGTGGATGGTATTAACGAGACAAGACAGATTCAAAATGATGCGCGGCAAAAACGCATTGAGGATCAGGCAAGGCTGGAAACTATCAAGCGAGAGTTTAACGAGATGTACCATGTTCCCAATAAAAAGTACTGATAAATTTTTCATATGAAGGAGGAAAAAACATATGCCAATCAATTTATCAAAAGGACAGAAAGTTGATCTTACAAAAGGAAATCCGGGTCTTAAGAAAATTATGGTAGGACTTGGATGGGACGTTAACGCATTTGATTCTGGTGCGGACTTTGACTTGGATGCAGCGGCTTTTATGGTGGGCGCAAACGGTAAATGCCCAACGGAGAATGAGTTTGTATTTTATGGTAATTTGACACATCCAAGTGAGGCTGTGAAACACATGGGTGATAACCTGACAGGAGAAGGCGAGGGGGATGATGAGCAGATCGAAATTGACCTTAATAAAATTCCCTCTAATGTGGAGAAGGTGGCTTTTACAGTTACTATCTATGATGCAGATGTCAGAAGACAGAATTTCGGACAGGTTTCCAATGCGTTTATTCGCATTGTCGATGAGGTGACCAATACGGAATTAATCCGATATGATTTGGGAGAAGATTTCTCAATTGAGACAGCAGTTGTGGTTGGAGAGCTTTACAGACATAATGGGGAGTGGAAATTCAATGCAATTGGAAGCGGCTTCCAAGGCGGACTTGCAGCACTTTGCGGACACTATGGAATTGAAGTTGCTTAGGAATAGTCACAAAATAATTTGTGCAGATGACGCAAGATAAATTTCCATAGGCTGGGCGGAAAAAGGAGCCGTAGCGGGCTACGGCGACTGATGACAACGACGACTATGGAAATTTAGGCAAGTCAGATGCGCAAGTTATTTTAAGACTGTTCCTTAGAAAAAGTTGGTTTGAAAAAAAGGAGGGCATAAAAATGCCAGTTTGTTTAACAAAAGGTCAGAAGGTTAGTCTTACCAAAGATAATCCAGGATTGAAAAAGGTGGTTGTGGGGCTTGGATGGGACATTAACGCGTTTGACACCGGCGGAGATTTTGACTTGGATGCAGCAGCATTTCTGCTGGGAGATTCCGGTAAAGTTTCCAGTTCGGGTGATTTTGTATTCTATGGAAATCTGTCTCATTCATCGGGTAGTGTTGTACATCAAGGAGACAATCTTACAGGTGTTGGTGACGGAGATGATGAGCAGATTAAGATTGATTTGTCCAAGGTTCCAGACAATGTTACAAAGATTGCGTTTACTGTAACCATCTACGAGGCAGAGACAAGAAGACAGAATTTCGGTCAGGTCAACAATGCGTTTATCCGTATTTATAATGAAGAGAACGGCGAGGAGATGCTTCGCTACGATTTGGGTGAGGATTTCTCGATTGAGACAGCGGCGGTGTTTGGAGAGCTTTACAGGAATGGCAGTGAGTGGAAGTTTAATGCGATTGGAAGTGGTTTCCAGGGCGGACTTGCAGCGCTGTGCGCAAATTTTGGAGTGGATGTAGAATAGTTTGGTGGGGGAAGAGTGCTTCCCCCGCGAAAAAATTTTTTTGTATCGTTTTGGTGATAGAAGGGAGAATGGAGATGTCAATTAGTTTACAAAAGGGACAGAAGGTAAGTTTATCCAAGGATAATTCAGGTCTTTCCAAGGTAGTTGTTGGATTGGGATGGGATGAAGCGCCACAGACGAAGAAAGGATTTTTTGCGCCAAAGCCACAACCAATTGACTGCGATGCATCTGCGTTTCTGCTGCGAAATGGCAAACTTTGCGCAAATGAGGATATTATATATTTTGGAAACCTCAAGCACCCAACGGGCACAGTACAGCATATGGGAGATAACCTTACAGGAGCGGGGGATGGAGATGACGAGCAAATTATTGTGGACCTTGCGTCTATTCCACAGATATATGATAAGATTGTCGTTGTTGTGAACATTTATCAGGCAGTTCAGAGAAAACAGCATTTTGGAATGATTAAGAATGCGTTTATTCGCATTGTGGATGCGCGAAACAATACAGAGTTGTGTAAATATAATTTATCAGATGACTATTCTAACATGACAGCGATGATTTTTGGTGAGATTTACAGACATAATGGAGAGTGGAAGTTTAATGCTATGGGGCAGGGAACAACCGATCCAGGTCTTGGAGAGCTTGCCAATAGATTTATCTAATTATAATATGAGGAGAAAATGAAAAATGAAATTTAATGGACTTAGTGACAAAGAGGTCGAGCAGTCGCGTGGGCAGTACGGATCTAATGAGATTCCAGATTCGGAGCCTACTACCTTCTGGGAGGAATTTAAGGAGACTTTTGGGGACCCGATGATTAAAATTCTTCTGGCGATTGCAGCGCTGATGATTGTCATGTTTTTCTTTGGTTATGCAGAAATTTATGAGCCACTGGGAACGATTGTTGCGGTGTTGGTGGTGGCGTTTGTTTCGGCAAAGACGGGTGTGGCAAGTGATACAAAGTATCGCGAGTTGAAGGACAGCACTGAAAAAGACAAATGTAAGGTCTACAGAAATGGGGTTGTTACGGTCATTGAAGTGGATGATGTCGTTGTTGGGGACAAGGTTTTACTGCAATCGGGTGATAAAGTGCCGGCGGATGGTATTCTGATTGATGGGGCACTTAAAGTAGATAATTCTGCCTTAAATGGAGAGGCGGAGGAGTGCAAAAAAACGGCAGCCGATCCGAGTGTACAGCTTACAGACGATATTACAGGGGATACTTTTGTGGACAAGCATTCACTGTTTCGCGGGGCTGTGATTTTTGACGGGGAAGGCGTCCTTGATGTCAGAAAAGTTGGCTTAAAGACCATGATGGGTAAGATGGCGGAAGAAATGCAGGAAGATGAACCCGATTCGCCATTAAAAGTAAAGCTTGCCAAGCTTGCCAAGCAGATTTCGACCTTTGGTTACATTGGTGCTGTTGTGATTGCACTTTTTTATCTCGCACATGCAATTCTAGTGTTTGATGGGGGTGCTTCTGGATATTTTGCACAGCCGATTCCAGATATTATTAAGAATGTGATTGATGCGGTATCGCTTGCGGTCGTGATTGTTGTCTGCGCAGTGCCAGAGGGACTTCCGCTAATGATTTCGCTTGTTCTAATGCAGAATACAAGCAAGATGCTTGACCACAATGTTCTAGTCAGAAAGGCTGAAGGTATTGAGACAGCAGGTTCATTAAATATTCTCTTTAGTGATAAGACAGGTACAATTACAAAAGGTTCGCTGGAAGTAGTTGATTTCTTCTGTGCAGATGGAAATTCAATTGACATTCCACAGTTGAGTAAGCACAGTAAGGTAAAAGGGCTGATTGACCTTGCAATCGGTAAAAATACACAATCTATGTTTGATGTGTCGCACAAGGTTATTGGCGGCAACGCTACGGATCAGGCGTTGATGAAGTTTATTGGAGAGGACACATTTAATACATTGGTCTCCAATACTGAGTATGTTGTTTCCGCACAACAAGGATTTAACTCGACGAATAAATTTAGCCAGGCGCGGATTGACAGTGTAGGAAAGACCTTTTATAAAGGTGCTCCCGAACGGCTTCTTGCGGCAGCGACAAAATATCTGGATGCAGACGGCAATATCCGCACTATGGATAAAGCAGTTCTTGACAGAAAGATTGATGAGCTGGCAGCGAAGGCAATGCGAGTGCTTGCGTTTGGCTATTCCGAGAGTCCGCTTGCGGAGAGCAAAATTAATGATGATATTGTCATTATCGGTTTGGTTGGTATCCGGGATGATGTAAGACCTGAGGCGAGGGATGCTATTAAGGAAGTGCAAAATGCCGGTATTCAGGTTGTTATGATAACTGGAGACAGGCTTGAGACTGCCGTAGCGATTGCAAAGGATGCAGGCTTGTTAAAGAACAATGATGAGATGGCGCTTTCTTCCGCACAGTTAAATGAAATGTCAGATGAAGAAGTAAAGAAAATTATACCGAAAATTCGCGTGATTGCACGGGCGCTGCCAACAGATAAGTCGCGTATGGTAAGGCTTTGTCAGGAGATGAATCTTGTTGTTGGTATGACTGGTGACGGTGTAAATGATTCGCCTGCATTGAAGCGCGCAGATGTCGGATTTGCTATGGGTAGTGGAACAGAGGCTGCCAAGGAAGCTGGTAAGATCGTAATCTTAGATGATAACTTTAAGTCTATTAAAGACGCTATTTTGTATGGACGTACCATTTATCATAATATTTTGAAATTTTGCAAGTTTCAGCTGGTAATCAATGTGACTGCGGTTGTGGTAAGTGCCATTGCACCATTCTTTGGAGTAGATGAACCGCTAAAGGTAACACATTTACTGTTTGTGAACCTTGTAATGGATAGTCTTGGCGCGATTATGCTTGGCAATGAACCAGCGCTGGAAAAGTATATGCGTGAGAAACCTAGACGCAGAGATGAAAGTATTGTAAGCAAACCAATGATGGCGCAGATTTTGACAATGGGTCTGTGGCTTACTGTGGTCAGCTTTATATATCTTAAGGCACCGTTCTTTGTCGATTTGTTTGATACAGAAGAACAACATTTGACAGGCTATTTTGTACTGTTTATTGTGAGCGCATTGTTCAACGGTTTCAATGTTAGAGATGATGGATTTGGCATCTTTAAGGGGCTTGACCAAAATACTGGATTTATTAAAGTCTTTTTGATAATCGTCCTTGTACAGGCGTTGATTGTCAATGCAGCGCTGATACCATTCACGGTGTTTACTTGGATTGGGAATATGTTTAGCTGTGAACCATTTGGCATTAAAGGCTGGATTACTATTATTGTGTTAGCAGTGACAATGATTCCGGTGGATATGGTTAGAAAACTTGTTGTAAACAGAAAGTAGGAGGAATTTTATTTTTTGTTAACAAACTCTAAGAGCGTGTTAGGAAAATATTTTTCATTAGATGTGCGTCACATAGGGATATTGTGATATTAGTATTGATAAAGCAAAGTGAAATGGTTCACTTTGCTTTATTTATGCACAGCCCCGTGCAGAGGAAATATGACGCTAAGGCGGCGCATGGGGGCGCGGCGAGTAGGGGAAGATGAGACTTCCCTACTCGATTGAATGGGGGTAAAAATGATTGTATTTCATACAGACTTGGATAATACATTAATTTATTCGTATAAATATGATATTGGGAATCAGAAACGTTGTGTTGAGATTTACCGTGAAAAGGAAATTTCGTTTATTACACAGGAAACTTATCGCCTTTTGCAAATGCTTTCTAAACAAGAAAAATATAATCGCCAAGTTTTGATTGTGCCAACAACTACCAGAACAATAGAGCAGTATCAGCGGATTCAACTAAGAGTAGGAGCATTTTCATATGCTCTTGTCTGCAATGGCGGGGTGCTTCTTGTTGATGGAAAAGAAGATGAAAAGTGGTATCAGGATTCATTAAAATGGATTCAGAATAGCACAGGGGAGCTGCACAAAGCGTTGAAGTTGTTGGATAGGGATATACGCAGGACCTTTGAACTTCGATTTATCAAAGAATTATTTGTGTTTACAAAATGCGAGGAACCAGAGACTGTTGTCGCAGATCTAAAAAGGTTGTTAAATACAGAGATTGTGGAAATTTTTCATAATGGAGTGAAAGTGTATGTAGTACCAAAGGCGCTAAATAAAGGAACAGCAGTTGAAAGATTTCGGAATTATATCGGTGCTGATTTTGTGATTGCGGCGGGAGACAGCACATTTGATATTTCTATGTTGGAGGCGGCTGACCGGGGGATCGCTGCGCCGGAACTTGCGCAGCGCTATTCTTTTTCTCAAAAAATAATATGTCCGCCAGCAGAAAAAATTTATGCGGAAGCTATGCTTGAAACAGTGCTTTCGCTTGTGGGATATTGAATATACAGCGATTGATTAATTTGGTCTGTGTCCAAGCCGTCCGCCATCCATGCCAAGGCTAATACCGCTTGCGCGTTCATTTGGCTGTATAATAACTGTCACAGGCTGTCTGGCATTCCACTCAAAGCTGTAGGATTCTCCAGAGGTTTGACCGATAAAGGTTTTCCAGTTGACATCCATCTTGATATCAGGATCACAGTAACCATTTCCCATCCAGCAAACCACAGCATCTGGGTCAACGGTGAGCGTGGAACCTGTCTGAATATTGCTTAGAACAATAGGATTTCCATCGATTAAAATTGCAACATATGCATTGGGGCCAACTCCGGTCAAGGTGGATGTGGCAAGCCCTTTTTGAGAGATAACGCCACAGCCAATAAAACGCACATCATATTTACAATCTTGGGTAAAAGCTAAGATGTTTTCGGACTCAATGGAGAGAATTTCACCTTGCTGGAGTTGGTACACAACCACGTGCTGGGCATGATTTGCATAATAAGTAATGCTGTCGCCACTCATCATCACTTTCATAAGAGGAAGATTTTCGCCTGTCACACGGCGCATGAGTGAGCCTAGTAATGCCTGCCCTGCACTCTGCTGTGGTCCGAGCAGCAGCTTTTCAAATTTATAATTTTTCTGCCCGCCGTTTTCACCACAGATAAAGGATCCTGCTTTGGTAAATAATACATCATTTCCGCGGCAAGTTACTTTTAAGGTCAATTCGTTAATTACTTCAAATATTAGCATAAGTTTATACTCCTTTTATTTGATATAGCCTCTTGGAATCTTCCATGCATCTGCTTTGCAATAGAAATTTATTAGACATACACAATTAAGATATGTATATTTTTTGTTTAAATAGTCTCACAAAAACTTTCTTTAGGAACTGTTCAAGTTCAAGATATATAAATCATTTTTAAACAATTCCTTAATATCAAGTACAAGTGATTCTGAGTATATAGGTATATTCTTCCAAAATTATAGTTTTGGAAAATTGGCTAAAGTACTTGGACCCCATAGAGTTCACATAATCCTGCAAGATCTTTGGCAACACCATTTCCAATAGCATTAAATTTCCATGCGTCATTGTGCAGATAAAGTTCTCCAATCATCATTGAAATAACGTTATTGTAATACTCTGTCATTAGAAAGCTTACAAGTTCTTTGCCTGATTGATCCATAATTCGTATATAAGCGTCTTTCAACATGCCAAAGTGAAGCCTGTTTTTCAGCGCATCATTGATGGTGAGAACAAAAACAATTTTTTTCACCTGCGAATTGAGGTGTGTAAAGTCAATCTGAATCAGTTCTCTGTCAGTGCTGCCGCCTTCAATAAATTTTGTGCTGTGATCAGGACTGATTGTCTGACCGTAAAATACAAACCAGGAATCGCCAATAACCTTTCCGTTTGCACCCAAAAGGAATGCGGATACATCAACATCGCACCGCGCATCTGTGATATTCCAGCCAAAACAGGCGTTGACAACATTGAGTGCTGATATCGGCAACAGTGTTTTCTGACCTTTTTGTACTTTATTGTATAAGATAGGGACAGGTTTTGCGGTCGGCGTTCCAGGAGTGCTTGCTGTATTTTGCTGGCCTGCGGTTAGTGCAGGCTGGATATTTTGCGGTTGCCGCGGCGACCTTGTTTGTGGTCTTTGTTGTGTTCGGTTTTGAGGTTGGTTGTATGGTGCTGTTTGCTGTGATTGGTTGCGTGGTGTTACTTGTTGTGTTCGGTTTTGAGGTTGGTTGTACGATGTTGTTTGCTGTGTTTTGTCTTGTGACTGACCAGATGTCACAGAAGCACTGTTTGTTCTAGGATTTTTAATAAGTGTCATAATATTGTTTTGGTTTTTCACACTCTGTTTTTCAGGCACATTTATTGAGAGAATGGAATTGCGGTTCATGACACCAGTGGATTTTGTTGCTGTATTGATCATTCTATTCCTCCATGTAGTAAGGAACTGTAGGAAAATAACTGACACATATTGACTTGTTTATTTATCTAATTGCACATGTCAGTTTTTTGACATGCACCCTCGAAGAAATATCCTACGTAATTTGAATTAGTTGTTTTTCTACAATTCCTAGGAAACTGTTCAGACTGATACACCTTGATGTGTTTATTTCTGAATCGTTGTTATGAAAATAAAGGTCTTTTTCATAGCAAGGTGGTCTAAAGACTGTTTCTTGGAATTTTCCATACATAACATCAGGTATAAAGAGACTTTAATATAGGAAAATATTTTATATATTTTCTGATATATCTATTAAAGAAATACCTTAAGGAACTGTTCAAAAATAATTTATACATCTTGACTTGCTTATTTCTCCGATTGCACATATCAAAAAGCCCCGCTGTAGCCCGCTACGACTACGTTTTTTGATATGCACCCTCGAAGAAATATTCTGCGCAAGCTGTACATATTATTTCTGAACAATTTCTAACAGTTTCTAATTATAGCACAATAACAGGTTTTATACATTAAATTCACATTAAAATTATATAATTTAAATAACGCGTTTTTGCGGGCTTAGTGCGTGTTAAAATGATTAAAAATATGATAGAAATATACAAATAATATACAACTTTATATCATGTTTATAGCGCAAATAAGGTCCTCTAAGTTTTTCTTTATGTACACTTTACTTGTTATATCACCTTTAGAGTGTCCAAGAATTTCTTTGATGCAATTTTGATTAACATTAGCCCTATCCATCAGAGTAGCACAAGTGTATCGTGTGTCATGAGGCAAATGATTTAAATTAAATTTGTTCATAGTTGGATTCCATATATTATTTAAAAAATTAGGACGAGAGTATCGTTTTTTACCATGTCTTATTAAATATAAGTTTTCGCAATATAATTGGGATATAAATGGGAGTATTTTATTAGAAATCGGAATGATACGATCTTTTCCAGCCTCAGTTTTTATACCGCCTATCATATACTTTTCTGCAAGGAATACATTTTTACAGTGCATAGAAAGCAATTCTTCTATGCGTAGACCGGTGTAAATCATTATTAAAATGATACGTGTATTTGCATCGTCAGCATTTTTCCATAATATAGATAGTTCATCTTCTGTAAAGGTTTCATGGATAGAATTTGCTTTCTTTTTGTAATTAAATTCGATATCACCTATAAAATTTTCTTCAATATATTTTTGTTTTCTCGCGAAATCAAACACATTAAAAAGCACTATATTTAAATTGTGCACACTTGAGCTAGACATTGATGCAGCATTATCCGCAATGTCTTGTATATCTTGATATTTGATGCAATTAATTTTCTTGGAATGAACTGTTTGACACCGTTTGAAAGCAGCATTGTAAGAACCAGACAATTGATTTGATACAGTTCCCTTCTGGCTTTCTACATGTTTTAGATGTCTGTCCAACCACAACTTATAACATTCTGCAAAAGTAGGACAAGAATTAACATTGGAAGTTTTCACAGGCATACCTGCATTATACTGTGCCAATAATAATTGAGCATCTTTCTTACCTTGTGGGGTACGTTCGAAGTATCCTAAATATTTGTATTGTGGTATTTCTCTGCAATCTTCTGTCAGTTTGACACCGTTTGGGACCCTTACAGCAATAGGGCGTCGGCGGTTCTTGCCTAAATCAACAATTCCTCCATATCCATTTGGATTTTTCATTGCATAATCCTCCTTAAAAAAGTGTATAAAAATAACAGCCAGCGATTTTTCGCTTGCAAGCTGTTTGGGAAGGTGATACAATATTTTTGAGTTGTAGGTGTATCACCTTCATATTGAAAGCCGTTCGGTGCTGGTAACACTGGGCGGTTTTTCATCAGTTGCGGTGTTGCGATTAAAGGTAATTTTCAAAATACTTCAATGTGCTGTATTTTAATATATTCTTACTCCTGAGGTTATCACGGTGTTTCATCGCTCTTTTATATTGTTTGACATATTTTGATAAGCCATATCTTATTTTTTGTTCTTCTCTTTTAATGATTGCAAATTCCTTGCTTTCTATGGTGGGAGTGTCTTTGGACAGAAAACAGTTATCTGTGATTATGACTGATTTTGTGTAGTCAAGCCCGGCTTCTCCTATTGTGTGGAAAGCATAGGGATGATTTATATGATGCCTGAACGGAACTGCGAATAAGAGTCCATCCAGTTCTATTGTCATGCAGGCGTAGGGTCTGTCTTCTTTTTTCAATATTTCGGGATATTGAGAGTAATTCTCATAAAAATTCTCGGAAAGTATTTTTAACTGCATGTGTTTTCTCCTATAAAAATACCCCCTGCGTATGCAGAGGGTACAATCCATTGAGCCTTATTTTGATTAAGCTCCTTGCGCTCTACAAGGAGAATCATCCATTGAGCCGTCTTTATTTTCAGCTCGCCCTGCTCTCAGGCGATATTTATATTGTACCCTTATTATATTCAATTATTTAGAAAAACGCAAGAGAAATGTGTAAAATATTACACATTCATATAAATAAATACATGATAAATATTATAAATGTGCTAACGTTGAATATTTTTACTGGTTGCGACGTCACAATCAGCTTATTTATGAAAGTAAGCTAGCGATGTTGATTTTTAAGTCTTCATAAATGCAGGAAGAAATGGTTTCATCAAAATCGTACTGATTTGATTTTTCTTCGTTTTCCAAGTCGAATACTGTAACTGTCTTTTTCATAGGATTTACGATCCAATATTCATGTACGCCTGCGGTGCGATATTTGAAAAGTTTGACCTCATAATCAATTCGGCTCGTACTGGGAGAAATAACTTCGATTATCCAGTTTGGTGCACCGTTACACCCTTTGTCATTCAATTTGTCTTTATCACATATCACAGAAATGTCAGGTTCGACATAGTTCTGGTTATCCTTATTTAAGAAAACAGCAAATGGTGCTGGAAATACCTTGCAGTTTCTGTCTTTTGAGCGGATATAATTTCCTATTGTGATAGTAAATTCACTGACAAGACTCTGATGCGTAGTATTTGGCGGTGCCATCATATATATGCGTCCGTCAATCAACTCTGCTCTCTGTCCGTCGGGAAGGGCATAGATATCTTCTATTGTGTAAATTTTCCCTTGTATTAGTGACATGGGTGGTTCCTCGCTTTCTATTTATTAAAAGCTGTTCAGTGCTGGTAACACTGGGCGGTTTTTATTTTTTTTAAGATTTTAGTTACTGTTACCTCAAAGATTTTTGTTCTCCTGAGCTGATGATCTGTAACTGTCGGTAGGCACTTTGAATGTAAGGGTCTTTTCCTGCTATCATATCAAAATCCTCCTTTTTTTCAGAACTGATAAACTTTGTCCATAGAAAAACCTTGTCATCTTCATGTATCTGGCGCAGGTAAGGGTTGAGTATACGAGTTGATTTGATATCTGCCGGATCCAGATGCAGTACAGCAGATAGAAAACCAGTGCGGGCTTTTTCATCGTTTATGATTTCCTCAAAGATTTCATAAGAAAATTGCTCATAGGGTCTCCTTTAGTTAAAATTAGATTATATCATTTAAGTCTATTCTTCATCATCAAAGTCTAAAGTAAAATCAGATGTATATGTGTCTTCGTTTGATAAGGATTGGCGGAACTCCTCTGCCAGCATTGTTCGATTAAATTCAGCGGTTGGTTCTATTTCATTAACAAGTTGTTCAAGTTCGTCAATAGTAATCTGGAAAAATTCTTTACGCAGATTTACTTTGTTAACACGTTTATCGTTTAGCATATCGTGTAATTTTCCCTCAAGTCCAACAGCATCATCAGAGAAAATGAAACTGTGGACATCAAATTTAAACGGAACACTTGCGTTACTCAACTCGTTAATACGCTCTTGTGGATCTTGACGTCTGGTCATGCCGATTTTAAATATATTTTCACCGAAAGACCCAAGATTACTTATTATGTACACATTTCCGGCTTTTCCATTTTGAAGTTTGGTAATTTCATCTTTTTTCACGACGACATTTGAGAGCTGGGCTTCTAATTCAAGAATACGCTGTCTTAATGAATTTGCCTCTGTATCATTTGTGGTATCAGTAAGCTGTTCATTAAGCTTTTCCAATTCGTTTTTATATTTTGTTTCTTCTTTTTCGACCTTGGCTTTCTCAGCAGCAAGCGCTTTTCTTTCTTCTGCCTCTTGACGCATTTGTTCCTTAATTGCGAGTTGCTCCTGGCGAGCCTGTTCTTTCTTCACATAGTAATTGTACTCAATCTTTACTGCATTTATAAATAAATATTCTATTTCACCTATGAATTTTGTAAGAGTGCCAGCAATGCTTTGATTCCCTTCGCAGGCAAGTTTCATGTATTTTTGGGTTACAGTTTTTACAGCATCAATAGAGGTATCGAGTTTTTCATATTTAAGGTTATATAGAATATTTTGCAACTCGGAACGAAGTGCAATGACCATCAGGTCATAGATTGTTTTGTTAGCTTTTGTAGTATATCTGGAAGAATACTGATCAAGTAATTTTAAAATCAGTTTTTCATTATCACGATATGCCTTGCGCAAATCTTTTACATCCATGCAATGAAGTTTTAGGAAAATGGATGGAGATAAAAGTTCAGCTTCATCAAGTTCTGATTGGGGAAGCCGACAGTTCTGATAATCAAGTTGTAGGTTTGTATAATTATTAATAACATTCTCTATACGTTTGTATAATTCCTTAATACGGTTGAATTTTTTCTGATTGGTTGCAATTTGCTTTTCAATTTTCTCATTTTGTTCTGTAAGTTTAGCAGTATTGTCGGATAAAACATTAAATTGCTGCTGCACTTCCCGTTGGTACTCTTTTAATTGTTTAAGTTGTTCTTGAACTGCAAAATAGTCATCAGCACCAAACGAGTTAAGTTTTTCGTTAAGGATATTATTCTGATGTTGGAGGATACTTATTTGTTCTTTATATTTGTTTATTTTAAAAATATCAAAAAAATTCATTTGTAATTCCTTTCATTGTCTTAATACTTTGGTAAAATTGCAGTAAATTAATTTCAATACATCTCATGTTTCTATTAATCGTAGGTGTAGGTATTTCAATACGTCACATGTTTCTATTAATCCAAAAGGGGAGTTTTTTGCATTCTCCTTTGTCAAAAAATACTTTCGTTATTTTGCAGTAAATTATGAAAAAATGACGGTTATTTTTTTGTATGTGTTTCACGAAAATTGCCATAATTACAAGGTGTGAAAAGATGATGGTAGATTTTACGGCTTGCTTTATGTTAATATTTTAATAACTTAAAACACATGTAATATTTATTTTAGATACAAAGGAGCGTTGCATATGAATGATAAAAGTGAAGTCTTAAAACTCATTCAAAAGCTAGATGAGGAAAAGGAAAAGAAGTTTATAATTCAAATCCTAATCATGATTAAAACCCATCTATCGGGCAGACATTAAGTCTGCCCTACTCTTTTTTCAAGTTGTTAATCATTTCATCTGCGATATTCATCAATACTTTTTTTGAATCAGTATCTAATTTTTCATAAATACATATAAATTTTTTTATCATGTTAGCTATAGTATCATCTACTTCAGAATCTATTAACATTTGTGTACACATAGCTAGTTCTTCATCTTCATTTAGTTCTAAAAAAATGTCTTTATCATCACCACCGTTTCGTAGCCAATTTTCATTTACTGAAAAAACATTACAAATATCAGAAACTACACGGTCGGTAAGGTTTATTCTACCTGTTTCTATATTTCTAATATTAGAACCTGAAAGACCAATACGAACTCCAAAATCATCACAATTTTTATATCCAAGTTTTGTTTTCCTAAGATATCTTAAACGTTCTCCAACAGTCAATATATCACCTCCTAAAACAATAGTATCACTTAAAAAAATGATTGTCAAGCGCAAAATAATTTCAAAAACACTTGACAAGGACATAAAAATAATATAAAGTATGCTTAACAAGCAAATAATAATTGATATCATTTGACTTGAAATCTATAGAAAGGAGTAAAAATATGCTGACTGAAAGTAAAAGAAACAGTATTGGAGAGGTAATAGATAAGCTAACAAGGCTAGACAAGGTTGGCATGATGATTATTATGTCCAATGCAATGGCGCTGTTAGCAAGACAAGAACTTGACAAAGACAATGCAAGCCAAGACACAACTAAGCAAACGGATTTATAGTTTCTCTCTTTTCAGAATTGTGTACTCAGACAAGAGCAGAATAGGAGGGTGTATGAATAATTTAAGAAAGACAACAATTACAACATTGGAAATCGCTGAAATGATGGAAGTGTCACACGCTGACATTTTAAAGAAGTTGGAGGGTAGGAAAGACCGCAAAGGTTACATACAGGTTATTAGCGAAGGACAAATGTCCGTGGCTGATTACTTTGTGAAATCTGTCTATATTGATGCACAAGGAAAAGAAAGACCTTGCTATGAAGTAACAAAACTCGGCTGCGATTTCCTTGCTAACAAGTTCACCGGAGAAAAAGGTGTTTTATTTACTGCTCGGTATGTGAAGCGGTTTCACGATATGGAAAATGCCATTCAGCAGAAGGTGTATGAAACAAAAGCTACCTCACTTGGAGAAGTCGCATCATACACAAAGGAAATGGACAGGCGCATGGAAAAGCAGGGTACAGAACCTTGGAAGATATGTGAAGCGTTCAAGATGGTTTCAGAACAGTTTGGAATAATCCTTCCAGTCGATTTTGTGAAAGTTCCAAAGTATAATCAGATGAACTTGTTTAACATGGAGGAGAAATGAAGAATGAGAGAGCTGTATATTTCGGAAGGAGGTGAGAAAGGTGACACAGCAGCAGTTAAAGCAGGCAGCAGACCCTTTAAACACAAAGCCGTTAAAGTCAGATAACATTGAGTTAGGTAGCGTCATACCCCTGTCAGACGGCAGGAAGGGCATTGTAGTAGAGGAGGTGGAGTTATGTTCAAAGCATGTAAAGCAGAGCTAGTACCAACTAAGCAGGCGGCTCTTGAATTAGGTGTCTCCACAGCTACGCTACGAAGCTGGATGAAGCATCAGCACATAAATATAGGCGTGTATGATAAAAAAGATGGTAGTTCAAGGGCTGCTTGCTATATATACAGGTCTATGCTAGATGCAGAAAAAAGGCGTTTGATGGGGGATAAGTATGGAGCAAGAAGTTTTAAAGATTCTGTCTAGCGGAAAATGCTTGGACAGGTACAAGAGAGTGCTGCATCTCCTCAACGGTGAGGATTCCGACAAGTACAAGAAAAAACAGCCCCGAAGGAAAGTATTCCTTGGCTGGAGCTGTATCTTCAAAAAACAAATCTGTGCTTATTATAGCACAAAAGGAGAAAAATGCAAATGGTTATTATGTGTGAGGTTGAAGATTGTGTATATCGCATAGATGGCTCCTGTAGCAAAGACAGCATTTCCATAAGCGTTAAGACTTTTAGCAGCTTTGTTGGTGGAGAGCGCGAGTGGAGTCCGATTTGCGAGGATTACAAGGAGGCAGACTATGGTTTATGCGATTGAAAACAAGATGGTAGTTGATGCAGCGTGGGATTGGAATACATCAAAAGACGCTTGCGAGGAAACAAAAGGTTCGGGCTATTTAGAGCCTTTTTCGGGAATTTTTGTTGCAGAGGAAGATGCATGGGATTATGCTATGAAAACAATTTCTTTGGACGAGAATTTAAAACAAGAATTTGTGGAGTGGTTTTACTCCAATTGGAGTAAGGAGGATTAGGAAATGGATACAAAGAATTTGCCGCAGGCAAAAATAGATGAAGATAATTTGGGAATTACAGCATTCTTGAACAAAGAAGCAGTAAAGCAGCAGGTCGCACAGGCAGTAGGCGAGAACAGCATGAGGTTTGTTTCCTCTGTTGTGTCGGCAGTAACGGTCAATCCAGCGTTGCAGGAGTGTACAAATAAGTCTATCCTGTCCGCTGCGCTTTTAGGGGAATCTCTTAACCTTTCCCCGTCACCCCAGCTTGGACAATATTATATGGTGCCCTACGAGAATAAAAAAGAGGGTGTGAAGGTCGCACAGTTCCAGATGGGATATAAAGGGTATATCCAGCTTGCAATCCGCAGCGGTCAGTACAAGAAACTGAATGTTGTGGCAATCAAAGAGGGTGAACTTATCAAATACGATCCATTGACAGAAGAAATTGAAGTTCATCTAATTGAGGACGAGGAAAAGAGGGAGCAAGCGAAGACAGTTGGCTACTACGCCATGTTTGAATATATTAACGGCTTTAAGAAAGCGCTTTATTGGAGCAAAAAGAAAATGCTTTCTCATGCCGACTGTTACAGTCAGGCGTTTTCCAAGAATGCTAAAAAAATTAAAACTTATGATTTTAAGTCTAAAAAGGAAGTTTGGAAAGAAAAAGTTTCTTTTTCGGACTTTGAGGCCGGAAATTACAAAGATGAAGATGCGTGGATGTATTCCTCTTTCTGGTACAAAGATTTTGATGGTATGGCGTTCAAGACCATGCTCAGGCAGCTTATCAGTAAGTGGGGAATCATGAGTATCGAAATGCAGATGGCTTATGAGGGTGATATGGCAGAAATCCGTGAGGACGGCACAAACAGCTATATTGATAACCAGCCAGAGGGTGACGGTGCAGATAATAACTATGTAGACACTACGGTTTCCAATGGCGCAGAGGACGCTTTTGCCGGAAAGAAAATTGACGAGCAGCAGAAACTTGATTTAGGTGGTGGTACAGATGAAGTTAAGTAGTGATTCTTATTATGGAAAAGAAGCAAATCAAGCTTTTTTCAGCGTGTCGCAGTACAAGGACTTCTGTAAATGTGAAGCAATGGCTATGGCTCAAATCCGCGGCGAATTTGAGCAGAAACAAACAAAGGCTATGTTGATTGGCACTTTGGTCGACCATTGGTTTGAGGGCACTTTGGACAAACTTCGAGAGGAATCCCCGAACATCTTTTATTGCAGAAACGGCGCGCTCCGGGCAGATTTCCGCAAAGCTGATAAAATTATCAAGCGTGTACGGCGTGATGAGCGTTTCATGCAATACATGAGTGGCGAGAAACAGAAAATCCTTACCTTTGAAATGTTCGGCGCGCTGTGGAAAATGAAAATGGATAGTTTCGTTGAAGGTATCTGCATCACTGATTTAAAGGTGGTGCAGAACTTCAAAAGCCTTGCATTTTGGCGTTACGACCTGCAAGGTGCGGTGTATCGGGCAGGTGCAGAGGCTTGCGGATATGGGCGGTTACCATTTTATTTGGCGGCCGCCACAAAGGAGGCAGTCACAAACTTTGACATCTTCCAGATAGACCAGCCGACACTTGACATGGCACTACGGGAGATAGAGGGGAATATGCCGCGCTTCATAGCTATCAAGTCAGGGCTGGAAGAACCGCACTACTGCGGCGTGTGCGACTACTGCAAGAGCGTGAAAAAGGCAAGAATAAGAAATTATTCGGAATTATTGGAGGGATAGGAATGAGTAAGAAAAGGAATTGTATTTGTGAGACTTGCTCAAATTTAATTGCGATTGGTGAGGGAGACCACATATGCTATGAGGTTAAGGCAGATGACGGAACCCCTGCAATTATGCCAATTTCAGATTATGCGCCGACCGACGATTATTTAAAGTGTGACGGCGAGAAATGGGAGGAAGAATGAAATTAGTAAAAATATTACCCGACAAAATACAAATCAGGACGGACGATGCGGAGTTTGCGAACGCCCGTCTGAACGACCTCATATCCGTATCGGACGGCGAAGTGGAACTTGTGACCATGATAACCGCCATCACGGATAATGATGTGGAAACGCAGATGGACGACAACGTAATCATAGAGGAACTTAAACAGCCGTCTTTGAAAGTCATTGAGTGCTCTATCTTAGGGAGCGTGATTGACGGTGAGTTTAAGCAGCAGATTGACCGCTATCCGAGTACGGACGTTGAGATTAAAAAAATAAGTCAGACAGCACTTTATTTTATGCTTGCGCCCGATAAAAAGGAAAACATTTTTGAAATCGGGACTTATGCAGGATACGGAACAAGGGCAAGGATTGACGGAAACAAATTCTATCAGCGCCATTCCTGCATAGTTGGCAATACCGGCTGCGGAAAGTCCGAGACGGTCACAAAGATCATTGAGGAAACTGCAAAACTGCCAGGAACAAACCTTGTCATATTCGATATCCACGGGGAGTACAGCCAGTTATCTTATGTGGACAGTATCAAAATGGGAGAGGTTCCGTTTCCAATATGGATGCTTGGATTTGCTGATATGGCAACGAATGTACTGAAAGTAAAAGAGGACAGTACGGTGGTTATGTCAGCGTTGCGGAAAGCGTACTATGAACAGTGTCCAAACGGGAATGAGGGCAAACCTATATATTTTCATTTTGAAAAAATGATGGAATTTATCAAAGGTTTGAATGATGAATACATAGATACTGGAGAAACTTACAAAAGCGGTGAAAAAGCTGGACAGCCTAAATATATAAAGGGCGATTTAAATGGTAAGTTAAGCGGAATTGTTAATGCAATGGAAACAGTATATACAGACAGGAGACTTTCGTTTATCTTCGCGCATAAAGGACAGTTATATTTAAAAATGTTTTTGGAACGCATCATGGGCGGCGATAAGCCTGTAAAGAACATTGACCTATCCGGCATACCGCACGACATTGCGGTTCTGATTATCGGGGCGATAACAAAGCTGATTTACAATATCCAAATCATGCAGAAGGACGCAGGACCGATAACCCTTGTCTGTGATGAAGCGCACGTTTACATACCAACAGATTTTCAGCTTACCGCAGCACAGCGGCGCATGATTGAGATTTTTGAGAATATCGCGAAAGAGGGTAGGAAGTTCGGCATCACGCTGTTTGTGGCGTCACAGAGGCCGTCAGAACTGAACAAAACCATCATGGCACAGTGTGCAAACTATATTGTTATGAAGCTGAATAATGAGAACGACAAGAGCATGATTAAGGGCATGATGCCTGCTGGAAGTGCAGATGTGATTGAAACCACTACCATGTTTTCCTCCGGCGACTGCCTTGTGGTCGGGGACGCTTGCGCGATACCGCTTAAAATTCATGTGGAGTTGGCAAAGGAGCGGCCGCAGAGCAAGACCATAGATTTCTGGACAGAGTGGGGTAAAGAGCGTGATAGCGTGGATTATGCGGCTTGTCTTGAAGAATATTTGGAGAATTAAAATGTTTTGGTGTAATAAAGGAAATCGCTGGTGCTCAGTATGGTGTTGTGAACGCCAGAAATGCGAATTTAAACTTAGGTAACTATCAACGTAGTATTTGTTCATGCGATATATCACAGAAAATGGCAGCGGTTGCATTCTGCTGCCAGAAAGGAGGATTTAAAAATATTATAAAGTGGGGGTGACGAAAATTGAATTATATAGACCTTATCAATTCATTCTGGGATTCAGCCACAACAAATCCATTGTCTACAGGGCAGGTGTCGTTATACTTTGCGCTTTTGCATGTATGCAACAGGAGCTACTGGACAGAGTGGTTTGCAGCGCCGAATCAAGTGCTTTCCGTACTGACGGGATTAAGCAGGTCAGGAATACTGAAAGCGAGAAACGAATTGAAACAAAGAGGTTTGATAGATTTTAGAGAACGCGGAACAAAAGCGACATATTATAAACTTACTATGTTAAATAGTAATCAAGAAAGTATTCAAACAAGCGTTCATATAGCAAATAGTGTGCAAGATAGTACGCAAAATAGTATGCAAGATGGTGTGCAAGATGGTACGCAAGATAGTGTGCAAAATGGTAGCACATTATATAAGACTAAAGACAAAAGACAAGACAAAGACAAAAACAAAGACATTCCCCCTATATCCCCCGTGCAGCGCTTTGATTTTTTTTGGCGTTACTATCCGCTTGATAAAAACCGCTATCTGGCAGAGCAAGCCTATATCGGTGTGGTTTCTGACGGCATTTACACAGAGAACGATTTAGTGGAGTCTGCTAAAAATTATGCAGAGGCTATGCGGATAAGACAAACACCTGACCAGTATATCAAGAGTGCAGATAATTTCTTGAAGGATATGGTGTTTGGAGATTATTTACCTGGAAAATACAAGAAGCCTGCATCACAAAAACTAAAAAACAGCTTTAATAATTTTAAGCAGGAGTGTGACAGTGATGTTGATGAACTGGAAAACCATCTGCTGGCTAATAAATAACCGGCAGATGGTAAGTCCTAGACAGCTTCGTGAATGGACAGAGTTGTTTAATGAAATGAAAAAATGACGGGAGGAATAACAATATGGCATTAGAAAAAGTGGCAGAACTCAGCATCAATAAGTTAGATGACAGAAAGATAGTTACAGCAATTCTACATGAAAATGGATATACCGTGGGACCAGGTAAGAGAAAAGCGACGCCAACAGGGAAACAGATAGATTATTACCTGAAGATTTATCGCGATACCGAGTTAGGTAATGGGAAATAGGAGGCAGCAAGTGGGAAAAGAGGTAAAGTTTATTGTTCCTGGAGAACCGCAGGGAAAAGCAAGACCACGATTTGCAAGAATGGGCAATTATACAAAAACGTATACACCAGATGGGACAATCCGCTATGAAAATTTAGTCAAGTTGTTTTATCAGCAGGAAACCAAAGGAATTAAGCTGGACGGTGAGATTGCAGCGAAGATAACAGGCGTGTTCTCTGTACCAAAATCTGTTAGTAAAAAGAACCGTAGGTTGATGCTTCAAGGGAAGATTCTTCATACGAAAAAATTGATTGCGATAACTTAGCAAAAATTGTCTTGGATGCACTTAATGGAATCGCCTATGACGATGACAAGCAGATTTGTAGGCTGTATGTAGAAAAGATGTATGGAGAGCAACCGAGAGTAGAAATTTTTCTAAAAGAAGTAAATCACGAAGAAAACAGCGGATAAAACACAATAGGGAGTTTGCAGAGGTCTAAGAATTAGGAGATAGACAAATATAGGAGGCAATTATGGCATTTCAGAAAGAGAGAATGAGCAGTTACGTAGATCGTGGAAATAAGTTGATTGCTGATGGAAAGATGCCAGAAGCTATGAAGCTAGTTGAAAAAGGTTTACAGTATTATTCTGAAAAGATTATCAATGCCATATCTCCATATGCAAAGGCGGACGCAGGACTGATTGTATTGGTTCTGCGCCACCTGGCAGATGAGGTGGAGAGAGGCAATCCGGGAGCGAAAGAATTATATGAGGGCATGAAGAAATGTATTAATGCACCTTCCCTCACGGAGATTGAAAAGGTTAAAAAGGCAAATAGAAGGTAATAAACTTGTAACTCAAAGTTGTGCAAGGTTGTATTTTGGGATTATGAAAAAAATGAATGAGGCATATTCAGAAATGTTTGATGGAAAGGAATAACGAATCCCGGCAAACCGGGTTTGTGCCGAGTGATTGAGGTGTGGTACAGGAAAATATAACACCGTGGCTATAAGGCAGTAAGCGGAAACTCTTATTGTCGTATAAGAGCAAACGAATGTATATCCACGATACGGTATTTGTAGCGTGGTGTTGTGAAATTTATTGCAAGTTGCAGTTATGGGAAGGATAGCCTTAAAACGATAGATGTTGTTTTAAATGTTTTGAAACTTCCACTCGATGAAATTGTAACGGTTGATGTTATGTTTAACAATACAATTTCTGCCTATTATCCTGAAGTTGAGGAATTTAGACAGAAAGCAGACGAAATTATAAAGAACAGATATGGATTTGAGATAAAGCATTTAAGGGCAGATTTGACCTACGAACGTCACAGTGGAATTTGAGAACGGGGAAAGAAAAACAAAAACGCTGCATACTGTTGACGGAAAATGGAATGGTGGGCAAAGAGGGGTAAAATTTAAGGTTATTGCATGGCAACCATTACCTGAACCCTATCGCCAATAACCGCAAAGAAGTTGATAATTGTATTACAGGAATTTGTAACTATTGTCATACATAGTAAGGAGAAAGTGACATATGAAAGCATTAACAATATGGCAGCCATGGGCAGGAGCTGTGGCGGCAGGTATAAAGAAGAATGAGACAAGAAGCTGGTCCACGAAATACAGGGGACAGATTGCGATTCATTCTGCCATGAAGGCAATACATCATACATGGAGCAACCTCTACATGAGCGACGAAGCACGAGAAGTGATTATTAGACGAATGAAACTGCCAGAGACAATTGATGGTCCTGTAACCTTTCCTATGGGTTATGTACTTGCTACCGCCGATCTTGTGGATTGTATTCAGATAACACAGGAGTATATTGGTACATTGACAGAGGACGAGTTGGCTCTTGGTGACTACACGCTGGGGCGGTATGCATGGAAGCTGGAAAATGTTAAGCTGCTGCCAAAACCAATACCAGCAAAAGGCAGGCAGGGATTTTGGAACTGGGAACCTGATAAGAAGTTAAAGAAGGATTTAGAGGTGAAAATATTAGAATCGGATTGATAGATGTTGACAGTCACAATTTCCCGAATTTACCACTGATGAAGTTGTCTGCATGGCATAAACAGCAAGGGGATAGCGTGGAATGGTACATACCAACGCAACATGGTTTTTCCTTTCCACCTATGGACAAAATATATATGTCAAAAGTATTCAGCTTTACGCCTGATTATGAATACTTTGTAAATGCTGATGAAGTGATAAAAGGCGGTAGTGGATATTGTATAAAGTTAGTTGATGGTAAAGAAGTTTATCACAAAGAAAATGATTCTCAACTTTCCTACGAGATAGAACACATATATCCCGATTACAGTCTATATTCCGAATTGACAAAAGATACTGCCTATGGATTTATGAGCCGAGGTTGCCCGAGAGGGTGTGATTTCTGCCATGTTAAAGCAAAAGAAGGGCACAAGGCTTATAAAGTAGCTGATTTGTCGGAGTTTTGGAGAGGGCAGAAAAACATTGTCTTGCTTGACCCAAACCCCATAGCGTGTAAAGATTGGGAAGATATTCTTGGACAGCTTATTGATAGTAAATCATGGGTGGATTTCTCACAAGGCGTTGATATTCGCCTTATGACAGAGGAAAAAGCGGAGATGATAAAGCGCATCAAGACGAAAAACATTCATTTTGCGTGGGATAGATACGGGGATAAAGAGAAAGTTATTCCAAAATTCAAGGAGTTTAAGCGGGTCACTCAATGGGATAAACGGAAATTGACAGTATACGTGTTGACAAACTTTGATACCACGATAGAGCAAGACTTAGAGCGCATATACATATTGCGAGATTTAGGTTACTGGCCTTATGTGATGATATATGACAAGGAGCATACAAAATCTACAGATATTGTACGAAAAATGCAAAGATGGGTAAACATGAGGGCAGTATTTGAAAAAACTAAAAGATTTGAAGACTATAAATATTGAGTAAATAAGGATTTAATCAACTAAACTGAAATTTCATTGGTGGTGATTTTATGAGAAAAGAAATAAAAAGTAGTGAAATCAAAGAAATTATTTTAAATCCCGCGTATGTAATAAATGAGGACTTCGCAAACCTTAAAATACAAGGTTTTCCAGTACGTTGGATGCGAGAAGATGAAGGTAGTGACAAAGACATATTTACATTGATAGTTGATGAATAATCGTTAAAATAAGGATTTGAGGAGGAAAGTGCTTTGATAGATGTAGAGGCGACAAAGCGGGAAAAAGCAAGACAATTGCGATATAAAAAGCCAATTGTGAGAAACCTGAATCTTGATAGTATCAAAGAGGAGCTACTTGACATTCAAGGGAAATGTGAAGATGTTCGTTGGTATTTTGAAGATGAAGATGATACTCTTATTAATGCTTTAGACGGTGACGAGGACGAGGCATATGAGTTCAAAATGATGTTCGGAGATTTATGTAGCGAGTGTGAACAACTGCGGTGGGATTTGGAAGAGGAATTTGTTCCAGAGTGCTTTGACCAGTTTTTTGTGGCGGTAGGAGCCGGAGAAGATTACGGAGGGTTATTGGGATATGATTCCTATGAAGGGGATTATTTTAGATTAGTGTGCAGCGACACAGCAGCAGAAGATCAATCTCGAAAAATATTGAAACAATATACAAAAGATAACCTGATAGAAGCTGCCATGCGGTGTTTTAGGGTTTATCAATCTTTTATAGCCCTTACATACAGATATGATTGCCTAAAGGCATCTATGGATATCCTGCGAGATCAGAATACGTGTTATCTCCAAATGGTAAAACAAATCGAAGAACTATACAACAAGGCTGAAAAAGACACAATAGAGTTTAAATATCCGTTTGGGAAAGAAATGGATAAGCTAGATTTATTTTTGAACAAGCTGCCACAGGAAGCTTGGATTCAGTAAAATAAAAATATTCAAGAAGACAATAAGAAAGGAATAGGGAATGAGTAAAAAGACAGTAGTATTTGATTTTGATGGAGTAATTCACAGTTACACAAGCGGTTGGAAAGGAGCAGATGTAATTCCAGATCCAGTTGTTGAAGGAATACAATCAACGATCAATTCTTTAAGGCAAGAAGATTACGAAGTGATTATTGTTTCTACTAGATGTGCATGTCCAGAAGGAATGTCGGCGGTCAAGAAGTATTTGGCAGATAATAATATCGTTGTTGATGCAGTTATGAAAGAAAAACCACCTGCAATTTGTTATATAGATGATCGAGCAATCTGTTTTGACGGACACCCAGAAACCTTGCTTGAAAAAGTACGAAATTTCACACCGTGGAATAAGGCTTTATCAATAAACTCGAATAATCGAGAAAAAATGGCTTGGAAAAGAACACATTCCAGGAACACCCGAATATGAGCAAAGATATGAAATGAGTAAAATGGTGTTAGACACAGTTATAAAAGATAAATAAATAAGGATTTAATCAACCAAACTGAAATATAAAGAGCAACTGATTGAAAGGTATCTAAGGAAATAAAAAAAGCCGCCCCAATTTTCTTATGAGACAGCCCTTTGACATATGAGCATTATAGCTCATAAGAAAAGATAAGTCAAGGGGGCGACAGTATGGAAACAAAAAATGAGATACATATGTATGTTCTGACCCAGGAACAGATAAATCAGATTGCTGCTATAGCAGGGAAAGAGGCGGTGCAGACATTTAGAGCAGAGCAAGCCAAAGTAGAAAAGAAAAGAGCCAGGGAAGAAAATAAAGTAAAAAAAACGAAAAAGATGCTTAGTTCCTATAGAAGAATCAAGGCCACACTGTCAGACGAGGCAAGATTTACAGAAGAAGAACAGATTGAACTTAGATGGAAATTTATACAAGACCTTATGGGGAATGCAAGAGAGACAGTAAGCAAATCTGAAAGAATAATTCAGAATGGAGAGAAACGAAGACAGGAAGATTTATATTATGTTTATCGTATTGAAAAAGCAATAGAACTGTATCATGAAGAATGCGAAAAGTCTGGAAATAAAGAAGCAAAACGACGATACAGAGAACTTAGCATGATGTATTTAGAAGATAGAGAGTATTCGGTACAAGAAATTTCTATGGTAGAAAATATAAGTGAAAAGACGGTATATAAAGATTTAGGAATAGCATGTGGAATACTGGCTGTTTACCTACTTGGGATATGATTTAAACCCTTCTTGCGACTATAAATTGCAGGTAGAAAAAGAGTAGGTTGCATTTAGAAAAAGAATGTGGTGTAATGGTATTAGCCAATCAAATGTCACCACCGACACAAATCCATATAGTTTTTCTTTATTAAAATATAAAAATAACGCCCAAGGATAATTTCCTTGAGCGTTTTGTTGTGTGGTGTACCAATTAACGAGCAAGGACCGTCTTAAAGTGGACGGTCTTTTTTACTGTCGAAAAGAAAGAAGAACTATAACATAAAAGGAGTGCATAATAAATTATGAAAAGGATTGAAGTGTGTAAAATGAAGGTTGGTGATCTGAAACACAATTTCGGCAACCCTAGGAAAATTTCAAAGAGGAAAACCGAGGAGCTGGAACGGTCAATGGACTTGTTCGGTGACTTCGGCATTTTTCTTGTAGATGAACAGGACAATGTGATTGCCGGAAACCAACGATCTGTCATACTTGCTAGGCGTGATCCAGACATTGAGGTTGATGTTAAAAGGCTGATAGGATATTCTGAAGCAGAACTTCGCTCTATAAATATTATGGATAATACCCACGCTGGCGAATGGGATTTAGAGCTGCTGGCGGATTGGACTGCGGACCTTAATCTTGATCTTGGAATTGACCTCAACAATGAAAGTCCAGAAGAACGGAAAATTGAGGATATGGAGCTGATTCGGTATGAGAAGTACAATTATGTAATGATAGTTTGTAAGAGTGAGATTGATTATAATGACCTCATTCGCAAATTGGGGATAGAGGGCAGGAAAGTTGCCATCACGAAGAAGCGCAAGATTAAGGCAAGGGCAATCTGGTACGATCAGATGAAGGCGCAGATTGTAGAGAAGTTGGAGAAAGTCGAATCGTCTATAGAAAATAGTAAGAAAGACGAAGGAGAGAGGCAGGCATGAAATATTTGGTAGTAGCGGCGCACCCAGATGATGAGGTTTTGGGAGCTGGCGCCACCATACACAAGGCAGTCACAAATGGCGATGAAGTTTACGTTTGTCTACTTAGTCATTGGAGTCCTACCAGGGATGATAACTTAGAAGATGGTATTACATCTAGCCACGCCATTCTTGGAGTGAAAAAATCTTATGTTGGAGATTTCGGGTGTATGAGGTTCAAAGATGAAGATCATCATGCAATTGTTCGATTCATAGAGTCAGCAATTAAAGATTGTCAACCAGATATTCTGATTACGCATCATCCAGCAGATGTTCATGTGGATCATGGTATCACATCAGAATGCTGCATGGAAGCATCGAAACTTCCAATGAGACAGATTGTGAATATCCAGCCAATCCGAAAAATTATGTATATGGAGGTTCCTTCCTCTACGGATTGGAATGTAAGTACGACGAATGGTTTCTTTACTCCGAATATATTTGTTGGTATAAGTGAGAAAGATTTGTCTGAGAAAGTTAAGGCAGTAGGCGTTTATAAAGATGTTATCAGAAAAGCACCCCACCCACGTTCTAGGGAAGTTATCAATGCTATGGCAGTTCTAAGAGGAAGCCAATCTGGTTTGCTAATGGCAGAGTCTTTTCAGATGGTGTTTGGATTGGGGGTATAAAATATGATGATTACGATACATCAACCATGCTATTTGCCATATTTGGGAGTGTTCCACAAGATTTGGAAGGCGGATGCTTTTGTATTCTTGGATGATGCACAGTATAGTAATGGCTATGTGTTTGAATGGAACCGAATCAAGACACCACAGGGCGAGTGCCGACTGAAAATTCCGTTGCATAAAAAGTTCGGTCAGACACTTTTGGAGGTAACTCCGAATGATGATCTTAAATGGCAATACAAACACATAAAGATGGTAGAGATGAACTATAAGAAGGCTCCGTATTTTTCAGAGCTTTTTCCTGTCTATAAAGAAATTGTCAATAAATGTTATGATAACCTGGCACAGCTAAATATTGCACTGATGAATTTCTTCCTGTTTTGGTTTGGCTGGAATGAGAAAAAGGTTTATTACACATCAAACTGGAAACTGGAAAGCAGAGCAGAAGCCAGGGTGATTGAGATATGTAAACGTCTTGGTGCTGATGTTTATTTATCGGGAACCGGAGGTAGGAACTACCAGAAAGATGTTCATTTCCAGGAGAATGGTATTAAGCTGGTGTATCAGGAATGGGAATCGATGGAGTACCAGCAGCTATGGGGAGATTTTCTCCCCTATATGTCAATCCTAGACTATGCAATGAATGAAGGACATGACATCGATAGTCATTTTAAAAAGATGGAGAAGGTGATAGCAGATGAAAAAAGAAGATAAATTGACGCTTGGAATTTATGTTCAGAGCTATCATCGGTACAATAAAATACTCACTCAGGATCTACTGGAACAGTGTGTTTATGTGGTGAGGGCAAGCGAAGCGGAACTGTACCGTAAGGCAGGTGTAGAGAATGTGTGGGCGGTTCCAGACGAGGAAGTTAACAATGCTATCCGAACGTATTGGTGGATTGTGGACCATGCACCAGAGGATATTGTTTTCATTGCTGATGATGATATTGAAGATATGATGTACCGACTTGACGACACCACCCGATTGAACAAGGATAAAGATACTATTATGGCGGAGATTGAGCGTATCGCACAGATGATGGTTGATCTGAATGTCGGTTATGCCTGTATAGATGCTACTGGTATTCCATATGGATATGATGGTGAATTTGCCTTTAAGGGTACGTCTGGTTCTTTGAAGTGGGTGTATAAGAAGGTGTTAAAAGCCCGTCCAGATGAAAACTGTAAATATAATTATGATTTGGACCTGGTATTACAGGAGCTTCTATATAATCGTATTATTCTGAAGCCACGATATATCATTTGTAAAGATTATCAAGATGTCAATGCCGGAGGAGATAGCTCGAAACTGCGCCAGGATCAGATAGATAGTATTGAGAATATGAAGCGGAAATGGGGGAAGTATTTCAAGTACAATTACAAGAATAACAAGCCTCAGATAAATGTACCAAGATAATTCAGTTATTTCGTCAATTCCTATTTGACAACGGTGGTGTAGGTGTTACGATACGATTACGATAAAAAATAGGAGGTTGATTACATGGCTTATAATTTGATGACTAAGAATGGTCATAATATGTACGACATGGCATCTATGCTACAGAAAGCAATTCGACGGAGCAACCCAAACCTGGCGGGATATGCTGCCTATGAATTATTCGGGAATTTCCACACCTATATGTGGAAGCGGCTGGTGGTGGTATCAGCGGAGGACTGCTATGGTATTATGACAAAGGAGGTAATTGCGCTGAAGCTGGCAGATGATTTCTGCAACAAAGGCAGGAAGGGATATGACAAGGACCCTCTGTTTGCAGCGAAGGCGATCACGCTTCTTTGCCTAGCAAGGAAGAATCGGGATGCCTGCTATGTAGCCTGCAATTTCATGTTGCCAGATCGCATTCTGGATGAAAGCGAAATTGAACATATCGACATTACGAAATGTCACCTGGGAGTGGAAGGGATACCGGATTGGGTGTTCGATGTTCATACTCTCACTGGGAAAAGGAACGGTAAAACAGACCTAGACATGACAATTGAGGAGCAGGCGGCACTGGAACCAAAACAGATGTCTCTGTTCGATGACTGCTCATGGGAGAATTACTATACATGGGCGAGAAATCAAGGTAAAGTGGGGAATAAGGAATGGGCAGATTTCGAGCAGTTCAAGAGAGGAAGAAAGCTGGAGCCAGATCAGTATTGATTATGAAGATGATTTTTCTTGAAAAATTTATTGACAATGATGGTGTATGTGTTAGAGTACGTTTGTAATTAAACAATACATATTACAGGAAGGAGGAGGTTGTTGATGGACAAAAAAATACGCAAGCTGACTAAAGTGATTCGAGCACTTGTTCAGCTTGCGTTAGAAATTGGAACTCTTATTGCAGTAATTAAAATGATTATTGAGAGTATCCAATAAAGTAAAGGGGAGGTCGTCCTCCCCAATGCAACTATATCATAGTCCATCTGCAAAATCAAGATGAATAAAAAGGTTATAAAAGAGCTTTTAAAGCTTGTAGTTACAATCGTATGGTTTGTTATAGTCGTTGTTGGTTTGTTTGTACTTTTTACATCATGAAGAAATGGTTGAAAAAAGCTAGGACAGTGTAAAATTTGCCCTGGCTTTTTTATATAAAAAATTTTATAAATATCTATTGACACAAAAAACGTAGGTGCTACGTTACGAGTACGATAAATAACAAAGAAAAGGTGGTAGCACTTATGAAGGTTAAAGTTAAAGTATATGACGGAGTTAAGTATAAAGAGGAGAGCAAGAAGGTAGCAGAGATTGAATATCAGATTGAAGGATTTGAAGTAGTGACAGGGGATCGGGCTATTGAAATCGGATTGGAAACTGATGAAAACAGTCGAGATGAATATAACGAGTATCTGGTATTGGATCTGGGAAATGGAGAGACTGCCGCATTCTGCAATTCCCATGTTGATATATTCAGATTATAGGAGTTGTCCATATGGTAGTAAGATATGGAAAGTTGGTAAAGCAGTCAGATATTGTAAGGGAAGCAGTAAAAGCTGGGGAATGGAAGAAAGCTCTTCGGATTGCAAAGGACTTTCGGATAAATGTAACAAAGGCACAGAGAGATACAATGGCAAGGGCGTATGAGTGCATAGTGCATCCAGAATTCTATAAGCAGATAGGAATAGACATACCCAGGGCAATAGAGAAGGGAATAGAAGTAGTCAGTTGTCTGTATGGGGAATAGAAGCATGGAAATTGAATAGGAAATAAATCCATCAAGGGAACTCGAAAAAGGCTGAAAAAGGCTATAATGAGTTCCTTTTTTGTGCCTATGGAAAGGTGGTGTGACAGATGTGGCACAGAAGGACTTGAAGCCGGTACGAACCAAGGAAGAAGCAAAGGAGAGGGGCAGAAACGGTGGCATAAAATCTGGGGAGGTCCGAAGGGCAAAAAAAACCATGCGTGAGACAGCAAAAGTTCTCATGTCAATGGAGGTGGTTGGACAAAAAAATAAGCTCAACTTGGAAGCCTTTGGCATCAAAAAGGGAGATCAGAATTATCAAACAGCGGTTGTTGTCCGACTTATGCAAAAGGCTTTGGTTGAAGGTGACACATCTGCTATCCGGTTGATTGGAGAATTGACTGGAGATTTGAACCGTTTTAGTTTCATACCAGAGGAAGAAAGTGAAATTGTCGAGATAACATATCCAGCAATTAATCTGCCAAACAACGGAAGGGATAAGAAAAATGTCTTCGAGCTTGCACCCCAGGCTGGACCTCAGACGCAGTTTATGGCATCATCGGCTGATATTATCATATACGGAGGTGCTGCTGGAGGAGGGAAGACGTATGCCTTGTTATTGGAGTCGCTTCGACACAAAGATGTCAGAGGTTTTGGTGCTGTGATATTTCGCCATAACTACAATCAGATAACGGCAGAAGGCGGTTTGTGGGACGCCAGTAATAAGATATTTGGACAGGTTCCAGATGCCCACTCACGGAAGTCACCGAAATTACATTGGAGGTTTGATGGTGGTGCGAAGCTAAGTTTTGCTCACATTGAAAGAGATGAGGACCTCGGATCATGGCAAGGCACAGAGATTGCTTATATTGGTTTTGACGAACTGACACATTTCACAAAACATCAGTTTCTGTATATGCTCTCTCGAAACAGAACTACTTGTGGCATTCGCCCGTATGTGAGAGCGACCTGCAACCCTGATGCAGATTCATGGGTAGCAGAGTTTATTAGCTGGTGGATAGACCAGGAAACTGGCTATGCAATCCCAGAACGATCAGGGCAAGTAAGGTGGATGGTGATGCTAAATGATGTCATCTATTGGGAAAACACTCCTGAGGAGTTAGCAAAGAAATATGAGGTCAATGTGGAGGATTGCAAAAGTGTTACATTTATTGCAAGCTATCTGGAAAATAATAAAATCTTGATGGAAAGCGATCCTGGATATTTGGCAAACTTGAAGGCAATGACAGAGGTTGACATGGAACGGTTACTTAGAGGCAACTGGAAGATAAAGGCAGCAGCAGGACTAATGTTTAAAAGAACTAAAGTCAATATGCTGGAAGTATTACCTACAGATGTGGTTTTGTGGGCGAGAGGCTGGGACTTAGCGGCGACTTCGGAGGACGAAAACGGAGAACCTGCATATACGGCTGGTGTGCTAATCGGTAAACGCAAAAATGGGCGCTATATTGTTGCTGATGTGATTAACCGTAGATTGGATTCCGCTGAAGTACGGGAGCTGATTAAAATGACCTGTATTGCAGACAAGGCAAAGTACGGAAGGGTAATAACACGCCTTCCTCAAGACCCAGGACAGGCGGGCAAGGCGCAGGCACAGAGCTTTTTGAAATTTCTGTCAGGATTTGCTGTAAAGATACTGCCGGAATCAGGGGATAAGGTTACAAGAGCAGAACCATTCTCGGCACAGTGGCTTGGACTGGAAGGAATGGATAAAGGAAATGTAGATATATTGGCGGCAGATTGGAACGAGATGTATTTCAACCAGCTTGAGAGCTTTCCACAATCCCAGTTTAAGGATATGGTAGATGCAAGCAGTTCTGCCTTCAGCGAGATAGAAAACGGCTGGACATATTCGGCGCCGCCTTCAGACAGTAATCTAGGTAAGAGTAGTTATTGGAGGTAAAATTGGTGGAAGAATTAACAGATAAAGACTTACACTGTATTGCAAGACAGTTACAGAGTGCATGGTGCGCACCCGAACAAGAAGAAATAGATACATATCAAATGTTTTATGGATGCTGGTATTGTAAATATTCCCATGAATGCAAAACACCTGACACAATGAATTTGAAAAAAGTTTTAAATAAATTAAGCCAACTGACAGGAGTAGATATTTTTCCTTCTTATGGATGTATCTGGAGGCAGTTTCTACCTGCATCTATATTTATAGAGCATCCAGAGGAACTGCAATATTTGGAAAAGCATCATGCCAAAGAGTACCAGAACTTAAAAGATCATCTTAATAAATTTACACACTATCCCAAAGAATAGAGGATATTCTACATAAAATCAATAATATATAAAGGAAAAGAGGTGAGGTGTCAATGGCAAGCAGCAAAGAGATAGGTCGTATAGGGCAGCGGCGCTATGGCGGAAATATTTATGAAGAATTTCTCTATGAGCTAAGGGGAAAGCGGGGGATAGAAGTATACAGGGAAATGTCTGAGAATGACGATGTAGTAGGTGCTATCCTCTTTTCTATAGAAATGCTAGTAAGACAATGCAACTGGAATGTACAGCCTGGCGGAGATACTGCAAAGGATAAAGAAGCTGCTGAATTTGTGGAGAGCTGCATGAATGATATGCAGGACACATGGATTGACACAATATCAGAAATCCTGTCTTTTCTCACCTATGGTTGGAGCTTTCATGAAATTGTATATAAGCGGCGCATGGGAAATACAAAAGATACACGAACCAGGAGCAAATTTAATGATGGTCTTATTGGTTGGAAGAAACTTCCAATAAGGGCACAGGAAACACTTTATCAATGGGAATATGACAATGAGGATAATCTGCTTGGAATGACACAGATGCCGCCCCCAGATTTTGGAACATTTACAATTCCTATGGAGAAGGCGTTATTATTTCGGACAAAAAGCCGTAAGAATAATCCAGAAGGAAGGAGTATTCTTAGAAATGCCTATCGCTCATGGTACTTCAAGCGGAGAATCCAAGAGATAGAAGGAATTGGTATTGAGCGGGATTTGGCAGGGCTTCCAGTGCTGTATGGACCAGAAGGTGTAGACTTATGGGACAAAAATATACCAGAAAATGCGGATATAGTGGCTGGACTTGAAACCATAGTCAGAAATATTCGTAGAGACGAAATGGAGGGAGTTGTCCTTCCTGCTGGTTATAAGTTGGAATTACTAAGTTCTGGTGGAACACGACAATTTGACACCAATGCGATTGTAAATCGTTATGATACCAGAATCGCTATGACAGTATTGGCAGATTTCATTTTTCTGGGGCATGACAAGACAGGTAGCTGGGCATTGAGTTCTGATAAAACAGAGCTTTTTGCTGTTGCTATAGGAGCGTTTCTGGATATTATCTGTGAGACATTTAACAGCCAGGGCATACCATCATTGATTGACATTAACGGTCAGTATTTTTCTGGCATTACAGAATATCCCAAAATGACACATGGAGATATAGAAGATGCAGATATTACAAAGGTCGCAGCATTTATAAAGGATATGACTGGAATTGGTGTTTTGATACCTGATGATGGGCTAGAGGATTATATTCGACAGGTTGGTCATCTTCCTGATAGAACTTATTCTGATACCAGGGAGATTGATCGAACAAGGCAGGAGCAGCAAGAGCAGAACCAGCCCCCAGAACCAAAAACAGCCGCAGGCGCCAAATCAGACGAGGAAGGTGAAAAGATACAAGATAATAAGGTGGAAGACGCTAAAAAACGGTTAGGAAGGTAACTGTTTTTTAATATACAGAATATGTTGCACAGCTTTATAAGAATAGCCAGAACAGAAAGGGAAAATAGCACATGGGATTACGAATTATTCCTCCGAAACGGGTGCGAAAAGTAAAGACAGCTAACAGCCAGGAAGTTTTAGAGCGCCTTGAAGAATATCTTGAAAATAATAATGAGGAACCAGTACAGATTCTTTGCGGCTTTTGGGAAGATCAACAAAATGCGATTACATATCAGGAGTTGCGGCAGGCTGTACTAGATGGAACATTAAGTAAAGAAGCCATAGAATTATGGAGACAGGACTATTCCAAATTAATTTCAGACAGATTGAAGGGCTTGTGGACAAATGCAGTGATTGCTGGTGCATCAGGGCAGCCTATTTTGGACGATAAAACATTTGTATTTAACACACAGACACCAGGCATGTTAAAGTGGATTCATGAGCATGGTGCGCAATTGGTTACAGCTTGTACGAAAGAACAGAAAGAAGCTATCTCTGTTCTGGTAGCAAAGAAGATGAAGGAAGGGCATACTGTTGATGAGCTGTCCAGACTTATCCGCCCTTGTATTGGCTTGACAAAAGGTGATGCACAAGCAGCAGCCAAATTTTATGACAGTATTATAGAGAATCTGAAAAAAGAGCACCCACGAATGAAGCCCGAAAATATGCAGAGAAAAGCGCTTGATGCAACCTGCAAATACGCAGAGAAGAAACACCGTCAGAGAGCTATGACTATAGCGCAGACAGAAAGCGCATTTGCATATAACAGAGGAGCAGATGAAGGAATACGGCAGGCACAACAACAAGGCTATCTTGGAACAGTAAAAAAGAGATGGAGCACATCAGGAGACGACAGGGTATGTACCATATGCCAGGCACTTGAAGGTACAGAAATTGAAATGGACAAAAGTTTTCCATTTAAGGACAAAACGCTATTTCCAGGACAAGATCTGCTGCCACCCGCGCACCCGCGGTGTGCTTGTGCCGTGGAGTATATTGAGGTGGAAAATCATAGTGAATTAATAGAAAGTCCTATGAGAACCGGAGATGAGTGGATAGATGCTTCAATAGATGATTATGATAGTAGTCTTATTAATACAAATGGTGATGAGGCTATGAGTATAAGATTGCTTATGAGTCATGATGAAGTTAAATATGAAAAGAATGAAACACTGAATTTGCCATTTGTATACAATAGCGACAGGGATGTTATCTTATATAATCCATATGCAGAAAATGCAAATGATTATGATATGAGATTTGCATTAACACATGAAAATGCTCATAGAGTAGATTATTTATTTCTTCATTCTTGGGAAAATGAAAATTTTCGGCGGGCAATGGATAATACGGAATCATTAATAATATCAAATTTAGATGGTTTAGAAAAATTGTTACAGAACGATGATTATGGTAGTGATTTTGCATTTAATGATTTGATAAGTTCATTGACAAGAGGAAAAGCGAATGGTATGCTTTTTATTGGACATACTCCAGAATATTTGGCATCTGATTATAAGCGTTCGTTAGAAGTATTTGCGAACATAACATGTATTGATATGAGTGAATCTGCAATCAGAAAAGAATTTGATGGAATATTAAAGGAATTGTATGAAGCATATAAGGAGATTATAGCATGGAAAAGTCTGGTATAATGAATTTTTTGAAAACAGATAAGGAATTGCAGGATATGAGAAAAAGATGGAAAGAACTTGAAATTGAGGAGCCTTTTCCGCCTTTCAATTATGATGAATACAATGGGACGAGTGGTTATAAGGAGGCAATTAGAAAACTGTTAATTGATTATGAGAAAGCAAGTTGCTGATATCTGTTATTGGGAGAGATAATTGATAAATACTGCCAACTAGAAAGGGTTTTAAGGGAATGTTGAAAGATTTGTATGAAGCATATAAGGAGGTTGTTTCATGGAAAACATGGTGCAGCGTTTACGTACAGATGAGGAACTTTTGGAAATGAGAAAAGAGTGGAAGGAGTTAGATATAGAGAAATCATTTCCTCTATTCCATTTTGAAACATACCTTGACATCGAAGATTATAAAAAAAGAGTCAGAAAACAATTAGATGATTATAAGAAACAGAAAAAATAAAGGACTTGGGAACAGGTCCTTTTTTTATATTCATATTTGAAAGGGGCAGAAAGGATAAAGTGAAAAAATTCTCTGAACTAATTGAAAAACAAAATGAGGTTCTAAAAGGACGTTTCAAGATAACAAAATCTGATGATGACAGGCATCTTGCTTTTGGGTGGGCAAGTGTGTCTATACGTGCAGATGGTGAGCTGATAGAAGATTGGCAGGGTGACATTATCGCTCCTTGTGAGCTTGAGGAAGCAGTTTATGAATATGTAAGGCTTTATGGTGAAGGCGGCGAAATGCATGAAAGAGGCGGTGTTGCTGTATTAATAGAAAGCGTTGTATTTACAGAAGATAAAATGGCAGCAATGGGTATTCCAGTAGAAACGCTGCCAGTTGGCTGGTGGATTGGATTTAAAGTTACGGATTCTGATGTATGGGAAAAGGTAAAAGATGGGACTTACTCTATGTTCTCTATCGAAGGCGAAGCAGAAAGGATTCCAGTCGAATAAAAAATAGAAATTTCTAAAAAACGCTTGACTTTTTGCACGTGCTATAATATATTTATTGCAAGGGCAAAAAGTGAGGTGAGGATATGAGCCCAAAGAAAGGTAGACCGCCAAAAGAAAATCCGCGAAATGTTAATTTGAATATCAGGATTACGAACGACGAAGCGAAAAGAATTCAGAATTGCGCTGATAAATTAAATATGACTAGGACAAATATACTCATGAAGGGTATAGATTTGGTGGAAAAAGAATTATTAGAAAAAAAGTAAAACAACCGTAGCACTGACCAAAGCACAAACGGTTGTTTTAACAAGAAGTTTCCCTCTATGAAATATTCTATCATAAAGGGAAATCTCTTTCAAGAACAATTTGAAAGGAGATTGTTATGAGTAGATTGCAAAAAATAGATAGGATTATGGAAAGTGAACAGAACGTTCAAACTTTGTTGAATGTTATTGTTACTGAATATGGTGTAAAGGATTTTCTGGAATGTACATTTTTCGCTCTGAATGAAGAATCACAGGAGTATTTATTAGACGTTGCTTTGCAGGCAATAGTGTAGAAAGTTGGTGTTGTCTAATGAACAACAACTGTGAGTATACAAAATCTGGGGGATGTTGTCTATGCGATGCTTGTCAGGCTATGGCAAAAGCATTGCAGGAGACAGAAAACATTCCTCAGGAGGACATTGATAAAATGTTTTCTGAGTTAAGTAATTTGGTAGAGAAGGCATTGGAGGAGTGAGTATGTTAGAGAGAAACATAGTACATATTGGTGAAGCTGACATTTCAGTGAAGGAATATAATGGTCAGCGAGTAGTGACATTCAAGGATATTGATGCTGTGCATGGCAGACCAGAAGGAACTGCAAAGAGAAATTTTAACGATAACAAAAAGCATTTCATTGAGGGCGAGGATTTCTTTACAATTTCCTATTCGGAGTTCTGTACGGAATACGTACCCAACCCACCGAAGGGAGGAAATCCGAACATTCCAGTAAATTTAATGACAGAAAGCGGCTATTTGATGCTTGTTAAGTCTTTCACCGACGATTTGGCATGGGAAGTGCAGCGTCAGCTTGTAAGTAATTATTTTCGTGTCAGACAGCTTGTAGATGATTTATCCCCACAAATGAAATTGCTTTATGGATTATGTGATCAGTTGGCGCAAGCGGAAAGAGAAGCCAAAGAAGCCAAGAAGATTGCGGACAGTGCAAAAGAAGTAGCATCTAAGGCTTACGAGGTGACAGAAAATATAAAAGACGCTGTTAAACCAATACTTGACAACTGGCGTGAAGAAATTAATATAAAGTTTAATCGTATTCAAAAGAGTTGTGGAACCGAATTTAACGTTTTGCGAAATGAGATGTACAGTGAATTAGAGCGCCGCGCTGGTTGTGATTTAGGAACCAGACTTCGGAACAAAAAACAGCGAATGTCCGATAGTGGGTGCACAAAAACCGAGATAAAGAATACAAATCGTATGGATATCATTGACGAAGACAAGAAATTGCGAGAAATTTTCTCCAAAATTGTTTCAGAATATGAGATTAAATATTGCGCATAAAGACAATAACAAATGCAATTATATGCTGATAATTCAAAAAGACATCTGAAAAGGTGTCTTTTTTGTATTATATATTCTACAGAAAGGAGACAAGAAGGTGGCAACAAAGCTAAGGAATCTTAAAATCAGGAAAGTAGATTTTGTAGATGAAGGGGCAAATCCTGATGCTGACATTAAAATGAGGAAGAAAAAAGACAAGGAAGAACCGAAAAATTCTAGCAGCATACTTAAAAAGTTGTTTGGCTTTATTGGAAAAGCGGCTGGTATGAATCAAGAGGAAATTGACAGTGCAGTAGCTGAAATACAGAAAGGCGATTCCATAAGTTTCAGCGAGAAAATCAATGAAGTCAATAATCAAAAGATTTGTGATGAGATATGGGATATCGGTTATGCATTGCAGTCTTCTCTTTGTTCAATCCTCAATGATGATGAACTGGACAGTGCCAGCGCGGCAGCAGCAATGCAGGAGAGTCTTGATGAATTTTACGCAGTAGTGCAGGAATCAATCAAGAAGTGGTCCAGCGGCAGGTCAGCCAGCATTGTAAAGAAAAATGAAGATGTATCAGAGGCAGAGCTGGAGATTATGAAATCGGCGGTAGAAAGGCTGAATGAAACAATTGAAAAAGTTGCCAAAGAGGAATCTGAAAAAGAGGAACCAGATAACAACCAAAAACCGAAAGGAGAAGAAAGGGAAATGGGAATGAAGATTGACAAGAGTAAACTAACAGATGCGGAGAGAGCTTTTCTGGAAAACATTGAAAAACGCTATGGAGTGGACGAGGGAGACAATACCGTTGATGGAGGCGCATCAGCACCTGTAGAACAGTTATTGCCTCCTGCATCTACAGAACCAACAGTAGTTAAGTCTGTAACCCAGCCTGTACCTGATGTGGTGGCATCTGTTGTACAAACAGAGGAACCAGACAGCATCTATAAGGGACTGCACCCCGCAGTAAGGGCAGAACTGGAAAGCTTGAAGAAATTCCGCGAAGATGCCGAGGCTAGAGAACTGACCGAGGTTGCAAAGAGATATGTGATTATCGGTAAAAAGGAAGAAGAATTGGTGCCTATGCTGAAAAGTCTTAAAGCTGCGGGAGGAACTGCCTACAATGATATGATTGCTGTGTTGGACCAGGCAGTAGCAGCGGTTGAAAAATCCGGCGTATTCTCTGAAATTGGAAAGTCAGGTCATGGTTCTACAGCAGGAGCAGCCGAGGCAAAAATTGAAACCATTGCCAAAGGGTATATGGAGAAAGATTCTTCTTTGGATTATGCTACGGCAGTAGCGAAAGCCTGGGAAGACAACCCAGAACTTATAAGTGAGTATGAAACAGAGGCAGGATTTTAGAAAAGGAGGATAAACAAGTGGGAAACAGGAATTTCAATGGAGTACAGATAAACCAGAGTGTTACGATTGTGGAGCAGGCTGGAGCTGCTATCGAGGACGTGAGAAATCGAATTATGGCATATGATAAGGACGGCAATGTTGTTCTAGCGGCAGATGGTTCTACCGTTTTAATAGGGGTTGCGCTGATTGAAGCTGGAATCAATGATATTTCCGGTGTGGAATCTGGAAAGGTAAATGTCGGTGATGATGTTGATATTCAGATTAAGGATATTGGCTATATTCTGGCTGGTGGCGAAATTGCTAAAGGCAATGAAGTAACAGCATCTAACGGTTTGGCTGTTAAGGCAGAATCCGGTGACTATGTAGTAGGTATCGCACTTTCAACAGTCGCAAAAGATGATTATTGCAGAGTGCAGATTGCCAAATATCAAAAAGCTTAAAGCAGGAGGGAATGAAAAATGGCGAAAAGAACAGCAGCGAGCATTCAAGCAGATATTGCAAAGGGTGCCTTTAGACCACATACAGCGTTGTCAAACATGGCGTTGGCATATTACCAGAGTGATGAAAAGAGCTTTGCAAAGACGATTTTTCCGATTTGCCCAGTGTCTTTATCCTCTGATAATTATTACATATTTGATAAAGAGGATTTACTACGGGACAACTGGCATAGAAAACCAGCATACGGCAAAGTCGATCCAGCAGTACTTTCCGAACATATGGATACTTATGCTTGTGTAGTAGATCAGATGATTATGGGTATTGACCAGATCAGGCAGACAGACTTAAACCGGAGAATGGGTCCAAGGATAACAGACCCAAAACAGCAGAGAACAAAGACAATGGCGTCACAGGCAAATATCCACCAGGACGCATGGTTTGCCCGTAGTTTTTTCAAAAAGGGTGTATGGGGACAGGAACTTACGGGTGTTGATTCTACCACGCTTACATCTGGGCAGTTTATTAAGTTTAGCAATGCCAATTCCGATCCAGTGTCCTTTATGGACGAGAAGAAAACAGCAATGGAAGAATCTACTGGACGTATGCCAAATAGATTAGCACTGGGAGTTAATGTATTTAACGCACTAAAGAAACACCCTGCAATTCTGGAAAGAGTAAAATATGGCGGTTCTACAGCAAATCCTGCCTCTGTTACATTAAATGTATTGGCACAGCTTTTTGGAATTGACAGGATTACAGTGCAGCGCTCCATTATGAATAAGGCGGAATTAGGGCAGACTGCAAAGATGGAATATATTGGTGATCCAAATGCTTTCCTGTTAGCTTATGCGACAGATTCTCCATCAATTGATGAACCTTCCGCAGGTTATATCTTTACATGGGATATGCTGGGGAATGGTAATATGTTGCCAATTCTAAGTTATCTAGGAGAGAATGGCACACATTCCGAATTTATTGAGGGTCTTATGGCTGCTGATATGAAAAAGACAGCAGATGATTTAGCAATGTTCTTTGCAGATGCAGTATAGGGGGTGCGCTATGAGATTGATTGCAAATAAACCTTGCAGCTTTGGAGGAAAAAAATTCTACATTGGCAATGAAATACCAGAAAATCTTGTGGCAGATGCCAGGCTGCAAGAGAAAATGGGTGTAATTACGATTGTAAATGACAACATGGGGGTATCAGGCGGACAGTCTGGTACTCTTTTTACGCAGGAACAGGTTGACAAGATGCTTGCGGAGGCAATAGAGGAAGCTGTTAATAATACAATTACAGAAATGGAGCAAAAGCAGAAAGAATTACAGGAAGTTTTGCAGCAGTCGGCCGCAGAACGAAAGGAAGTCGATTCAGAAATATTGATGGAAACGGTCATGATCGATATAGTCATAGATTCTGATAAAGAACATGAACAGCATATGACAGTTTTAGCAAAATCCGAGGAAATCCAGCAGGTATTTTCCATTATGCAATTGAATGCTGATGAAGGTGCAAAGGCAATTGCAGATGTTAAGAGTGAGAATGTATTAATACTTCTCCATGCAGCAGACAGCCGTAAAACGGTTAAAAATGCAGCCAAAGAGCAGGCAGATAAATTATTCTCCATTAAAGCAGCTTCAAGTGAATCTACAAGCAGCAATGAAGCTACAGGAACCAATACAGAGGGAGTTGATACCTAATGGCAAAGGGTACATACACATATGATCCAGGAAATGTTAAGGAACTTGGAAAGGACCGTATGCGATTTGAGCTGGGCGATGTCATGGTAGAAGGTTGTTCCGATACAACGGCGCTGACTGATGAGGAAATCCAAGCCGCCATTGAAACCTATCCAAAATCATGGAAAAAAGCAAAGCTTATGTTGTTGGAAAGTCTGTGCAGGCGCTTTTCTTATGAGGTCAGTACGAAAACGGGTCCACTAACGTTAGAACTGCAAGAAAGGGCGAAGTTATGGCGGGAAGATTACGACAAGCTGAAAAAAGAAGTGTCAGCAGAGTGCAGTGTACCACACTTTAGTAAGCAGGCAGCTTGTAAGTCTCCATACTTTTATACTGGTATGCAGCGCAATGAAAGGGCAAGAAGCAGATGAACAATACAAGAATGATGTATGTGAGACCAGGGAATCTGTTTAAAGACTTTATTGTGGAAGAAAATAAACAGGTGGTGACAGGCACAGGAAGGGTGGCAAACAGTCATAGCGGTGATGGGACAAAAATATTGAAGGGGTGTCTTGCAGAAGCTTCCGACGAGGACCGAACAAACCATAACCAGAAAGACCATGTAGTTACTCATACAATTGTGCAGGCTGGAAGTCCCAAAGCAAAAAGAACAGATAAGCTGATACTTGGAGAGCGTGTGTTCTATATTGTTGATATTGATGATACTGGTATGCTTGGCATATCGACAATATATTATGCGGAGGAAAGGCAGGATGCAAAATGAAATTATGGGAAAACGTTGAGTATGTTAATAAAGCGGGAAAGACTGTTCAGGTTGAAAGAAAAGTTCAGGCAAAGTTTTCCGAAATGACTGAAAATATTAACCGAAAAGTAATTTCCAGAGGAGTTCGGGCAGTAAATGCTTTAAGAGATGCAGAATTGGAAGTGTTAAAAGGACAACGCAGCGGAAGGGTGTATAAAGTACCAGGCACTGGTGGAAAAAGTATAAGTGCATCAACCAAGAAACTGGCAAAAGAATATGGACATAAATTAAGGGGAGGCGTACTATACAGAGCATCAGCACCAGGAGAAGCACCCGCTAGACGGACAGGGAATCTCCGTATGCATTGGAACGGACAGGTGAGGAGTGAAAATTCTTCTAATGGAGGAGTTGCTATTGTAGCGGAACTTGAGAGCCAGGAATACTATGCAGGAATACTGGAAAATGGTACAAATGACGGCAAGATAGCGCCAAGACCATTTGTAGAGAAAATAAAAGAAAAGGCTATGCCAGAAATCCAGAGGATTTACAGCGAGCCTTATACATAGGGGGTAAGCTATGGCACTAATAATGGAAAAACCAACAGCCGCCTTTGATATGTCCCAAATTAAGCGCGGAGATTTGCTTTGGGGTAAACATTGTACATGGAATGAAGGAAAAGCAGGTTTTGTTACAACAGCAACAGAACAGCAATTAATTGTACAGTATTATCCTGGAATTGGCAATGTAACAAATCACTTTGTTATTCCAGTGTCCGAGGTAATCGACGGACAATGGGAGATTCGATGGTCTACTGATATGACAGAGATAAAGGAATATGGTGTAGAGATAGATGAGGACCAACAGGAAACGGAAGGGAGTGGTGGACAATGATGTTAGAAGAATTGATTTATAAGCGGTTTACATGTTCAGAGAACCTTATAAAAAATCTTGCATCGTTTAGTGGTGCGCCTGCTATTTTTAGTTCAGATCCACCAGAGGAAAGTCAGGAAGGGTGGGGTGGAAATACACAGTATCCACAGATAGTTTATAACTTTGACCTTCTAGCAAATGAGGAACGACACAGTGCAGGTACGCTTTCAGTGTCCCTGCTTTGTCAGAATACGACAGAAGTCATGCCAGAACAGATTGAGCCGTTAATAAAGGACTGCCTTCGAGATGTAATATTAAAACCAGAAGGAGGAACACCATACTGTTTTTCATGGGCAAGGACAGACGCTTTCACCATAGATGAAAAGAAGGGAAATATTACGATTGGAAGTGAAGTGCGGTTTGATATCCTAGAATATCCGTCGCAAGAGACATCTGATCCAGATCCAATTATGGCGACGAATAAGTATATCAAAGAATTGTATCCAGAATGTTTTATTATGGGATATGACCAGATGGAGGAAATCACAGAAGCAACAGGGAAAAGACCCGTAATATATTGTCGCCTGGTATCTGTAGATAAGTCTGAAGAAACAAATACAGTTGCATGGCTGGACGGCAGAATTGCTGTCCATATTTTATGTCCAGAGAGCGAAACAAGGCTCAAGATGGCTGCTGCGATTGCAAACCGTATGTCATTAGATGGAGAAATTATCATGCTGGACCATTCACCTATGTTCATTAAACGGTTACAGGCAAATTATAAATCGGACTATTTAAAAGATGGTCAGATTTTTGTAACAGGTCATTATGGGCTGTTGCGGTATAAGGCAAAATCACATTCTTTGGCAGCAGCCCATGTCAGGTATAAGTAGGAGGTATACAATGGCAAAGGAAATATTAAAGGAGACTAAAACTGTCGAAACCACTGATATCAAAGTGGAAGTAACGCAGGAGCAGGCACCCAAAAAAGAACAGAAAACTTTACAGGAATCTGTCTATTCCGTAAGCGAGCTTGCAGCGAATGCAAGAAAGGTTTTTGGTGTAAGACAGGAGTGTGTTGAGGCAGCATTAAAAGCTGCTGGAAAAACAGAATGTACTGTTACGGAGGCAAAAGGGATTGTAGAAAAATTTATGAAAAGGGAGGTTTAATAAAGATGGCAGGGACATTTATTTTAGGCGAAACAAAAGTTCGCCCAGGTTCTTACTTTAATATCCAGAAAAAAGGCAATAATGCTGTAGCTGGTATTATGAATGGAGTGACAGCCGTACTATTTAAGGCAGATTTCGGACCACTGAATACAGCAGTAGAATTAAGCGCCGAAGATGGTTATGAAAAGATTTTTGGAACTGGATTAACCACAGATGCAATGAGAGAGGCAATTGCAGGCGGTGCAAAGACGATTATTGCTTGCAGAGTAGGTAATGGAGGCACCCAGGGAACCATTACTTTAAAAGATGTAAATGATTCAGATACACTTTGCATCACAGCCAAATACCCTGGAGAAAAGAATTTTATGGTTACAGTTCGGGAAAAACTGTCCGATTCCAGCTTGAAAGAATGTATTTTTTATGCTGGTACTACAGAATTTGAGAAGGTTGAATTTGCTTCTGGGGAAGGTGAGGCAAAAGCACTGGCAGATGCCTTGGCAGTCTCTAAGAACTTTAAAGCAGAGTTAAAGCAAAATAAAGAGCGCGCGGTTCTGGAAATGATATCGCAAGGAGTTTTTACCAGTGGTACAAATCCAGAGACAACTACAGGAGATTACGCCAATGCCTTTGCCCAGATTGAGCCATACGAGTTTAATACAGTCTGTCTTGATACAGAGGACACAGAAATTCATCTGCTGTTACAATCTTTTATAAATCGAATTTTTGATGCGGGTTCTCTTGCACAGGCAGTTGTTGCAGAAAAACATACCGTTGATTTAGAAACAAGAATGAAACATGCAGCGGCACTTAATGATGAAAAGATGAATTATGTTTTAAATGCATGGATAGAGGAGCAGGGAACAGTAATTGATGGATATCAGACAGCCGCACGTATTGCTGGCATGATTGGTGCTGTGTCTTCCAGTTCTTCACTTACTCATACCGTAATTACTGGATTTTCGGAGATTCTTGAAAGGCTTACAAATACAGAGATGATTTCCGCAGAGAAAAAGGGCTGTATTGTACTAAGCTACAACAAAGTAAAGCAAGTGTGGATTGATAATGCAATCAACACACTTATTACACCAGCAGATAATCAAGACGATGGCTGGAAGAAAATTAGAAGGGTAAAGACACGATTTGAGTTGATAAGGCGTATCAATACTACCACAGATGATTTGGTCGGCAAGGTGGACAATGACAACAATGGAAGGGCAACTGTTATTAGCCAGGTACAGGGGGTCGGTGATTCCATGCGTGAGGAAGGTAAGCTGGTAGCGTGTGCGGTAACGGAGAGCAGCGCATACAAGGCGGACGGAGACAGTGCATGGTTTGATATTGATGTGATTGACAAGGATTCGATGGAACATATTTATCTGACATTCTTGTTCCGATTCAGTACGAACGAAGAATAGGGGGATATAGACTATGAGAAATGAAAGAGCAGCCGGTGATTCCAGACATGGAAGAACTGGAAAAGATGGAGCTTTTTATAACAAAGATGGCGTATTGCTGGCAACAGTGGAACAGTTTACATCAAATGTTAGTTGGAACAATGCTAAGTATAGTGTTTTGGGCGACGCACAAGAACATGAGACAGCAAATACCTTTTCTGTGAGCCTTACCATGTCTCAAGTTGTGGTAGAAGATGATGCGTTTATTGAGGAACTCATGGAAGCATTAGAAACGCAGGTTATGCCTGTATGGGATTTTCAGGGTTCATTGCTTGGCAGAAATGGCTCTGAGGAACGTGTAATTTATCGTGAGTGTATCCCTTCAGGACAGGTGGACATTCAGAATGTTACAACAGGTGATGTAATTAAGCGTAACTGGAATTTCTTTGTGAATCGAGCGCCTAAATTACAGTCGTTACTTGGCATTGATAGGGATTAGATAACAGGATATTGAATTAAAGGGTGGCATAGAGCTGCCCTTTTTGTTATGTAGAAATAGGAGGAAATACAGATGTCAAAGGAGTTTAGAAAAGACAATTTTACAAAAGGTGTGACTATGGGAGAAAGCGATACAACCAATGAGGCAACACAGAAAGTAGAAGAACAAGAAATAACAGAGTATGAAACCAACGAGGAAGGGACCAAAATATTAATTCGAGCAAACGAAGAAGATTTTATTCAGGGGCTGATTGATGCGGCAGAGTATGCATCAGAGGAAACCCAGCGTATCGAAATTGTTCGAGAAGGCAGGCTGTATTTTGCATTTCACGTTCGGCCTCTTAGTTCTCAAGAGTACGAGAAATGTAAGAAAAAGTATACCAAATATGTACGTAATAAACAGCTTGGTATGAAACTGCCAGAAGATACAGACAGAATTAAATATCAATCTGCCATTATCTACGAGGCAACTGTAGAGGAAGACAGGAAAAATCTGTGGGATAACCACAAGGTTTGGAATGCACTGAATGCTAAAGAGGACCGTATTATGAACGGCTTAGACGTGATTGAGTATTCGCTAAAAGCTGGTGAAAAAGATAAGGTCTTGGAGGCTATTGATAAACTTAGTGGCTATGATGACAATCTGGAGGAAGTGGCAAAAAACTAATTAAGGCTGGTGGAAAGGCTTGTTTGCTCCATCACATTTTTCAGACAACAGGCATACCTCCAGATGAATTTTATCAGAAATCAAAAGGAGTACAGGCATTTATGCTTGCATCTATGAGAATAACTTTAGATTCGCGAACGAAAGAAGGTGAGGACAATAGCAGAGACACTTAGAATTGAAATACCCATTGAAACTGTGGATAAAACAGAGCCAGAAATATCGAATTTAATCCGAAAGTTGGGAAATCTGGAAACAGCGGCAGAAAAAACAGGCACTTCCTCTCAAAAGGCAGGAGAACGTGTTTCACAGTTTGATAAGCAGGCACAGAAAACAGAAAAAGGTTTAGCAAAATGGGCAAAAGAAAAATATGAGATATTGCTGGAAGCAAAGGACAAAATTGCGCCAATTCTTTCTAAGATTGGAAGCGGGTTAAAAAATTTTGCAGGAAAAACGTGGAATGTTACAATGCGAGCGGTTGACCTAATTACTTCACCAGTTAGAGGGATTATAAATCTGCTAAAGAATCCCGTCTTTCAAGCAGGGGCAGTCCTTGGAGTCAGTATTGGTTTAAAAGATACAATTGATACCTATAAGGGCTTTGAGGCTGCTATGTCCCAAGTAAAAGCGATAAGCGGTGCTACAGATTCAGAAATGACAAAACTGACAAATAAGGCAAAAGAGATGGGAGCTACCACCAAATTTACAGCCGCGGAGTCTGCGGAAGCATTTAATTATATGGCAATGGCAGGCTGGAAAACAGAAGATATGATGGGCGGTATTGAGGGAATCCTTAGTCTGGCAGCCGCATCAGGAGAAAGCCTTGGCACAACATCGGATATTGTTACAGATGCCTTGACAGCCTTTGGAATGAAGGCAAGTGAAGCAGGGCACTTTGCTGATGTTATGGCAGTTGCAGCGTCCAATTCCAATACGAATGTATCTTTGATGGGTGAAACATTTAAATATGCAGGCGCGATGGCTGGAACTTTGAAATATTCGATTGAAGATGTTGCGCTGGCAACGGGATTAATGGCAAATGCTGGTATTAAAGGCAATATGTCTGGTACTGCATTAAATTCCATATTTACCAGACTGTCTACCAACACGCATGGTGCTACTGATGCCTTAAAAAAATTAGGTATAGCATATTTTAATTCTGATGGTTCAGCGAGAGCATTTGGGGACATTATGAAAGAATTAAGAGATGCAACAGCAGATTTTACAGATGAGCAGAAAGCGAATCTTGCCAATACTGTTGCTGGAACTTATGCGCAAAAAGGGTTTCTTGCAATTCTAAACGCAACTACAGAAGATTATGAAAAATTGTCAAAAGCTGTAAATAATGCAGATGGAGCCGCAGCGAAAATGGCTGAAATTATGATGGATAATCTGCAAGGAGCAATAACCCTGTTACAGAGTGCGGCTGATGGAGTAAAAATTTCTTTCGGTGGCAGAATGGCTCCTTATATAAGGAGTTTTGCGGAATGGTTAACTGAACAGATGCCTATGATAGAAAGTGCGCTTGATGAACTTATGGATTGGGTTGATACGAAAGTAGACCAAATGCAGAGAAAGTTTGATAAACTTACAAAAACAAAAAAATGGAAAGATGCAAATTTCTTCGGAAAAGTAAAAATTGCCTGGGACGAATTTATTGCAGAGCCGTTCTTAGAATGGTGGAACGGCACAGGGAAAGAAAAATTTGCACAAAATATTGGCAATGGAATTGGAACTGGACTAAGAACTGGAATTATGACATTGTTAGGAATGAATATTAGCGAGATTTCGGACGAAGGAGTAAGTTTTGGTGCTGCATTTGCAAAAGGTTTTTCAGAGGGTTTTGACTTTGATACAGTATCAGGTAAACTGTGGCAGGGATTTAAAGGCATGTTTTCTAGTGCAGGAAAGCTATTGCCAGGAGGCGAGTCAGCAGGGTTGTCCTCTGTTTTATCAGCGATTGTGCTTAGTAAAGTTGCCAAACTGTTTATTGGTATGGCAAAAGGAGGCGTAAGTATTGGAAAAGGATTGTTTGGCGTAAATCCAGAAACAGGGACATCTCTTGTGGGTTCCATTATTGGAAAAGCTACGCTTAGTGAAGCATTAGATGGGAGTGTCGTTGCTGGAGGAAGTGGATTACTGGGACTGTTTGGGAAAACTGGAATGGCGCTAGGTTCTGGTGCGACATCTGGAGCGGGACTTGCCGCTGCTGGAGGTGGTGCGATAGCTGGAGGCATTGCTGCGGGCGCAACCTTGATAAGTAGTGCATTAGATACATACAAGGCAATTAAGTCCGACAATAAGGAAGAGTCAAAAGCTTACGGAGAGTCAGCAGCATGGAAAGCCGGTGGAGTTGCTGCTGGAGCAGCTACAGGTGCTGCGATAGGTACTCTTATTCCTATTCCTGGAATTAGCACAGCGATAGGTGCTTTAATTGGTGCTGGTGTTGGAGGTATTACGGGTTGGATTAAGGGAAATAAGATAAAGGAAAAATACCAAGAAGAATATCAGGAAAATGTAGAAGAAATGCAGAAGGAGGCGCAAAAGGCACAAAAAGTCTTTGAGGCTACTGGATTTGCAATTGAAGATGTGACATTTAAAAATAAAGCGCTGGTTCAGGCTATGAATGATTCTGAAGTATCTGCAAGTCAGTTTGCTTTGATGTTTCAGGAGGAATGTGCGAATGTTGCCAAGAAAGCATTTGGTGACATTTCCCTGTCTTTGGCAGAGGTAAAGAAAGTTGCAAGTGAAATCACTTTTGGTAATATGGCAGAGGGATTAAATATGTTTGCACAGGTAACATCTGACGCAGAAGCAGCCCTAAACAGCCTGGAATTGTCTGTTTCCGATCTGAAAAAGGAGAATTGGAAGGTCGGTCTTAATATGGAATTATCAGAAACAGATAAGGACAGTTATAAAGGTGCAATTGAAAATTTCCTTAATGCAAGTCAGACCTTCATTGACGATAATCATTATCAGGCGACTGTTGCGCTTAAACTGCTGACAGGAGAGGAAGCAGATACTTCCAGTCTGGATAGCTATTATGAGGGAGTAAAAAATCGGGTAAATGATTTAAGTGCAGAACTGACAGATACAATGAATGCTGCATTAGAAGATGGGATTATTATCCCAGATGAGGCAAAGGCATTAGAGGAGTTACAGAGCCAGATTGCAGAAATTACAGGAAAAATAGCAAAGGCAAAGACTGATGCAGAATTTCAGGCTTTGCAGATTAAGCATAACGGAGCTGCTTTGGATATGGATAGCTTTAATGCCTTGCAGGAAGAATTGCAAGCAAACGTGGCATCTGTATCCGAACAGTATAAAAGTGCGCTGACTTTGACGTTTACCAATTTGAACCTTCAGCTTGCAGATGAAGCAATTACGCAGTCAGAATATGACGAGGCGGTTGCGGAGGCAACGAAAGGATACTATGCGCAGATAAACGAACTTAACGCGAGGGTAAGCACATTCAATCTGGAAAGTATTGCTACGGCATGGGACTCTGGATTGGCGAGAATCATGCCGGAAGTGGAGGGCAGCACAACGGAAAAGCTAACGTTGGTGCTAAATAATGCGATGCTGGCGCATCCGAATGTGAAATCATGGACGATACCTGATGTTATTGGCTGGATGGGGCTTGATAAGCTGAATCTTGATCCGACAGAACAGACCACGATTGCGTCAGAGTTGATTCAGACAGCACTTGCGGTACCGGAGGGAACCAAAGAGACGATTATCCAGGGCTTTAAGATTCAGATACCAACAGCCGAGGAAATAAAGGCGGTGATAGATTGGGATTCCATGACCGGAAATGACTGGACGGCACTTATGGAGTCCATAACAGGACCATCGGAGGAACCGACCATTGGGCTTTCTGCGGAGGACGCCGCTAAGCCAATGTCCGAGTATTATGGCGAGTATTTTGAGAGCATCAAACAGTCATATTCAGAGGCTTTGCATAATGCCTTAGAGAGCAGCAATGATCGGGAAGCGCTCAACTCATTCCTGGAGCAGTACATGACACAGTATGATCCGATTTCAAATGAGCGTTATGATGAATTAATAAAGGAATGGGAAGATACAGGAGTTGATTTTGGCACAGCGCTTAGTCATGGTGCTTCAGCAACTTTATTAGATTCTTTACCTCTTTTAAGAACAGATATGCAGACAGCATTAGAGGCAGCTATGGCGGATCCGTTTTTTATTAATCCATCTATAAATATGACACCAGCCTATAATATTACCACCCCTACACTTCCAACGGTTAGCCAAGAGACGGACGGCCATGCGGCAGGCGGCTATGTAAGCGGTGGTCCACAGCTTTCGTGGCTTGCAGAGGAAGGATATGGTGAATTTATTATTCCCACAAATCCAAGCAGGCGATCCAGAGCATTAGAACTTTATAAGCAGGCAGGTGACGCATTGGGAGTGTCTGCACATGCCAGTGGTGGTTATGTAGGAGGCTCTATTTCTCATAATACAGCAGGTAACTATAATTTATTCAATGACACAAACAAATACACTCCTATGGTCTATAACGAAACCACACAGGACAACCATAATGAAGAAACTACACAGGTATATGAACCTGTATCAGCAGAAAGGGAAAGTAGTTTCGGCAGTTCTCCTATACAGGTAAATGTGAGTTTGGCGCCAGAGTTTGTTATTCATGGGGGTGATGGACAGAGCGAAGAAAGTATTATGCAGATTATTAGAAGGCATATGAAAGAATTAGCAGATGAATTAAACGGAGAGATTGCTGCAACATTGGAAGATGTTTTTTCTAATATGCCATTAAAGGAGGCGTAGACTATGGACATAAAATTGATTCCTGTTGGAAGCGGTGCAAAGTTTACGTTTCCGGCATTGCCAGAAAAAATACAAGGAAAATATGGTGCAAAATACCAGAGTTTTGACATTATCTCTCAAGGCACAGTGAAAATTCCGAAAGGAACATCAATATCGGAATTTTCATGGGACGGTGTTTTCTTTGGAAAATCTAAAAAGATGGAACCGATTGTAAGACAAAACAGTTGGAAGGAACCAAAAGAATGTGTAAAAATACTAAGTAATTTTATTAAAAATGAAACAGTATTGAATCTGATTGTGACAGGCACGTGGATTAATATAGATGTTACCATTTCTTCTTTTCAGGCACGACCAATAGGTGCCTACGGAAATGTTGAATATTCCATAGCTTTTGTACAAAAAAAGCCTTTAGAAATTTATACAACAGAAGAACTTGGAATTGTAAAAACAGCGCCAAGAAATGATTCTGGTGATTCTTCTAAAGGAGGCAGTACTTATACAGTGGTAAGCGGCGATACCTTATGGGGGATTGCAGCAAAAAAGTTGGGAAGTGGAAGCAAGTGGACTTCTATCTATGATGCAAATGCTGACACAATTGAGGCAGAGGCAAAGAAACATAAGAAATCCAGTTCTGATCATGGGCATTGGATATGGCCTGGAGAAGTTCTAACCATACCAGGATAGGAGGCACCGATGATTGATTTAGCGAATATAAAGTATCATGCTGTAGTAATGGATGCATCTGGAAATCAGTACAATATTGGTGACTTTATTCAGAATTTAGGCTGGGAAGAAAATGAAAACGAAATTTCTATGCGTTTGTTCTTTACGGTACGCAATTATGAGACAGCAAAGGGATATTTGTCCAGTCTTATTAAGCCTGGCTGCCTTATAGGAATTTTTGCTACAGATGGTGTTGTCAGTGAGGAAGTTGCCAGAGGATATGTAGAAAACTGGAACCAGGTGGAAAAGAATAGTGAGAACAGCTTGAAATGTACCTGCTATGATGAATTGTATAAATTGCAGAAAAGCCAGGATAACCGATACTATCCTTCTGGAACTGGAACAAAATCCGCAATTGAGGGGATTTTTAATGATTGGGAGATATTGCAGGGAGATTATAAGGGACCCAATGCCTCTCATGGGAAAACAGTGTGTAATAACAAGTATCTGTCAGATATTATACTGGAATTTTTAGATGATGCAGTTAAAAAAGGCGAGAAAAAGTGCATGATACAGGCAGCGAAAGGCTATACCAGTGTAATTCCGTGGGGCAGCAATAAAACTGTATATGTGTTTTGTGTAGAGAATACACAGTCCTTTAGCAAAAATATTAGCACAGAAAATTTAATTACTAGAGTGAAAGTAGTTGGTCAGGCAGATAAGCAAGGGAAACACAGTGTAGAAGCTACACTGAATGGAGCGGTTCAGTATGGGATTCGGCAAAGGATTTATACCAGAGGAAAAGAGGAAACATTAAGTGATGCAAATCTGGCGGCACAAAAGATACTAGAGGACGAGGGCAAGATTGAAAAGAAAATGGCAGTACAAGCACCAGATGTTCCATTTATACGAAAAGGTGATCTAGTCTACATTATAAGCAGTATAACATCAAGTTATTATTATGTTAAAAGTATTCAGCATAATGCAGAATCCTATAACATGTCCATGGATTTGGAGTACGCTGAACCAGAAGAAATAAGTGGAAATAGTGATAATAATGGACAGGAGAAGAAAGCATATCAGGTAGGAGATATTGTGAACTTCCACGGTGGTACACACTATGTCAGCAGTTATTCTGATGCGAAAGGATATTCTGCAAGCGCTGGAAAGGCAAAAATTACTATTAAAAATGGTTCAGGCAAAGCGCACCCATGGCATCTAATCCATACAGATAGTGGCAGTAATGTATATGGGTGGGTAGATGATGGAACATTTGATTAGAGGAGGGTATAGATGGAAGGATTTGACGGACACCCTGGCACAGCAAAACTAGCAACTGTCTTGAGCGAAAGAATGAGAAAAGAAACAGAATCACCTTTTGTTTTAGATTTTGGAGAAATACAGGGAAATTACAGTCTTGTAACAAATACTTTTCCAGTTCCAATACCAAAAGGTGATTACTCTGTTTGCAGGTCCATTAATGGGTATCCGCTAGGGACATCAGAGTCTAGCTGGATAGGGCATATACAGGGGGATAAACATATACATGATAATCCTTCAGGGTTTGGGGGACACAGCCATGATGTATTACTGCCAAAATTAAAAGCAGGAGATCGTGTTTTAGTGGCATGGGTGCAAAGTGAAGCGGTGGTAATAGATGTAATTGAGCAATCATAAGAAGGATGCGAGACAGATGTCACAACCACTATTCCCAGTGGTGCAAGTACCAGAATTTACACCACAAAATACAAGATATGATATGGAATACAGGCGAAGTGCAAAATGGGACCCTGTAACCAATGATTTTGTTAGAGATGGTGCGAACCGTATTGTAGAATGTGATGGAAAAGAGGCTTACGCTATATGGTGTTTTAAGATTGCACAAACAGAGCGGTACCGCTGTCTTGCGTATCCAGGCTCTATTGGCGTTGAGATGGAACGTGCTTTGGATAATGACGATGTAGAAACAGTGGAATCTATGGTGCAGAGAACCATTACAGAAGCGCTTATGGTAAATCCTAGGACAGAGGACGTTCTGGATTTTGAATTTTCCTGGGAAGGTGATAGTATGCATTGTAAATTTAAAGTAAAAGGTGTTGATTGTGATAAGGAAATCACAATTACGATTTAAGAGGGGGAGAGGATATGCAGCCGGAATTTATAAGACCAGATTTTATCGAGAATAACAGTGCAGAGGAAATCCATCAGCGAATGATGAACAACCTTCCAGCAGATATTGACAATATGCCAGGAGGCTTTCCCTATGATTTTACAAGACCTGCTGCACTAGAGAAAGACGAATTTATTAATTACCATCTAGTAAGGGCTTTAATGATTGCTTTTCCGCAATATGCATGGGATAACTGGCTAGATCTTCACGGTCAGCAGGTGCATCTTGAAAGGCACCCGCCAAAGTGTGCATCAGGAAAAGTGAAAGTTACTGGCACACCAGGAACAATTATAGCAGAGGGAACAATTTTTTGCACACCAGCAACGGACAGTGGACCATCTATTCTGTTTTATTCTACAGAAGAAAAAGAAATTGAGGCGGAAGGGACAATTCTTATTCCTATATTAGCGGTGGAAAGTGGTGCCAGCTCTAATGTGCCAGCAAATACTGTAACTCTTATGGCAAAACCAGATAAAAACATCACAGAGGTAATTAATCCAGAACAGATAACAGGAGGAACCGAAAGGGAGAGCAACGACAATTTCTATGATAGAATTGCGACGGAATATGATAACAGTTTAACTTTTTTAGGGAATGATAGTGATTATATTCGGTGGGCAAAAGAGTCTGGTGCTGGTGACTGTATTGTGATTCCAACAGCAGAGGGACCAGGAACAGTAAAAATTGTTTTGGTAGATGCTAATGGTCAGCCAGCCAATGATGAGCTTGTACATAAAGTATACAATTATATTGTATCTCCAGAAGATAGAAGTAAAAGACTGCTGCCTACTGCCTGTGCGAAGTTAATATGTGGACCTGCCACTACCGTAAAGATAGATTATGTAATTACAGGGCTTTTCTATGATGAAACCACCACAATAAAGCAGATTGAGAAGGACTTTTCAACAGCGGTGAAAGCGGTATATACAGTTGCAAAACAACAAAATATACTGCGGTATAATGATGTAAGACCGATTATCTCTGATATTGCTGGTGTGATAGATTTTGAAGATTTCCTTATGAATGGCGAAAGAGAGAATATTCAATTGAATAAAGAAGAATACCCAGAAACTGGCAGTTTTCATTTCAGTTAAGGGGGGGGCAGCTTGATGAAAAAAGAGAAATTTGACTTGGAGCATTTTCCTACAAGCGGCAGTGCCCAAAAGATGTTAAGTTATGTGTCAGATGGTTTCTATGATAAATCTTATATTGGCAAATGGCTGTATCAGGTGATGGGCTTAGAGTATGATAAAGTGTTGGACATTATTGAGGAGCTGCCTGTACAGTTTTTTCCAGAAACAGCTACATGGGGATTAATGTACCATGAAATTAAGTGGGGACTGCCAATACGATTCAATTTGTCCAATGAAGAACGGCGCAGCTTAATTTATCAAAAGAGAGATTGCAGAGCGCCCATGACTCCTTACCGAATGGAAAAATATCTGGAAAATGTTACAGATTTTGAAGTACATATTGCAGATGCAAATGATTTAGGAGCGTATGGCTTTGTTCCTTCACACCCCAATGTTTTTAAGGCTTACTTTTTGGGGGAGGGAACATTAAATTCAAAGCTGGTGCATGCTGTATTAAACAAGTTAAAGCAGTCACATACAATCTATATCATAAATGACAGAATTGAGATTGGCTTTAATAATGTACATTTAGAGCAGCTTAGGGTTGCCTGTATATTTATTTTGTATATTCCATTCTGGGGAGATGATATTTATACTGGACCATACTGCTATGATGGCACACTTCTATATAATGCTGTAAGAAAATATAAAATTGGGCTGTTAATAAGATATTTGATGCATACAAAGACACAACAGTATGTAGCATACAGACACAGCAAAATTAAGACATTTATACAAGGGAGAGAATATACAAATCTGTCCCTATGCAGCTTTTACAGTATAAGTTTTTGGGGCTGTAGTGTATATAACGGTCAAGCGTGTTATGATGGCACACTTCTGTATAATGCTGTAAGAAACTATAAAGTCTGTATTATAGTAAGAAACTATATAGGCATTTTAACACTACAAAGGATTGTATACAGTAGGAACTGCACAAGAGTGCTTGTACAGAACAGAATGCAGACAGATATGTTATTGTATTTTCCTTACAGAATAAAGCAGAGGGAACTTATTTTTGAAGCGATAGTGCAGCATTTAGTAAAATTGAATGTTGTAGAAGAAATAAACCATGACAGTCAGTTTTTGTCTATGCAGGTACTGCATAAAAATATTTTAAATATTTGGCATAGATGCAAAGGAAAGGTTAAAAACAACAGACCTAAAGTAGTAAATAA
>ERZ808049.143-NODE-143-length-66051-cov-9.828311_pt1 | contig 66051 bp, 58 predicted proteins | sample MGYA00380198_ERZ808049 | MGnify/ENA primary metagenome ERZ808049 (study PRJEB31490, sample SAMN06133414) | mouse gut metagenome | isolation source: Z2_2 | host: mice | place: China: Chengdu | collected 2015-05 ...
CGAACACAGAAGTTAAGCATCATAACGGCGAAGATAGTACTGAGGTGCGACAATAGCAAGCTGCCGGTTCTTTTTTTGTCTTTTTTTATTTCCCCATACTTTCTTCTGGACTTTTTATTATCTGATGGAGATTATTTTTTAAGTTCTATTAGATATTTTAGCTTAGTTATTGCTTAGGTTGATAAAGTATTGATCTTAAATAAAGCTATTACCATTGTCTTGTTTATCATAAGGTTATTGCTGATGAATTGGCAGAACATCCAGAAACAATGATAATTATAAATCTAATTATTTTTTGTATTCTCATTGTACTAAAGACAAGTAAAAATAATAGAAGATGTCTTACTTAATAATAAAATAATAATAGTTAGTAATTCAAAAAAATATTATTTTTGTATATTAAAAAAGCTGAACGAATTTAACTTATTTTAAAAGTTTATTTCGTTACAGCTTTTTTTATTACATTTCTATATATTCTTTTACTAGAGCAACTACTTCTTCCATAGTTGAACAATTGATTGCTTTAGCAGCTAATTCGTTCATTTTAGATTTTTTCATTGATCTAATTAATTTTCTTTGAGAAAGAATAGATGTAGCAGACATTGAGAATTCATCTAATCCTAAACCAATTAATAATGGGGCAGCAATTGCTTCTCCAGCCATTTCTCCACACATTCCAGTCCATTTACCTTCAGCATGCGCTGAATCAATCACATGTTTAACTAAACGTAAAATTGATGGATGGAAAGGTTGATATAAGTAAGAAACTCCAGAAGACATTCTATCAGCAGCAAATGTATATTGAACTAAATCATTTGTACCAATTGAGAAAAAGTCTACTTCTTTAGCAAATTGATCTGCTAATACTGCAGCAGCAGGAATTTCAATCATAATACCAACTTGTAATGTATCAGAAACAGCAATTCCCTCATTTATTAATTTTTCTTTTTCTTCCATTAAGATGCCTTTTGCTTTTCTAAATTCATCTAAAGTTGCAATCATTGGGAACATTATTCTTAAATCACCATAAACTGAAGCTCTAAGTAATGCTCTTAATTGAACTCTAAAAATATCTTCTCTTTGGAAACATAAACGTACTGCTCTTACACCTAAGAATGGATTCATTTCTTTTGGTAAATCTATTGCTTCAATTTCTTTATCTCCACCAATATCTAAAGTACGAACAACAGCTGGTTTACCCTCAAGCCCTTCAAGAACTTCTTTATAAACATTGAATTGTTCTTCTTCAGTAGGTAATTGAGCTGATTCCATATATAAAAACTCAGTTCTAAATAATCCAACACCTTCACCACCGTTATCAATTACGCCTTGAATATCTTTTGGTGATCCAATATTTGCGACTAATTCAACATGATGATCATCTAAAGTAACAGATTTTTCATTTTTCATTTTCTTTAATTCTTCTTTATAAGCAATAAATGCTTCACGTTTAGCTTGATATTCTTTAATTTCTTCATCAGTAGGATTGATAATTACAATACCAGCTTCACCATCTAAAACAATCATATCATTATCATTAGTAGTTTCAGTAATTGTTTTACAAGAAACAACTGCAGGAATTTCTAATGAACGAGCCATAATAGCTGAGTGAGAAGTTCTACCACCTATATTAGTTGCAAATCCTCTAACTAAATTTTTATTTAATTGTGCTGTATCAGAAGGAGTAAGATCATCAGCAATAATAACAACTTCTTCATCAATTAAAGCAGGATTAGGTAATGATTTACCAAGTAGATTTGCCAACAAACGACGAGATACGTCTTTAATATCAGCAGCTCTTTCTCTGAAATAATCATCATCCATACTTTCAAACATTGCAATAAACATATTAGCAACTTCGTCTAATGCTGCAGCGGCATTAATTTTTTCATTTTTAATTTTTTCTTCTACTTGAGTTTTTAATTCAGGGTCTTGTAAAACTAATGCATGTGCATCAAATACAGCTGCTTCTTCAGCAGATAGGTTCTTAGTAGCAGCTTCTTTAATTGATTCTAATTCTTTTGCAGTTTGTGACATTGCTTCATCAAAATTTTTGATTTCAGCATCTGTATCTGCAATAGTAACCTTAGTTACAGTTAAATCGGGCATAACTAGTTTATAGGCTTTAGCAATTGCAATCCCACTAGATGCCCCAATACCTTTTATCATAATAAAAACACCTCCATACATCCCTTATTCTACCTTATTTTATGTGAAAAATAAAGAAATATCGTCGATTGGGTAATCTTTTTTCACAACTTAGAAAGGTTATGGGTATTTAGATGAATGATAAAGTAAATGTGTTTTTTCAGGATGAAAAAGCAAAGTGAATTAATAGTATTGAAAAGTAAAATTTTCAAAATAAATATAATGCAAACTATTAGAAAAGTAGTACATAATAGATTGGGTTAAATATGTTTTTGGATGTAGTTAAATTGTTATAGTATGGATTTTATAATATCTAAATAGAATATCAGATCAATGTCATCATTAACTTGAAAAAGTTTCTAACATAATATTGTTATTGGAATATGAATAGGTATATTAATAATTATAGTATTTTCTATATTATTTAGAAATCATCTTATGATCTTACTTTATGGTGATACTATCAGTAATTATATCAATGTAGTATGTATTGAGAAGTTTTGTAATCAGCTTACTTATAAAATAAAGCAGTTAATTAAATTGTAATAAAAAACTAGTAGTGTCTATAAAAGCAGTACTTAGAAATTAGGGTTTAAGCATTTTAGCCATTTAGCCATTAGAACTTTCCATATAATAGAAGAGATATTTTGCTAATATATTATTTCATTGTGGGTAGGAATAAAGAAAATTTTTTAAAGACATAAAACAGTGTAAAAAAAGACAGACAGTAATAAATGAAGAAATATTGGATTAAATCTTAATCAAAATTATAAGAAATCTTTAAAACAAAAAAATTACTCGTTAATGTAGGTAAATTCAAGCTTTAACTTGAAGTTTTTAGATAAAAATAGTATCATATATTTGGAGGGACACAATATGAAATTAATTATAGTTGAGAATTATGAAGAAGCAAGTGTTGAAGCTTCAAAAGTTATGTTAGAGGTAGTAAAAAATAACCCAACTGCTAATTTAGGATTAGCTACAGGTTCTACACCAATTAGAATGTATGAATTGATGATTGAAGACCATAAGGAGAACGGGACTTCTTATAAAGATATTAAGTCGTTTAATTTAGATGAGTATTTTGGATTAGAAGCAAGTCATCCACAAAGTTATCATTATTTTATGAATAAACATCTATTCTCTGGTATTGATATTAAATCAGAAAATGTTCATGTACCTAATGGTGCTGGTGAAATTCAAGAAAGTTGTGATGATTACAATAAATTATTAGCTGAAAATCCAATTGATATTCAATTACTAGGAATTGGATCAAATGGGCATATTGGTTTTAATGAACCAGGTACTTCTTTTGATTCAGTAACTCATATGATAGAATTAAAAGAAAGTACACGTCAAGATAATGCTCGTTTATTCTTTGATGGAAAAATTGATGATGTACCAACACATGCAATTACTATGGGGATTTCAAATATAATGCAAGCTAAAAAAGTATTGTTAGTAGCATGTGGTGAAAATAAAGCGGAACCTATTAAAGTATTAGTTGAAGGTCAAAAAACTACTGATGTACCAGCAAGTGCGCTTCAAGATCATAGTGATGTAGTAGTAATTGTTGATAAAGCAGCAGCAAGTTTATTAACAAAATAAGTTATAATAGGTGAAAATATTGATACTTTAATTCTTTAGTGTTTAGGAAATTAAATAGAGATAGAAAATCTTGATGATAATCATCATGGATTTCTATCTTTTTATTTTACTTATTATATTTGTTTTCCATATTATTTTTTATGTTATATATATTAAAATGATGAATTATTATATTAGTATTGTTTGTTTAAATTGTGTATCTAAATTATATAATGAAAGGGAATTTTTTAAGGTCATCAATTAATGATTTTAAATATAAATTACACCAATAGATGAATAACCTAATAAAAGTTTTTTTATTATGATTAAAATTCAAGATATTTATCTTTTCGCTTTTAAATCCTTTTTTTTGGTTTTAAAATCATAGTTGTGATTTGTTTTAATTTAAGAAGTGTCATATAATTACAAAAAAGGGGGATTAATATGACAAAAAATTTATTTAAAGATGTTAGAATGGATGAATTCCATCCAGAATTTAAGAACGCAAAAAAAAGATTAGAGCCGTTATACCAAAGAAATAATGATTTAAGAAGTGAGTTTGGACGTGATTATACAAGAATTATTTTTAGTCAAGCATATCGTCGATTAAAACATAAAACACAAGTGTTTTTTGCAGTAAAGGATGATCATGTATGCACTCGTAGTGAACATGTAAATTTAGTTGAATCGATAAGTTATACAATTGCTAATTACTTAGGTTTAAATACAGAATTGACTAAAGCAATTGCTGTTGGTCATGATTTAGGCCATGCACCATTTGGTCATGGTGGTGAACGAATTATAAATGAATTAGCTAAAAAATATGGTTTAGAATCATTTTGGCATGAACGAAATAGTTTACATTTTATTGATAATATTGAAACATTAGAAGATAATTTACATCATCGGCAAAATCTTAATTTAACCTATGCAGTTCGTGATGGAATAATATCACATTGTGGTGAAATGAATCAAAAATGCATTGTTAAAAGAAATGAGTATATTGATTTAAATGATTATACAAGTGCAGGGTTGTATAATCCATATACTTGGGAAGGCTGTGTTGTTAAAATGGCTGATAAGATTGCTTATTTGGCGCGAGATATCGAAGATGCATTGAGGTTGAAAGTACTTAAGGAAAATAAAGTAGAGGTGTTAAGAGCATCGTTAAATAGTATTGCGAGTGATTATAAGTTTAATGCAATTAATAATGGGACAATAGTAAATTATTTTATTCAGGAAGTTTGTGAAAATAGTAATCCTGTAAATGGAATTTCTTTGTCTCAGGAAGCTTTTGAAATTATGAAAACAATTATGAAATTTAATTACCAAAATATATATTTGATTGATCGGGTACAAATTCATACAAATTATGTTAATTTAATTTTAAATTCTATTTTTGATTTTTTCATTAAGTATTATCTTATTGCAAAGGATAGTAATAGCAGTCTAATTAATGAGTTACTTGAAGATCGGAATGATTATCCGCATGCTATTAATGGGTTTGTTCATTGGTTAAAAAAATATAGTAGAATGAAAGGATTAGAACGATTAGATATTTATGAAAATAAGATTATTTATGATTTTATTGAAGATGACAAAGCAATTATAAAAAGTATAATTGATTACCTATCTGGGATGTCAGATGAATATATTATTCAAATTTTTAATGAATTGATTTCATTTTAATATTTAGACTTAAAATCTAATCTAAGATATGTTAAACTAAACAATATCGGAGGTGCAAAATATGCCTATTAAAATACCAAATGATTTACCTGCAAGTAAGATTTTAAAAGATGAAAATATTTTTGTAATGGATGAAAATAGGGCATTAGCACAACAAATCAGACCATTACAATTATTAATTTTAAATGTTATGCCTACTAAAATAGTTACTGAAACACAATTGTTAAGAATGCTTTCAAATACACCTTTACAAATAGAAGTTGATTGGATTCATATGGCTAGTCATGAATCTAAAAATACATCCCAAGAACATCTTTTAGCTTTTTATAAAACTTTTGATGAAATCAAGGAAAATAAATATGATGGTTTTATAATAACTGGTGCACCAGTAGAAAAAATAAAATTTGAAGATGTTGATTATTGGCAGGAAATGGAGAAAATTTTAGAGTGGTCAAAAACACATGTGTTTAGTTCTTTCTTTATCTGTTGGGCTTCACAAGCAGCACTTTATTATTTTTATGGCATTGAAAAACATGCATTAAAAGAAAAATTAACAGGAGTATATTTTCATCATACCAATGTTAATAAGATGAAACGAAAAATATTACGTGGTTTTGATTATCAATTTTATGCTCCTCATTCACGTTATACAACAGTTATGGCAGAGGATATTGCAACTATAGAGAATCTAGAAATTCTTGCTAGTAGTGATGAAGCTGGGGTATATTTGATTGCTGAAAAGGATGGATCTCGTTTTTTTGTAACAGGGCATCCAGAATACGATCCTGATACTTTAGATAAAGAATATAGACGAGATTTAGCAATCTCGGATATTGCTACAATGCCTAAAAATTATTATAGAAATGATGATATGCATAACGAGATTTTAGTAAAGTGGCGTTCTCATGCATATTTGTTATTTAGTAATTGGTTGAATTATTACGTTTACCAGTTAACACCTTTTGATTTAAATGAATTAGAAAGTATAAAAAAACAACAAAAATAAAACGGCAATCCTGCCGTTTTTTTCTTACTGGTGCCAGAGCCAAGAATCGAACTTGAATTTCATGATTACCATTCATGCGTTCTGCCATTGAACTACACTGGCTATATTGTTTCCAAATAATTATATCATAAATTATTTAGTCTGTATAGAACGATGATTATAATAAAAAGATAGTGATAAAACTATCTTAAAAGTATTATTTTGGTGCAGACAGCGAGATTTGAACTCGCACGAGCATTTGCCCACTACCCCCTCAAGATAGCGCGTATACCAGTTTCGCCATGTCTGCAAGTATAAATAGTTTATCAGATTATTGATAAAAAGTCTAGAACATTAAGTTCTAGACTTTGATAGAATTATAAAGAGCATGACAATATATTTCAGTAGCTTTTAATAAGGAATCAATTTTAATGTTTTCATTATTTCCATGAATTAGATTATCCTCACCTAAAAATTCAGCTCCAAAAGCAACACAATTAGGCATTGACTTAGCATAAGTCCCCCCCCCAATAGCTTGAGGTTTGTTAATAGTATCTCCAGTTACATTAACATAAGCTGTGTGTAAATTATTAATTAAGTCTGAATCAGGATCGATATATAATGCTTTACCAATATTATGATTTTCTCTAAAACCATAATTTGCACAAGCGGTTTGAAATTTTTCAATCATTCCATCAAAATTCATATCATGAGGACAACGTAAATCAAGTATTATTTTAAACTCTTCTTTACAATATGAAATAACACCAAGATTTAAAGTTAAAGAGCCCATCATACCAGTATGATCAATACCTAATTTTTTACCATTGCAATCATCAAGATACTCTAATATAAAGTCAACTAGTTTATTATCCACTACAGTTGCTAAATATTTACAAAGGAATATTATTGCATTAATCCCTTCATCTGGGGTGCTGGCATGAGCAGATTTTCCTTTTAAGATAAGTTTTGTATGATTTCCTTCTTCTTCAATTTCACCAACTAAATTATTAGCATTTAAAAATTTTCGATATGAATCAACATATTGTTTATAATTTCCAGTAATAACAGCTTCACATGTTTCTGGAACTATATTTGGACGATTTCCAGCACATAAATAAATCAATCCACCTTTTTCAACATGACCCTCAATATTAAATCCACATCCAGCTTTTTCTCCATAAACAACAGGAAAGGAAGCATCAGGAGTAAACCCCATTTTAGGATATGGCTTTTTTGTAAAATAATATTTTACACAACTGCTTCCTAATTCTTCATTACATCCAAAAATGACTCTAATTTTCATTTTAGTAGGAATATTTAAAGAATTAATAATTTTGGCTGCATAGTATCCAGCTAATAATGGTCCCTTATCATCTGCAACTCCACGACCATATAATTTATCATCTTTAATAATAACATTAAAAGGATCACTATCCCATCCTACTTCATTTACAGGAACAACGTCTAGGTGTCCTAGAATACCAAATGTCTCATCTCCTTCGCCAATATCAATATGACCAGCATATCCATCAACATCTTCGACATCAAAACCATCACGTTTTCCTATTTCTAACATTGCATCTAATGCCTGTCGATTTGCTTTACCAAAAGGTGCGAATTCCGCTATAGTACTATCATCTTGTGTAGAAGGAATAGCACACAAATTTTTTATATCTTCAATCATTTGGTCTTTTATTTTCAAAACTTCTGATTTGAAATCTATCATAATAATATCACCTCCTAACAATTATAACACTATTAGGCATAAAAATTAAACAATTTTATTAATAATAGTGTTATGATATAGATATTAAATGGAGGTAAAACATGGAAAATGTAAGATTTCATATTACTGTTAAAGGTATTGTCGTATTAAATAATAAAATATTATTGATGAAACGAATCCATCCTTCAAGTGATGGTCTAGGTTACTGGGAGTTACCAGGGGGTGGATTAGAGTATGGTGAGACACCTAATCAAGCTTTGATTCGTGAATTAAAAGAGGAAACAGGATTAGATATTATAATTTTAAAGCCAGCTTATACTTTTACTAAGGTTAGAGAAGATTATCAAACTGTTGGAATTGGTTTTTTATGTATTCCTAAAAATGATTGTGTTCATCTTTCTAATGAGCATATTGATTATTTATTTGCATCACTTGAAAAAGCCAAAGAATTATTAGATAATGAAATCTTTAATGATATTATTTGTACAGTCGAAGAATACAATCATATTTTATCTAATAGTAAAAAATTGTAAATAAATCAATATAATTTGTAAATACACTAAGTATATTTGATGATAGAGTTTATTCCATAAAGTGTCTACATTATTGTATAAATAAAACAAAATTTATATGTAGACTAAAGGAGGAGAGAAATGAAAAAGGGAATAGCTTGTTCAGTATTGGTGGCTTCATTATTAGGTTCGACAACAGTAATGACACCTTTAATGACAATACCTGCTTATGCTCAGGAAAGTAGAATAATTGAGCCAACTAATCAATATTCTACAGATATGATTACAGTAGTCGATAATGGAACAGGAGCAATTGATGCAAGTAGCGATTTAAGTAATTATGTTAATTTGGATGATTTTACAATTAATGGAACATTCAGTCTTGGAAGTAACAGTGATGGAGGAGTTAATTCTATTTTCTTTATTGGTGATAATACTACTGCCAATAATTATTTTACTTTATATGTGATTCCTAGTACTAAAAAGTTAGGGGTTGAACTAAGAAATGCTTCAGGAGGGCAAATGCTAAGTAATTCAAATGTGACACTTAGCGAGATCGATTTTACATTAGAACATAAAGTTACCTTTACAATGTCTGGGAATAATTATTACCGAATTTATTTGGATGGAAAAAAAGTTTTAGAGGGTAATGCTTCATCAGGATTTACTAATGGGGTAATTGCAAATCCAAATTATATGGGTTTTGGAATTGGAAGTAGGTCTACTGGTCAAAATAACTATCCAATGACTGGTAATTTAAAAGATTTTGAATTATATAATAGCGCAATTGATGAAAATCAAATTATTTCATATCATTTAGGGAAACTTGAAAGTGTTATTTACGAACATAGTAGTGTTTATTATAAGGATGCTAATGTTGATCGGATACAAGATAATGATAATTTAGATAAATTAGTTGCAATGACTAAAGGAAGTATTTCGATAAGATATCGAGTTAATGATTCAAATTCAGGAAGAATGTCATTGTTCTCTATTTCAAATAGAGATACTTCAAATAAATATATTGATTTATATGTTGATCCTAGTCAAGATGTATTTGGATTGAATATTGAAGGAACTAAAGATTTTGTTATGCCTACTAGTTCTATCTCTAGAGCTAATCGAACAGTAAAAGATACTGCATGGCATACAATTACGATTACTAAAGATAATGGCAGTGGTAAAGGCTTTATGTTTTATTTAGATGGTGTATATATTGATAAATATACTACTGCAGTGCAAGAGGGATTCTTTAATATTTTAGAAGATGCAAATGCGGTTAATTTGGGATTTATTGATACATCAGGAAATGATTTAGAAGCTTTATCTGGAGTAGTTGATTATATTAAAGCATATGATGAGATATTAGATACTAGTGCAATTAGTCAAGAACATACTTTAACAACTTGGCAGCCAGGTCAAGAAATTGATATGACAAATGTTATAAAGACTGAAACAGAAAATTTATTCTACCAAGGTTATGATGATTCAGGTTATCGTATTCCATCATTGTTAAAAACTTCAAAAGGAACTTTATTAGCTGCTATTGACAAACGTCAAACTGGGGCTCAAGATTATGGAAATATTGATATTTCACTTAGAAGACGTGAAGCTAATCAAGACACTTTTGGAGATCCAATAATTGTTACTGATTTGATTTCAAATCAAAATAGTCCTTCATCATCAGCATTTTTAATTGATAGTAGTATGGTGGAAGATAAAGAAACTGGACGTGTTTATTTATTAGTAGATATGTTCCCGGAATCATCTGGATTAATGGATTCTAGTCAGTTGACTACGGGAACTGGATATACAAAAATTAATGGGGTAGATTATTTACAATTATTTGACACTGAGGGTAATCAGTATACAGTTCGTCCAGAAAATGGATTAGGATATGTATATGATGATCAAAATAATAAAACAGAATACACAGTTATATTACAAAACGATGCACCATATCATGAACGTGGTAGTCTTTATTTAAATGGTGACTATAAAGGAAATATCTATATGTTGAAAGATAGTCCTGATAAAGGGGAATTACATGTATTGAATACCCAGTATTTATGGTTGACTTATTCTGATGATGATGGTAAAACATGGGCTAATCCAGTTGATATAACACCACAAGTAAAACAAGATTGGATGATGTTTTTAGGAACGGGTCCTGGTGTGGGACTTCAGTTAAAAGATGGAAAATTAGCATTCCCTGTTTATAGTGCAAGCAGTAATGTTGGTGGAAGTCAATCTTCAGCAATGATTATTAGTGCAGATGGTGGTAAAACATGGACTTTAGGTGAATCACCACAAGAGAATATGGGAAATGATCGTAAGACAATGAATAATAGTGGTCAAATGTTTACTGAATCTCAAGCAGTTCAGTTAAATAATGGACAAGTTAAATTGTTTATGCGTAATACATATGCAAATAAAGTTTATGTTGCAACAAGTAGTGATGGCGGTTTTACTTGGGATAGAGTTGATAGAACTGATATTAATGAAGTTTACTGTCAACTTTCAGTTGTCAATTATACACACGATGGAAAAGAGTATGTGGTAATGACTAATCCAGATCATTCACCAAGAACTCAGGGAATGGTACATATTGGTGAGGTGGATCAAACAACTGGTGATATTACTTGGACAAATAGTCAGATTTTAAATACTGGTAAGTTCCAATATTCTTGTTTAAGTGTACTAGAAAATAACGAAGATGTTCTTTTTGGATTGCTTTATGAAGATGATACAGATGGAACATTTAAGTTAAGATATACTGAATTTAATGATGATTTTATTCGTGCAGGAACAAAAACAGAACAGATGAAAAATCCAGAATTTGTTAGTCAAAGTACTAGTGTTAATGATGGAAAACTTAATATTTCATTAACATTTAATCAGGATTTGTTAGTGGCAGGTAATCCTCAATTAAAATTAGATGTTGGTAACCAAATTATTTTTGCTGATTATTTATCTGGATCAGGGAGTGATACGATTGTATTTGAAATCAATTTACCTGCATCAATCAATGGAATAATGAAAGCTGTTGAGATTATTGAAACTGATGGTATTATTGAAAATATTAAAAATGGTAAAGTTGAAGCATTAAATACTACAATATATGATTTTACAAAAATTGTTAGAGGTATAACTTTAGATAGCTACACCTCTCAACATAGTACAAGTACTGCAGAAAACACAGATGGAGCTGCAAGTAATGTTATTGATAATAATCCAAATACATATTGGCACTCAGTATGGGGAGATGCAAATATCAATTTACCACAATCAGTAACATTAAAATTAGATGAAACAAAACAAATATATAAATTTGCTTATACACCACGTCAAAATAGTAATAGTGGTAGAATTAAGCAGTATGAAATATCTGTTAGTACAGATGGTCAGGAATTTACTTCTGTAGCATCAGGAATCTGGCAGGATACAAATCAAATACAATATGTTGAGTTTGTTCCTATTGATGCTAAATATATTAAATTAACTGCTTATGAAGCTTATGCTGGTGGTGCAAAACAAAGTTGTGCAGTAGCAGGTATTGATCTTTATGAATATAGTGATGGAGTAATTGAATCTGGTAATAAGACAAGATTAACAAATCTAGTAAATGAAATTAATTCGTTAGATAAGAATAATTATTCTAAAGTAACTGTTGATAATCTTAATGTAAGTATTAATGAAGCTCAAATATTGTTAAGCGCATCTATTGTTTCTCAAAATATGTTAGATAATGCATATTTAAATTTATCAAAAGCAAAAAAATCTTTAGTTGATATTACTAAAGCAAAAGATGTACTAATAAAATTAAATAATTTAAATGATAAAGATTATACAGTTGAATCATGGGCAGCTTTTGTAACTGAGTTAACAGCATTAAATAAGAAATTAGATACTACTGTATCAGCTAGAGAAGTTTTAGATATTATTGTAAAAGCAGATTATATAGAAAGTCAATTAAAACCAAATAAAGATTTACTACAAGATTTAATCAATAAGGCAAATGGGTTAAATAGAGCAAGCTACACAGCAGCATCATTAAAAGTGGTAGATGTTGAGGTAGAAAAAGCAACTGCAGTATTAAATAATCCAGAAGCAACAAAAGAAGAAGTAGAAGCTGTAGTAGCAGCTCTAACAAAAGCAATGTCTGGATTAGAAATAAAACCAAATAATCCATCTGTAGATACTAATACACCAGTAAAACCAGGAGATACAACTGCAAGTGTGAAAACTGGTGATGATAGTAATTTAGTTTCAGCACTAGGGGCAGTAACTTCATTAAGTGTAATTGCATATTTATCTAGAAAGAAAAAGAAATAATTTATATTGAGAAAGTCTAATCTTTGTTGTTTAGACTTTCTTTTATAATTACTAAACTTTTTAATTTCAAGAGTTGATATTTTATAAAAATGAGATAGAATATTAGAGTTAAGATTATTTAGTAAGGAGTAATTATGAACGAAGATATTATTAAAATAGCAGTAAAAGAGTTAGAAATAACTGAAAAACAGATAAATGCAGTATTGGCATTGTTGGAACAAGGTAATACAGTACCATTTATTGCTCGTTATCGTAAAGAAGCAACAGGTGGTTTGGATGAAGATCAAATAAGAAATATTGATAAATATTATCAATATCAAGTTAATTTATTAAAACGTAAAGAGGATGTAATTAGATTAATTGATGAAAAAGGAATGTTAACTGATCAGTTAAAAAGTGACATTTTAAAAGCAACAAAGTTAAATGAAGTTGAAGATTTATATCGTCCATATAAAGAAAAAAGAAAAACTAGAGCAACTGAAGCTAAAGCTAAAGGTTTAGAGCCTTTGAGTAAATGGATTTTATCTTTACCAAAAGGGGATATTAATCAAGAAGCTGGAAAATATTTAAATGATAAACTAGAATCTATTGAGGATGTTATTCAAGGAGCTTTAGATATTATTGCAGAAGTTATTAGTGATGATATTAAATATCGTAAATTTGTTAAAGATATAATATATAAATCAGGAATAATTGAAACTAAAGTTAAAAAGAAAAATCCTGATGAAGCTAAAGTATATGAAATGTATTATGATTATCATGAACGAGTTAATCGAATTGTATCTCATCGTATTTTAGCAATAAATAGAGCAGAAAATGAAAAAGTAATAGCAGTAAATATAGTAGTAGATAAAGATTTTTTAACTCAATATATAAATCGAGGAGTTACTAAGAATAGAAATAGTAGTGTTAATGAACACTTATTCAAAGCTGTAGAAGACAGTTTAAATCGTTTATTGTTACCTTCGATTGAACGTGAGGTTCGTAGTGAATTAACAGAAAAAGCAAGTGAACAGGCATTAAAAGTTTTTTCTATTAATTTGGAAAAATTATTGATGCAGGCACCATTAAAAGATAAGATGGTTTTGGGATTAGATCCTGCTTATCGAACAGGATGTAAATTGGCTGTAGTAGATCAAACAGGAAAGGTATTAAAAATTGATAAAGTTTTTATTACAATTCCTAAAGCTAATTATGATAAAGAAAAGAAAGTTCTTTTAGATATTATTAAGAAATATAATATTGAGATTATTGCTATTGGTAATGGTACTGCAAGTCGTGAAAGTGAAGCTTTTATTTCACAGTTGATTAAAGATAATAATCTTAATGTTGATTATGCAATTATTTCTGAAGCTGGAGCTTCTGTTTATTCAGCTAGTAAACTAGCAAAAGAAGAATTTCCAGATTATCAAGTTGAAGAACGTTCAGCAGTATCAATTGCACGTAGATTGCAGGATCCTTTAGCAGAATTAGTAAAGATTGAACCTAAAGCAATTAGTGTTGGTCAATATCAGCATGATATTGCACAAAAACAATTAGAAGAACAATTAGATTTTGTTGTAGAAAAAGCAGTTAATAATGTTGGGGTTGATATCAATACAGCTTCTGTGTCATTACTTCAATATGTAGCTGGGTTAAATGCTGGTGTTGCAAAAAATATTATTAAATATCGTGATGAAAATGGAAAATTTACTAATCGTAAAGAGATTATGAATGTTAGTAAGTTAGGGGCTAAAACTTATCAGCAGGCGATTGGATTCTTACGGATTCCTGGAGCAAATGATCCTTTTGATGCCACTGCAATTCATCCTGAAAATTATCAACAGGCTAAAAAATTATTGGAGTTGATTGGAGCTAATGAAAGTGCATTAGGAACTAAAGAAATAGCAGAAAAATTAGGCAATCTTAATAAAGAAGAAATAATGAATGAGTTACAAATTGATAGTTATACATTAGAGGATATTATTGATAGCTTTATTAAACCAAATCGTTCACCACGAGATAATTATGCAACTCCTTTATTGAAAAAAGATATTTTAAAAATTGATGATTTGAAACCTGGTATGGTATTAGAAGGAACTGTTAGAAATGTAGTTGATTTTGGTGCATTTATTGATATAGGATTAAAAAATGATGGATTAGTTCATATTTCTAAAATTTCACATGAAAGAATTAAGCATCCTTTGGATAAACTAAGTATAGGAGATATTGTTGAAGTCTATGTTATTGATGTTGATATTAATAAACATCGTGTGGGACTAAGTATGATAAAAGATTAAAGGATGAGTTGATGAAAAAATTTCTTTTTGGAATAGTATTTTTATTAATAATAAGTGGTTGTTCATTTGAAAATAAAATGAGTGATCAAACTGTAGCTGTAGAAAGTAAACCAATAAAAAAAGAAGAGGTTATTGAATATAGCGAATTATTAGAATATACAGATATTTTTAAAGTTGGAGATATTATAAATATTGAAAATACAAATTATTTAAGTTCATATGCTATTCCAGGAAGATGGAAACATACAGTATTTTATATTGGCAGTTACCAGCAGTTTTTAGCTTTTTTTAAACCTGAGGATAAATATTATCATGAGATTATTAAACATTATCAAACTCAAGATGAAGTTCTTGTCTTAGATAGTAATTCCTCAGGTGTTAAAGTTAGAACTTTTGATCAGATGGCAAATTTAAAAGAAGAATCATATCTTAAAGCTCTTTCTGGATATCGTTTTAATGAAAGCAGTGAGTTTATTAAAACATATTTATTTCATGCTTTAGATTATTTAGGAACCCCATATGATTATAGTATGATTACTTATGATGATAAGACACTTTATTGTAGTGAATTAGTATACTATGCATTACAAGCAGTTGATATTGAAGTAACAAAAACTACTAACATTTTTGATCATATACTAATTACGCCTACTGATTTGAGTGATTTTTTAGAAAATTTAGATAATATTGAACATAGTTTTTTATTAGAAAAAAAAGATAATTGCATAATAGATAGTATAAATGACTAATTTTTACTTGTATTCGGTTAATAATATCAGTATTATTATATTGAGGTGAGCATAAATGAAAATTTCGACTAAGGGACGTTATGCTTTAAGGATCATGTTAGATATCGCTATGCATGATGATGGTAAATTTATCCCATTAAAAGATATTGCTAAACGACAAGAATTAACGGTTAAATATCTTGAACAGATAATTTCTTTACTAAATAAGGCTGGTTATTTACAAAGTTTAAGAGGGAATGCTGGTGGATATCGTTTGATTAAAAGGCCAGATGAGTACATTGTAGGGGACATATTAAGAATTACTGAGGGAGATTTGGCACCTATAGCTTGTCTAAAAGAGAACAATAAAATTTGTTTACGAAGGAATGATTGTCTTACATTACCTTTTTGGCAAGGATTGGATAAAGTTATTAAGGAATATGTTGATGGAATCACACTTCAAGATTTAATTACTCAAGTTAATAGTCAAATAGATGATTATTTTAACTAAAGCCCTTGGGCTTTTTTTATTGACAAATTAATATCTGTAACATATAATCATACTAAATAAGTAGGGAATGTATGGATTATAAATTATTGACTATTGTCAATAATAAAAAATATTGGAGGAAAAGAATATGACAATTAATAATCATATTAGTGAATTAGTAGGTAATACACCAATTTTAAAATTAAATAATTATATGTTTAAACATCAATTAGAAGCGGATATATATGCAAAGTTAGAATTTTTTAATCCTGCAGGTAGTGTGAAGGATAGAATTGCTAAAGCGATGCTATTTAACGCCATTGAAGATAATATATTAAAATCTGATTCGGTTATTATTGAACCTACTAGTGGTAATACTGGAATAGGTCTAGCATCACTAGGTGCTTCATTAGGGTATCAGGTAATTCTTACGATGCCAGAAACCATGTCTATAGAACGACGTAATTTATTAAAAGCATATGGAGCTAAGGTTGTGTTAACTCCAGGAAATTTAGGGATGAGTGGTGCAATTGCTAAAGCAAAAGAATTAGCTAAAGAAATTCCTAATGCTTTTATTCCTAGTCAATTTGAAAATACTGTAAATCCTAATACTCATTATTTAACTACGGGTCCAGAAATTTATCAGCAATTAGAAGGTAAAATTGATATTTTTGTAGCTGGAGTTGGTACAGGGGGTACTATTAGTGGAGTAGGAAAATATTTAAAAGAAAAAAATCCAGAAATTGAAATCATTGCAATTGAACCAGAAGGGTCTCCAGTTCTTTCTAAAGGAATTTCTGGACCACATATGATTCAAGGAATAGGAGCAGGATTTGTTCCTGATACTTTAAATACTGATATATATGATCAAATAATTACAGTATCTAATGAAAGTGCCTTTGAAACTAGTAGAGAAGTTGCAAAATTAGAAGGAACATTAGTTGGAATTTCATCAGGGGCAGCTTTATATGGAGCTACACTTTTAGCAAAACAGGAAAAAAATAAAGGAAAAAATATAGTTGTATTATTACCGGATACAGGAGAACGTTATTTATCAACGCCTTTAGTAATACAAGATTAGAGATATTATTTTTTGATAATATCTTTTTTTATAAGAATGAAGGACTTATAGCCAAAGAAATATATTAATAGCGATATTTTTATTTAGTTTTGTGACAAAGTCAATTAGTATAATAGTTTAGATATGATTATAGTATTTGTAATATAAAATGTTTATTTGAATATGTATTGAATTGTTAAATGGGATTAATAATATTTATTGAAAATAAAAAATCATATTAAATATTAATACGATTTTTAATCGAATAAATCAGTTGAAAGATATCGTTCACCTGTATCAGGTAATAGAACAATAATATTTTTATTTTGATCAGCTATTTTAGTAGCTCCATATAAAGCAGCACCAGAAGATATTCCAATTAATAAACCTTCTTTTTTAGCAAATATTCTTGCAGTATCATATGCATCTTCAGTACTAACAGTTATTACTTCATCAATTAAATCTAAGTCAAGAATTTCAGGAATGAAATTAGCGCCAATCCCTTGAAGACCATGTGAACCTGATTTTCCTTTAGTGATTAAAGGGGAATCTTTAGGTTCAATACCAATAATTTTAATATCAGGATATTTCTTTTTAAGTACTCGAGCAATTCCTGTAATTGTTCCACCAGTTCCAATTCCAGCAACAAAATAATCAATTTGTTCTTCAAAATCCTTAATTATTTCTAATGAAGTTGTTTCTTCATGGGCAAGTGGATTACTAGGATTTATAAATTGTCCAGGTATATAACTATTTTCAATTTTACAAGCTAGTTCATTAGCTTTATCAACTGCACCTTGCATTCCATTAGCTCCAGCAGTTAAAATGATTTTTGCTCCATAAGCTTTTAATAGTTTTTGTCTTTCAATTGACATTGTTTCTGGCATAGTTAAAATTAAATCATTGTTATAAATGGCACAGGCAATTGCTAAACCAATCCCAGTATTGCCACTAGTAGGCTCAATAATAGTTGTTTTTTTATTGATTTGTTTATTTTGATAAGCTTGTGAAATTAGTTTTAAGCCTACTCGGTCTTTAACACTACCACCAGGATTAAAAAATTCTACTTTTGCATATAAATTATTTTTTAAATTTTTAGTTTTTTTAAAACGATCTATTTGAATAAGAGGGGTTTTCCCAATTGTTTCTAAGACACTTTTTTTTGTACTCATAAATTTACTTCTTTTTTTTTGTTATATCATAAAAATCTTAATTATGGTATGAAAATTATAATTATATTTATTTGTCTTTATCAATATAGTAATTTATAATGAATATAAAGGGGACTGTTTATGAAAGAATATAAATATTTAATGGTTTATGATTCAATTGTTGATGATATTCAAAATGGATATTTAAAGTATAATGATAAAATTCCTTCAATTAGAAAAATGGCTAAAAAATTAGATGTTAGTAGAACTACAGTTGAAAGTGCTTATTTACAGTTATTAGTAGAAGGATATATTTATTCAAAAGAAAAAGTAGGTTATTTTGTTGATGTGCAATATAGCAATTGTGAAATTGATAATAATATTACTAATAATAAAATAGGAATTGATAATCATAAATATCGATATGATTTTAGTGGAAAGTTAGTAGACAATGAGTGTTTTAATCTTGATATTTGGAAAAAATATATAAAAAAAGCATTAAATCAAAGTGATGATTTATTGAGCTATAGTGAACCACTTGGTGAACTGTCGTTAAAGAAAGTTTTACAGAAGTATAGCCATGAATATCGTGGTGTAAGACGCCCAGTTAATAATTATATTATTGGTGCAGGATTTCAAATTTTACTTTATCATGTATGTAGTTTATTTGAAAAAGAAAATATTGTGGGTATAGAAGTAGGGGGATTTACTCAGGCGGAAGCTGTTTTTCATGATTGTCATATGCAGGTTGTAAAATTGCCAATCGATGATCATGGAATAACAATTGAAGGTTTAAAAGAAGCAAATTTAAAGTTATTATATTTAAATAGTTCATCTGGTGGTTACCATGGTCATCCAATTAAACAACAACGTCGTTTAGAAATTATTGAGTATGCTAGAAAGAATGGGGTATATATTATTGAAGATGATCATAATGGAGAGTTGAAGTTTAATACTAAGCCAATTGATGCGATGGCAAAATTTGATAATGATCATATAATTTATATTGGGTCATTTTCAAAGTTATTATTACCATCAATTAGAATTAGTTATATGGCTTTACCTCATCATTTATTACCAATATTTCTACAAAAATCAAATGGTTATCATCAAACTGCATCTAAATTAGAACAACTAGCATTGGCGATGTATATAGAAGATGGCCAGTTATCAAGACATCTAAGAAGATTAAGAAAACACTATCGTAATAAAAGTGAACATCTTTTAAAGAATTTACAACAATCTTTTCCTCATTATAATTTTGTTTTATATGAAACAGCTTTAAAAATTACTATGTCAGTTGATGAAAACTTATTAGATAGTTATATTAGAATAGCTAAAGAGAATGATATTTTAGTAAATAAGAATAATAATAACCAAATAACATTATCATTTTCTGGAATTCTTGATCAAGATATTGATCAAGCAACAGAAATATTAGAGAAAATATGGTTATGATAATACAAAAATAAAAGGATTAGAAATAATCCTTTTATTATTTATTAAGATGTTTACAACTATAATAAGCAGGGATTCCATTACGATAATTAATATGTACCTCACCTTGAATTAGAGGGAATAAATAATCATATAATTCCTGAGTAATATTATTACCAGCTTCGTTGATCCATTCAGTTGGAATTTTTTGTTCTAAATTAGCAACATCCTGAACATTAGTAGAAATATAATCGACACTATAAGGATTATTTGAAATTCTTTTAAATCCCATAACTTGACCGGTTTTACCAGCAATAGCTGTTTCAACTGCTTTTTGCCCAATTACAAACGATTCATTTAAATCAGTTTTGCTACCAATATGCATAGCACATCTCTGTAATACATTTAATTCAATACTTCTAACCTTGCATTGAAATTCTTTAAATACAATTGTTTCTAACATTTTTCCAGTTCCAGAATGTAAAACATGGCCAAAAGCATCCTTTTTTAAATATTTAGAATTATCATCTAAGAAATGTCCATTTTTATCTTTAATTCCTTCACTGACTGCGATAACCACACAACGTTTTCTTTTAAAAACTTCACGAATATCATCTAAAAAATTATTTATATCAAAAACAACTTCTGGTAGATAAATTAAATCAGGTGCTTCATTATATTCATTACGAGCTAAAGCAGCAGCAGCAGTTAACCAGCCAGCATTTCTTCCCATGATTTCAATTATTGTAACAGATTGTAATTGATAAATTAAACTATCATGTATTACTTCTAAAATTGAAGAGGCTACGTATTTAGCAGCAGAACCAAATCCTGGTGTATGATCAGTTCCCATTAAATCATTATCAATAGTTTTAGGAATACCAATAAATTTAATAGTACTACCAATACTTTTAGCATATGAATCTAGTTTCATTACTGTATCCATAGAATCATTACCACCAATATAATAAAAATCTGTGATTTCTAATTTAGTTAATATTTCAAATAGTTTAACATATGTATCTGTATTTTCTTCGTGAGTAGGCAATTTAAATCGACATGAACCCAAATACATAGCTGGTGTCTGTTTTAATGCATTGATTTTTTCACCAGTATTAAATTCTTCTAGAAGATTCATATAACGTTCTTCTAGTAGACCTTTAATACCATTTATCATACCATAAACATTTTGATATTCTTCACTATATTTAGCTTTATGGATGATTCCAGCAAGACTTGCATTAATTGCGATTGTGGGTCCTCCAGATTGTCCAATAATACAATTTCTTTTTTTCATCTTGTTCTCCTTTTACTGTTTAATTTTAACATCTTTAGACAGTAAAAAAAAGGTACTTTACTTACTTTTTCGTATAATAAAATAAAGAATAACTAATAAACTAATAATTATTAGAGAATTTACTGGGAAATTATTTTTTTGTTCATTCGTAGAAATAATTGAAATTGAAGATATTTTATCTTGAGTTAATAAGTCTAAAAGATTTATTTTTACTATATTATCATCAATATCACCTAAATTTGTTTCCTTGATCATACCAGGCATAGTAATATTTAAATCAAGATCCAATCCCATTGTTTTTAAATTGGATAGTGAATAATTATCAATATCTTTTAATTCACTAGTATTATATAGTTCATTAACTGCATTCATATCTATTTCAACCTGAAAATTTTTTTCATTATTATCAATTTTAACAAATGAGATAAGAGATTTATTTATACTCTCTGGTGCAATTACCTTTAATCCTAGATAAGTTACACCATTAATTGATTCCTTTAATTCTTCACTTTTCCAATCTTGTAGACCATTTTCATTTAATTTATTTTTTAATTCATTAATTGAAGTATTATAACTAATAAAAAAATTTTCTGGGAACAATATTTCCACATCCATATTTGCTTTTTTTTCGTTACTAAATTCTATGTTTACATCACCTTTAACACAGCCAGTTAATAGGAGAAGTAAAACAATGAATAATCCATAGTTTCTATATTTCATTAATTCACCTCCATACTTATTGTGCCACAAACTCAATTTTCTAATATTAAAAAAACTAGAATCTATAAAAATTAAGTGATATAATTAATATTAAATATGAGATATTAAATTGAGTTTATACACAGTTCACATAAAGAATTTAAAATGTAGTAGGTGATATAAATGAGAATAGAAATTTTGTACACGAACAAGTCAAAACATATCAAACCAGTTGCAGATGCTATGGCTAGATGGGTTAAGACTTATGCTAAAAAAATAGATGATTTTGATGATTGTGGTTGTGTTGATTTAATGGTTATCGGTTTCGATGATTCCACATGGAAAGATGGACAGCTTGAAACATTTATCAAGAATTTAAATCGTCAGAAAGTCCGAAATATCGCTTTAGTTAATGCTTTTTATATCAATGATCATAAAATGAAAAATATGATTAAGTTATGTCAGGAAACTGATTTGCCACTAATGCGTGAACAGTACTCATTTAAATTAACTTTTAAACAACTTAAAGAAATTGACCAAAATGTCATTGATGGAGCAAGATTATATGTTGAAGATATGGTTAATTTGGTAAGGGATTATTATTAATGTTATAAAAATTTAAAGTGATTAAAATATATCACTTTTTTAATAAATGATTGTTTGTAATGTGATTTTATTAATTTGTTAGTAGAAGATTGAAAGTAATTAAGTAATAGAAAAACTAGAAATTATTTTAAATTAGAGGAAAAAGATATTGATGAAGTGATTTAAAAGAATATCTGGGTTTTCTGAAAATAATTGTAAAAGGTTGGTTAGCCAACCTTTTATTATAGAAAAAAAATGATAATTATGATACAATTTTATCAATTTGAGGAGGTTATATGATGGATAATAAAAATTATGGTTTTGAAACATTACAAATACATGCAGGACAAAAACCAGATACAACAACTAAAGCAACAGGAATGCCTTTATATTTATCGAATGCATTTACTTTTGATGATGCTGATCAAGCAGCAAGAATATTTGCTTTAGAAGAAGGGGGATATTTTTATTCACGTCTTTCTAATCCTACGGTAGATGCTTTACAAACTAGAATGGCAGCTTTGGATGGTGGTTTTGGTGCTGTTGCATTTGCTTCAGGAACAGCAGCTATTATGGGGTTGATAATGACTGTTTGCCAAAGTGGTGATGAAATTTTAGCAGCAAATAATTTGTATGGAGGAACAATTGGTTCATTATCTGGAACAATGGTAGGAATGGGATTTACTTCACATTTTGTTAATCCCACAGATTTAGAGGCATTGGAAGCAGCAATAAATGATAAAACAAAAATAATTTTTGTTGAATCAGTTGGTAATCCTAATGGTGATATGTTGGATTTTGAGGCAATAAGTGCTATTGCAAAAAAATATGGAATTTTATTTGTAGTCGATAATACAACACCAACACCTTATTTATTTAAGCCAATTAAATTTGGAGCAGATCTAGTTGTTTATTCAACAACTAAATATTTGGCAGGTCATGGTAATGTTATGGGTGGGGTTATTGTTGATAGTGGTAACTTTAATTGGAAAGATAATCCCCGTTATCCATTATTTAATATGCCTGATAAAGCATATCATGATATCGTTTATGCAGATTTAAAGGAAGCTGCTTTTTGTACTAAGGCAGTTGCTAAAACATTACGTGATTTGGGTGGATGTATGTCACCATTTAATGCTTATATGACATTACTTGGTTTAGAGACATTATCATTGAGAATGAAAAAACATGTTGAAAATGCCCGAGCTTTGGCTGAATTTTTAAATGAATGTAAAGATGTTGAGTGGGTTAGTTATGCTGAATTGCCTGATAGTCCTAATTATGAATTAGCTAAAAAGTATTTTCCAAATGGTTTTGGGGGACTATATACATTTGGGGTAAAAGGTGGTGTTGCTGGTGGTAAAACAGTCATTAATAATATAAAGTTATTTATTCATGTAACTAATTTTGCTGATTCACGCTCATTATTAACACATCCAGCTAGTACTACTCATGCTCAAATGTCAGAAGAAGAACGTTTGGCTGGAGGAGTAAAGCAGGAAACGATTAGAATGTCAGTTGGTTTAGAAGATGTTGAAGATTTAATCGCAGATTTAAAACTAGCTTTTTCTAAAATATAGACTTAGAAGGATTAATTGTTTAAAAAACAGTTAATCTTTTTTGAGTTTATTTATAAAATTATCTATATAGTTTTAGTAATATACTTAGATAGTTTGTTTTTAATTAGATATAATTTTGATATATTTCGAATTTTTTTTGCTGTTAGTTTATATGTAATGAATTATCATTATATTGGAGTAATTGGGTGAATTTTATTTTTTCACTAAGATAAGTGATGTGATAATTTTTTACAATAAATAAAGTAACTTTTTATGTATATTTAAGTATCTAAAAAAACGGCCGAAGCCGTTTTTTTAATCAATAATCATAGCATTTTCTATTGGTGCAAAAGGATTATCTTTATTAATTCGATCATAAAATAAAGTACCATCAAAATGATCTAATTCATGTTGCAAACAGATTGATAAAAATCCGCGGGCTACAATTTTTATTTCTTGATCACTAAATACGTCATATCCTTTAACAGTCACCTTAGCGTAGCGTGGCACATAACCTTGAATTTCTTCATTTACAGATAAACATCCTTCACCATCTTTTAAATAAGATTTTTTTTCAGTATAAGAAATGATTTTAGGATTAACTAAAGCATAATCATTAACCTTTGTTACATTTCCATTTCTGTCATAATCTAATAGATGAATAGCACACATTCTTTTAGGAATTCCTAATTGAATAGCTGCAATGCCTACACCTGGACGTAAATCATATTTTTCAGAAATTTCAGGATCTTGAGAGTTGACTAGAAATTCATGCATTTTTAATATGAGCTGTTTATCTTCTTCATTTAATGGTAATGTTACTTCCTTTGAGACTTCCCGAATTATTTCATTGTGATCATCAATTATATCTTTCATTGTTAACATAGTTTCACCTCATTTAAATTCTGATAGTATTATATCATAAAATGAGGTGAAATAAAGACTTTATCCTACTCTAATTCTAGAATTTCCACAAATAATTAATAGTAAGAATACTACTAAGACAATAGCAAACCAGTTTGTAGAACCAAATCCACTGCATCCACCGCAACCACAGTTAGACATTGAACAACAGCTGTTGCATCCACCACATCCAAATGGGTTAGTAATAAATGGACTATAAGAATTGCATCCACAACCAGAATAATTAAAACCACAGTTCATGTTATCACCTCCTTTAGTATATCCTATTCTAATATTTATCTTTTGTCTGGGTTATTGTAGATAATCGATAAATTTTACGTTATAATAAAAAAAAATTAAGGAGTGAGTAAATATGGATTATAACTATCCTTTGGATTATAGTTGGTCAACTGAAGAAATAATTGATGTTATTGCTTTATATAATGCAGTAGAAAAAGCATATGAAGTAGGAATAAGTAAAGATGAATTTATGAATGCTTATCGCAAATTTAAAGTAATTGTTGATAGTAAAAGTGCAGAGAAACAATTAGATAAAGAATTTTATGAGATATCGCATTATTCTATTTATCAAGTAGTGAAAGAATCAAAAGAAAATGACTGGATTCGAGTAGGTGAGTAATTTGGCTAGAATGAAGGTTATAAAAATAAAACGAGTAATTGAGAAACTTAAACAGCTTTTTACTAGTCGGGGAGTTGATAAAAGTATTTATATAAGTATATTTATACTAGCTGTTTTTGGGATTGTTATGATTGGTTCAGCTTCAATCGGAAGTGTTACATCATCAACTAAAACAGTTACCTTGGCTATAAAAAATATGAGTACCCAAACAATTTATGTCATTGCTGGTGCGATAGTAATGATATTTATTGCTAGAGTATTTAAAACACGATATATTGATTATAGTGCTTCAATGAAGTTGTATGTAATTGGTATTATTTTAATGACGATTTGTCGGTTTTGGAGTGATTCAAAAGGATCGCATGCCTGGATCAAGTTTGGTGGTGCTTTTAGTATTCAGCCTGCTGAATTTATGAAGATTGCAATGATTTTAATCATGAGTTATTTTTTAACTGAAAGTGATAAAGCTTTTGTTGTAAAAGGACGTTTTAAAAATTCTGCTGTAAAAGCAGCTTTTTATAAAGAAAAATTTTTAAAATGTGTTTTTTTACCAATGCTGTTAGTGTTTATAACTGCAGTAATCGGCGTATTTGTACAAAGGGATTTTGGGACAACAGTAATTTTAGTAATAATTTGTTTTGTTTGTTTCATTGGAACTCCACGACAATATTTTAAAAAATATAAAAAGATAGTCTGGATTTTTATTGGTGTATGTGCAGTAATATTAACTATTCTAGGAACTACTGTTTTACAGCCGTATCAGTTAAAACGAATTTATACATGGTTAGATCCTATGATGGACCCTTATAATTCTAGTTATCAGCTTGTTAATTCACTTATTGCTTTTAGTAATGGGGGAATATTTGGTCTAGGATTTGGTAACTCAACGCAAAAGTATGGTTACATACCCGAATCGCATAATGATTTTATTGGTGCCATAATTTATGAAGAGTTGGGGATAATAGGATTAGCTTTAGTAATTATTCCTACTTGTATTGTTATTTTTAAATTATTAAAGTATTCAAATGAAGTAAAAGAAAATAAATCAAGAATTATTTTGTTAGGAATTGCTTCATATTTCTTTTTACATATATTAATTAATTTAGGAGGTGTTTCTGGATTGATTCCAATGACAGGAGTACCATTATTACTTATTTCGTCAGGGGGATCTTCAACTGTTTGTTCCTTTGTTGCAATTGGAATCGCTCAATCAATTATTGCTAAGCATAATCGACAGAAATATGACACCGATTAATGATAAAAACATATAATATATTAGGTGATATTATGGATGAATTTAAAGAGTTCTTAAAAACTGTCCCTAGTGTAAAACAAGATGTTTTGAATGGTCGTTATACTTGGCAGCAATTATATGAGATTTTTGTAATGTATGGAAAAGATGATAAATTTTGGCAACCATATAAAACTAATAGTAGTATTGATTTAAATGGATTACTTGAAATTATTAAAAATATTGATTTAAATGCTTTATCAAGTAGTTTAAGTTCTATTGAAAAGGTTTTAAATGTTGCTAGTACTTTTTTAGATAAAAAAGAACCAGAAAGAGAAAGAAAATGGTATGATGAATGAGCAGTTAAGATATTATCTGCGTTATCATCCCCAATGGTATATTATTTTATCTAGATATCCTCATGAATATGAGCGTTTAATTCAAGAATATAAAGATGAAAAAAATCAACAATTTATTAATAAAATTGATCAGGTTTCAATGTTAATAAATATGGTAGAAATGATGATGTAGGTGGATATGGAAGAAATATTAGATAAATTAGTTAAGGAAATAAAGCTGGATCAGCGATATCTTGAATATATTGATGCTGAAAAAAAATTGCATACCAAAGATATTGAGTGTATGCTAAAAGAGTATCAGGAAAAGTTAAATGAGTATGAAGATTTAAAAAAATATGATCGATATATTGATAATAATCAGTTAAAAGAAGAAATAAAGAGTTTAAAAAGACAAATCGGTTGTAACAATGATATTTTGGATTATTATCGAAAATATCATTGTTTAAATGATTTTTTGGAAGAAATAACAAAAATTGTTTTTGGTAATATATCAAATCAACTTGATTTATCGCCATATAAATTATAAGAGGGCATATGAGAGTAATTGCAGGTAAATATAAGAGTAGACAGTTAAAGAGTGTAAAATCAAATTTAACAAGACCAACTACAGATCGTAATAAAGAAAATATGTTTAATATTATTGGACCTTATTTTCAAGGGGGAAATGTATTAGATTTATTTGCAGGTAGTGGTGGATTGGGGATTGAGGCATTATCACGAGGCTGTGATTATCTTTATAGTGTTGATAACCAGTTTGCAGCTTTTCAAGTGATAAAAGATAATCTTAAATTATTGAAAATTGATAATGCAAAAGTTTTTAAATTGGATTATCGTAAAGCGTTGAAAAGATTATGTGAAGAAAAGATTAAATTTGATTTGGTATTACTTGATCCTCCTTATGGTAAAGGATTAGTAGATGGAATATTAGAATTTTTAATTACTAATGAAATGTTAAATAATGATTGTATTATTATGGTAGAGGAATTAAAAGAAGTTATATTTGATTCATTTGATCAGTTAATTTTAATTAAAAAGAATGATTATGGGATTACAGCATTAAACGTATTTAAATATCAGGGGTAGGAATATGAAAAAGAATATTGCAGTATATGCAGGAACATTTGATCCTGTAACAAATGGACATTTAGATATTATTGAACGAGCAAGTAGAATGTTTGATATTTTATATGTAACTATTTGTATCAATCCAAATAAACAAGGACTTTTTACGGTTGAGGAAAGAAAAGAATTATTAAAAAAAGTCTGTAAGCAGTTTGATAATGTAATTATTGATTCATCAAATAAATTGTCTGTAGAATATGCTAAAGATGTAGGCTCAAGAATTTTAGTTAGAGGAATAAGAGCTACAATGGATTTTGAATATGAATTACAGTTAGCTTTTTCAAATCAATATTTAGATAAAGAAGTAGATATGGTCTTTTTAATGACAAAACCATCTCATTCATTTATCTCATCTTCAGCAGTGAAGGAAATGGTAAGTCATAAACGTCGAGTTGAGGGGTTAGTACCTCCATGTGTTGAAGAGGCTTTGCAAAAGAAATTTGAGTAATTAAATTTAGATGTTTAAAAGAATTGTCAAAATTAACTATATTTGGTATGATGAATAGAGAAAAAGATACATCAACTGGGTATAATAAATATTATTTCCCAATTATACCTCGTTAGAGGTATTTTTTATGGAGGAAAACTATGAATATATTTACATTAAATGATTTTTCAACAACAGATATTAATTCAATTTTAGATGAAGCAGAAGAGTTTAAAGCTGGAAAAAAGGTAGATTTCAAAGGAAAAAAAGTAGTTGCAAACTTATTTTTTGAACCTTCAACAAGAACTCATTATAGCTTTGACAAAGCGGCTTATAACTTAGGTTGTCGTACTCAAAATTTTGATACAACTAATTCAAGTATTCAAAAAGGAGAAACTTTATATGATACAGTAAAATTTTTTGAATCAATTGGTTGCGATGCTGTAGTTATCAGACATTCTAAAGAAAATTATTACCAGGATCTGGTTGGAAAAATTAAAATACCTTTAGTCAGTGGAGGAGATGGAACTGGAAATCATCCTAGTCAATCTTTATTAGATTTAATGACTATTCGTGAAGAGTTTGGTCATTTTGATGGTTTAAAGATTGTAATTGTTGGTGATATAGTTCATTCAAGAGTAGCACATAGTAATTATGAGATAATGAAACGTTTAGGAATGGAAGTATATACTAGTGGTCCTCGTGAATTTGAAGAACCAGGATATAATTATGTGGATTTTGATACTATTTTACCTGAAGCTGATATAATTATGTTATTAAGAGTTCAACATGAGCGTCATCATGATTTAATGAAATTAACTACTGATGAGTATCATCGATTGTATGGGTTAAATCAAGAAAGAGTTAATAAAATGAAAGAAAGGGCAATAATAATGCATCCTGCTCCATTTAATCGCAATGTTGAAATTGCTGATGATATTGTTGAATGTAAGCAAAGTCGCATTTTTAAACAAATGGCTAATGGAGTATTTGTAAGAATGGCATTATTGAATAGGGTATTAAGTGATGACTAAGATATTATTCAAAAATGGTAATGTATTTTATCATGGTAAATTACAGAAATTAGATGTATTAATTGAAAATGAAACTATTATTGAAATTAAAGAAAATATAAGTCAGGCTGATAAAGTAATTGATTTAGAGGGAAAATTATTAACTCCTGGTTTTGTAGATATCCATGTTCATTTAAGAGAGCCAGGATTTGAATATAAAGAAACGATTGCTTCAGGGACTAATTCAGCAAAATATGGAGGATATACTCATTTAGTAGCTATGGCTAATACAATTCCCTGCATGGATAACATTGAAACAATTAAAGATTTTGAAAAACGTGTAAAAAAAGATGCTAAGGTTCATACATATACTTATAGCGCTATTACTAAAGGTTTAAAAGGAGAAGAACTAGTAGATTTTAATATTAATAGTAAAGAAAATATTGTAGCTGGTTTTTCAGATGATGGTAAAGGTGTTCAGTCTAAAGATATGATGGAAATGGCGATGAAAGCAGCTAAATCTAATGGTTCTATAATTGTAGCTCATTGTGAAGATGAAGCTGAGCTTGAACCTGGAGCATGTATAAATGATGGTAATTATGCTAAAGATCATGGGTTAGTAGGAATTAATAATGCTTCAGAATATAATCATGTAATTAGAGATTTAAAATTAGCTAAGGAAATTGGAAATCGTTATCATATTTGCCATATTTCAACAAAAGAAACAGTTTGGGCATTGCGGGATGCTCGTAAAACCAATTCTGTAGTTAGTGGAGAGGCTTGTCCACATCATTTGATTTTAACTGATGATAATATTAAAGATATGAATCCTAATTATAAGATGAATCCTCCTTTAAGAAGTAAAGAAGATTTAAATGCGTTAATTGAAGGAATTAATGATGGAAGTGTAACAGTAATTTCAACTGATCATGCTCCTCATGCAACAGAAGAAAAGAACAAACCAATTGATAAAGCTCCATTTGGGATTATTGGTAATCAACATGCATTTAGTTTAATGTATACATATATAGTAAAAAAGGGTTTAATTCCATTAGAAAAAGTTTTAACATGTATGTCAATTAATCCTGCTAAAATAATTGGTATTGAACATGATCTTGAAGTAGGTCTAAAAGCAAATTTTATAGTTTTTGATTTAGAAGAAGAATATGTAATTACAAAAGAAAGTATTAAATCAAAATCTATTAATACCCCATTTATTGATACTAAGTGCTTTGGAGCTTTAAAATATCATGTATTAGATGGTGAAGTTACAGAAATATAGGAGATATTATGGCAAATTTACAAGGAATGATGAAAATTATCAGCATTGAAAATATTGCTGATGATGTGTATGAAATGGTTTTAGAAGGTGAGGGGGCTAAATATATTAGTGCACCTGGTCAGTTTATTAATATTAAAATTAATGATAGTCTTCAGCCTTATTTAAGAAGACCAATGTCAATTAGTGATTATGATGATAATCATATTACTATTGTTTTTAAAGTTGTTGGTGAAGGAACAGAAATTTTAAAGAATAAAAAAATTGGTAGTTTATTAGACTGTTTAATTGGTTTAGGGAATGGATTTACGATTAAAGATGGTAAAGCTTTGCTTATTGGTGGAGGGCTAGGAACACCACCATTGTACAATCTAGGTAAAAAACTTGCTGCAAAAGGAATTGAAGTAACAACTGTTTTAGGCTTTGGAAGCGTTAAAGATGTTTTTTATCAAGAAAAGTTTGCAGAATTTTCAAAGGTTTATATAGCTACCATGGATGGCAGTTTAGGAACTAGAGGAACAGTTATTGATGTTATTAAAAATGAGAATTTAAATTTTACTTACTATTATACATGTGGTCCAGAACCAATGTTAGATGCATTGGCTGCCAATTATCCTGAAAATGGGCAGTTATCATTTGAAGCTCGAATGGGATGTGGATTTGGTGCTTGTATGGGATGCTCATGTAAGGTCAAAACTAAACCATATAAGCGGATATGTGTAGAAGGTCCAATCTTAGAAAGTGATGAGGTGATTATTAATGGCTAATTTAAAAGTATCTTTACCAGGTTTAGAGATGAAAAATCCAATCATTCCTGCAAGTGGAACATTTGGTTTTGGTTATGAATTTGAAAAATTCTATGATCTAAATATTCTGGGATCAATGATGCTAAAAGGGACAACTTTAGAGCCTCGTTATGGAAATCCTCTTCCAAGAATTGCAGAAGGACCTAGTGGCCTATTAAATGCAATTGGTTTACAAAACCCTGGTGTTGAAGCTGTAATGAATGAAGAATTAGAGAAGTTAAGACCACTATATGATGATAAAGTAATTGCAAATATTGGTGGTAGTGCTCCAGAAGATTATGTTGAAACTGCTAAACGGTTATCAACTCATGATATGGTAGGAGCTTTAGAATTAAATATATCTTGTCCAAATGTTCATAGTGGAGGAATCCAGTTTGGAACAAATCCTGAAATGGCTGCGGATTTAACAAGACGAGTTAAAGAGGTATCGAAAGTACCAGTTTATGTAAAACTTTCACCTAATGTTACTGATATTGTTCAAATGGCAAAAGCTGTTGAAGCGGCAGGTGCAGATGGTATTACAATGATAAATACTCTAGTGGGGATGCGTTTTGATATAAAAACAGGAAAACCGATAATCGCTAATAAAACTGGGGGATATTCTGGTCCCGCAATTTTCCCAGTTGCATTAAGGATGGTTTATCAAGTAAGCCAGGCAGTTAATATCCCAGTTATTGGAATGGGTGGAATCCAAAGTGCTCGTGATGTTATTGAAATGATGTCAGCTGGGGCTAGTGCAGTAGCTATTGGATGTCAAAACCTAATTGATCCATATGCATGTAAAAAAATTATTGAGGATTTAGGACCATTACTTGATCAACTAGGTATAGCAGATATTAATGATATAGTAGGACGTTCTCATAAATTTAAGTAATTTAATAAATCAAAGAACAATGTTCATTAGAGCATTGTTCTTTTTTGAAAATAAAAAAATATACGCATAGAATATAAAATTATACATACAAACAAAGATGTCATAATTAAAATTATAGACATATAATTAGTGTTTTTTATTAGAAAGGAGGAATTATCAAACACTAATAAAATAAATTAATCAAAATTCAAAGAAAGGAGAAGTATAAGATATTTATACAAATTAGGGGAAGATGAAAAGAAAAAATAAAAAAATTATTTTAGCAGTGGTTTCAATAGCACTTTTACAAAGCGGAACTAATATTTTACCTGTTCTAGCAAATAATACGGCAACATCAGTAATTGAAAGTAGAGAAAATATCTCTTTAGAACAAAAATGTACTGCTCGCTATAACTCAATAAGAATTAATTGGAATAGCGAAGCTGATCATGTTTATAAAATTGAAACTAGTGACTTTCAAGACGGATCATTTTCAGTAATCGCTGAAAACTTAAATACTTCTGAATATATTCATGAAAATGTTGGAGTGGGACAAAAAAAATATTATCGGATTACAGACCAAACTGCAAATAAGACAACAGCAGTTTTTAGTAACGATACGTATACAGGTTTTAAAGCTATAAATGATAGTGCAAAGTTAAAATGGCATGATGACTTATCAAATCGTCATATTTTTAATGGAACAAATGTTATTGATTTAGATGATCAAATTAGTAATATTGATAAGTTAACTGGCGGGACAATTATTGTTAAAGGAAATTTTGACGGCGCTGATAGTTGGAAACAAAATGCCTCAATGTTAGGGATTAATGATAGTGGAATTTTTGGAATTAGACACGCAAATAGCAGTAATCAAACTGCTGAATCTTTTGGATTAGATTTTTCAGGAGGATTAAAAGCAACATATCCTAATACAGAGTTTCGAAATAGTACACACGTAGCTGTTTATACTAATCCACCTAGTGATAAAACGGGAAAGATTATTGCATCGTTTGATGGTGTTTCTACTGTTTCATTTGATAATAATGATACATTAAAAGGATTATTTACAAGATTTGGTGGAATTAATTCTTTATCAATTGGTGGAAATAGAGATAGTAGTGGAAATATAACTAATCCTTGGTATGGAACAATAGATTATGTTGTTGTTACAGATGAAATACTTTCACAAAGTGAGATAAATGCTATTTCTAATGATGCTCCAGATATTAATATAGAAGAAAGTGATACCTTAACAGTCTCATTAGAATCTAAGTATGATAGTAACATCATAACTTGGAATGCTGTAAAAGGAGTATCATCTTATACAGTTTTAGCTAGAGATGATACTAGTAGTGATTTTATTCCTTTAGTAACTACAGGTGGATTAAAATATGTCGATAATTCATTAACAACAAATAATCGCGAATATAAAGTAGTTGCAGGTGATCAGGAAAGTGATGTTTTAGTAAGTAAAAATGGTCTTCAAAGTGGGATCCTTTATAAAGAATTTAGTGAAGAAGAAGGAAAATTAGATGGAAATAGCTGTATTGATATCTTAAATAATGATCAGGGATTATTGGACAAATTAAAAACAATGGATGAGGGAAGTATTGTTATGAAATTTCGTTTCAATAATGCTAATACACCGAGAATACTTTTTTCTACTAAAAATAAAACTTTAGAAACACCTGATTATGCTAATAATGGTTCAAATAATGGAAAGGATATGATTTCATTATATTTAAAGGAAAATAATGAATTAAGATCAGATTTAAAACATACACGGGCAACTGCAGTTGGATACGCTTTAAGTAGTGATAATTGGCATACTCTAGTCTTTTCAAGTTCTAAGGACAGTATTAATGGAAAGCAATTAAGAGTAACTATAGATGGTAAAGAGATTCAGGAGTTCCATGGTAATAGTGCTAATGTTGGATTGTTTAATTTGACACCAACGATTGATCAAATAACTCTTGGTGGAATATTAGAAAGTGATGGCTCTGTTTTGTATGGACTTGATGGGCAAATAAGTTATATTTCAATATTAGATGAAGTGCTTTCAGATCAAACTGCAATTGATCTTACTAGTGAAACAAAAAATAAAATTGATGATCTATTCGATAATGGAGCTTTTAATACATGGGTAGTAACTGGAGGAGCGTTAGCGCAAGGAGATATTCAAGATATTGGCGGGGTTAGAAATTATGCTGGTTTGTTTGAAGAGGTAATTCGCTGGAATCTTGGTTCTGCTTCAATGGAAAAAAGACAGCGTTTTGTAATTAATACTGCAAGAAAAGTGCAAAATATTAAAGATATAGATATTGGTTATGATACTTTAATAAAGTCATATCAGCCAAAAGCTTTAGCCTTAATGCTAGATAATAATCAGAGTTTATCTGATTTAGAAATTCAAGAACATTTATTATCAATTATTAACAAGAATAATGAAAATGATATTTATAGTGTAATTCAAATTCCACCTGCTTTAGATGATTCATCTATAAGAATTGCAAATAATGTTAATAATGTTTTATCTAAGCTTGATAGTTCATTGTTAAAGAATATAATGATTATTAATCATGATGATTTATTTAAAAGTGAATTTGGGGATATTAGTGATAAGTTTAATCAAAATGGTTCTTTAAATGCTAAAGGACATTTAGCGATTGCTAACCAATTATCATTAAAAACTGCAAATCGAGCTACTACAATTACTGAAAATGATATCTTAAAACCAACTAAAATGATACCAACATTTATACCTGATGTACCTAATGTTTTAATATCTGATAATCAGTTAGATATAGAAGTACCTAATAATGATAATATTTCTAATTATAGTTATAAATTAAGTATTGATGGAATTTTGATAAGTGGTAATTTTATTGATACTAAAGCTGTAATTAAAAATCTTCCAAAAAATAAAAATTTTGAGTTAATTGTTCAAGGAAATGATGGAAGTATTCAGCTAAAAACATTAGTTGGAACAACAGATAAAGGAACTGAAGTAACCATTAAGCTTGATAATCAAAACTTGACAGAGCAGCAAAAAGAAATATATTCTAAAATACAACAAGATAAACCAATGAAATGGTTATTTTTAGGAGATAGTATTACCCATGGAGCTTTACATACTAATGGATATGATGCATTACCACAAGTTTTTGAGAAATTTATTAAAAATGATTTAAATAGGGATAGTGATGTAATTATTAATACAGGTGTATCAAGTGCTACGATTCAAGAATTAATGAATAACAAAGAAGCTCGTTATGATCGATATAAAGATGCAGATGTAGTTATTTTGATGTTTGGAACAAATGATGCCTTTTATAGTGATGATCCTAGTTCATATCGACAGAATTTAAAAGCTATTATTTCTGAAATAAAAGAAAATAATTCAATTCCAGTATTACGTACACCAAATAAACTATTTAGTAATGATAATCGGGGAACAAGATTATTAAAATATGTTGAGGTTATTAGAGAAGTTGCTCAAGAAGAAGATTGTATTTTGGTCGATCATTATCAACAATGGGAAGATGCAGCATATATTAATAATCAGATTGGTAGAGCATATGGTGATTGGATGAATACAGATGATATCCATCCTAATTATTTAGGGCAATTAAAAATGACGCAACTATTAATTAAAGAGATGGGTATATGGAATAGTGAAAGTATTACTTGTAATTTAGATTATGAAACAAATATTACAAAAGAAGAAAGCCAAATTGTACCTAGTGTAACTTTAAGTAATAAAACGCTTACTGTAGATATAAATAAGTTAAGAAATGATTATGGTCAATCATTTGGTAAAGTCACTGTTGAGGTAAATATCAATGGTGTGATATATAGTAAGACAGTCAATAAAGATTCAGTAGAACCAATTACTATTGTTGAACTTACAAATATTCCAAAGGGTGGAGATATCATAAATGTCACTGTAAAAGCATCGTTGGATTCAAGTAACAAGGAGATAACTTTTAAAGAGCTAGAGTTAAGAAATGAACTAGATAAAGATGCATTGATTGAAAAAATAAATTATGCAAAAACATTCTCTAGACATGAATATACTCCTGAAAGTTTCAATGAGCTAACTAATGTTATTGAAAAAGTGGAACAATTATTAGAAACAGCCCAGACACAAAACGAACTGGATGAAGCAGTCAATTTGTTAGATATTGCTATTAAAAATTTAGTTAAGATTAATACCTTTAAAACTGCATTAGAAATTGCAATAGAAATAGCAGATAAAGTTACTGATAAAGATTTAGAAAACGTTGTACCTGTAGTAGTAACTGAATTTAAAGCAGCACTTGAAGAAGCCAAAAGTGTATTAGCTGATGTATCTGCAAGTCAGGAAACAATTGATAAATCATTTAGCCGTTTAGCTAAAGCAATTCAAATGCTGGAATTTTATAAAGGTGATAAAACACAATTAATAAATTTAGTTAATAAGATTGAAGCTTTAAATGAAAATGATTATACAAATGAATCTTGGACTAATTTACAACCAGTTTTAGATGAAGCAAAAATTGTGTTAAACAACGAAAATGCTTTAGAGAAAGAAGTAAATGAAGTACATGACAAATTAGTAAGAGCATTCTTACAATTAAGATTAAAACCAAATAAAGATTTATTAAATGAATTGATTAAACAGGTAGAAGGATTGAATGCGTTATATTATACGCCATCTTCATGGAATAGATTACAAGAAGCTTTAATTGAGGCAAAATCAGTATTGGTAGACGAAAATGCAACTAGTATTGAGATAAACAATGCAATAACAATAATGAAGGAAGCAATTGCGGGGTTAAAAACTAATTATGATGATTCAAAATCAATTACTAATACAAATGACTTAAATAAGCAAAGTATAGTTAAAACCGGTGATATAGTTAATATAATCTATCCAATCTCAATGATGATGTTAGCATTAATAATTTTATATAAAAATACCATAATTAAAAAAATAAATTAAAAATATTTATAAAAGACTAATAATCTTAAAATCATTTAAAAAGTAAAGTAAATAAAAAATAGGGAAGTTTTAATTCATTGGGCTATCAATGAAATTAATACTTCCTTGTTTTTTAATAAGAAAAATTCTATTTTAATTATAGGTATTTATTATTTAACTAATAAAGATGCTGCTAGTTTAGTTAAAAACTCAAATACTATATACGCAGATATAGAAGAAGCTTTTATACAATTAAGTTCAAAATTTTCTATTCCTTGATATTTATTTGTATCAGTAATTGTTCTTATTGCTAAAAAGGGAACATCATTTACATAACAAACATGGCCAATACTAGCAGTTTCCATATCAACGGATAATGGAGAATATTTAAGTTTGATTTCAGTTCGGTTTTTATTTGTAATAAATTGTTCACCAGTAACAGTGGTTCCAAATAAGAGAGGATATTTAGATTCTTGATAGTAACTTTTAATTAGGTTAATTAAAGATGGATCAGCATTAAAATAGTTAGATTTTAACCAGGGATGAAAATCTGTTAATATATCATCTGCGACATCATGATATATAGCTTTTTCAGTAATAATTGTATCAAAAAGTTGAACAGATTCGTCGATTCCTCCAGCTGTTCCAGCGTTGATTATTATATCAACATTAAATAAGTTGATAAGTTGTTGGGTTGCAATTGCAGCATTTACTTTACATACTCCACTATAAACTACAATTAATTCAAATTGTAAAAAGTTACTTTGATAAAACTTTAACATTGTTTTATCTATTGTTTTAGTAATTTTAATTTGTTTTAAAAATGGTTCAAGTTCAGTATCACTAGCACAGATTATACCAATTTTATTAATCATAAAAGATCTCCTTTAATATTTTAAATATTATATCATTTGTAGTTATTTAAGTCATGTTTTTAAATATCGAATTAGCATGATTGAAAGAATATAAATTTACTTTATCATTTGTTTTGCAATATCAATAAAATCATTTAGGTTTTGTGATAACCACTTATCTTTGTGATAAATAACTTGGGATACTATTTTATAATTGGTATCATAATTGATTTTAATTAGTTCTTTGTTCTCTAATTCTTTTAAAACTGCTAATTGTGGTAAAATACAGATACCTAAACCACTTAATGTGGCCTGTTTTATGATTTGTAAGCTGCTTGTTTCAAGAGCAATTTTAGGAGTTAAAGAAGCTTTTGCTAAATCTTTTTCAAACATTTTTCTATAACAACATTCTTTTCCAGTTAAAATTAAGGGTTGCTTTGCTAAATCATTAATTGAAACTTTAACTTTTTTTGAAAGAATGTGGTTAGGAGTTGTAAATAATCCTATTTTCTCATCTTTTTCACTAACAACCTTAATATTAGGATTATTAATAGGCGTATCTAGGGTTATTGCGATATCTATTGTATTATCAATAAGTAAAGGTATAAAATCTGGAGTATCTAAAACCTGAAGATATAGCTCAACTGAGGGGTGTTCTATTTGAAAGGCTTTAATGATAGCTGGTAACTTATATATGCACATTGATTCAGATGCACCTATGGTTATATGTTTACATTTTTCATTAGAAAATTTAATTTGTATTTCTTCTGATAGTTGAAGCATTTTTTTAGCTAAGGGTATTAATTCTTTTCCTGAAGATGTTAAAGTAACATTTTTTCCTAATCGTTCAAAAAGTTGAACATTTAATTCTTTTTCAAGCTGCTTTATTTGTGCTGTTACATTTGATTGAGCATAGTGAAGATATTTTGCTGTTTTAGTAAAATTTTGAATTTTACATAGTACTAAAAATGTTTTTAGGTTTTTTAAATCCATAATTAATTTATTCCTCTTTCATAATCATTTTTATTGATTGATACAATCAAAACAATCTATTTTATAATTTGATTGTTCAATGTTATCATATATTTATGAAGCAATCAATCTATGATGGAGGTATAAAAATGAAAGTTATAAATTTATTAAAAGAAGTTAATGATATAGAGAGTTTATATGTATATAAAAAAGTTGGTTATTTAAATTCCCATGTTTTAAGTGTTGTACAAGTAGAAAAGCGGACATTGGATTTTCATGTTCATGAATCTTCTGATGAATTATTTTATGTTTTAGATGGTGATTTTTATTTAGAAACAGAGAATAAAAAATATAGAGTTGACACTGGTGAATTTATTATTGTACCCAAGGGAGTATATCATCGACCAATAGTTAATAAATTAACAAAATTCTTAATGATTGAGTTACAGGGTACTTTGAATAAGGCTAATAGTGGTAATTTATATGAGGATTAGCAAAATTAATATTTAAATTAGTGAAAATTGTAATAGAGTTAAACCATTATTTATACTAATATTTATTCTCACTTTGACAAGCTATCGCTATTTTAAAATGTTATCGGTAAATAGTATCTTTTATAAAAGATATAAGCTATAATATAGCGGTGGTGGTGATTAGATGGATTTAGATAATTTATTAAATAAAAACCAAAAAGAAGCAGCTACTTATCTTGATAGTCATTTAAGAATAATTGCTGGTGCTGGTTCAGGGAAAACTCGTGTAGTTACATATCGAATTGCATATTTAATTGATGAAATTGGAGTAGATCCGCGTAAAATTTTAGCAATTACTTTTACAAATAAAGCAGCTAATGAAATGAAAGAACGTGTTAGTAATTTATTAGGTCCGCATGCCTTAGGTTCATTGATCTGTACGATTCATTCCTTATGTGTACGAATTTTAAGACAGCATATCAATGTAATTAATTATCCTAGTAATTTTATGATAATGGATGAAGAAGACCAAAAAGCATTAATAAAAAAAATATATAGTAATCTAAGTGTTGATGCTAAAACAATTAGTCTTAAAAGTATGATTGCTTCAATTTCTAATTATAAGATGGCTAATATAACGCCAGAAAGAGCGTTGGAACTAGCTGGACAATTTCAAGGAGAAATAAAAAAGGCAAAAGTATATAAAGAATATCTTGATTATCAAGAAAATCATTTTATGCTTGATTTTGATGATTTGTTATTAAAAGCAGTATATATATTTGAAAATTATCCAGATGTATTAGAAAAATGGCAACACCGTTTTCAATATATTCATGTTGATGAATTTCAAGATGTTGGAAATATTGAATATCGTTTAGTCAAATTGATGGCAAAAAAAGCTATTACTTGTGTGGTGGGAGATCCTGATCAGACAATATATTCGTTTAGGGGTGCTGATGTAAATTATATTTTAGATTTTGATAAAGATTTTAAGCCATGTAAAACAGTAATATTAGATCAAAATTATCGTTCAACTGGAAATATATTAAATATTTCTAACTGTTTAATTCGTAAAAATCAAAATCGTTTAGAAAAAGATTTATATACAGAAGCTACTGGTGGTGCCGAAGTAATTCATTATACTGGTAAAAGTGAACAAGAAGAAGCTGATTATATCTCTAGTCAAATAGAGAAAATTATTAATGATATAGATGGAGTTAATTATCGTAATTTCGCAATCTTATATCGTGCTAATTATTTATCTAGAACGATTGAACAGAGTCTTATTTCACATGCGATCGATTATCGTATTTTTGGTGGGCTTAAATTTTTTAGTCGTAAAGAAATTAAAGATGCTTTAAGTTATTTACAATTAGTTTCTAGTGATGAAGATTTAGCATTTGAAAGAATTATTAATGTTCCTAGTCGAGGAATAGGTAAAAAGACACTTGAAAATATTCAATTAGTAGCTTTAAATAATCAGGTTAGTTTATATGAAGCTCTAACTCTTTATAGTGATCAAATCAAGTTATCTGCTAAAGCTAAAAAAGAAGTTAAGGTTTTAGTCAATGCAATTGAAACTGCAAAGCAGTCTCATCTTCCGTTACATGAGATGTTTGAAAATTTAATGAATGATCTTGGATATATTGAAATGTTGAAAAAGGATCTTGAGGAAAATAGAATTGATAATATTCATGAGCTGCAAAGATCTATTTATGAATTTCAAAATCAAAATCCTGATTTAGCAACAGTAGAAAATTATTTACAAGAAATTTCATTATATACTGATAATGATAATATTGATGAAGGACAATATGTTAGTTTGATGACGATTCATATGGCAAAAGGCTTAGAATTTGATTATGTTTTTGTTTTAGGATTGTCAGAGGGAATTTTTCCAAGTTTTAGGTCTTTAAGTGAGTCTGATGATGGTTTAGAAGAAGAACGCAGGTTAGCATATGTGGCTTTTACTAGAGCAAAAAAGCAGTTATTTTTAACGGATAGTGAAGGTTTTAGTTTTGTGACTGATTCACCTAAAATAGCAAGTCGATTTATTGATGAGGTTGGTAAAGAGGGAATAAAACATGTGGGAACTAAGCCACGTTTTAAAACATCAAATTTTATTAATACAGCACCAAGTAAAGAAGAGTTAGTAGGGAATAATCAAATTACTGATTGGGCTGCTGGTGATTTTGTTTTACATGATAGTTTTGGAAAAGGTGTTGTTGTTAAAGTTAAGGGTAATACATTAGATATTGCTTTTGAACTTCCAGCAGGATTAAAAACACTGATGGCTGGTCATAAGGCGTTAAAAAAATTGACTAATTAATACTTTGGGTATTTTTATCTCAAAGTATTCTTTTTATTGTTAATAAAGGCTAGAAATAGTAAAATTGAAAAAAGCTGGTTTAGTTAATTTAGATATTAGTAGAAAGTAGAGGATAATATGAATAATGAAGATGTGCTTAAAGAAATAAATTCAATTATTAAAAGATGTAAAAATGCACAAGGAAAGTATGCCAAGGATACATGCCAATATAATCAATATATAAAAATGATTAAAACAATGAATATTTCAAAAGAATTGATTGAAGAAGAACTTTCAAAAAGTAGAGAATAAAAAATGAATTATAGTGAAGAACTCTTACAATTAAAAACAAACTGTTCTAAATGTTCTGGATTATGCTGTGTTGCTTTATTTTTCTCAAAAATGGATGGTTTTCCTAAAGATAAAAAAGCTGGTCAGCCATGTAATAATTTATTAGATGATTTTCGATGTAAAATACATACACAACTAGAAGACAGGAATTTAAAGGGATGTATAGGATATGATTGTTTTGGAGCTGGGCAACATGTTACACAATGTATCTATCAGGGAAAAACATATCGAGATTTAACAAATCAGGCAACAGAAATATTTGATGTTTTTATAATTGTCTTTCAATTATATCAAGTAAGATATTATTTATTAGAAGTACTAACTTTAGATATATCAAGTAAAAAGAAAGAGAGAATCAAAGATTTAATAATCGAAAATAAAAAGATATGTAATTATTTTCCTAATGAGTTATTATCTTTTAATTTAAATACTTATAAAGATAAAATAAATCCTGTTTTAAAACAAATATGTTCACAATTTAAAAATAATAAAAAAGTTCCTACTGCCTTTTTAGCAAAAAACTTTAAGGGAGAAGATATGAGTGGTTTGGATTTAAGTATGAAATTATTAATTGCAGCTAATTTTGATAGTTGTAAATTTGATAATACGATTTTTTTAGGTGCAGATACAAGAGATGCAAATTTTAATGATGCAGATTTAACAAAAGCATTATTTTTAACTCAAGGACAGGTTAATTCAGCTAAAGGGAACCGAAATACAAAGTTACCAAAGCATTTAAATTATCCAGTAACCTGGAAGTAACTATTTAGTGTTGATATTATAAAATTAATTTAGGAGATATATATGAAAATTAGAAAAGCAACTACTAAAGATATTAGTGGAATCATAGATTTATATACTATATTGTTTAGTGATATGGCTAAATTACAACCAGGATATTTTAAAGTGGCAAAACAAGATGATGAATTTATAAGAATGATTATTGAAAATGAAGATAGTGATATTTTAATTGCATATGATACAAAAATTATTGGACTTGCTCTTGTTCAAAAACAAAAAACACCTCCATATAATTGTCTTGTAGAACATAATTTTGCATATTTAATGGATTTTGTTGTTGAACCCGTTTTTAGAAATAAAGGGATAGGGAAAAAACTGATTGAAAGTGTGAAAAAATGGGCATTAGAAAAAGATTGTAAGTATATTGAATTAAATGTTTTGAGTCAAAATGATAAGGCAATTGCTTTATACAAAGCAATGGATTTTGATGAGGAAATGAAAACTATGAGAATGAAGTTATAAAAGTAATTATATGTACTAGCTGTTTTAGTTAATTAAAAAATTTTAAAGAAGAAAGATATTAGGATATGGTTTTGTTGTGATATCTGCCTATTATAAAAATTAAATGAATTTTCATATGAAATTATAATGTGCAAAATGCACATTTTTGTTTTATAGTTAAATTGATTTTGGTATAATATTGAAGATTAGGAGTGAGAACATGAATGATTTGAATAGATATAAAGAACTCAAAGAAGTAATTTGGTATCATAACGATCGTTATTATAATCAGGATAATCCAGAGATAAGTGATTATGAATATGATATGTTGATGCAAGAATTGAAGGCATTAGAAATAAAGCATCCAGAATATATATCTGATGATTCGCCAACTCAAAAAGTTGGTGGTGAAGCAAAGCGTGAAGCTGGAGTCCTTGTAAAACATAATGTTCCAATGTTATCTTTACAAGATGTTTTTTCTAAAGAAGAGGTTGAAGAATTTATAAAAGATATGAAAGAACAATTAGATGATCCCGTTTTTGTAGTTGAATATAAGATTGATGGTTTATCACTTGCACTTAGATATGTAAATAGTAAATTGGATGTTGCAATAACACGTGGGGATGGAATACTCGAAGGTGAGGATGTTACTGTCAATGCAAAGGTAATAAAAGATGTTAAAAAAACTTTAAAAGATCCAATTGAGTATTTAGAAGTTCGTGGTGAGGTTTACATGACTAATGAAGCTTTTGATAAAGTTAATGAAATGCAGGAGATTAAAGGAAAAAAGCTTTTTGCAAATCCAAGGAATTGTGCTGCAGGAACATTACGACAATTGGATAGTAAAATTACTAAAGAAAGAGATTTATCCATGTTTGTTTTTAACATCCAGGATGTTCGAGGTAAAGAATTTAATAGTCATAGTGAAGGTTATGAATATTTAAAACAACAGGGAATTAAAATAATTGAAGATTATAAAATTTGTAAAACAGCAGATGAAGTATGGCAGGCAATTGTTGCAATTGGTGAAAATCGTGATAAATTAGACTATGATATAGATGGTGCAGTAGTAAAAATTGATAGTTTTGCTGATCGAAGAAAGTTAGGGAATACTGCTAAAGTACCACGATGGGCAATCGCATATAAATATCCTCCAGAGGAGAAAGAAACTAAATTATTAGAAATTGAACTTTCAGTAGGAAGAACAGGAAGAATTACTCCTACAGCTATTTTTGAACCGATTAGGCTATGTGGAACAACAGTTACAAGAGCAACCTTACATAATCAGGATTTTATTGATGATTTAGATATTAGAATTGGTGATACGATCGTTGTTTATAAATCAGGTGAGATTATTCCTAAAATTCGTCGTGTTGTTAAAGAAAAAAGATCAGCTAAAAGTGTTCCTTATGTAATTGGTGATAAGTGTCCAGTTTGTGGAGCACCAGCCATGCGTATAGCAGACAATGCAGATATTAAGTGTACTAATCATAGTTGTCCAAGTAAATTGATTAGAAATATTGTTAATTTTGTTGGACGGGATGCAATGGATATTAAAGGATTTGGTTTTGCTTATGTTGAAACCCTAGTGGAACATGGATATTTAAAGGATTTAAGTGATATTTATGGTTTGATTGATAAACGTCAAGAGTTATTAGATAAAAAAATTATTGGTTTAGTTAAAAGTACAGATAATTTATTAAATGCAATTGAAGGTAGTAAAAATAATGATGCTAGTAAGCTGCTTACTAGTTTAGGAATAAGTAATGTTGGTAAATCAGCGGCAAAGAGTTTAATGAAAAAATTTAAGAGTATTGATAATTTGATGAAGGCTAGTTATGCTCAATTAGTTGAAGTTAATGATATTGGAGATATCAGTGCGATGGCAATTATTAATTACTTTAAGAATTCTGATAATCAGGCAGTAATTCAGCGTTTAAAAGATTATGGTGTGAATATGGAAGTAAATGAAGAAGCTGATAGTGATAATCGTTTTGAAGATATGACATTTGTAGTGACAGGAACTTTGCCGACTTTATCAAGAAAGCAAGCAAGTGAATTGATTGAAAAGCACGGTGGTAAAGTAGCAGGTTCAGTTTCTAAAAAGACTAATTATTTAGTTGCTGGTGAAAATGCGGGGAGTAAACTTACTAAAGCTCAAAGTTTGAAAATTAATGTAATTAATGAAGAAACTTTATTAGAGATGGTTAAGTAAGGAAAATAATGTTATAATGCACTAGTATAAGGAGGAATCATATGATGAAAAAAATAGCAGCTTTATTAGTAATATCTTTGTTGCTTACAGGATGTCATGATGTTAAAGAAACAGTTGAAAGTCAGACAGCAAATGATGTTTCTACTACTGATAGTTTAGATGATTCATTTTATCGAGTAGTGAATTTTAATACTAATTTAAATCGTGATAATTACTATACTTCTTTTGGACAAACTAGTGATTTTCAAACAATTGGTAGAGAATTACAAATATTATCAACTGCTCATTTTTCAACTGCTGATTATTATATGTCAGAAGGACAATATCTAAAAAATGAAGATATGAATAAATTATTAAGACGTTCTAGCGATCCTAAAGAATATCCTCATACTTTGCAGGTACAAAGGGGAGAAGCAATTGGGGGAGTTGAAAATCCAATTATGGTATCTACTGTTCATGAGCAGGATTATTATCGAAAAGAAGGGGACAAATATGAGTTAAAAGGTATTTCTTTAGCTATTGTACTTGATCCTCGTGATGAGAATAATAATCGCTTAAGTACTTCAATGGATGAACAAATCGTAGCTGATTTTGGACGTCAATCAATTAGTAAATTATATGATTATCTTCAAACAAAAAAAGATTTAAAGGATATTCCAGCAAATATCTGTGTATACTACGCTACTAACACTAATGAAAGTGATATTAATGGACGTTATATTTTAAAAAGTTTTTGTGAAAATAGTGTAGGTAGTATTGATACTTTAAATTATCATAATTATATGTTTAGTAGTGAAGAAGCTACAGCAGTAGATGAAGAAACTGCTTCACAGTTTGAAATATTTAAAAGTAATATGAAGAAAGCTGCTACTGAAGCAGTTGGAGTAATTGGTTATGGTCGTTATAAAGATGGTACGATTCAATCAATGAATATTAAATTAAATGTTAATGTAAAAACTTATGAAGAATTAATTTATCTAGTATCAACTGCAGCAGATGAAATAGATAATCAATTTACTGGGTTTGATATTAAAGTATTAGTCCATTCACAGGACGATTTGGAAGCAATTATTATTAAAGAGCAAGGTGAAAAAGCTAAAAGTAGTTTATTGTATTAGGAGAAGGTTATGGAAAGTAAAGAAGAGATGTTGAAAAAGATAGGGTTAAAAACAATGTTTAATATAAGTGATGAAGAAATGCCAGAACTTATAGAAGAATATGATATATTTTTAAATCATGTTGCAGTATTAGAAAAAATAGATACTGAGGGTAAAGAACCTTTAGCTTATCCTTATGAAATTGAAACTAGTTTTTTACGTGAAGATGAACCAGTTGATGTAATTAGTTGTGAAGATGTTTTAAAGAATGCTAAAAGTGTTCAAGATGATCAAATTAAAGTACCAAAGGTGGTGGGATAATGAAAGTATATTCAATTGAAGAATTACATGATTTAATTGTTAATGATAAAATAAATATTGATGAATATTATCATGATTTATTTAAAGAAGCAGAGTTTCAACAAAATCGTTTGAATGCTTTTGTTACAATCACAAAAGATAACGCATTAAATAATATTAAAGATATTAAAATTAATGATGATGAAATATTAAAAGGAATTCCTGGGGTATTTAAAGATAACTTTAATACTAAAGGGATCAAGACAACAGCTTCTAGTAAAATGTTAGAAGACTATGTACCCGTTTATAATGCCACAGTAGTTGAAAAATTATTTGATAAAGGCATCAGTTTGATTGGAAAATCAAGTATGGATGAATTAGCGATGGGAGGAACAAACAAGTCAGCATTAACAGGACCTGTTTTTAATCCTTGGGATTCAACAAGAATAGCTGGAGGTTCATCAGGAGGAAGTGCAGCATTAGTTGGTAGTGGTGTTGTACCATTTGCTCTTGGAAGTGATACTGGAGATTCGATTCGTAAACCAGCAGGATTTTGTGGGGTAGTAGGTTTTAAACCAACATGGGGAAGAATTTCTCGTTTTGGAGTTATTCCATATGCATCAAGTCTAGATCATGTTGGTGCATTTACACGTAATGTTCGAGATATGGCAATCGTTACTGAAGCTTTAGCAGGACATGATAAGCGAGATATGACATCAAGTACAAGAGATGTACCACATTATTTACAAGAATTAAATAGTGATATTAAAGGAATGAAAATTGCAGTTTTGAAAACTATTAGTAATGAGATTCGTAATGTTGAGATTAAAAATAATTTTAATCATGTTGTTGAAACTTTTAAACAATTAGGGGCTATAGTTGAAGAAGTAGAGATACCTGTATATTTGGCTAAAGCAATTTTACCTACATATACAATTATCGCTAATAGTGAAGCTACAAGTAACCATTCTTGTTTAGATGGGATTAAATATGGGGATCGTCAACCAGGTAGTTCAACTGATGAAGTAATGATTAATTCAAGAACTGATGGTTTTGGTGCACATATCAAAAGACGTTTTATCCTTGGAAACATAGCATTAGCTACAGAAAATCAAGAAAGAATGTTTAGAAAGGCTCAAAGAGTACGTCGTTTGATTGTTGAAGAAATGAATAAAATTTATGATAACTATGATATTATTTTAACACCTAATGGTGGTGGTATAGCACCTAAATTAGATGAGGCTAATGATGATCGTTTATCTGATGAATATTTGATTTTAGAAAATCATTTGGCTTTAGGTAATTTTGCAGGAACACCTAGTATTTCAATTCCTTCAGGATTTTGTGAAGGAATGCCAATTGCTGTAAATATTATGGGACGTTTATTTGAAGAACAAACAGTATTTAATGTCGCATATGCTTTAGAACAGGCATTAGGTTTAGCGAATCAGTATTCAAGAGAGGGGTAAGGAAAGATGAATTTTGAAACTGTTATTGGATTAGAGGTTCACTGTGAACTTAAAACAAAATCAAAGATGTTTTCTGGAGCCCCAGTAACATTTGGGGAAGCACCAAATACAAATGCTAATATTGTGGATTTAGGAATGACAGGGGCAATGCCTGTTTTAAATAAATCAGGGGTTGAATTTGCGATTAGAGTATGTAGTGCTTTAAATATGGAAATTGATGAATTAGTTCAATTTGATCGTAAAAATTATTATTATTCAGATTTACCAAAAGGATTTCAAATAACACAGGATCGTTATCCTATTGGTCGTAATGGGACAATGACAATCGAAGTAGATGGTTGTAAACAAGTAATTGAAATTGAAAGATTACATATGGAAGAAGATACTGCTAAACAGTTACATTTTGATGATTATTCATTAATTGATTATAATCGTGCTGGTATTCCGTTAATTGAAATCGTGACAAAGCCAACGATTCGTAGTGGAGCAGCAGCTGCAGCTTACTTAGAAAAACTCAGACAAATTTTCTTATTTACAGAAGTAAGTGATGCAAAGATGGAAGAAGGATCAATGCGTTGTGATGTTAATATTTCAATTCGTCCTTTTGGAAGTGATAAATTTGGAACAAGAACTGAAATCAAGAACTTAAATTCTATTTCTAATGTTCAAAAGGCAATTGAATTTGAGGTATCACGTCAAGAAAAAGTATTGATTAGTGGTGGTGAAGTATTACAAGAAACTCGTCGATATGATGAGGATAAAAAAGAAACTGTTGTTATGCGTGCTAAAGGTGATGCTGTGGATTATAAATATTATCCAGAACCAAATATTTTGCCAATTCGTTTAGAACACCAATGGGTAGAAGATATTATTGCAAGAATACCAGAAATGCCTGAATCTCGGGTTGCTCGTTATATAAATGAATATAATATTCCTAAAACTGATGCTTTGATATTAGTACAAACTAAAGAAATTTCTGATTTCTTTGATGAAACAGTTAAGTATACTAATTACTATAAGATTGCTTGTAACTGGTTATTAGGTGAAGTTCAAGCATATTTAAATAAAAGTAATTTGATTATTACTGATACTAAAATTACTCCTGAATTTTTAGCGAAGATGATTAATTATATTCAAGATGGAACTATTTCGAGTAAACAAGGGAAGAAAGTATTTGAAATTTTAATGAATGAAGGAAAAGATCCTGAAGTTATTATTGAAGAAAATAGTATGAAACAGATTTCTTCACCAGAAGAATTAACTAGAATTATTAATGAGGTTCTTGATGCTAATCCTCAATCAATTGAGGATTATAGTAATGGTAAAGATCGAGCAGTTGGATTTTTAGTTGGACAAATTATGAAAAAGACAGGTGGTCAAGCTAATCCTAGTCTTACAAGTAAGTTATTGATTGAGTTATTAAAGCAAAGAATTTCTTAATGTACAAATATTTGGATATTTGGTACAATGATTGAAGGAGGATGTAAATATGTCTCATGAAAGATTTAAATTTGATGATGAAATTGATGATTTAGAAGAATTACAGCCAATTAAAACAGAGAATAAGGCAGTTAATGATATAGATAAATCTTTAGCTGATTCTGGTGATAAGGATTCAGGAGATAAATCAATGGGCAAAGGAAAAAAGAAAAAAAGAAAATTTAAAAAGAGCTATATATTTTTGCTCCTACTTCTTTCAATTGCAATTGGATTTGTAATCTATGTTTTTGTAGCAGGAGGAAATGATGGTCCTGTTTATGGTGATCGTTGTGCATCTTTGATTGCTATTGATAAGGATAAATTTAATAGTGTTGAAGATACTGTTAAAGCAGATCCAAATATAAATAGTGTTAATATTGAAGTTGATTGTCGAATTATTAAGATTTCAATGAATTTTGTTGATAATATCACTTCTGATGATGCTAAAACATTAGCTACTAATGCTTTACATACACTAGATGATGCTTTAGGACAACCGAAGAGTGAAGGTAGTGCTTATAGTGAGTTATTAGGAACTGCTAATGGGCGTGGACAATATAATGTTGAGTTTGTTTTAACAAGTAATGGTGATACTAATTTTCCAATTTTTGGAACAAAACATCCAAATAATGATGAAATCAGTTTTACAGGGGCTAATGTGGTAGATCAAAATGCCACTGATCGAGCTTTAAAGAAAGATGAGACCCAATAGACGAGCGTTGCTCGTCTTTTTAGGAGGAAATAATGAAAAAGAATGATTATTTTTATGGTGAGTGTGTAGATTTAACTCATGATGGTCAAGGAGTTGTAAAGGTTGATAATTTTACTTATTTTGTAAAGGGAATGTTAGTTGGTGAAACTGGAAGACTTAAAGTAATCAAAGTATTAAAAAATTATGCAATTGCTAGATTAATAGAATTGGATGAAGTTTCTAAATATCGTATAGAGCCTAAATGTTCAGTTTTTAAGCCTTGTGGTGGATGCCAATTACAACATTTGAGTAAAGAAGGACAAATGTTATTTAAAACAAAAAGAGTTAAAGATTGTTTAGAAAGAATAGGTAATTGTTTTGTTACAGTAAATGATTGTTTGATGATGGAAGAACCATGGTATTATCGAAATAAAGTACAAATGCCTATAGGGGTAAAAGGTAATCATTTAGTTACAGGTTTTTATAAACAAAAATCAAATGAGATCATTCCATGTGACAATTGTTTTATTCAAAATAAGTTATCTAACCAGATTACTAATCGTGTTAAAGAATTAATGGAAGAATTTAAAATTTATCCTTATGATAAATTATCTCATCAAGGTAATATTAAACATATTCTAACTAAATTTGGTTATCATACTAATGAAATAATGTTAGTTTTAATTAGTTATCGTAATAAAATTAAGGATGTAAATAAATTAGTTGAAATAATTGTTAAAGAGTTTCCGATGATTAAAACAGTTATTCAAAATATTAATCCGCGAATAGATAATGTTATTTTAGGTGAACAGGAAGTTATTTTATATGGTAATGGTTATATTTATGATACATTATTAGATAATAAATATAAGATTTCTTTAAAGTCGTTTTATCAAGTTAATCCGATTCAAGTAGAAAAATTATATTTAAAAGCAATTGAATTTGCTAATTTATCAAAAGATGATGTTGTTTTAGATGCTTATTGTGGAATTGGAACAATTACTCTTTCAGTAGCAAAATATGTAAAAAAAGTGTATGGGGTTGAAATTGTTGATGCAGCAATTGCGGATGCTAAAAATAATGCTGATCTAAACAGCATTAATAATGTTGAATTTACATGTGCTGATGCAGGAAAATATATGATTGAACTAGTTAATGATAATCAACATTTAGATGTAGTTTTTGTTGATCCACCAAGAAAGGGATGTTCATCTGAATTTTTAGATTATTTAGTTGCAGCTGCTCCTAAAAAGATTGTTTATATTTCTTGTGATGTTGCAACTCAAGCTAGAGATATTAAATTTCTTCAAGAATTTGGTTATACTGCTGATATTTGTCAGCCAGTTGATATGTTTCCGCAAACTACACATGTGGAGACGGTAGTGTTGATGTCTAGGAAAGAGAAATAAATAGCGAAAAGTAGCGTATCTACGGGCTTTTTTGAGATTAGACAATAGCTCAGGAGAGCCCGTTTTTCTTATATGAAAACATATCTACTGAAAAACCAGTCGGAGGGTTTAGGCTGCGGATTAGATGTCAAGGGTTGTGGCACTAGGATAGATGTTATCTAGGGTGCAAACTCAATTTGAGTGAGTGAAATAGATGGCGTTCATTTCGGTAACTCGACCGTTTTCAAGATAGCAGGCAGTGGATTAGATGACAGAATAAAAATGTGAATTTAAGAGGTGTGAAAACTTATGGAACAATGGATTATTTCTTGCAATATCAAATATTATGATGTTATAGGTGCTTTTAAAAAGTTACAAAAATTGGATTGGAAACAATCTAATAAATCAATAGAGATTGGCGATGAAGTATTTATATTGGGTTACCTATACAAGCGATAAAATATAGATGTAGAGTTAATAAAGTCAATTTAAATTGTACAGAAATTGATGATTCTGAATTTGTTGTAAGTGGAGAGCCATACGAAAATTATGGAAATTATATGGAGTTAGAATTATTGGAAGAATTCGACAATATAAAATACTCGTTGGAATTTTTGAGAAAACAAGGTTTAAAAGGAAATATCCAAGGCCCTAGACGTGTGAATGGACTATTCTAACTGAAATGTTCTGAAAACCATCAGATGGTTTAGTCCAGAAACATCCAATCGAATTCAAAGGAAGGAGGAAGCCGATAATGATTGATAATCAATTAGGTAGAAATATTCAGCATTTACGAATAATCCATAACGAGACATTAGATGAGTTAGGCTGCGTCATTCATTGTGCTAAGTCAACGGTCAAGGGATATGAAAATGGAAGCAGAAAGCCAGATTTGCAAATACTTCAATTACTATCGGTGCACTATAATAAGTCAGTAGATGAACTTCTTTATACGGATTTGACTAGATTAGAAAATATATCTATCGATTTGAATTCATCAACCAATACAACAGAACTGCTTAGAAAAATTTTGCCTTTGCATTGTTCTGAAGAAGCTATGAGAAATCAGAATTTTAAAAATGGATATGACTTATCGCAAAGGTTGTTAGAAGCTTTTTCTAATGCAGAAGTACTTTCTGGCAGTATTATTGTCAGGATATTTGAGGCGTTTGCTAAAGCTACTGACGAATCTGAATCTCCTGAAGCTGTAGCAAACCTTGTATGGAGTGTTTTTATATGGTGGTTTCAGATATACGATACAAACAAACTTCTATCGTTACAAGATAAATTACTATCTAAAAAATTAACCACCAAAGATTTTATGATGCTCAAAGATACAGAAGATATTTCTATCACACAGAAAAAAATTAGCTTTATTTCAGATTTTGATGAAATAATAACTGAAGCAATAAAAGCCTTAAAGTCGGATCAAGATTGGTCTGATCTGGCGGATTATTATCTTGCTCTCCGTTATATGGTCGGCATGGTTGATACTGATTTATCAACAGAAATGAATTCAGCAGTTGGATTGCAGATGATGCTTTCATTTATGGCGCTAGGTAACAGTCATGCGTTTACTTTTTGTAAAACTTGTCTCTCTGAAAATTGATAGTTCTCAAAATGCGAACTCTGGTTTCAAACGTGTATGCTATACTGGGATTACAGAAAGAAGTAGGAGGTAAGTATTATGAGTGAGAACAATAGATTTATCAGTTGGATAAAAGAACACAAAACTGAATTGATCATCACAGGTGTTGCTGTAGTTGGTACGGTTCTTGTTGTAAAAAATTGCGATTCAATTATGGACCTATTTAAGATAACAAAGTCTGTTGCTCCTGATAATGTAAAAATAGAACCAATAGTAGAAGAAATTGTTGCCCCTATAATTTCCGATGATATTCTTAATAATCTTACAGGAAATAAGCTAACTGCAAGAGCTTTAGGAGATAAAGTTTGGTGTTCTGCACAAGCTATCAACAAACGTATTGTTGCTGCTGGCCTTGCAGTAAAGCTTCCATGTGGTGAGTATATGATGACAGAAGAAGGACGTAAGCTTGGACAAGATACATGGAAAATAACAGCAGTGGGTCATTCCATTTCCAACATTGAATGGGATGAAAAAATCCTCGAAGTGATATTTAAGCCTGAAGAACTTTTGGATATTTTTGCAAAACAGGAACAAGTAAGACATATGGTTTAAATGCCCAGATTAAGGAGTTGATGAGAATGAGCAAAAATAAGATGAAAAAGCATAAGAAACTTAGTGATACTATTACTTATGCCTATATACGAAGAATCAAAAAATGGGTTTAGGCTGTGGATTAGATGTTAAGGAAGGAGGAATTTTCGTGGATCAAATATTTGATTTTAGTGAGATTGAAGAAAGTGAAGAGACTATCAGAAAAACTTGGTCAGAATTTCGAGATGCTTTAGCAAAGGGCATGTTTACTTTTGATGAAGTGGAAAAAGCAAAAGAATATACTTTTTTGAAGGTATATGATGATTTATTTCATCAGCATTCAGGAATTGACCATAAAACGATAAAAATTAAAGACTTGGAAGGCTTATCAGTTGGTAGAGGTACTATCTTAGGTGAAAAAGAAATTCCAGATTATGAGCGTTTTATCCCTAAAAAGGAGTTCATCAAAAAAGATAACAGATTCAGTCCTCCGGGAGTTGAATGGCTTTATTTAGCATTGGGAAATGAATCTGACATCCATGAATGTTCTCAGGCAGAATGCAGAGCAGAAGAAGGAAATAGATTTGGATTTTGCCATTTTTCTTTTAATGATAGTTTCTTAGAGTTAAAGCTGGTAGACTTAACAATCGCTGATGATATTTCATATGAGGAACTGAATTCTAGATTAGAGGAATATGGGCAAGAGCAAGTGAAAAAAGGGATAAAAGCTGCTAAGGCTCTTGGATTTATTCCAAGGCATAGTGTAAACGTTGATGAGTTCAAAAGGCTCTTTACAGAATGGGGAGTTTATACACATACCAAGTTGCTTTCAGAACAGATATTTGAACCTTTAAGTGACACAGATAATAAAGCACTAATGTATGCTCCTTTTCAGACAATGGCTCAGTATTATATCTCGCTTGGGTACTCAGGAATCATATATGGAAGTACTGTGTCGACTGTAGGAAGAAATATTGTACTGTTCGATAAAAATGTGGCATATCCGATAGGTACAATCGAAGATTATACAATATAATAACTCAGCAATAATTAAAAAAGACTCCCCATCACCAGATTAAGTTCCAGTGGTGAGGAGCCTTTGTAATTTATGCTTATCTTTCTGCATCGACCTTGAGATTGGATTTCAATTCAATGGTGCAATGGTTATTCCAGATTGTGATTTGCTTGAGCCAGCGTTTTACAAGGGTTTCGTCAGATTCCTTTAGGTCGGTATGTTATTTAAATTTCATCAACAATAAGAGCAAATTAAAATAACAGTTTATTTATTCTAATTTCCCTGTCAAAAGTTTTCTTGACATAAATAGTTATCATAAAGTGTCTATATAATTGTCAAATTATTTTAATTTTCAGTTAGCTTATTTTGAGCAAAGTGATTAATTTAAAGTTCGAGTTAACAGTTTGATAAAGATGAATTTTTAAGCGGATATGAGGATTCAGAATATCTAATAAATGAATTTAAACCGTTAAAACATATATTTACGAGTGTGTTAAAAAATGAATAGTCCCAGTCTAAAGGAGCAGTCATAACTGTACATTTTTATGTTGACATTTATAATAACCTATTGATTTTCAAAACGAGAATTGGACAGCATATTTTTATGCCCAAATTGATATATACAGTGTTATCGATAATAAAAACATTATCAAAAAATAAAGTTTTTATGAAATATCAGTAAAAACTATTGATTATCCAAGATTTTTTGGATACACTAATAACATAGGAGGAGATAATATGATTGTCAGACCCCGTTATTTAAAAATACTGAAAACTTACCGTGATGTACCACTGGTAAAAATTCTTGCCGGGATTCGGCGGTGTGGGAAATCCACAATTTTAGAAATGTTACAGGATGATTTAATAAAAAGTGGTGTTACTTCTGATCACATTATTAGTATGCGTTATACTTCGGAAGATTTTGATGATGGCATGACCGATAAGGATATGTATAATGGAATTAAAGATAAAATGATCAATGGAGAGCGTTACTATCTTTTACTTGACGAAGTACAGGAAATCACTGGATGGGAAAAAGCTGTCAATAGTTTGCTGGAGAATGCCAATACAGACATATATGTGACTGGTTCCAATTCTAAGCTGATGTCAAGTGAAATATCTACTTACCTGACCGGAAGGTATATCTCTATTCCTGTATTTACACTCTCTTTTGAAGAGTATACAGAGTTCAAAAAGGCAAGTGGACATACGTCCAAAGAGCTGCTTAATGAATATATTCGCATGGGCGGATTTCCTATCGTTGCGCTGAGCAATTTTGATGAGAGTGCAGCATATCAGGTTGTCGAGGGTATTTACAGTTCTGTTATCACAAGTGATATAACCAAGCGACACAATATCACAAATTTTGACTTATTCAACCGCATTGTGAAGTATATCGTTGAAAATGTGGGTAAGACCTTTTCTGCGAATGCTATTGTGAAGTTTTTGAAAAGTGAGGGGCGTTCTCTCTCAGTAGAATCGGTATATAATTATTTAGAATGGCTGGAAAAGGCTTTTGTAATCTATCGTTGTCAACGATACGATTTACAGGGAAAATCTGTATTGAAAACGCAGGAGAAATTCTATCTTGCTGATGCTTCTTTGAAATATTGTACAATGGGCTTCAATCCGAAATCTGTTGCTGCTATGCTTGAAAATATCGTGTACTTTGAACTTCGTAGAAAAGGCTATGAGGTGTATATAGGTAAAAATGAAACGAAAGAAATTGATTTTGTAGCAGTACGACGTGATGAGCGCATTTATGTACAAGTATGTCGCAATCTGCCAGAGGAATCTGATCGTGAGGTTGCTAATCTGCTTGAAATCAAGGATCACTACCCTAAGTATGTTGTAACACTTGATGAGCTTGCTACAGGCAATATCAATGGTGTAAAAATTGTACATCTGGCTGATTTTCTATTAACTGAGGATTATTAATTTATGAGTATGAGAAAGGGATAATAGATTAAAATCAGGCTTAAAAAGATATTTTGGAGCGAATTATCTAAGCAAAAATTTTAGGATTAAATATTGAAATTATAGGCGTCTACAAAGATTGTAGACGTTTTTTAGATGGCTGGTATAATTTGAGACAATGTTATCTAGTATCTTACATTAACTAATTTAAGATTTCATTTTATTTAAAAGAATTGTATAATAAGTAAATAAGATTTGAAGAAAAGTAATTGTGATTAATTTTGAATAGGGGTGATAGTATTAAAGAACTATATTATATTTTAATGAAAAATAAATTAGGTAATGCTAAAGAATGCAGAACTTTAATCAAACATGGTTTAATTAAAGTAAATAATACAGTTATTAAGGATCATAAATATTTAGTAAAAATTAATGATATTATCACATATAAAGAAATACAGTTAAATGCTCAGCCATTCAGCTATTATATGATGAATAAGCCAGCAGGTTATATTTGTGCTAACAAGGATATTAAAGAAAAATGTGTTATTGATTTGATAGATAATAAAGATTGTTACTGCTTAGGAAGATTGGATAAAGATACAACAGGATTATTAATAATAACAGATGATCCAACTCTTTCAAAGAAATTATTGTTACCACAAAATCATGTTCAAAAGAAATATTTAGTTTCTACAAAATATGAATTAACAGATGATTTAGTAATATGTTTTAATCAAGGGATTATTATTGATAGAAAGATAAAATGTTTACCAGCTGATATAGAAATTATTGATAAATATCACTGTTATATAACAATTAGTGAAGGTAAGTACCATCAAATAAAAAAGATGTTTTTATCATGTAAAAATAAAGTTGAGTCATTAAAGAGAATTGAGTTTGGTCAAATAAAATTAGATTTAACTTTAGATTTTGGTCAATATCGCTCTCTAACTAATGAAGAACTAATATCACTTATAAAATAGTATTAATAAAGTGAAAGTATTTAATATAACTATAATGGAATATTGTATTTTAATACTTAAATTAGATTCGACAATAATAGTAAAGCTTTAATATATATGTTAAAATTAATACATTAGAAAGTAAGATAAAGAATTATAAAATTATTCTTTAGATGTTTAAAAATGCTGGATGATAAAATTAAGTATTAAATATAAATGGAAGGAGATTATTTTATGGGATTAATTAAAGCTGGAATAGGAGCAATTGGGGGAACTTTTGCAGATCAATGGAAAGAATTTTTTTATTGTGATGCAATTGATAAAGACGTTTTAGTTGCAAAAGGGCGAAAAAAGACTTCTGATCGATCATCTAATCGAAAAGGTGAAGAGAATATTATTTCTAATGGTAGTGGTATTGCAGTAGCAGATGGTCAATGTATGATTATTGTTGAACAAGGTAAGATTATCGAAGTTTGTGCGGAACCTGGACAATTTATATTTGATAGCTCAAGTGAACCGAGTATTTTTGTGGGAAATTTGGGTGAAAGTATTTATAAAACGTTTGAAACAATGTGGCGTAGATTTACTTATGGCGGTGATACTGGAAAGGATCAAAGAATTTATTATTTTAATTTAAAGGAGATAATGGATAATAAATATGGGACAGCTAATCCTGTGCCATTTAGAGTTGTTGATGCTAATATTGGTTTAGATATTGATATTTCAATACGCTGTCATGGAACTTATTCATATAAAATAGTCGACCCATTACTTTTTTATACTAATGTTTGCGGAAATATAAGTAATGAATTTAATCGTGAAGAAATAGATAGTACTTTAAAGGCTGAATTACTTACTGCATTACAGCCAGCTTTTGCTAAAATTTCCCAACTAGGAATTCGTTATAGTGCTCTTCCTGGGCACACTACTGAAATTGTTGATGCCTTAAATGAAATTTTAGATAAAAAATGGTATCAATTACGAGGAATTAAAATTGCTTCAATGGCAATTAATTCAATTGTTGCAAATAAAGAAGATGAAGAACTAATTAAAAATGCTCAACGAACAGCAATCTTTAAAAATCCATCAATGGCAGCAGCAACACTTGTTGAAGCGCAAAGTGAAGCTTTGAAAGGTGCTGCTAGTAATGAAGGTGGTGCTATGGTTGGTTTTATGGGGATGAATATGGCTCAAAATGCAGGTGGAATAAATGCTCAGGATCTATATAAGATGTCTCAAACTTCATCTCAAATGGATGAAGCAAAATCAAATCCTAATGAATGGACATGTGCTTGTGGGACAAAAAATAATGGTAGATTTTGTGTGGAATGTGGTAAGCCAAAAACAGAAGGCTGGTTGTGTTCATGCGGTAATATTAATAAGGGAAAATTTTGTAGCGAGTGTGGTAAACCTAAACCTGTAGATGCTCCATTGTATAAATGTGATAAATGTGGCTGGGAACCTGAAGATCCTCATCATCCACCAAAATTCTGCCCTGAATGTGGTGATATTTTTGATGATAATGATAAACATTAAAATATTGATTAGATGTTAAATAATTTATTTTAACATCTTTTGTTTTATTAGAGGTCAAATAAATTGTTTATTCTTTATTTTATTATAGCGTGAATAAAAATAGTAGCATATAATTAATGGTGTAGGTATAAAAAGTAAGAGGTGATAGTTTGATGAAGTTATATGGTATATATTTTAGTCCTACAGGTGGAACTAAAAAGGTATTAGATATTTTAATGAATGAATGGCAGATTGAAAAGGAAATGATTGATTTATCAGTTCAGGGTTTTGATCAAAGATATCAGTTAGGTCGTAATGATTTATGTATGATAGCAGTGCCTTCTTATGGAGGAAGGGTTCCTGAAATTGTAATCAACAGATTAGCAAAAATCAAAGGTGATTATACACGAACAATTTTAATTGCTGTTTATGGTAATCGTGATTATGAGGATACTTTGCTTGAGCTCAAAGATGTAATGAAAGATAATGGATTTAATTCAATTGCAGCAATCAGTGCAGTAGCTAAGCATTCAATTATGAATCAATTTGCAAGTGATCGTCCTAATGAAATGGATAAAATGCAATTAGAAGTTTTTAGTAAAGAAATCATGCATTTAGTTGATACTAAAGAGAAGTATGATGATTTAAAAGTACCAGGTAATTTTCCATATCATCAATATAAAGGAGTACCCTTTAAACCTAAAGCGAATAAACGTTGTAATGGATGTGGGATATGTGCTAGAGCATGTCCAACCCAGGCTATTTCATTAGAATCATCAAAAATAGTTGATAAAAATAAGTGTATTTCATGCATGCGTTGTGTTAATGTTTGTCCAAATCATGCTCGACAAACAAATCCATTATTATTAAAACTTGCTGGTAAATTAATGGCTAAATCTTGTTCTTTAAGAAAAGAGAATCAATTATTTTTTGAGGTTGAGTAGAAAATATGAAAATTGTAATTGCAGTAGACTCATTTAAAGGAAGCTTATCTTCAATTGAAGCTGGTAAAGCAATTGAAGAAGGAATTAGACGAGTATATTTAAATAGTAAAGTTGTAGTAAAACCGTTAGCTGATGGTGGTGAAGGAACAGTTGAAGCTTTAATAGCTGGCTTAAATGGAAAATTACGAACAATAAAAGTTACTGGTCCTTTAGGCGAGATGGTTAATTGTTGCTATGGAATTATTGAATCTAAAACTATGGCAGTTATTGAAATGGCACAGTCATCAGGATTAACTTTAGTTCCTAAATCTAAAAGAAATCCTATGTATACAACTACATATGGATTAGGTCAAGTTATCAAAGATGCAATAAATCAGGGATGTCGGCATTTTATTATTGGTATTGGTGGCAGTGCTACTAATGATGGAGGAATTGGCATGCTTCAAGCTTTAGGTTTTGAATTATTAGACGAAGATGGTAAACAGGTTGATTTTGGAGCTTTGGGATTAAAACAACTTAAAATAATTAAAACTAGTAAAGTATTACCAGTTATAAAAGAATGCGATTTTATGATTGCTTGTGATGTCAATAATCCTCTATGTGGTCCTTTAGGTTCTAGTTATGTATATGGACCTCAAAAAGGTGCCAATAAGGAATTAATAGTGCAAATGGATAAATGGTTAAATGAGTATGCAATTTTATCAAGAGAAATATGTCCTTTAGCTAATATGGATTATCCAGGAGCTGGAGCAGCTGGAGGATTAGGATTTGCTTTTTTAACTTTTTTAAATGCAAAGTTAGATTCAGGAATTAAATTGGTATTACAAGAAATAAATTTTGAAGAGGAAGTTAAAGATGCAAATCTTGTAATAACAGGTGAGGGGAGTCTCGATTTTCAAACAACAATGGGTAAGGCGCCAATTGGAGTGGCTAAATTAGCTAAAAAGTATAATTTGCCAGTAATTGCTTTTGCTGGTTCAATTTCAAATGATGCAAATATATGTAATAATGCAGGAATAGATGCATATTTTTCAATTTTAAGAAATATTGTTACTTTACCTGAAGCAATGAATAAAGAAAGAGCAAAAGAGAACATAACAAATACTGTAGAACAAGTTTTCAGGTTGTGGAAAATAAGGGAAGATCATATATGAAAAAAGTAATTTTGTATATTGGGATGAGTTTAGATGGATATATTGCAGATAAAGATATGAAAGTAGATTGGATGAATGGTGATGATTTAAATAATCAAGAAAGTAGTTATGATAAGTTTGTTAAAAGTATTGATACAATTATAATGGGGTATACAACTTACCATCAAGTAATAAATGTTCTAGCAAAAGATAACTGGCCATATAAAGGTATAATGACTTATGTTATTACTCACCGCTTGCTTTCAAATCAAGAGGAAATTATTTTTACAAATGAACAATTATTTGATCTAATCCAAAGATTAAAGAGAACCGAAGGTAAGAATATTTGGATTTGTGGGGGTGCAAGTATTGTTAATCAGCTAATTAGGCTTAATTTGATTGATGAATATCGTATCACTATTATACCAATTATATTAGGTGCAGGTGTTAAGTTATTTGAAGAGAATAATAATGAGATAAAACTAAAATTAGTTGCAAGGGATTGTTATAATGGAATAATAGAGATTTGTTATCAAAAAAGATAGTATTAGAAAAAGCTAAAGTTATGAAATATTTAATAGGTTTAAATAGTGTTTATATTTAGAAATCTCATTCTTTAAAAAAATCAAGGTATAATGATTGGTGAATAATACAAAAAAAAACGTTGATTTTATCACAATGTTGGCAACTTAAGATGTTAATGATTTATTATTGTAAGGCTTTTTAAAATAAAAAACGAAGATAAGAGAGGAAATATTGATGTCATATGTTGATTTAGCAGAGCAGACAAGAAAATCATAGTGGAATAAACTTTTGATATTTTTATAAATGATATATATTTGCTTGACATAAAGTTGACTTTAACATGTAAAATATAATGGAGGTGATAATATGAAGTATCGTATATTAGGGAGAACAGGAATCAAAGTAAGTGAGATTGCACTTGGTTGTGAAGGATTTGTAAATAAAAGTATTGATGAAGTAAAATTGTTTGTTGATAAAGCATATGAAAATGGGATTAATTTTATTGATTTTTATTCATCAAATCCTAATGCTCGTGAAGCTTTTGGTAAAGCAATAGAAGGTAAACGTGAGCAGTGGATAATTGAGGGGCATCTTTGTACTATTTGGAAAAATAATCAATATTTAAGGACTCGTAAGATTGATGAGGTCAAAGAAGGGTTTATTGATCTTTTAAAGAGATTACAAACTAATTACATAGATGTTGGAATGATTCATTATATTGATGCTGAAAGTGATTTCAATAATGTATTTAATGGTGAAATTATTGAATATGCATTAGAATTAAAAAAACAGGGAATTATAAAGCATCTTGGAATTAGTTCACATAATCCTGATATAGCTATTAAAGCAGTTAAAACTGGATTAATCGATGTTATTTTGTTTTCAATTAATCCATGCTATGATATGTTGCCTCCCAGTGAAGAAGTAGATGATTTATGGGATGATAAAAATTATGAAAAACCGTTAGTAAATATTGATCCTGTTCGACAAGAATTATATGAGTTGTGTCAAAGTCAGGGGGTTGCTATTACTGTAATGAAAGCTTTTGGTGGAGGAGATTTATTAGATGAAAAATTATCACCATTTAAAGTGAAAATGACTCCTTTACAATGTATTCATTATTCTTTAACAAGACCAGGAGTGGTATCGGTAATGGCTGGAAGTCGTACAATTGATGAATTGCTGGAAGCATTAGAATATGAAAAAGCAGAATTAAGCCAAAAAGATTATGCTAATATTCTTGCAAATATTCCTAAACATTCTTTTATTGGTAATTGTGTTTATTGTGGACATTGTGCGCCATGTATAAAAGGAATTTCAGTTGCTTATATTAATAAGTTTACTGATTTGTGTATTGCAAAAAAAGAGGTAGTTGAAACAGTACGAGAACATTATGCTGTATTGAAACATCATGCAAGTGAGTGTATAAGATGTAGAAGTTGTGAAAAAAATTGTCCTTTTGGAGTGGAAATTATTAGAAAAATGAAAAAAGCAGTAGAAATATTTGGATATTAGGAGAAGGTATGGTTGAAAAATTTAATGTTAAGATAACACCGTTTGATTTAATTAGAACAATTCATGTATATTTACCTGATGGATATTTATTAAATAATGACAGGTATCCAGTTATGTATATGTTTGATGGACATAACTTATTTTATGATGAAGATGCTACATATGGTAAGTCGTGGGGATTAAGAGAATTTATGGATAATTATGATAAACCACTAATTATTGTTGGAATTGAATGTAATCATAGTGGTAATGAGCGTTTAAATGAGTATTGTCCATATGATATAAAAAATGGTTATTTTGGACCAATTACTGGTAAAGGTAAGCAGCTGATGGATTGGTTGATAAGTGAGTTAAAACCAATGATTGATAAAAAATATCGAACTTATCCATTTAGAGAATGTACAGGAATTGCAGGTAGTTCAATGGGTGGATTGATGGCTTTATATACAGTAATAAAATATAATCAATATTTTTCTAAAGCTGCATGTATTTCACCTGCGATTTCATTATGCATGAAAGAGTTAAAGCTGGAATTAAATGATCAAGAGATTAGTAGTGATACTAGGGTATATTTTAGTTTTGGAAAAAAAGAGGTATATAATGTTGATAAAACTCTTAAAAATATTTTAGTCTTTAATGATTGTTTTATTAGGTTAGGGGCTAGCTGTTATATATTAATAGCGGAGAATGGAGAACATAACGAAGCTTCTTGGCAAAAGGAGAATATTGTTTATTTAAATTATTTATGGAAATGAGTAAATTTAAGATAGTACTTGAATTCATTAGAGTTTAGGTACTTTTTGCATAAGAGCAATATTTCTAAACATTTTACGATTTTGTCAGTAACTGCTAAAATTTTATTATGTATTTAATAAACAAATTAATAATCTTATATTTAACGTATCAGCGCTTTTTATTCTAATATAATAATTATTACCAATTTGGTATAAATCTTGTTATAGAGGAAGAAAAACAGCTATTTATTTTAAAATATAAGATACTTTTAATATTTTCTAACTTTGAAAATTAATTTCTTATATTAATTGATCTTTTACTAATAATCATTACTTTCTTAAGAATGACTATGAAATAAAATAATTAGATAAATTTAAATGTTATTATTCACAACTACATAAGATAGATTTTATAAATTATCTTGCCATTTTTATCAGTAAATAATTATAAATAATACAATCATTTACAATATTACATGATATTTAGATGTGCCATGAGTTAATTTTATAAAAAGGTTGATGGTATTTTTTGCTACATACATATATGAAACCTAAATACTTTAAACAGCAACAATTGAAAAACTATTAAACTTAAAAGACAATCCAAATGCGATTGTCTTTTTTACTAATTACTATTATCTATTCTTTCTTTAAATACTTCAAATTCATCTTCTTCAAATATATATTTGTTTATTAACTTTAACTGTTTTTCACTTAATCTTTCTATCCATTCACTGCATTCCTGATGGTATCTTTCTTTAATCATTTCAATAAACATCTCTTTTTTTCCTTTTTCAATCCCTTGTTTTATCCCTATTTCAATGCCTTCTTCTAATCCCTTACTGTGATACTCATCTTTAAATGATTCTGTTCTTATTCTCGCTAACGCTAACTGATTCGC
>ERZ808049.145-NODE-145-length-64631-cov-9.865632_pt1 | contig 64631 bp, 43 predicted proteins | sample MGYA00380198_ERZ808049 | MGnify/ENA primary metagenome ERZ808049 (study PRJEB31490, sample SAMN06133414) | mouse gut metagenome | isolation source: Z2_2 | host: mice | place: China: Chengdu | collected 2015-05 ...
AGCCACTTATGAACAGTGCTGTCAGCAACACCAAACTTTTTAGAAACAGCTACTTTAGATTCATTAGGATGATCTAATACATAGTCAACAACTCCCTGTTTAAATTCATCTGTAAATGTTGGTTTACTCATAATCATATACCTCTTTCATTTCTTATAATCAACTCATGACATTGTACCACATGACTGCTAATTCTTCCATTTACCTGGTACAGTTTTTATTCTAACATCAAAGCAGAGGTTGAGGGATTGGAGGACTTTCATTTCCACACACTCCGCCATACCTACACAAGCAATCTACTTTCAGGCGGTGCAAAACCCAAAGATGTGCAGGAACTTCTTGGACACTCTGATGTCAGTACCACAATGAACATTTATGCCCACTCTACCAGAGAAGCGAAGCGAACTTCCGCAAGGCTCTTGGATAGGGTTGTGGGCGAAGCATAAAAAATTTCCCTTGTTTCGGCTCATAAGGGCAAAAACAAGGGAAAATACATAAGGTTTTGATATTTGATAGGCGGTATGCCTTGAAAAATCAAGGAATTTAGGAAGATTGAATTTTTAATTATGATTAAAAATCTTTATTTTATATCTATTTTCTATATTCTTTTTAATATTAGTAATCCACTTGCATAAACTTATTATTTGTTAGCATTAATAAAAAGATATAGGAATACTTACCTATATCTATCTTATCTGACCTTTACCATAAATCATATACTTAGTTGATGTCATTTCCTGCAATCCTATTGGTCCTCGAGCATGTAGTTTTTGTGTACTAATACCAACTTCAGCACCAAAACCAAATTCTCCACCATCAGTAAATCTTGTAGATGCATTATGATAAACACAAGCAGAATCTAAAGATTCCATGAAATATTTAGCTGTGTTATTGTTTTCTGTGATAATACTTTCAGAATGTTTAGTAGAATAATTATATATATGTTCAATTGCTTCATCAACATTTTTAACAACCTTAATATTACATATATAATCATCATATTCAGTAGCATAATTTTGATTATCTGCTTTTTGACCATCAACATATCGCAATGCCTCTTCATCACCATATATCTTAATTTTAGCAAACTCTGATCTTAGCTTTGTTAAAAAGGGATTAGCAATATCTTGATGAACTAAAATCGTTTCAATTGCATTGCATACTGATGGACGTGATATTTTAGCATTAACAGCTATTTTTAAAGCCATTTGTAAGTCAGCTTCTTTATCAACATATAAATGGCAAATTCCTGCACCAGTTTCAATTACTGGCACAGTTGCATTGTTGACAACATGCTGAATTAATCCTGCACCACCTCGTGGCACCACTACATCAACATATTGATTAGCTGTAATCACTTCAAAAACAACACTACGATCAGTATTTTCAATTAAAGTAACAACATTAGCTGGTAAAATATCTCTAATAGCCATATTAATTACATTAACCAATGCAATATTTGAATGGATTGCTTCTCGTCCTCCTTTTAGTACACAAACATTATTAGTTTTAATGCAAATTGATGCAATATCAACAGTTACATTTGGTCGCGATTCATAAATTGTTGCAACTACTCCAATAGGAATTCGTACTTGTTTAATAATTAAACCGTTAGGACGCTCGATCTTACGAACAGTTTCTCCGATACAATCTTTTAAATCTGCCACTTTTTCAACATCTTTGGCAATAGCCTCAATTCTTCGTCTAGTTAGCAATAGACGATCTATCATCGCTTCACTAATTCCATTATCCTTAGCATTAGCAATATCTTTTGCATTTTCACCTAAAATATAATCTATATTTTCTAATAAAGCTTTACTTATCGCATCCAAAGCATCCATTTTAGTATACTTATCAATATTTTGCATCTTCCGACAAGCTAATTTAGCTTGTTTTAATTGTTCTTCAATCATCATTTCTTCACTCCTTCTACTAAGACTAAGTTATTTGCATGAACTACTTCATCATAATCTTTATAGTGTAAGACATTTTTAATTTCTCTAGTATTTAAACCTTTGATCAATTTAATCTCATCACTAGAATAATTAACCATTCCCCGAGCTAATAATATGTTATTTAGATCAATAATATCAACAATCTGTGAAATCAAAAAATTACCTCTTACATCAACAATTCCTTTTGGTAATAAACTAGTATGATTATTTATTAAAGCTAACTTAGCACCATCATCTACAATAATGCTTCCTTTAGGCATACTACGATGCATAATCCAGTGTTGTCTAGAATTTAATGTTCTTCCTGCCACACCACTAAAATAAGTCCCTACATCTTTACCGTCCATCAAATCAACTAACACATTTTGTTGATTACCATTAACTATTGCCATATCACACCCAAAATCATTACAAACTTTAGCAGCTTTAATTTTAGTAATCATTCCACCTGTTCCAACTTTACTTGAAGCATCTTTAGCCATATCTTCAATTTCTTTAGTTATTCCATTTACATTCTTAATCAATTTAGCATTTTCATTTGTATGTGGGTTATCATCGTATAAACCATTAATATCACTAACCAATACCACCATATCAGCATTAACAGCTGGCACTACTAATGAAGCCAATGTATCATTATCACCAACTTTAATTTCTTCAACTGCTAAAGTATCATTCTCATTAATAATTGGTACAACATCATAATCAATAAGCGCCTGCATTGCATTATTAAAATTCATTAAACGTTTACGATCATCAAAATCATCATGATTTAATAGTATCTGTGCACATCTTAAATTAAATAAACTAAATAATTCCTCATATATCTGCATCAATGAAGCTTGTCCTATTGCAGCCAACGCTTGTTTTTGAGGAATTGTCTGAGGTCGCTTTGCAAGATTCATTATATGAACTCCTGCATTAATTGCTCCACTACTAACTAAAGTAATATTAATCCCTTTGCGTTTAATATATGCAATTTGTTGAATTAAATTCAATATCTTTTCTTTATTAATATTCCCCTCATCATCACATAGTGAAGAAGATCCAATCTTAATAACCAAATTCTTGATATTTCTTAAATCTCGCATCGTATTTTCCCCCTATAATTTCTTTAATTATACAAGTTTTATGCATCTATCTCAATAAAAAAGTACTTAAGTCATAATAACTTAAATACTAAAATATACTAATCATCAACAATCAGTCATTATTTTTATTATTTCTTTATCAGTTTCTCTCATTCCAATTTTGCCAAGACGTGCTACATTTTTAATAGTATTCTCAACTCCTTTAACAACAATTCCATCACCATCTTTAAATTCCTGTCCCTCTAAATACATCTGATAACCTAAAATACCAGCATCTACACTTGCAGCAATTTTTGCAGCACAAGAAGATTTAGCCCCATCACAAATAATACCAGATGTAATTGCTAATGAATTTACAATTGTATGAGCAATACACCTATAATCACCACCATATAAATAAGCAATACCACATCCAGCTGCACACCCTGCGCTTACAGCTCCACAATAAGCTGAAAGTCTACCAATTCCTGTTTTTTGATGGATAGCAATCAAATTAGCTAAAACTAATGCCCGATATAATTCATCATCGCTAACATCTAATTCTCTTGCATACTCAATTATTGGTAAAGAAACTGTCATCCCCTGATTACCACTGCCAGAATTAATTACAACTGGTAATTCACAACCACTCATTCTAGCATCACTACCAGCCGCTGCTAATGCTTTAGCCCTAGTTACTACATCATTTCCCGTTTTTAATAATACACTGCCAATATTGGCACCATAATTTTTATCTAATCCCTCTCTAGCAATAGCGCTATTATAATCAATTTGTCTCTTAATTATTTCTTTGATGTCTGCTATTTCAACTTTTTTAGAAAATTCGTATATATCAGCTATATTTAATTCATGACGATTAGTAACAATATTATCATTATATTTTTTGTCTTCTTTAGAAAATAAAATCTTATTATTTTTTTCAATCAAAACGATATTTGTATGTTGATCGACAATTCTTACAAGAACATATTCATCATCACCATATAATGTAATCTTAATATCTAAGATATGTTCACTCTCTAATGGTTTTACTTCAATAAAATGATTAGATAAATATTCTTTTATCTTAAAAATTTCTTCATCTTTTATATTGGCAATTACTTCTAATGCTTTATTAGCATCACCTGCTACAATTCCTGCTGCAACTGCTGCCTCAATTCCTTTTAAACCGTTTGTATTAGGAACAACTACACTTTTAACATTCTTAATTATATTTCCACTTACTTCCACTAAACATCGTTTAGGTTTGACCTGCAATATATCACGAGCTTTACTTGCACAATATGATAATGCAATAGGCTCAGTACATCCTGTTGCTGGTACTAATTCTTCTTTTAAAATCTGAACATAAGTTTGATATTTCTTAAAATCTAACACCATTACCTAATTCCCTTCCATATTTTTTACTATATATTACATTTTACCATAAATGATTTCAAAATTACTCTATTTTTTTATTGTAACCATACATTTATACGTGTTACAATGTATAAAAATAATTAAAGGAGAACTATTATTACAATGAAATTAATTATACCTGAAAACTATGATCCGATTTTAGATCTACGTCAAACCCAGGAAGCAATCAAATATATTCGTGACACATTCCAAAAAGAAATTGGTAGAGCATTACAACTTTCAAGAATATCTGCTCCATTATTTGTCCAAAAAAGCAGTGGTTTAAATGATAATTTAAATGGTGTTGAATCACCTGTTTCATTTCAAATAAGTGAAATGCCTGGAGAACAAATTGAAGTTGTTCACTCATTAGCAAAATGGAAAAGAATGGCACTTAAAAAATATGGTTTTAAAATGCATGAAGGGTTATATACAAATATGAATGCAATCAGAAAAGATGAAGAAGTTGATAACTTACATTCATATTATGTAGACCAATGGGATTGGGAAAAAATTATATCAAAATCAGAAAGAAATGAGGAAACATTAAAACGTCATGTTTTAAAAATATTTAAAGTAATTAAACATATGGAACATGAAGTTTGGTATAAATATCCTCAAGCTGTAAACCGTTTGCCTGATAAGATTCATTTCTTTACTTCTCAAGAATTAGAAGATCGTTACCCTGAACTAACTCCTAACGAACGTGAAACTGCAATGTGTAAAGAATATGGATGTATCTTCGTCATGGGAGTAGGAAAAAAATTAAAAAGCGGAATCAAGCACGATGGACGTGCTCCAGATTATGATGACTGGGATTTAAATGGGGATATATTATTCTGGTTTGAACCTTTAAAATGTGCTTTAGAAATCTCATCAATGGGAATTAGAGTTGATGAAGATGCTCTAGTTAGTCAATTAGAAGCTGAGAATTGTCTTGATCGTTTACAATTACCATATCACAAACAAATTCTTAATAAAGAGTTGCCATATACAATTGGTGGAGGAATTGGACAATCGAGATTATGTATGTTATTACTTAAAAAAGCTCATGTTGGAGAAGTCCAAGCTAGTATTTGGCCTCAAGAAATGATTGATGAGTGTACTAAACATAACATTCATTTACTATAAAACCAAAGACTCTATTATTTTATCATATAGAGTCTTTTATTAGTTAAATACATGATAATATCACACAGCTGTTCCATGTTAAATCCTTTATTATTTAATAAATTTAATGAAAAAAGTTTATCCTATCAAAATAGAATAAACTTTTTATTATGATTATTTTGTTAAATCAATCTTTGCTAATTTATCAGCTAATCCAATATAAGAAGCTGGTGTCATATCTACTAACGTTTGGCGATCTTGATTAGATAAAATATCCAAACTTTCAGCAAACTTCAAAATATCTTCCTTAGATATACTCTTTCCTCTTGTTAAAGCCTTTAAAGTATCATAAGCATCTGGTACACCATATTTTCTTAACATAGTTTGTATTGGCTCTGCCAAGACTTCCCACTTTTCATTTAAATCACTAGCTAACTTATCTTTATTAACTACACACTTAGCTAAACCATTCATAGTTTCGTTAATTGCTTGTAATGAATATCCAAATGCTAAACCTAAATTTCTTTGACTTGAAGAATCAGATAAATCTCTTTGCATTCTTGATTTAGGAAGTTTATTAGATAAAGCAATACAAATATTATTTGACATATCTATATTAGCTTCACTATTTTCAAAACGAATTGGATTTACTTTATGAGGCATTGTACTACTTCCAACTTCACCTTTAACTGGAATCTGTTTAAAGTATTCCATTGAGATATACAACCACATATCAACATCAAAATCAACTAATACATTATTAAAATGACGAATACCATCTAAAATATGACAAGTATAATCATGACTTTCAATTTGTGTAGTTAATGGATTAAATGTTAATCCTAAATATTCTTCAACAAATTTCTTTGCTAGAGTTTGCCAGTCTTCATTAGGGAATGCTGTTAAAATAGCACTATAATTTCCTGTTGCTCCATTAAATTTAGCTTTGATCTTAACTGCTTCAACATTTTCAATACTTGATAAGAAACGATAAGCATACACTTTAAATTCTTTACCAATAGTTGTTGGTGTCGCAGGTTGTCCATGTGTATGAGCAAGCATTGCATCCTCACTATGTTCTTCTGCCCATTTATTAATAATAGCAGCAAATTCTTTAGCTTTTGGTAACCAGACATCTTTTAATCCATATTTCAACATGCAGGCATAAGAAGTATTATTAATATCTTCAGATGTGCATCCAATATGAACAAAACTTTGTAAATATCCAAATCCTAAAGCATCTACTTTTTCATCAATAAAATACTCAACTGCTTTAACATCATGACGAGTTGTATTTTCAATTTCCTTAATTCTTGCAAAAGAATCATAATTAAATTCACTAGCAATACTTGTTAGTTTATCCATATTTTGAGAATCAAACTTTGCTAAAACATCACTCTTAACATTTTCAATCAAGAATTTCAACCATTGAATCTCAACAAAAACTCTATATTTAACTAACGCATATTCTGAAAAATATTCTCCTAATGCATCTTTAACACCTGAATAACGACCATCCAATGGACAAAGTGTTAAACATTCAAATTCTTGTTTTTCCATTCTATTTTCCACCTTTAAAATAATCTACACCAGCTTCAAACAATTTTTGATCCATTTCACCATAAACATTTTTAAAGCGGTTTTCACCTTGACGTTCACTATGTCCCATCTTCCCAATAACTCGCCCATCTTTAGAAACAATTCCTTCAATTGCATACATAGAACCATTAGGATTATATGGAGTCTGCATTGTAACTTTACGATTAGGATCCACATATTGAGAGAATACCTGACCATTTTCAAATAATTCTTCAATTACTTCTTTTGGAGCTACAAAACGCCCTTCTCCATGACTTACTGGAATTGTATGAATATCATCAACATTTACATATTTTAACCAAGGAGATTTAACACTACCAATTCGTGTATCAACCATTTGTGATACATGGCGACCAATTGTATTAAATGTTAAAGTTGGATCATCTTTAGACATTTCTTGAATCTTACCATATGGTAATAACCCTAATTTAACTAGAGCCTGGAATCCATTACAAATACCAATCATTAATCCATCACGATTATCTAATAAATCAGTAATTGCTGCTTTCAATCTTGGATTCTTTAACACTGTAGCAATAAATTTACCAGAACCTTCAGGTTCATCACCAGCACTAAATCCACCAGGTAACATTACAATATTCGCTTGTTTAATTGCAGCTTCTAATTCATCAATTGAATCTTTAAGCATTTGTTCTGTTTTATTTCTAATTAATACCAATTGTACTTTAGCTCCAGCTTTTTCAAAAGCACGTTTTGAATCATATTCACAGTTAGTTCCTGGGAATACTGGAATAACAACTAAAGGTGTTTCAACAATTACCTTTGGTTTAATTTGAGATCTTGTTTTACAAGCAGCTACTTTGATTTCATTTGTAGGTGCTTTTTCTCTTGTTGGATAAACATTTTCTAAAGGTGCTTTATTAATTGCATAAGCTTCATCTAATGAAATTGTTTCACCACCATAAGATAATAATTCACTATCATTAGTAGTACCAACAATACGATAATTATCAAAAATACCTAAATCTTTTTCAGATTTAACCTCAATAATAATATTACCATAATCACGTACTACATAACTTTCAAGACTATTTTCATTATTAAAAGCTACACCAACACCATTACCAAAAGCCATTTTACTAACAGCCTCAATAACACCGCCATCTTTTACAGTATAAGCACTATAGATTTTCTTATTTTTCATTAATTCCATAATAGCATCATATTGTTTTTGAAGATGATCAAAATCAAACACATGATATTGATCTTTATTAATAATAATTTCAGCTAAAACATGACCAGTTTCTTTAATTTCTGGAGTCATGATATCATCAACATCCCCACTTGTAATTGCAAAAGAAACTAAAGTTGGTGGTACATGTAAATCTTCAAAAGATCCAGACATACTGTCTTTTCCACCAATTGAAGCTAATTTTAAAGCACTTTGAACACGATAAGCACCTAATAAAGCTGCTGTTGGTTTTCCCCAAGTAATTGGATTATTTAAAAGTTTTTCAAAATATTCTTGGAATGAGAATCTAATTGTATGATAGTTTCCACCCATTGCCACAATCTTAGCCACTGATTCTACAATTGCATATATTGCTCCATGATATGGTGACCATTTTGAAATTAATGGATTATAACCATAAGTCATGATTGAAGCAGTTGTTGTTTCTTTTCCTAGCACTGGAATTAAAGCAGCCATTCCTTCAGTTTCAGTATGATACTTAATTCCACCAAATGGTGATAATACTGTTCCATTACCAATCGAAAAGTCAAATCTTTCAATTAACCCTTTTTGTGAAGCAACACTCAATTTTGATAAAGTTTCTTTTACAGTTTCAACAAAATTAGTTTGTGACTGTTTATCAAAAGGTGTTTTTTCAAAATCTGGTAAAGTGATTTTAACATCTTGATAACGCTTAGCACCTGCAGCATCAAGGAAATCACGAGAAATATTGACAATATTTTCACCCATATGTTTCATCACTAATCTATTTTGATCAGTAACTACTGCAACTTGAACTACTTCTAAGTTTTCCTTAGCACATTCAGCTTTAATAAAATCAGCATCTTTTTCATCAATTACAATAGCCATACGTTCTTGTGATTCTGAAATCGCTAACTCAGTTCCTGTTAATCCTTCATATTTTTTCAAAACTGCATCTAAATCAATTACTAAACCTGGTGCTAATTCACCAACAGCAACACAAACGCCACCAGCTCCAAAGTCATTACAGCGAACAACTTTTTCACTAACTTCTTTATTTCTAAATAGACGTTGAATTTTTCTTTCTTCAACTGGATTACCTTTTTGAACTTCAGCACCAGCTGTTTCAATTGATTTAACATCATGAGATTTAGAAGAACCTGTTGCCCCTCCAATACCATCACGTCCAGTACGACCACCAATCAATAAAACGATATGATCTTTTAAAGGTTCTAGACGTTTTACTTGTTCTTTTGGTGCCGCTGCAACAACTGCACCAAGTTCCATTCTTTTAGCTACATATCCATCATCATAGATTTCATGAACATAACCTGTAGTTAACCCAATTTGGTTACCATAAGATGAAAAACCATGAGCTGATTCTTGACATAATTTACGTTGAGGTAATTTACCAGCCATTGTTTCTTCTAGTGATTTTCGAGGATCTCCAGCCCCTGTAATTCGCATACTTTGATATACATAAGCACGTCCAGATAAAGGGTCACGAATTGCCCCACCTAAACAAGTAGCAGCTCCACCAAATGGTTCGATTTCAGTTGGATGGTTATGTGTTTCATTTTTAAACATCAATAACCATTGTTCATCTCCATCAGTTGTATGCACTGTAATTTCAACTGAGCAGGCATTAATTTCTTCAGATACTTCTAAATCATCTAAATAACCTGTTTTACGTAACTCTTTCATTGAAATAGTTGCTAAATCCATTAAAGTTAAAGGTCGTTTAGTATCTATTCCATAAACTAAATGTCTACTTGTTTTATAATTTTCAATATCTTTTTCTAAGATTTCTTTAAAAGCTCCACTTTCAATATCTAAATCTGTAATAACTGTTGCAAATGTAGTATGACGACAGTGATCAGACCAGTATGTATCCAATACCTTTAATTCCGTTTCTGTTGGATCTCTTTTTTCTTCATTTTTAAAATAATCTTGAGTTACTTTTAAATCTTCATAATTCATTGCCATGCCATTATCAGCTAAGAACTTTTCAAGACCCGCTTTGTCTAATTCATTGAATCCATTGATTGTAGGCACTGGTTTGATTTCTGGTGCAACATCATTTAAATCAGCTGGTTTTTCTAGACTAGCAAGACGTTGATCAACAGGATTAATTAAAAAGTTTTGAATCTTTGTTAGAACTTCATCCTTATTACCTTTAAAAGCAATTGCAAACACTCGTGCACATTTAACTTTTGCACTAGTATTACCTGTTAAAATAGCAAAACATTGTTCACATGAATCTGCTCTTTGATCATATTGACCAGGAAGAAATTCAATTGCAAAAATTGCTTCTTGATCATTAGTAGGAAATTCTTCTTGATAAACATCATCTACCATTGGTTCAGCTAAAATAGTGTTGATCCCTTGTTTTAGGATATCATCATTAACACCTTGAACATCATAACGATTGATAATTCTTAATGTATCAATTTCTAATCCTAATTGTTCAATTAAATTATGTTTAATTTCGTTTGCTTCTGTTGCATACGCTGTTCTTTTTTCAACGTAGATACGCTTTACATCACTCATTTTTATCCCCCTATCTAAGTCCGATATCGCTTCGGTAATATTTACCTTCAAAATCAATCTTTTTAGCTACTGTATAAACTTTTTCACGAACCTCATCAAGAGACGCTCCTGTAGCACAAATATTTAAAACACGACCACCACTAGTAACTAATTTATTATCCTTAATTGCTGTCCCCGCATGGAAAATAACACAGTCATCGCAGTCATCAATATTTTTTATTTCAATTCCTTTTTGATAATTACCTGGATATCCTCCACTTGAAAGGACTAAACAAGCAACATGATCATCATTCCATTTAACCTTAACATCTTTTAAAGTTTTTGTAGCACAACCTACCATGATATCATATAGATCACTATCTAAGCGAAGCATAATTGATTGTGTTTCTGGATCCCCAAAACGAACATTAAATTCTAATACTTTCGCTTTACCATCTTCAATCATTAAACCAATAAATACAACACCACGATAATCCATATTATCATCTTTCAACCCTTGCATAAAAGGATCAAGAATATCTGTTTTAATTACATCATCCATACCCTCAGGCATAAAGGGATTTGGTGAAACAGTACCCATCCCACCAGTATTAGGACCAATATTTCCATCAAAGATTTGTTTATGATCTTTAGCGCTTACCATTGGAACGATTGTTTCACCATCGGTAAAGCAAAGTAACGAACATTCAAATCCTGTTAAAAACTCTTCTAAAACAACTTTACTTCCAGCACCATCAAGACTTCCATCAATCATCATTTCTTTTAAAGTAGCAGTAGCATCTTCAAGATTGTCAACAATAACAACCCCTTTTCCAGCCGCTAAACCATCAGCCTTAATAACTAATGGATAATCAAATTCATTGATTGCCTCAATTGCTTCATCATAACTATTAACTTCTTTATATTTAGCAGTTGGAATATTATGTCTAATCATAAAATCTTTTGAGAAAGCTTTACTACCTTCTAATGTAGCAGCACGTTTAGTTGGGCCAAAAGCCATTAGTCCAGCTGCCTCTAAATCATTTGCAAGACCATTACAAAGTGGTACTTCTGGTCCTATAACAGTTAAATCAATTTGATGCTCTTTAGCAAAATTAACAATCATTTCACTATCTTCAACATTACCACTAATACATTCACCAATTTTAGCAATTCCTGGATTTCCTGGAATCGCATAGATTTTATCTACCTTACTGCTTTGATTCAATTTATAAGCAATGGCATGTTCACGACCACCACTACCAATTACAAGTACTTTCATATATTCTAGGCCTTTCTATTAATGTCTAAAATGTCTGTATCCAGTAAATACCATTGGGATACCCTTTTCATTACAGAAATCGATTGAATCTTGATCCCTAACTGATCCTCCTGGTTGAACAATCGCACCAATTCCTGCTTTATATGCTACTTCAGCACAGTCACTAAATGGGAAGAAAGCATCACTTGCAAGAACTGCACCATTAAAATCTTTATCTTTATTATTAATAATCGCATTTTCTAGAGCCCAGATTCTTGATGTTTGTCCACCACCAACAGCTAATGTAACACCATCTCTAACAATACAAATAGCGTTAGATTTTACGAATTTAACAACTCGCATACCAAATTCCATATCTGTAAGTTGAGCTTCTGTTGGTTTAGTATCTGTTACACAATTCATTTCTTTGATCATTTCAGTATTGATATCTTGTACTAATACTTTACCTTCTAAATATTTAATATCATATTTAGCTTCACGAGCATATAAATTTTTAAGTTTTAAGATTCTTAAGTTTTTCTTTTTCTTCAATACTTCTAAAGCATCATCATCAAAATCAGGTGCAGCTACAATTTCTAAGAAAATCTTATGCATTTCTTCAGCAGTTTTTTTATCAATTTTGTAATTTACTGCCACAATTCCTCCAAAAATACTTTGAGGATCAGCTTCATAAGCTTTCATATAAGAATCATAACCATCTTTACCAATAGCAACACCACAAGGTGTTGAATGTTTAATTGCTGCTGTAACGATTTGATCTTTAAATTCACGAACTACAGCAACAGCACCATATAAATCATTAACATTATTAAATGAAATTTCTTTACCATGTAATTGTTCATAATCTAATAAAGTTTCTTGAACAAACGGATCAACATAAGTATTAGCTCTTTGTTGAGAGTTTTCACCATAACGTAAATGTTCAGTTTTCTTTAATGAAATATTTAAAGTATCTGGGAAATCATCTCCTACAACACCTGCAAAATAACGGGAAATCATCGCATCATAAGCACCTGTAGTTGAAAATGCTTTATATGCAAGATTTAATCTAAAATCAAAATCATCAGTTTTATCTTTGATTGCAGTTAAAACACTATCATAATCAGCAGGATCAGTAACAATTAAAACATCTTTAAAATTCTTTGCTGCTGAACGAATCATTGATGGTCCCCCAATATCAATATTTTCAATCATATCTTCCATTGGTTTACCAGCTTTTAAAGCCTTTTCAAATTCATATAAATTAACACAAACAACATCAATTGGTTGAATATCCATCTTTTCAACTGTATCAACATGTTCTTGTAAATCTCGGCGGAATAATAATCCTCCATGAACTTTAGGATGTAAAGTTTTAACTCGACCATCTAAGATTTCTGGAAATCCTGTTACATCATCAATTGCTATACATGGTACATTTTCTGCTTGTAATTTAGCCATTGTTCCTCCAGTTGAAACAATTTCAAAACCTAAATCCACTAAGCCTTTACAAAAATCAACAATACCATCTTTATTAGTAACACTAACTAATGCTCTTTTCATTTTAAATCACCTTAGCCCTTTCATTTTCAACAATAATTTTACCATCACAATATAAAGCAACAGCTTTAGGTAAAATACGATGTTCAATCTCTAATACTCGTTTTTGAATATCTTCAGCATTATCTAAATCATCAATATTACATGTTTCTTGAAGAATAATCGGTCCCCCATCAACTTCCTTACTAACAAAATGAACTGTTGCTCCAGTTACTTTTACTCCTCGTGCCAAAACCTTTTCATGAACATGCATTCCATAATGCCCTGGTCCACAAAACGCTGGAATCAAAGAAGGATGGATATTAATAATTTTATTTGGATAAGCATCAATCAATACATCTGTAAGAATTGCTAAATATCCCGCTAAAACAACTAGATCAACATCTCTTTCTTTTAACATTTTTACAATCAATTCATCATCTTTACGTACCACAGCAGTTTCAATTCCCGCTTTTTTAGCACGTTCAAGCCCATATGCATTTTTACGATTAGAAATAACCAATACAATCTGACCATTGATACTGTTATTTTCAACAGCATCAATGACCGATTGCAAATCTGTTCCACCCCCAGAAACAAAGACTGCAATTTTTAGCATAATTGCACTCCTTTATCTCCTGCTTCAATATTTCCAACAACATAACATTCATCCCCAGCTTCTTTAATAGCCACCATTGCTTTATCAACATCAGCTGGATCTAATGCAATAACCATACCTAGTCCCATATTAAATGTGTTATACATCATTTCCTCTGCAATGTTACCATTTTTAGCAATCAGTTCAAAGATTGCAGGTACTTTATAACTATCTTTTTTTACAATTGCTTTTATTCCTTCTGGTAGCATTCTTGGAATATTTTCATCAAATCCACCACCAGTAATATGACTGCATCCTTTTATTTTCACACCAGCATCTTTAACATTCTTAAGTGCTTTTACATAAATTCTAGTTGGTTCAATCAAAGCTTCACCAAGTGTTTTACCAAGTTCATCATAATATGTATCTAATGTTTCCTTATTCATTTCAAAAACTTTACGTACTAATGAAAATCCATTACTATGAACACCACTTGAAGCGATTCCTACTAAAACATCCCCAGGTTTAATATTCTCACCATTAATAATATCTTTTTTATCAACGACACCAACTGCAAACCCAGCTAAATCATAATCATTTTCAGGCATTAATCCAGGATGTTCAGCTGTTTCACCACCAACTAAAGCACATCCAGATTGTTTACATCCCTCAGCAACACCACTTACAATCGTTGCAATTTTTTCAGGATAATTTTTACCACATGCAATGTAATCAAGGAAGAACAATGGTTCTCCACCTGAACATGCAATATCATTAACACACATAGCAACTGCATCAATTCCAATTGTATCATGTTTATCCATTACAAAAGCAAGTTTTACCTTTGTTCCACATCCATCAGTTCCTGATAAAAGAACAGGTTCCTCCATATCTTTGATTGCACTTAAATCAAATGCTCCAGCAAAACCGCCAAGTCCTCCTAAAACCTCAGGTCTCATTGTTTCTTTTACATGTTTTTTCATTAATTCAACTGACTTGTATCCTGCTTCAATATCTACTCCAGCCTTTTTGTAATCCATCATTTATCTCCTTTATTATTTTTGCATTCTTGCTAATACTGCTTTATAAGTTTCGATTAAATCACCAATATCTTGTCTAAATACATCTTTATCATATTTTTGGTTAGTTTCAACATCCCATAAACGACAAGAATCTGGAGAGATTTCATCAGCTAATAAGATTTCACCATCAGGTGTTTTACCAAATTCAATTTTAAAGTCAACTAATTTTAAGTTTAAGCTTAAGAAAAATTCTTTTAATAATTCATTAATTTTTAAAGTTTCTTGTTTAATAAAATTATATTCTTCTCTTGTACATAATTTTAAAGCTACAGCATGATCTTCATTAATTAATGGATCTCCATAATCATCATTTTTATAACTAATTTCAAAAATTGGTTCTTCTAAAACAACCCCTTCAGGTGCACCTAATCTTTTACAGAAAGATCCTGTAGTAATATTTCTAATAATTACTTCTAATGGAAAAATATCTACTTTTTTAACTAAGATATCACGTTCATTTAATTTTTTGATCATATGGGTTTTAATTCCAGCTTCTTCTAACATATCAAAGATAATACAAGAAATTGTATTGTTTAAAACTCCTTTACCTTCAAATTGATCATGCTTAACTCCATTACCAGCAGTTGCATCATCTTTATAATGAATTAAATATTCATCATCTTTATCAGTTAAATAAACTTGTTTTGCTTTTCCTTCATATAATAATTCAGCCATTTTCTAATTTCTCCTCTTACTTTTATTTATATTTTTCAATAACTTCTTCATTAGCTTTCATTGCTTGCGTTTCCATATCTTTTCGATAAGCGACTAATTTTTCTTTAATACTATCATGTTTGATTGCCATGATTTGTAAAGCTAAATAAGCTGCATTTTTACTTCCATTAATTGCTACAGTAGCTACAGGAATTCCTGAAGGCATTTGAACAATTGATAATAACGCATCCATACCATCTAATGTAGCTCCACTAATTGGTACACCAATTACTGGTAGTACTGTTTGAGAAGCAACAACCCCAGGCAAAGCAGCGGCCATTCCTGCTGCTGTAATAATCACTTCTGTTCCATCAGTTTCTGTTTCTTTAATGAATGAACTTAAACCCAAGTGAGCACGATGTGCTGATAAGCATCTAACATTTACTTCAACACCATAGTCTTTCAAAATTTCAATTGCTGGTTCAACTTTACTTAAGTCACTAGTAGAACCCATAATAATTGCTACTTTCATAATTTCTTCCTTTCTTTTTAAACCACTAAAAGTGACATGCGTCACTTTTAGAATAAGCCTACTATCTTACCATCTTTATCAATGTCCATATTAACAGCTGCTGGACGTTTTGGTAACCCTGGCATTCTCATAATACTTCCAGAAATAGCTACTAAAAACCCTGCTCCAGCAGATGGGATAAGATCGTTGATCTTAACTGTAAAACCACTAGGACGACCAAGTAGAGTTGGTTGATCAGATAAAGAGTATTGTGTCTTAGCCACACAGATTGGTAAATTAGCCAATCCTTGTGCTTCATATTTTTTCATCTTTGTTAATACTTTTTTATCAAATACGACCCCATCAGCACCATAAATTTCTTTTGCGATAGTTTCAATTTTTTCTTTGATTGATAAATCTAAATCATATAAAGGTTGATAATTAGCTTCTTTAGTATCTAAGATTTCTAATAGTTTTTCAGCAAGTTCAATTCCACCATCAGCACCTTTTTCCCATACTTTAGAAATAGCTACATCAACACCCATTTTATTACATGTATCTTTTAATAATTGTAATTCTGCTTCAGTGTCAGTTGGAAAAGCATTGATTGCAACAACTGAAGGTAAGTTATATTTAGCAATATTTTCAATATGCTTTTCTAAATTTTTAATTCCTTTTGCTAAAGCTTCAAGATTTTCTGTTGATAATTCTTTTTTATCTACTCCACCATGCATCTTCAATGCCCTAACAGTTGCAACAATCACAACTGCTTGAGGATCAAGATTTGCTTGACGACATTTAATATCTAAGAATTTTTCAGCTCCTAAATCAGCACCAAATCCAGCTTCAGTAATTGCATAATCTCCTAATTTGATTGCTAGCTTAGTTGCCATAACTGAGTTACATCCATGAGCAATATTAGCAAATGGTCCCCCATGAACAAAAACTGGCGTATGATCTAATGTTTGTACTAAGTTTGGTTTAATTGCATCTTTTAATAACAAGGTAACTGCACCAGTAGCTTCAATATCATTTACAGTAACTGGATTTCCATCATAATTATATGCAACAATCATTTTTCCAGCTCGTTCTTTTAAATCTTCAAGACTTGTTGCAAGACATAAAATAGCCATTACCTCACTTGCAACCGTAATATCAAATCCATCTTCACGAGGAACACCATTAAGCTTACCACCAAGTCCACATACAGTATTACGTAAAGCACGATCGTTTAAATCTACAACTCTTTTCCAAACAATATTACGTACATCAATATTTAATGGATTTCCTTGATGAATCGAATTATCAAGCATTGCAGCAATAAGATTATTAGCAGCAGTAATTGCATGAATATCACCAGTAAAATGTAAATTGATATCTTCCATTGGGACTACTTGAGCGTATCCTCCTCCAGCAGCTCCACCTTTAATTCCAAAACATGGCCCTAGTGATGGTTCACGCATTGCTACAACTGATTTTTTCCCTAATTTATTTAAAGCCTGAGATAATCCAATCATTGTTGTAGTTTTTCCTTCCCCAGCTGGAGTAGGATTGATTGCAGTAACAAGAACCAATTTCCCATTAGGATTATTTTCTAATCTATTAATTGCTTCTAGAGCAATCTTAGCTTTGTACTTACCATATAATTCTAAATCATCATCTTCCAAACCAAGTTTTTGAGCAATTTCACTAATTGGTTTCATCTTTGCACTTTGTGCAATTTCAACATCAGTTAACATAACGCCACCCTTTCAATTATAATTTCTCATATATATCCTAAGATTAGTATTTATTCAAATAAAAACATAACTAATTTATACCATATTTCATCATTTTTCTCAACCTGTACTCTTGTTTAAAAAACAATGTTTTAACACTAAACCTTAGAATTAAAAAAGAGCCCACACTTATCCAGACTCTTGCCCAGACGGTCGGCTCTTCCATGATTATACTCCCTGTGGTTAATTCCACTTCCGTCAGTCGTATAACTATTTGCATAATATCATTTATTGATTCAAGATTCAAGCATTTACTATCAAAACAATTTATTTTCGACTTAATTATATTCAAATCTTACCATTAATATAAAAACTTATATTCAACTATCAAATATTTCTCCTAGAAATAATCAAAAAATAAGATTATCTTAATACAGATTTGAGATGAATTAAAAATATGTACATGATAAAATAGTAAATAATCACGACTGTTTTAATTGAAAGAGGAAATGAATGCTTTATAAATTCCAGTATGCAAAAATTAAAAATGCTATTCCAGATTATAGAATCCTTAATTTACAATTAAATTTTACCTATTTATTAAAAAAATCAAAGATAATATAAAATTTAATAACTATATTTTTGAATTTTATCTAACACTCTTTGCTTTTCACTACCCTCTAAAATCATTGGCTGATAATTATTTCTTCCTTTAACTGAAGTAATTGAACATGGAATAATTTCATGACTATCATCAATATAATTGCCATCTGTAAAATTCATTGTAATAGAATATATCATAGAATCTGTATCACTAGGATTACGATTACCCCCAAAACAGAAATTCCCTAAAGAATAAACAATTTGTTTACCATTATATTCTTCAACTCCCTGAACTACATGAGGATGAGAACCCATTACTAAATCAGCACCACTATCAATCGTAAATTTTGCTAATTCACGTTGATCACTATTAGCATAATATTCACGTTCTATTCCCCAATGATAAAATACAACAACTGCATTTGCACCCTGATTATTTTTTAAATCATCGATTGCTGCCTTTATTGCTGCTCTACCCTTTTCATTATTCATTGATAAAGACATTGAACGATATCCTAAAAAACCAATTTTAATTCCCTTAACTTCCTTAATACATGTTGTCTCATAGCCAAAATAACCAATTTCTTTTTCATCAAGTATTTGTTTTGTATCCTTCATACCTTGTGTATAATAATCTTCCGAATGATTATTAGCTAATGATACAAGTTCAATACTGCCATTAGTCAAGATATCCACATATTCTTTTGGACCACTAAAAGGAAATTGTTTTTCTACATGAGATGTTGCACTTGTTAATGGACCTTCAAGATTAACAATTGTTAAATCATCATTTTCAAATATACTCTTAACATTCTTTAAAAAATATGTAGCATCTTTTCCTTGTTTTTCATACTCCTGATTAAATGACCCATCATATGCCTGACTGGCATAATTACCTAATGTACAATCACCTGCAAAACTTAGTTTTATACTAGTGTGAACTGGTTTTTTCTTTTCTTCAATTTTTTCTTCTTTTATAATTGTCTCTTTTTTCTGATTATTTTCATTAGCTCCCAAACATCCAGATACTAAAAACAACATTATTAAACAAATCAATAATTTTTTCATATCTTAAACCTCCACAACATCAGTATAACATATAATGATATTCTTTAATATTAAATAAAACTTTGTTATAATACGATTTAGGAAGTGAAAATAATGATAAGAGAAATAAAAAATAAAATGGATTTTGATCTTCTTTTGACAGAAAGTGATCCTAATATCAACTTAGTAAGAGATTATTTAGAACATGGTACATTGTATGGTTATTATATTAATAATGAACCAGTTTCATTTATTGCAATTGAAATCATTAATGATGAAGTAGAAATTAAAAATATCTTAACTTTAGTTGAATATCGTGGTCAGGGTTATGCTAAAGCATTAATTAAATTTATTGAATCAACCTATAATACTTATGATACATTTCTAATCGGAACTGCAAATTCAAGTTTTGAAAATATTACTTTTTATACTCGTTTAGGCTATATTTATAGTCATCGAATTGAAAATTTCTTTTTAGATTATTACCCAAAAGAAATCATAGAAAATGGCATGCAGGCAACAGATTTAATGTATTTTAAAAAAAATAAGAATGGATTAAATTAAAAGTTTCTTATAATTATTAATATGTAAAATTACTTAAATTTTTAAAATAAAGAGACTAATCAATAACATATATTGGTTAGTCTCTTTTTTAGAATTTGATATCTTAATTAAATCAAAACTATCACTTATAAAAAAGCAGTAAATTATTTTACTTTGTTATGTAACCACTTAGAAAATAATTCTAAACCAGTTTTAATATCTTCACTTTTATTAGCAAACCCAAAACGAAGACAATACTCTTGATTAAAACATGCTCCTGGAACAAAAAATACTCCAGTATCTTTTTGTAACTCAACACACAAATCTCTCGACTTAATTGGTAACTTATATCTTAAAAAAGCAATAGTCCCAACCTCAGGAACAACACAGTCAACCAAAGGTTCATTATTTAGCCACTCAATTAAAATTTGCCGATTAGTATTAATAATATTTCTACTTCTTTTTATAATCTTATCATAATTTTCAACTACAATAGCAGCCAAATAATCATTTATATATCCAGTTGAAATAATATGATAATCTCGCCGATCATTTATTATTTTAATAATCTCTTTATCCGCCTTTATCCACCCTACCCTAAGACCAGCAAATGAGGTAACTTTAGACAAACTGCTAGTAGAAATTCCTAAATCATATAAATCACTCACTGATACTTCATCTTGACCTAAGCCTTGATAAACTTCATCACAAAGAATATATAGATTATGTTTTTTAGCTATTGCAATCAATTTTAATAAAAAATCTTTAGAAAATTTTGTACTTGTAGGATTGTTTGGATTAACCAAACAAATCATTTTAGTATTTTCCTTAATTTCTTTTTCAAAATCCTCTAATTTAGGTAACCAATCATTTTCCTCATCTAACTCAACTAAGCTAGTTTCTACTCCAAATGATTCAGGAAAAGAATACATTTGCTGATAAGTTGGAGTGATTGTAATTATATGATTCCCTTTTTCCAACAAAGAAATTAATACTAATTCATTAGCATTAATACATCCATGGCTAATAGTGATATTGTCTGCATCACCAGTTTGATATAATTTGGCAATTCCTTTTCGTAAACGAACACTACCAGTTATTGGACCGTAATTTAATTTTGTATCAAATAAATTTTTTATTACAGTTTCTTTTTCCTCTACCATTTCCAATAAATCATTAATACTCATTGAAGCAACACATGTTTCTGCAAGATTATAACGATAATCAACTTCATGTTCAGTCATCCAGGCTTCAACATCAAATAAATCAATTTTCACTAATGCATCACCTTACTCAAAAAGTCTTTAGCACGTTCTGATTTAGGATTAGTGAAAAATTCTTTTGATGAACTATCTTCAACAATTTTTCCACTTTCTAAAAAGACAACCCGATCTCCAACTGTTCTTGCAAATCCCATTTCATGAGTTACTACAACCATCGTCATACCTTCTTGAGCTAATTCTTGCATAACTTCCAATACTTCAATAACCATTTCAGGATCCAAGGCACTTGTAGGTTCATCAAACAACATTACTTCAGGATCCATACACAAAGCCCTAGCGATAGCCACTCTTTGCTTTTGTCCCCCAGACAGTTTATTTGGATATTCATCTTTTTTATCTAACAATCCTACTCGTTGCAATAAGTTACATGCTTTTTGTTTAGCTGATTCTTCATCTAACCCTAAAACCTGAATTGGAGCTAAAGTTAAATTTTCTAAAACAGTTTTATGAGGAAATAAATTAAAATGTTGGAAAACAAACCCCATTTTCCCACGAAGTTTTTTAAATTCCTGAGAATTATTACTATCTAATAACTGATTATTTATATAAATTTCTCCAGCTTCAGGAATTTCTAAACCATTGATACAGCGAAGAACTGTACTTTTTCCACTTCCACTAGGCCCAATCAAACAAACAATTTCGCCTTTTTCAATCTCTAAGGAAACATCATTTACAGCTTTTAAATCTTTAAATTGTTTTACAATATTCTTAACTTTAATCACTTACAGATAACTTCCTTTCTATCTTTCTTGCAAAATAAGATGTTGTCAACGTCATAAATAAATAAAATACTGCTGCAAACAATAAAGGCGGAATTAAATTAAATGTATTAGCCCCTAAAATTTGAGCAGAATACAACAATTCTGTTGCCCCTAAAACTGAAATCAATGATGAATCTTTAATTAATGTAATAAACTCACTAACAATAGGCGGGATGATTCTTTTAAATGCCTGTGGTAAAATAACTAATTTCATTGTTTGACTATAATTTAATCCTAAAACTTCACAAGCTTCCCATTGTCCCTTATCAACACCCATTATTCCACTACGAATTAGTTCTGTTGAATATGCCCCACTATTAATACTCATTGCAATAGCTCCACAAACATATGGATCAGGAACAAATCTTTCACCTGTAATTGCTCTTACTAATAAAGGAAAAGCAATATATAAAAATAAAATTTGTAATAACATCGGCGTTCCACGAATCAATTCTACATAAATATTACCAATAATTCTTAATATCTTATGTTTAGAGATTTTTGCTGCCGCACCTAAAACACCTAAGATCAAACCAAATATCAAAGCACAGGCAGCTAGTAATAATGACTTACCAGCTCCTTGTAGTAAAAAGATTAAATTGTCAGCAGTAAAAAAATCAATCATTGCCTCCACGATTATGCTCCCCACTTAGTTTTTAATTCTTGATATTTGTCAGATTCAACAAAAATCTTCAATGCTTCATTAATATCATCCATTAAATCCTGATTATTTTTATTAGTAATAATTAAATTTTCTTCCTCTAATAAAGTTTCTTTTAACATTCTATACCCAGCTTCTTTAACATAATTTTTAGCAACAGCTTCATCTAAAATGATCGCATCTATTCCACCAGAATTCAAAGTTTCGATTAAAACCTTAACATCTTTAACTGCCTTTACATTAGCATCTTTGATTTCATTAGCAACACCTTCACCAGTTGAAGCTAATTGTGCTCCAATATTCTTACATTCTAAATCCTTAGCACTAACAATAGGACTATCATTAGCAACTAAAGCCACTTGTCTAGAATCATTATACTTATCAGACCAAATTACATCTTCCCACTCTTTATGATAAGTAAAACCAGAGATTCCTAAATCAATTTGATCAGCAATTAAACTAGTTGAAATAGTATCAAATGATAATTTTTTAAATTCATATTCATAATCATCACCATTTTCTTTCATAATAGCAAATAATTCTTTTGTCATATCAATATCAAAACCAATCATTTCATCACCTTTTAATGATTCATAAGGTGGATAATCAGGTGAAATTCCAATTAAAATCTTCTTTTTAGAACTACCTCCACATGCAGTCAATGAAACCGCCATCATACATACTAATAATACTTTAATAATTTTTTTCATCTTCTCTTACCTTCCTTTTCTTCCATAAAATAAAAGCCCCTTAGCTAATGCTAAGAGACGAAATTTCCGCGGTACCACTCTCATTGATATAACAACTTATATCCTCTTTTGTCTGTAAAGTAGACTTACTAACCATCCTACTATTAATTCAAACAGTCCTCTTAAAAGTGCGGTTCATTTAATCTTATTTACTGACCTTCCACCATCATCAGCTCGCTTAGAAACATAATTAAACTACTCTCTTTATCGACGAGTTTATTTATATATTTGTATTATATAAAAAATCAATTCATTGTCAACAGTTTTAGCTATTTTATCTTAAGAAATTTATGATTAAATTTATTAATTTGTTCACATACTTTTTTTAATGGTCCATTGAACGATTCTAATTCATTTAATGTTTCATCAAGCATTTCATTTGTTTGATTAATTAATTTAATATTTTCTTGATAACGTTTTGTATTAAAACGTTTCTTCTCGTCACTTCGAAGCAACATCAAACATCCAATAATCAACAATCCAAAAATTCCTATTATCATCACAATCCACTTTATTACTTCCATATCATCACCATCTCTAGTATACCACATTTATTCAATCTATCCCATCAAAAAATCTATTTTAACTTATAATAACAATTATTTTAATAATTCAATAGTTGGACACTTGTAAAACCATAAATATTCTCAAAGTAGTTTAAATGCTGCTTTTTAGTGTCAAGAACTTAAATTTATTTGTTGTATTGTTGGCTTGTATTTTGCAGTATGATGGTTTTAAAGAGGTATTCTATCATGAAATTAAACTTGACCACAAATCCAAAGATCTGACCTGCTTCATCCAAGTCAGGATCCACAATGGTAAAAAAGTGACCACAAAGAATGTTGTTAAACAGCAATTTTCAAATAATAAAATCAACACAAAAACTACAAATTACAATATACTAAATGATATAAGCTGTACTGTTAATATCTGCATAACACTCATACCTGTTTTTAAACACAGTAGCTGTAGATTTTATCACGCTGTTATTCCTTCTTATGTAACAAATATATTATGTAAAGATAAGTTAAATTCTTTTAAATCTAACTTATTTTTACATGATACTTCTAAATATTTTCTTCTTAACTCAGAATTAGACTTCGCATATATTTCAGTAGTTGCAATACTTTAGTGCCCTAAAAAATCTCTTATATAAACAAGATTCACATCATTCTCAAGCAAATGCATAATTATAGAAGATCTTAATATGTGTGAATGAACGTTAAACATAAATATTAACGTATTCTGTTTTTTAACTGCTTCCACATACTTGCCCTTGTAAATTATTTTTTTAAATGGTTAGTAAATAAAAAAACTATCATCTTTTATATTTTTTGAATTAATATGGTTTTTTAGAATATTACTACAATTTTTACTGATTAGCACTAACCTTATTTTATTCTCTTTTTCATACAATCCACAACATTAGTATAATCATTTTCTTTTAAATTAATCATTCCTTGTACCCTACATCCCGATTCATAAATTAACAAAAGAATAACCATATCTCTTATCCCATTTTCTCTTTTATACTGAATCCGGTATAAAAGCAATAGAAAAATACATTACACATCTAGGAGGTATCTTGAGCTAACGAAGTATATGATGTGCAACTATCAGACATATAAATTAGTATTTGAATATTTAGAAGAATTTTATAATACCACTCACATTGTGGGGATTTATCACCAATATTAGAACAAACTAACTAAATTTCTTACATTTAGTTAGTCTGAAATCTTGACATACAACCCCATCAAAAAAGAAGTCGTTTTTGTTTGACTTCTCTTCATCCAGCTTATTTTCCACTTTCCCCATAATTCTTTAAGACTCTTGCAGAAGGATCATTAACATTACATCCTTCCCATTGCTTGTTAGGCATCCAAAAATCTTTAATCCAATGGCTTTTTTGTGGATAAAATTCTTCAAAAATATCTCTATATAATAATGATTCTTTTGTAAACGGTGTGCAATATGGATACTTGACTTTAGCGTATTCTAAATCAGCATCTGTATATTTATTTTCTGCATATTCTTTCAAATAATCCACCATAGAATGTCCTACTGCATCTGAAAAAGCAGCTTTTTCTCTAAATAAAATATTATGAGGTAGATAATCTGTTCCTTCAAATGCATGTCTTAAAAGATATTTTCCTTTATCATAAGTATTCATTTTCTTTTGTGGATCAATTGACATCACATAATTAACAAAATCAATGTCAGCAAAAGGAACCCTTCCTTCTAACGAATTGCCACTAATACATCTATCCGCTCTTAAAACATCATACATATACAACTCTTGAATACGCTTTTCAGATTCTTTTTGGAAAGCTGCAGGACCAGGTGCAAAATCTGTATATTTATAACCAAATAGTTCATCCGAAACTTCTCCAGTAAGAATCACTTTTAAATCTGTATTTTCGTGAATGTATTTGCATAGAAGATACATACCAATACTTGCTCTAATTGTTGTAATATCCCAAGTTTCTAAAGTTTTAATCACTTCTATTAAAGATGTTAAGATATCTTCTTTATTCATTATTACTTCTGTATGATCTGTTCCTAAATAATCTGCGACTTGTTTTGCATATTTTAAATCAATAGGATCACTTTCCATCCCAATCGCAAAAGTACGAATAGGATGATTATGCAAACGACTTGCGATAGCACAAACTAAAGAAGAATCTAATCCTCCACTTAACAAATAACCTATAGGTGCATCTGATTGCAGTCTTTTTTCTACTGCTTTTTCTAATTTAAATCTTAAAAAGAGTGCAATTTTTTCTAAACTATCCGTGTTCACAGTTTTCACTTCACTTAAATCATTATAACAAACAAATTTTCCATTTTGATAGTAATATCCTGGTGGAAATGGATATATTTCATCACAAACTGGCATTAAAGCTTTTGCTTCTGAAGCAAAAGAAATCTGATGATCTACTTTTGTATATCCATAGAACATAGGTCGAATACCCATAGGATCTCTTGCAGCTACCATTTGACCTTTATCTTTATTATATAATACAAAAGCAAATTCCCCATCTAACATTCTTACCATAACATCTAATTCATATTTTAAATATAAAGGTAGTAGAACTTCACAATCACTTGCACTAAAAAAAGTATAATTATTTATTAGATTTTCTTTTAATGCAAGATAATTATATATTTCTCCATTACATACTAAAATACAGTTTTGGTATGTAAATGGTTGCATACCATTTAATGATAAATCCATAATTGATAATCGATTAAATCCCCAATACCGATTACCAAACATCACACTATTTGTTTCATCAGGGCCTCTTCTCTCTATATTTTTTAATCCATTTTTAAAGTCTTTATATTTTACTTGGTCACTTCCAATCACTAAAAATCCACACATAAATATTCCCCCATAGTATAATTTTATAATTTGGTGATATCTATCAATGAAATATCCCCATCAATTCTTTTATCTAGGCAGTCAATTAACACTCTAGCAGTATCTAATGATGTATAAATCGGTATTCCTGCTTCTACTGCAAAACGACGTATAATGAATCCATCTGTAATATCATTAATCCTATATGGAATATTGATAATTAAATCGACTGTATCAGTAAGTATCAAATCAAAAATTGTATTTTTCTTTTCATCAATTCGATTTATCAAGTGCACATGTGGTATCTGATTTTCTTTTAAAAATTGATAAGTTCCTTTTGTACAATAAAGAAAATAACCAAAATCCGCATATTTTTTTGCGATTGGCAAGAATTCTGCTTTTGCTTCATCTTTAATCGTACAAATAATATTTTTCTTTTTAGACAATTGAATCCCTGTCCCTACAAATGCTTTATACATAGCCTCATCAAAACTCTTAGAAATTCCAAGAACTTCACCTGTCGATTTCATTTCAGGACCCAAGGCAATTTCTGCACCTGTAATTTTTTCAAATGAAAATACTGGCATTTTAATCGCAATTGTCTCTTTTTCAGGTACTAATCCATAACAATATCCTTGTTCTTGAATAGAAATTCCCATTATAACCTTTGTAGCAACATCTACAACAGGAACACCTGTTACTTTCGAAATATATGGAATAGTTCTTGAAGATCTAGGATTAACTTCAATCACATAAACTTCATCTTCATAAACAATAAACTGAATATTAATTAATCCCTTAACATGAAGTGCTTTTGCTAGTCGTTGAGTATAATCCACAATAGTATCTTTAATTTTTGGTTTGATCTTTTGTGGTGGATAAACTGAAATACTATCACCAGAATGAATTCCTGCTCTTTCTACGTGTTCCATGATACCAGGAATCAATACACCAAATTGGTCACATATTGCATCAACCTCTACTTCTTTTCCAGCTAAATACTTATCAATAAGAATAGGATGATCTTGATATTGTTGAGTAATCATTTTCATGTATCTTTTTATATCCGCATCATTTAAAGCAATAACCATTCCTGCTCCGCCTAATACATAAGAGGGTCTGACTAAAACAGGATATTTCAAACGATGCGCAACTTCTAGTGCTTCTTCTGTAGTAAAGACAGTTAATCCACGAGGACGAGCAATATGACATTTTTCTAATATTTCATCAAATCGCTCACGATTTTCTGCAGCATCCACGTCATCTGCATCAGTCCCTAAAATTTTAACACCCATATCTGTTAATGCTTGTGTGAGTTTAATTGCAGTTTGACCTCCAAATTGAACAATAGCTCCATCAGGCTTTTCAATATCAACAATACTTTCCACATCTTCTCTTGTAAGTGGTTCGAAATAAAGTCGATCAGCAATATCATAATCAGTCGATACAGTCTCTGGATTATTATTAATAATGATTGTATAATAACCTGTTTCTTTTAAAGCCCAAACACAATGTACTGAACAATAATCAAACTCAATCCCCTGTCCAATACGAATTGGACCAGAACCTAATACTATAATTTTTTTCTTTTTATCTTGAAAAGCAGCCTCATTTATACCACCATGAACAGAATAATAATAAGGTGTTTTTGCATCGAATTCACCAGCACATGTATCTACTATTTTATAGGAAGCACGTACATTATTATCAATTCTCATTCTATGAATATCTTGTTCACATTGATGAGTTAACTGAGCAATGACACTATCTGGAAATTGTAATCTTTTAGCTTTCTTTAATAAATTAACCGTTAATTTTTCTGTTTTTAAACGATTTTCCATTTCTATTAAAATTTTAATTTTATCAATAAACCATACATCTATCTTTGTAATTTGATGAATATCTTCTTCACTGATCCCTTTTCTTAAAGCTTCAGCAATTACAAAAATTCTTTGATCATCAACATTCTTCAATTGATTTCTTAGCTGATCTTTATTCATCTCAGCAAGATAATCCAAATGTAAATAATAAATATTTTGTTCTAAAGAACGTAATGCTTTCATTAAAGCTCCTTCAAAGTTATTACAAATTGACATGACTTCACCAGTGGCTTTCATTTGTGTTCCTAAATGATGGGAAGCATTCACAAACTTATCAAAAGGCCATTTAGGTATTTTACATACAACATAATCTAATGTTGGTTCAAATGAAGCGTATGTCTTTCCAGTTACTGCATTTTTAATTTCATCAAGTGTATATCCCAAAGCGATCTTCGCTGCTAATTGAGCAATCGGGTATCCTGTTGCTTTACTAGCAAGTGCAGATGAACGAGATACACGTGGATTGACTTCGATAACACAATATTCAAAACTATCAGGATTGAGTGCATATTGAACATTGCACCCTCCTTTAATATTTAATGCCGTAATAATATTAAATGCTGATGTTCTTAACATTTGATAGTCCTTATCAGATAATGTTTGAGAAGGTGCAACAACTATACTATCTCCAGTATGTACACCAACTGGATCAATATTTTCCATATTACAAACAGTTATACAATTTCCTTTATTATCTCGCATAACTTCATATTCAATTTCTTTCCATCCCGCAATACACCTTTCAATTAAACATTGATTTACTCTTGATAAACGGAGTCCATTTGAACAAATATCATATAGTTCTTCTTCATCATAAACAATACCACCACCTGTTCCACCTAAAGTATAGGCAGGTCGAACAACAACTGGATAGCCAATTTGACGTGCAAATTCTAAAGCATCATCAACATGATTCACAACAACACTTGCAGCTACAGGTTCATCAATGGATTCCATTAATTTTTTGAATTCTAATCTATCTTCCGCCAACTTGATTGTTTGTGTATCCGTTCCAATCACTCTTACATGATGTTGATCTAAAAATTCTTCATCGTCTAATGCCATCACTAGATTCAAAGCATTTTGTCCCCCTAGCGTTGGTAAAATACAATCGGGTTTTTCTTTAATAATTAATTCTTTGACAATTTCAATAGTCAGTGGCTCAATATAAACTTTATCTACAATATCACGATCTGTCATAATTGTTGCAGGATTTGAGTTAATTAAAACAACTTCAATTCCTTCCTTTTTAAGGGCTCTACAAGCCTGTGTTCCTGCATAATCAAACTCAGCAGCTTGACCAATAATAATTGGACCTGAGCCAATGACTAATACTTTTTTTATAGTTAAATCTTTTGGCATGTTATTTTTCCTCCATCATTTCAACAAATTGATCAAATAAATAATTCGTATCCATTGGACCTGCACAAGCTTCTGGATGAAATTGCACAGTCTTGATTTTTTCATTCAAATATTCAATACCTTCAATAGTGCCATCATTAACATTGATAAACCAGGGTCTTGCTTTTTTAGAGTCAATAGATTCTTCGTTAATGACGAAATTATGATTCTGCGTAGAGATATAAACTTGACCTGTATTTAAATCTTTAACTGGATGATTTGCTCCATGATGACCATATTTCAACTTTTTAGTATGAAATTGATGTGCTAAAGCTATTAACTGATGTCCTAAACAGATTGCAAAAATAGGAACTTTGCTTTGTATCAATAATTTAATTTCTTCAATCAATACTTTGTTTTCACTTGGATCACCTGGTCCGTTTGATAACATAATACCATCATAGTTTCCATCAATGATTTCTTTTGCTTTTGTATTAGCTGGATAGACTGTCACTTCTAAATGACGTTCAACTAAGCTTTGTACAATATTTCGTTTAGCTCCTAAATCCAATAAGGCAACTCTTAATTTTCCTTGACCAACTGTATAAACAGATGAACACGTTGTTTCTTCAACAACATTATGAATCATGTAAGCCTTAATCCGAGGGAATATTTCTGTTAAATCATCATAATGAGTTGTTGTAATCATCCCATTCATACACCCCTTGCTACGAATAAGTTTTGTCAGATATCTTGTATCAATTCCTTGAATACATGGAATATGATGTTGAATCAAATAATCTTTTAAATCAATATTCTTTCTGAAGTTACTACCTATTCTAGATAATTCATTAACAATAAAACCTGAAATATAGGGTTTAACTGATTCTTGGTCTTCTAATGCAATTCCATAATTACCTATTAATGGGTATGTCATAACAACTGATTGTCCTGCATAGGAAGGATCTGTTAAAACTTCCAAATACCCTGTCATTGATGTATTAAAAACAAACTCACTAATGACCTCTTTTTCTTCACCAATATATTCTCCTTCAAAGATATTACCATCTTCCAAGATTAAATAACCTTTCATGTTTATCCCTCTCTTCCTTTGTTAAAAATATATTATTATATATATAACTATTTATTATTATTTTACAGTATAATGGTTTAATAAAAAATTATCAATACTTTAAAATAATTTATTATCTTTATTATAAAATACTATTACCAAAGATTTGGTAACAGTATTTATTTAAAGATTTGAATAGCCCATAAGATCTTTATCAACCACTCTAGCAACTTCTCTTCCCTCTTTAATTGCCCAAACAACTAATGATTGTCCTCTGCGCATATCTCCAGCAACATATATTCCTGGTTGATTTGTTTGATAATTTGTATCTGCAACTGTTCCTCTTGGTGTCAAATGAACACAAAAAGCTTGGGCTATTTTCTCTTGTGCACCTACAAATCCAGCAGCAATTAAAACTAAATTTGCATTAATCACTTTTTCACTTCCATCAACTGGAATCATTTGCATTCTTCCATCGATAATTTTAGGTTCTAATGAGATCAAAACAACTTGTTTGAGATTTCCTTGATCATCTTTTAAAAATTCCTTGACTGTTGTCTTATATATACGAGGATCTTGATGAAACAAAGCAATTGCTTCTTGTTGTCCATAATCGGTTTTTTTAACTCTTGGCCATTCTGGCCATGGATTATTAAGTGCCCTTTTACATGGCAATTCATCCATCATTTCTAACTGAACAACATTTTTACATCCTAATCTTATAGCAGTCGCAACACAATCATTTCCAGTATCGCCACCCCCTATAACAACTACATTTTTATCTTTTGTATTAGCAAATGAAGATTGATAAAGTTGATGACTCAAATATCTTTTTGTTACCTCACTAAGATAATCTACTGCAAAATAAATACCTTTGGCATCTCTACCTGGTACATTGATATCTCTTGGTTTTCTAGAACCACAAGCTAAAATAATACGGTCATATTGTTTCCTTAAATGATTGACTTGTTTTTTATTTTCAATTCCACTATTGACTTTAAATTCAATACCTTCTGCTTTCATAAGTTGAATACGACGATTGATGATTGATTTATCCAATTTCATATTCGGAATACCATACATCAACAATCCCCCAATACGATCATCTCTTTCAAATACAGTCACATGGTAACCACGATGATTTAAACAATCAGCTGCTGCTAAACCTGAAGGTCCAGAACCAATAACTGCAATTTTTTTATTAATTCTTTGTTTTGGTGGTTGAGGTATCATAAGATTTTGAGCAAAACCATTTTCAATAATAGCTTGTTCATTATCTCTTACAGTAACTGATTCACCATTCAAAGAACATGTACACGCTGCTTCACATAAAGCAGGGCACACTCTTGATGTAAATTCTGGAAAATTATTTGTTTTTAGTAATCTTTTCAATGCCGCTTGATAATGATGATGGTAAATGAGATCATTCCATTCAGGAATCAAGTTTTTTAAAGGGCATCCTGATACCATTCCTTGTATCATTTGTCCATTTTGACAAAATGGAACTCCACAATCCATACATCTAGCGGCTTGTGCAGATTGTTTTTCCAATGATAATGGTTTATGAAACTCCTTGAAATCTTGTATACGTGTATGTGGATCTATTATTTTTGATTCTTGTCGCTCAATTTCTAAAAATCCAGTTGGTTTTCCCATTATTATACTCCTTTCTTAAAAGCGTTGAATGCTTCAACTTTTGCTTGTTCTTTTGATAATCCTTGTTGTTCAAAAGAGCTAATTAAATTCATCATTTTTTTATAGTCATGTGGAATAACTTTTTTGAATAATTTTACCTCTACATCAAAATTATCTAATATCTTTTTAGCAATAGCTGATTTTGTATGTTGATAATGTTTATCAACCCATTTTTTAATTTGTTCTTCATCATAACGTTGAGATACATTCGTAAATTCAATCAATTCTTTATTGACATGAGAATAAAATGTCTTATCAGGATCATAAATATAAGCAATTCCTCCTGACATACCAGCCGCAAAATTTCTACCTGTTTTTCCAAGTACAACAACAATACCACCTGTCATATATTCAAGACCATGATCACCAACACCTTCAACAACAGCAATTGCTCCTGAATTTCTGACTGCAAAACGTTCTCCAGCAATTCCATTAATATAGGCCTCACCTGAAGTTGCACCGTATAAAGCAACATTTCCAATAATAATATTATCTTCTGCTTTAATGACTGACCCTTCTGGTGGAACAACAACCAATTTTCCTCCTGATAGTCCTTTACCAAAATAGTCATTACTATCTCCATGTAAAGATAGATTCAGTCCTTTAGGAATAAATGCCCCAAAAGATTGACCTCCACTTCCATAACAATTGACTTTAAAAAAATCTTCTTCTAATGAATTTCCATATCGTCTTGTAATATCAGAACCAAATAATGTTCCAAAAGAACGATCGATATTTGAGACTTGAACATCAATTTCTTGACTTTGTCGCTTTTTAAGTGCATCCAATAATTGATTTTCTAATATTGTACAATCTTTTGTTAAATTTAATTTGAAGTCATACATATTTTTTGAATCAAAACATACATTCGTATTTTTCACATGAAGTATTCTTGTTAAATCAATATTTTCAGCTTTTTTATCTTTTACCTTTAATAAATCAACTCTTCCAACCATTTCTTGAATTGTTCTAAACCCTAGTTGAGCCATGTATTCTCTTAATTCTTGTGCAATAAAACGCATAAAGTTTTCAACATATTCTGGTTTTCCTGTAAATCTTTTTCTTAAAATTGGATTTTGAGTAGCTACACCAACAGGACATGTATCTAAATTACAAACTCTCATCATGACACAACCCATAGTCACTAATGGTGCTGTTGCAAAGCCATATTCTTCAGCCCCTAATAATGTAGCTATTGCTAAATCTCTTCCTGTCATCAATTTACCATCTGTTTCTAAGACAACTCGACTTCGTAAGTTATTCATGATCAGTGTCTGATGGGCTTCTGCTAACCCAAGTTCCCAAGGCAAACCTGCATTATAAACAGAACTTCTAGGTGCAGCACCAGTTCCACCATCATGACCAGAAATTAAAATAACACCTGCACCTGCTTTTGCAACACCTGCCGCAATAGTTCCTACTCCTGCTTCAGAAACTAATTTCACTGATATACGTGAATCTCTATTTGCGTTTTTCAAATCATAAATCAACTGTGCTAAATCTTCTATTGAGTAAATATCATGATGAGGTGGGGGCGAAATTAAGCCAACACCAGGTGTTGAATGTCTTGTTTTAGCAATCCATGGATAAACTTTTCCACCTGGTAAATGACCACCTTCACCTGGTTTAGCACCTTGAGCCATTTTAATTTGAATTTCACGAGCTGAACATAAATATTCACTTGTTACTCCAAAACGACCAGAGGCAACCTGTTTGATTGCTGAACATTTTGAATCACCATTTGGAAGTACATGAAATCTTTCTTCATCTTCTCCACCTTCACCACTATTTGATTGACCATGAAGACGATTCATGGCTATAGCCATTGTTTCATGCGCTTCTTTTGAAATAGAGCCATAAGACATTGCACCTGTTTTAAATCTTCGAACAATATTGTCCACACTTTCTACTTCATTAATTGAAATAGGCGTTACTTCTTTAAACGTCATAAGACCTCTAAGATGAATTTGTTCACTTTCTTCATCAATCATTTTTGTATATTCTTTAAAAATATGATAATCACCTAATCGTGTTGCTAATTGTAACTTATGAATAGTTGCTGGATTATAAAGATGTTCTTCTTTACAAGAGCGTCTTTTATGATCACCTGCTGAATCTAAAATAATATCAACATCTAATCCTAATGGATCATAAACTTTATTATGTCTGTATTCCACATCTTCTTCGATATCTTTGATTGTTTTTCCTTCAATTCGTGTGATTGTTTTAGGAAAATATTTATCAACCAAGCAAGAAGATAAACCAATGACTTCAAAATTTTGAGAGCCACGATATGATTGAATTGTAGAGATACCCATTTTTGAAGCGATTTTTACAATACCATGTAAAATACCATTATTGTAATCATCAACAGCTGCATAATAATCTTTATCTAATAACCCTTCTTCAATTAAATGATAAATTGTATCTTGCGCTAAATAACCATTAATTGCACTTGCGCCATATCCTAATAAAGTTGCATAATGATGCACCTCTCTAGGTTCAGCTACTTCAAGAATTAAAGCTAAACTATTCCGCTTTTTTGTACGAACCAAATATGAGTTAACAGCACCAATTGCTAACAAAGAAGGAATTGGTAAATGTGTATCATCAACTCCCCTGTCTGATAAAATGACAATATTACATCCTGTATGATAAGCCTGATCAACTTCTACAAACACACGCTCAATTGCTTTTTCTAATGATGTATTTTTAATATAAGTAATATCTACTGTACCTACTTTAAAACGTTCATCTTTTAGTTCTTTTATCTTTAGTAAATCAGTATTACTTAAAACAGGATGATCAATTTTAATCAATTGACAATTTTTCGATGTATCTTCCAACATATTTCCATCTTTGCCAATACATATACTTGTAGAGGTAATCATTTCTTCTCTAATAGCATCAATTGGGGGATTTGTAACCTGTGCAAATAATTGTTTAAAGTAGTTAAAAAGTGGTGGATGATTTTTTGATAACACGGCAAGTGGTGCATCATTTCCCATCGCAATTATATTTTCACTACCTGTTAATGCTAAATTTTTAATATAATTTGTATCTTCATAACTATAACCATGAATCATTTGTAATTTTGTGAGTTCTTCATTTTTATAACGATTGACACATGTATTAGGAATTTTGATATCAGCTAATTTTAATAGATTTGTTTCTAACCATTCTCCATATGGTTGTTTTGTCGCATACTTTAATTTAAGATCATCATTATTAATTAATTCCCCTTTTTTCGTATCAACCAATAACATTTTCCCTGGTCTTAATCTTTCTTTAAGAATGATATCTTTTGCTGGAATATCTAAAGCACCTACTTCTGAAGATAATACAAGATAATGATCTTTTGTAATATAATATCTAGATGGTCTTAATCCATTTCGATCAAGAACGGCTCCCATAACATCACCATCACTAAATAAAATAGATGCTGGTCCATCCCATGGCTCCATAAGCGTTGCATTATATTGATAAAAATCTCTTTTAACTTGTGACATATTTTTATCATTTTCATAAGGTTCTGGAATACATAACATAACTGCTCTAGGTAATTCCATACCAGACATGACTAAAAATTCTAATGTATTATCTAACATAGCAGAATCAGAGCCAGTTTCATCTACAACAGGATAAACTTTTTTTGTATCAATTTTTGTCGTATACATATTTTCTTCACGACACAACATATTATTAGCATTTCCTTTAATCGTGTTAATTTCACCATTATGAACAATAAAACGATTAGGATGTGCTCTTTGCCAAGATGGCATTGTATTTGTAGAAAAACGTGAATGAACTAATGCAATGGCTGATTGGTAATCTGTATCCTGTAAGTCTTTATAAAATGAGCGTAATTGATGAACAAGGAACATTCCTTTATAAACAATCGTACGACTAGATAAAGAACAGACATATGTATCTTTAAATTGACTATGTTCAAACATTCTTCTTGCCTGATATAATTTGCGATCAAAATCTAACCCTTTTTTAATCTTGTCATTTTTTTCAATAAACGCTTGTGTAATATATGGCATTGCATCCAAAGCAAATTGACCAAGTACAGAAGGATTAACAGGAACTTCTCTCCATCCAATAAATCTCATACCTTCTTTTCTAATAATCGTTTCAAACATTTTTTGAATGCGAGCACGATACTTTTCATCTTGAGGCATAAAAAACATACCTACACCAAAGCAACCTTTTTCAGGAAGCTCAAATTGTGTGACAACTTTTTTTAAGTATTGATAAGGAATTTGTGTTAAAATTCCAACACCATCCCCAATTTCACCTGTTGCATCTTTCCCTGCACGATGTTCTAACTGTTGAACAATTTTCAATGCATCATTGACAGTTTTATAGGTTTGAATCCCTTTAATATTGACAACTGCGCCAATTCCACAGTTATCATGTTCAAAAGAAGGATTATATAAATTATTCTCTTCCATACATTTTCCTCCAATTATTTTTCTTCTTTATTTGCATGTTCGAACGAATCATATAATTTTGTCACATATTGACCATCGAAACATGACATACATAGATCATTACAATGTGTTTTATCAATTGATTCTTTTAAACCCTCTTTTGATAAGAAAGCTAATGAATCGGCTTGCAAATAATTACATAATTGTTGTATATCCATCTTATGTGAAATAAGTTCCTCTAATGTGGAGGTATCTACTCCATAAAAACATGGATATTTAATAGCAGGAGAAGCAATACGAACATGAACTTCTTTTGCTCCTGCTTCTTTGAGTTGACAAATGATTCGTCTAGAAGTTGTTCCTCTTACAATCGAATCATCAATAATAATGACTCTTTTTCCTACTACAATTTCTTTGATAATTGATAACTTTAATTTGACACTCTGTTCCCTTAATGTTTGAGTAGGTTGGATAAAAGTACGACCTACATATTTATTTTTTATCAATCCCATTTCATAAGGAATATGACTTGCTTTAGCATAGCCCATCGCTGCAGACAGAGAAGAATCAGGAACCCCAATGACAATATCACCTTCTACAGGTGCTTCTTGATATAATATTTCACCTGCTCTTTTTCTTGCACTATGAACATTAATACCATTTATTGTACTATCTGGTCTTGAAAAATAAACATATTCCATTGCACACATTTTATTTTGCAGATTAGTTTCCCTATATTTTTTTGTTTGAATTTGTTGATTTTTAATACAAATGACTTCTCCAGGTTCTATATTTCGAATAAAATCAGCCCCAATAACATCAAAGGCACATGTTTCTGATGCTAGAACATAACTCCCATTTGGTAATCGTCCTAAACTTAACGGTCTTAATCCATAACAATCCCTTGCTCCATAAATACGATCTTCGATCATAATCACAAAGGCAAATGCACCATCTAATTGTCGTAATGCTTGGCATATGCGATCAACAAAACATCCCTCAGCTCTTTTAATTAAATGACCTAAAACCTCAGTGTCTGATGTCGAGGCAAAAATACTACCATCTTTTTCAAGTTGTTTTTTTAATTCATTGGCATTGACAATATTCCCATTATGAGCAATCGCCATCGATCCATTCATTGTACGAAATAAAAATGGTTGTACATTCATTATTCCACTACCACCAGCTGTTGAATAACGCACATGTCCGATTGCCATGTTTCCTTTTAATTTGGCTAATTGATCTTGCGTAAAGACATCAAAAACAAGCCCTTCTCCTTTATGTACAATCATCTTATGATGATTAACAACACAGATTCCTGCAGCTTCTTGTCCTCTATGTTGTAAACTGTGCAATCCATAATAACAATAGCTTACAGCATCATCAACACTTTCTATCGCAAAAACACCACATTCTTCATGAATTTCATCTATCATAATCATTTGTCCTTTCTGTTTTAAAAAAAGTAGGGGATATAAATCCCCTGTAAAGATTAAATACCAAATAATAAATCCACATAAGTAGGTATTGGCCAACAAGAACTATCAATTATATTTTCAAGAGTATCTACTGTTTCTCTTAAACTTTGCATTGTTTCAAGGACATCATCTCTCCACATCATAGCAATATCCAATACATCTAAATCACTATCCTGTGCTATTTTGATATTTTCTTCTAATGTATCCATTTTTTCTTTCATTTCTTTAACTAAAGCTGTTAATTGATTTGTTTCTTCCTTCATAAATGTACTATCTAATCCAGCATCTTGCATCTTTGTTAATTCAGAAGCTTTCTTAGCTAAATAGCCACATACAACTGGATAAATTTGTGTTTTTGCCATTTTTAACGCTGTTAATCCTTCTACTTGAATTGTTTTTGAATAGTTTTCTAGTAAAATATCATAACGAGAATCTAATTCAGTTCTAGAATAAACACCTAAACGATCTAACATTTGAATAAATTTTTCATTCTTCAAACATCTTAAAGCATCTACAGTATTTTTATTGTTAGGTAAACCTTTTCTAGCTGCCTCTTCTTCCCATTCAACAGAATATCCATCTCCATTAAAGATGATACGTTGATGTTCACTAATGAATTCTCTAACAACTTCATCAAATGTCTTACCTTTTTCTAATTCTTCAGCCATTTCAATCATCTCTTGTGCTAAGATAGCATTTAAAATTGTATTTGGTCCAGCAACAGATTGTGAAGAACCAGCTGCACGGAATTCGAATTTATTTCCTGTAAATGCAAATGGTGAAGTTCTATTTCTGTCTGTATTATCTTTTGAAAAAGTAGGTACAACTTCAACACCTGTACTAAATCTTTCTTTTTCTTTTTCTTTTGTATCTTCTCCAGTAACAATCATCTCTACTAAATTATCTAATGTTTTTCCTAAAAACATAGAGATGATTGCTGGAGGAGCTTCATTAGCACCTAAACGATGATCATTGCCAGCAGTAGCAACTGACATTCTTAATAATTCAGCGTATTCATCTACACCTTTTATTGTACAAGCCAAAGCAACTAAGAAGGGTTTATTTTCTCTAGGATTTTTTCCTGGATTAAATAAATTAATCCCTGTATTTGTCATAACAGACCAATTATTATGTTTACCAGAACCATTAATACCTGCAAATGGTTTTTCATGAAGCAAGCAACGTAATCCATGTTTTTTAGCGATATCTTGTGCTAACGTCATAAGTAAATGATTGTTGTCTGTTGTTATATTGACTTTAGAATAAACACAAGCTACCTCATGTTGAGCTGGTGCTACTTCATTGTGTTTTGTTTTAGAAGGAATGCCATATTTCCATAATTCACGATCCAAATCAGCCATAAATGCTGCTACTTTACGTTTGATAGACCCAAAATAATGATCTTCAAGTTCTTGTCCTTTTGGTGCCATTGCACCAAAAAGTGTTCTACCAGCTAATTTTAAGTCCATTCTTTGTTGATAGTAACGATCATCAACTAGGAAATATTCCTGTTCTGCTCCTACAGAAGCAGTAATACTTGTGACATCAGGTTCACCAATTAACGGCATTAATCTTTTTGCTGCATGACTTAAAGCATCACAAGATCTTAATAGTGGTGTTTTCTTATCTAATGCTTCACCAGTATATGAACAGAATAATGTTGGAATATATAATGTTCCATCTTTAACAAAAGCAGGAGATGTACAATCCCAAGCTGTATATCCTCTTGCCTCAAATGTTGCACGTAATCCACCACTTGGAAAAGATGATGCATCAGGTTCTCCTTTTCTTAAAGTTTTTCCACTGAATTCAAGCACTGCACGTGTTCCGTCTGGTTCTAAAAAAGCATCATGCTTTTCAGCTGTCAACCCTGTCATTGGTGTAAACCAATGAGTAAAGTGTGTTGCCCCATGTTCAATAGCCCAAATCTTCATTGCATTTGCAATCACTGTTGCACACTCTTTTGATAACTCTTCACCTTTTTCCAAAGATTCATGAAATGCCTTATAAATAGATTTAGGAATTCTTTCTTTCATTACTTCATCAGTAAATGCATTGCTTCCATAATCATCGATTAGTTGATTTAATTCCATATCATCGTCCCCCTTTAACAACCTTAATTTTATGTATGTATTATATAACAAAAAATATTCTCATGTCAATAAAATATTATTATAATAATTAAATATTTTCAAATAACTTTCATTTGAATTCTTAACAATACTTGTATATTTATATCTATACGCATGAAATCAATAAAAAACGAATTATCACCTTTTATCAATCCAAACAAAAAATATGATAAAAAATTATCTCTTTTATTATTTCACACTGCTTTTCTGTTTGAACTGCAAATTATTTTACCGGTTTTGTTGATTTTAAAATATACTAATATGTGGTTTTATATGTATCATATTTTTAATGACTGACACAAAAAGCATACTCACAGTTTGTGCTATTTTGTAAGTAAGCTTTAATTAGCTTACCTTTTTTCTTAAAAATTATATCTCACTCACTGCTGTTATTGTGGTCATGCATATATAAATAATCTTATATCTGTTTAGATTGAGTATCATAGGCAGGTTTCTAAAACATGTTGTTTCACCCATTCCCAGACTACTTAAAAACACTCCTATGCCTTTTGATTAATAAAAACCATTTATTTTAATATCCTTTACAAATAGATTACTGTCCTTTCCATAATACGCTGTTATTTCCATATGTTCTATCCCCTAATAAATAATTTTTGTTCTTCTTGTTTTTCCATTTTCTATTTTATCTGTTTTTTCAGCATTACTTTTCTTTTTTTGACATATTATAGATATATATAGATTATCAAACCATATTCAAGAGGTAATTTGTTTGATAGCTGACAGGAATCTGTATACTTCATATCATATATAGGACAAAAATGTTAAATGAATATATCATATAAATGTGTTTTCATCATAAAGATGAATCAGAAGAAGTATATGTAAGCGCAGAAAACTGGCACATACTTTTTTATTTGTCCTTTTGTAATTTTATCACAATATTATATTATAATTATCTCAGTTATAAAAAATAGGTATAAGTGTTATGGAGTTATTAACGGCACAGTTTATACCTTTTAGTATATTATAATTCGCAGTTTTTGTGTTAATTTTATTATTTAAAAATTGCGGTTTAATAATATGCCACATTTATTTAATCTATCCCATCAAAAAATCTATTTTAGCTTATAATAGCAATTATTTTAATAGTCCTATCTTCTTAAATATTTGATTAAAGCACATTAAAAGCGTTCATAATAATTTTGAAGGAGTGATAAGATTATGCCATATATTAGTGATATATATGCAAGACAAGTATTAGATTCAAGAGGATTTCCTACTATTCAAGTTGAAGTTACAACTGAAAGTGGTTTTCATGGTAGTGCCATTGTTCCTAGTGGTGCTTCAACAGGTAAATATGAAGCACTGGAATTACGTGATAATGATGAAATGCGTTATCAAGGAAAAAGTGTTTTTAAAGCCGTCAACAATGTCAATGAAACCATCAACAAGCTTTTAAAACAAAAATGTGTTTTAGCTCAACGTGAAATAGATTTAGCAATGATTCACTATGACAATACGGAAAATAAATCTAAATTAGGTGCTAATGCGATGTTAGCAGTATCCTTAGCAGTAGCTAATTGTGCCGCCAATTATTTAGATATTCCTTTATATCGTTATCTAGGAGGCTGTAACGCAAAAATTTTACCAACCCCAATGATTAACATTGTAAATGGTGGTAGTCACGCTACTAACTCCCTAGATTTTCAAGAATTCATGATTATGCCTATCAGTGCCAATTCGTTTTATCAAGCGATGGAAATGGCAACTAATGTTTTCCACACTTTAAAATCTATTCTTAAAAAGAACGGTCTAGCAACATCAGTTGGTGATGAAGGTGGCTTTGCACCTAACTTAGAAAATAATGATGATGCTTTAGATCTAATCATCAAAGCAATTAAAGAATGTAATTTAGAACCAGGTAAAGATATTGCCATTGCCTTAGATGTCGCTGCAAGTGAATTATATCATGATGGTATCTATACAATAAATGGCCATGATTATTCTAGTGATGAATTAATTAAATATTATGAACACTTAGTTAACAATTATCCTATTATATCAATTGAAGATGGGTTAGATCAAGAAGACTATGAGGGATGGAAAAAACTTACAATTAAATTAGGAAATAAAATCCAATTAGTTGGTGATGATTTATTTGTTACAAATACTAAAAGATTACAAGCTGGTATAAATGAGCATTATAGTAATAGTATTTTAATCAAATTAAATCAGATTGGTACACTAAGTGAAACTATGGATTGTATTGAATTAGCACTCAAAAATAATATTGCCCCTATTATTTCACACCGTTCAGGTGAAAGTGAAGATACATTTATTGCTGATTTAGCAGTAGCTTTAAATGTTGGACAAATTAAAACTGGTTCAATGTCAAGAAGTGAACGAATCTGTAAATATAATCGTCTTTTAAAGATTGAAGATGATCTAGTTGGAAGTTCTTGTTACCAAGGTAAAATAAACAATAAATAATGAAAAAATGGTTTAACACAACTTGTTAAACCGTTTTTATTTACCTTTAATGAAATTATGTTAAACTTAATTGATTTTTAAAACAAAATTTGGCATAATTATGAAAGCAGCCAAATACAAAATATAACAAAAATATTTTGTTTCTCTATATTCACTTTTAATAAAGTCATTTATTATATTGACATTATTGAAGGAGGAATAAAGAATGTTTTCAATTGCAGTTTGTGATAATGATAGATTAGATTTATCACTAATATTGCAGAGTGTAGAATCCTGGATTAAGCAACATAAAAATATTGATTGGAAAGTAACCCAATTTTTACAAGCTGATGAACTAATAGATACAATCAATAAAGGAAAGCATTTTGATCTCTATTTATTAGATATCATGATGCCAGAAACTAATGGTATCGAACTTGGCCGAATAATCCGTAAGAAATATTATGATATTCCAATCATCTATATTACTTCATATCCAGAATTTGCTTTAGATGCCTATGGAATTCATGCCCTTAGATATATTACAAAGCCAATAAATAACAAAGAACTATGGTCTGCCCTTGATTTTGCATATATATTTTTCTGCAACAGACCTATTAGTACGATTTTGATAAAAGGGATTAATTCTGTTACTAGTGTAGTTATTGATGATATTATGTATATAGAAAATAATGTTCGCAATACTGTTTATACTTTAAATAACAATAAACAGATTATAAGCGTACGTCGTAATGGTTCATTTGAAGAATCTCTTGGACCACTTTTAAAAGTTCCTTATTTCATTCAAACACATAAATCATTCTTCATTAACTTAAAATATGTCAGTGCATTACATTCTAATACAATTACAATGGATGATAATAAAAAAATTCCTATCAGTAGAAAACATCTTTCCACTGTTAGAGCTAAATATTTAAACTTTATTACTAAAAGAGGACAATTAGTATGACACAAAATGAATTTATGTTTCTAAAATGTCGAATTTCAATGGTCTTCTTATTGCTTTTTATATATATTTTTTTACCTTTACGTTATAAAAAAAGTACAACTGTGATTATTTTAATACTTAGTTTCATTATAAGCGGTTTAGTTGAATATTTTCAATTCATTATTTTAATCAAAAATAAATATTCATTAATAGCAACAATTTTAAGTATTATAATTGTTCAAGGAACTAACTTATTATTATCATATTATCGAGACTTTAGAGCATTATTTATAGGAATAACTGCTGTTGCGTATATTCTAGTTGGAAATATAGTTTCTTTAATTATTTGGATGTATAATCCTAATTATTTTTATACACTTCTAATTCAAAGTACTATTAATATCTTACTTTTAATTTTTACAACACTTTTTTTTAAAAAACGATATAATTTTGAATTAGAGAATCATAAAAAAGGATGGTGCTCATTATGTTTGATTCCTTCTCTTTTTTATACTACAGTTTACTCACTAGTTGTATGGCCTGGAGATATTAAAAATACACAAAAAAATAGTTTAGCAATTATCTTTTCACTATCTATCACCATTGTTTCATATATAATTTCAGGAAAGTTATTCTATCAACAGCGAAAAAATGATATTCTTGAAAGAAATAATGAATTTTTAGAAACATATTCGTCTAGTTTACGTCGTGAAATAGAGTTGACTAGAACAGCAGAAGAAAAATATGCAATCCTAAGGCATGATATTAGACATACTAATAATTTAATTATATCTTATTTAAAAGCTAATCAAATTGATCAAATATATGAGTTGTTAGATGAAGTGAATCATACTCTGGATGAAACTAAACCTAAAATATATTGTGAGAATGTTGTCTTAAACAGTATTATTTCTAGTTCAATCTTAAAAGCAAAAGAAAATCAGATTGATTTTAATATCACTGTCGATGTACCCAAAAACTTAGATAAAATCAATGAATTTGAATTAGCCACTGTATTATCAAACCTTTTAGAAAACGCAATTAATGCCACAATAAAACTCCCTATTCATGAAAGTAAAATTTGGCTTAAACTTTATCCAATAAAAAATCAGTTATTACTAGATATATCTAATACATTTAATGGAAATTGCAAAATTTCTCCTATCACTGGTCTTCCAATCTCTAAAAATGGTGCAGGACATGGTTATGGTTTACGAAGTGTAAAAGCATATGCTAAAAAGTGGGATGCTGTATTTGAATATTCTATTGAAGCAAATACTATTTTTAAAGTAAAAATACTAACAGTTATGTAAATTACTTAATATTAATTTGAAATAAATCATGGTAAAGATATATATGACCAATGAAATTATATGTAGTTTTGCTAAGGGTGAGTGTTTTATAGATCAACCATATTATGTTTAAAAATGACTAGAAATCGTTATATTTCTAGTCATTTTTTGTCTTTTATGAATTTGTATTATCCAATGAGTTTATTAATATTATTTTTTACAATCTCTATATTAGATTTATCAAAGAATATCTTTTTAGTTCATTCTTAACTAAAGTACATTCATTACATCAATTCTTATACTGCCAACTTCAAAGCATAAAATTTTTAAATAAATCACTTAATCATGAGTGATTTTTTAAACAAAATTAGCACTAATCGTGCAAAACTAGCGATTCTACACTATCAATATTATGATAGAATAATCTCGTATGTTAAACCACATACAAATCACGTTATAAAATGGAGAAATTTATAAAAGGTAATATAGAGATGGCTGCAAAATCACTATATTTACTAAAGAATTGTGTTTAAAATCACATTGATTACTTTATTGATTATTTTTGGAAGCAATATTTGACAACTAATTCTCCAATACGTGAAAATCCAAAAATATTTTATAAATACTAAAAGTATGGGCCACTAATAGTATTTTATCAATAATATAATAAAGATGTATGATATTTACCAATTTTATTGTATTGATAAGAGCTTTATATATTATTTGTCTTATATAAAATGTTATTTATAAATATCATAGTATACTTTCCTTATATCTACTGTGATTTTAATAGCAACTAATTATTATACAAATCAAAGCTTTTATAAAAGTAAAATATCGCTTAAAAGCGATATTTTTATTTTGCTCTTCTTTTATATAGATAAACAACAATAATTCCTATTCCCAAAACTGCCAACATTATATATGGTAGATTTTGTTCTACTGCAATATCCCTTTTGGAAGATATAATACTATTATCTTTATTAGGTATCATAATACTATCATCAAATTCATTACTACGTCTACAATAAACAACATATCTTTGATAATTATTACGATAAGGGTGACATGTAATCAAAGTTAACATATCCTTTCCCTCTTGAATCAACACCTGTTCACTTTCAGTTGGGTATATAACTTTTATCTCATAAACGTTATATTTTAACTGTTCCCAATAATTATCGATAATAATTTCATCACCTATTTGCAAATCTTCGATATTTCTAAAAAAAGCTGCTCCACGATAGCCACGATGTCCAGCTAAAACGCAGTTAGTATTCTTACCGCCGATTGGAAGTGATGTATTACCTAAATTAACAATTCCTCTGCTCATATTTTCCTTAGTAGCACCAAGATAAATCGGCATTTCAAGTTCCATTTTAGGAATTGTAATAGTTGCTACAGCATTATTCTTATAATCATAATCATTAAATTTAAACTCTTCCTGTTTAAAAGTCCATGCATCACTAATCTCAGATTGTCCTGATAAATATAAAGTTTCATTATAAGCCATCATCGCTTGATATAATGCATCTTTTTGCTTTGAATAGGCTAAACTACTATTGGTTTTAAATTCCTCAATTGCATCTCTAACCTCATTATTTATCATCCAAGAAGAAATATGTGGATACAAGAAAATGCCTAATCCAATCAAAAAACCTATAATTGTCAATGCAACTATAAATTTCCTTATCATTCTTTTTTCCTCCAAACAGCTATTTTAATTTTTTTTGTAACTACACCAATAACCAAAAATGCAATAATTATTCCTACACCACTAATAATTGATTTAATATATTCATTAAACCACACATCTTCATTATCTTTTTTAGCTTCTTGTTTTTCTTTATCTGGATTATATTCAACCCGATGTCCTCTAACTAACAAACGATGACTATTAATTCCAAAAGGCGTACATGTCACTAAGGTTATATAATCTTCTCCCTTAACAATTCTTAGATCATCAGTTTCAGTAGGTTTAACTACTTTTATATTATCCACTTCATATGCTAAAATTTCATCTAAAACATAAATATAAAATAAATCTCCATTATCTAAATTAGCTAAATTTGTAAATAAATCCGCAGAAGAAAGACCAGAATGAGCCGATAAGACAGAATGAGTATCATTTCCACCAACCGGAAGAGAGGTTCCTACAAGATGTCCTACCCCTTTTAACATATGCTCACTATCTGTACCATGATAAATTGGTAAATTTACATCAATTCGTGGTATTTTAATATAAGCCATAACATTATCATCAGTAAAATTTAATATTTCATAATATTTTTCATCAGCCATGCTAATAGCATTAGGATCAAAAGGATCTGATAAAATAACTGTTTGATTAAGTTTTCGATTATAGGTATTTGCTAGATCTTTTTCTTGAACAATTCTTTGTTCATTACTATTATCAATTTCTTTTTGATAATTAGTTATAACACTCATTTGACTTTTTTTAGCATACATATTACTTATCAACGGATATAAACTAATTACCAAACCAATTATAAATCCAACTATTAAGACTACTTTAACTACTTTTTTCTTCACACTAACATCCTTTATGTAAATAAAGAACTACTAAAGTAGTTCTTTATTTAATTAATTTTCTTTTTTTCTTAGCTTAACAAATACTGTAACCATACTTGCCATAATCAATATACCACCAACAGTGAACATCCAAGTACCAGCTCCACCAGTTTTTGGTAAGTTAAATCCTTTAGTGTTAGCGAATTTTGTTACAACAACTTTACTAGCTGAACCACCATTTTCAATAGCAGTTGTCTCAGCAATCACAGTACCATTCAATGTATATACAGCATCACCAGTTTCTAAATCAGCTTCAATTACTAATGTAGCTCTACCATCTAAAATTTGATATCCTTCAGGTGCTTTAGTTTCTTTAAGGTAATAAGTACCAGCTTCTAATCCAACAAAATATGCTAAACCTTCTTTATCAGTTTCAACCTTACCATCACCTGTAACAATTAATTTTCCTTCTTTATCATATTCATAAGCAGCAATTACTTTTCCTGCTTCATCTTGTAATTCAAAAGCTGCACCAGCTAATCTTACGTTTTCATCACTAATATCATGTTTTACGATTTGAATACCATATGTATAAGTTTTTGTTTCATCCCAAGGTTTAGAAGTAGTCCCAGTATTAGGATTATTAGTATATTCTAATTCAACTTTATTTAGGTTTGCTCCACCACCAACAATTGCATTTTCATTAATTACAACATTATATCTCAATTGTAAAGTGTTATAAGCCATAATATTTGAATAAACAAAGTTAATTGTCATAGTTTTACCATTATATTCTATAGTATAATCTACATCTTTAACTAATGTTTTATTATTACCACTAAAATCAGCTACAACAATACTAAGTTTATCTTGATTTATAAAATCTAACCCAACACTTAATGTATCAGTAATTATATACTTAATAGATTCTAAATCAGTTTTATCATCATAATGAGGAATTGCTGTATCTACTTGATACTCAAGAATATCTCCAATATTATTTGTACTTGAGCTAACCAATTCAAATTCTTCACCATTTTGTTTACGAATGTTTTTATCTAATGGTACAGGCTCATCTTTAGGAGTAATATTTAAATTATAATTCCATGAATAGTCAGGTTTATTACCCTCAATATCAGGTTTATTACCCTCAATAATTGGTAATGGCACTAACATTGATTTAGATGCCACACTTGCAGAATCACTGTGTGTAGCAGTTTCAACGATTAAATAGAATCCAATTCCTAGATTATCTACTGTAACTGCAGTTCCATCATTTGGACAAGTAATCGTAGCTACTGGCTGTACTCCATTATCTTCGATAAATTTTTGTAATGGAGTTGTTAATTTAACTGTTTCCTTAATTGGATCAGTAATTGTACCATCTTCATTTCTAATATTTAATTCATTTGGTAATTCAGCAATCTTTTCAATAGTAAAATTTCCATAAGCTTCATTTCCAAAGAAACTTTCAAAAGCACTATTTTTACTATAAGTAAATACATTTTGTCCAGCTTTTGCTGTTGCATCTAAAACTTTGTAAACACTAAATTGAGATCCCTTTTTCTTCATTGTAATAGAACCAGTTGTCTTAGTTACATCAATTTCAGGATTATCTTTAGGATCTACTTTATCACTTGCTCCTACTGGCATTACTAAAGCTACTGCCATTAAGAAAACAATAATTGTACTAAATAGTTTTTTTATATTATTTTTCATACTTTCCTCTCCTCACAATTTTCTATATTTTTCTTTCCTAATTGTTTTATGTTTTTCTGTCTTTTTTATTAATAAAATCATAATTCCCATAATTACAATTCCTAGTGTTGCAATTCTTGCTGTTAATGTTGCTCCAGTATTAGGAAGACTTACACCAACTTTATCTGAAACTGTAAAAGTTACAGTTTTAGTATCAGAAGCAAAATCACTTTCAATACCATTTTTATCAGTACTAGTATACTCAAACGGTACGTTAAACTCAATAACATCAGTTATCAGTTCATATCCAGGGGGAGCCTCAATTTCTTTGATCATATATTGACCTTCTGTAAGTTTTTCAAAATAAGCTAAACCATTTTCACCTGTAGCACCAGTACCAGTACCTTTACTAACCCATTGTTTTACATCATCTTTCATCTCAAGTTTAAACAGTTCAAATACAGCCCCCTGTAAAACTTCTCCACTTTTACTGTCAATCTTTTTAACTTTTACATTAAAAGATGAATTAACTATGGTATAACCCCTTTTCTGATCTCCTCTGATTATACTATTAATATTTTCATTATCATTTTTGTTTTCTTTTATAGTATAAGTTAACTTTGAAGCATCGACTTGTATGATCCATGTAGTGTTTGGCTGTAAATAACCATCTGGTACAACAGTTTCAGTCATTTTATAAATACCTGTATTAATATTTTCAAATACAACTTTGCCGTCTTCACCACTTGTGACCTCGTCACTCCAACTACATCCATCATCTGTATAATAATCTCCACAGTCAGTATGAGGATCAATACAATGATCTATACTATAATTGCCATTAGAATCAACACATTCATCAGTGTGTCTGTGAGTACACTCTAATTTAAATGTTGCACCTGCTAATGGTGTTTCGACCACATTGAAATTATTATCAAAACCACTGCTGTTTTTAGTAAATTCAACATTCATAACTGGTCTTGGATCTGATGTTAGTAATTCTTTACTATGTAAAAAGTATGCTTTAACAGTAACTTTACCATCAATAATACCTAACTTTTCAGCATTTCCTTTATTTGTATTAATCCAATTTGTTGCAAAAGCAGCAGCTTCCTCGGCTGAAGCAAACACAGTTCCTTCACTTGGACCAGTAAAAGAAAGATCTTTAAAAGTTTGACTTTCCAAATCAAAATATGTTATTTCAATATGATCTAATTTATAATTTGAATCATCATTTATACTAACCTCAACATCCTTTGAATTTCGATCAATATAAACTGTATTTGGATCTTCTTCAATATCACCAGCATTAATATTTAAATCCTTATCTCCACCAGATACACTAACATTACATTGATCAGCAATAACACTAAAACTGATTTTACTTTCATTTAGTAAAAATCCTTCAGGAGCCTCAAATTCTAATAGATAATATTCACCAACAGGCAGATATTCATCAATCAATATCTCACCATTTATATCAGTGATATATTCTTTATCAGAAACCCTCTGATTTGTATTTGCATCATATAAATAATATTTTGCACCAACAACCTTTTTACCACTATAATCACATGTTGCTGACTTTGTTACTTTAAACTTAGTTTTTACTTCTTTTTCAGTATAAACAGGTGTATATATTCGTGAACTAAACTTAGTAGTATAATTAAATGTGGCAGTATCTATATTAGCTACATCTGTATTTTCATCAACAATTGAATTTATAAAATAATCAATTCCATCATCATTACTAACAGCAGTAGTAGCCCATAAAATTCCACTTTGTTTAATGTTTTTAATTTGCAGTTTACTATTATTTAATTCAGCATAATTTATCTGGGCATCTTTATTAATTGTTGTTATATTTTCTATTATATAGGTAAGTTGTTTTCCATTATATTCATTTGAAAATTTAACTTCTTGTCCATTTCTTTCTAATCTAGGTACCCTAATATTTTTAGTAACACTCCAATCAGGATTACCACCCATTTTTATAGCAACCAAATCATCTGATGGAATCATAGGAGTTACACCACCACCACACAGTATATGTAATCTCCCAACAGAATCTCCATATTTTTCAATCGGATTTCCTCCAAACCGAATAAATAAATTTCTTCTGTTTTTAAACCACTTTTCCGCTTCAGTACTAGAAGATAGATTACCAATCTTCATTATATATTCAAATGAAAGTGGTGTTATATCTCTAATCTCATTTTTTATATTTGGATTAGGCGAATCCAGGCTATTTGTAAAATCAATTTCTTGTGTATTTCTCAACCATTCAATTCCAACAATACTTTTTATTCCACGATTAGTAGCATCTATTTTCCCATCATACTCGCAAAGTATTTCTCTGATATTTTTAGTGTCATCACCAAAATAATTATCAACAACCAAAGCATCATAAATTGCAGTTGCAAAACATTTATCTTCTACCCCTGCCTGCATTATCTGTTCAATACCTTTATCTCTATCCTCACTGTCTACTGGGCCATATGGAATATTGGTATTAGCAGATGGCAAAACTATAACGAATGAAAACAACAGAGTTACAATCATCAAAAGGAGTAGCGATCGTTTTACCTTATTCATTCTCTCCCTCCTTTCTTTTTATATTTCAATTACAAATAAATAATTGTATTGATAAAAACCTAGTTAATTAATTATTAATTATGACAAAAACTTTCCTATAGTAAGCCAATATTAATTTTAATTAACCATTATTATAATAACATTTTTTAACTACTCAACTACTGTTTTTTCTTAAAAATAAATTAATTACACTTTAAAATACAATATTTTTCGATTATAAATCCTATTTTTAACTATATGTCCTTTTTAAAGTAATGTTTTCATCAAATAGTCTTATAACCTAATAATTATAAACTAATAAAAAAGCTAGTTGCATCAATAAAATCACATAGAAAATGATTAAAATTTAAACATTTTACTCATTCTAAAAAAACTACTAAAAATAATCCTAAACAACACAATAAATCTTATAGAAATATCATAAAGTATGTGGTAGACTGTTAAAAGATATACAATTAATAATTATTAACATATTTCATGGAGGGGGATTATGAACTATGTATAAAATTGTTTTATATAGTGATGAAAAAGATATATTTGATACTATTACTAATATCTTTAAAGAATATTTACCTGCTTTATCAGAGATTCATTTCAAGATTTTAAAATTTAATTCTACTTTAGAATTAAATATATTTAATGAAAATGAAGGGAAAGCTGATATTTATTTTCTCAATCTTTCTAACAAGAATATTGAAAATAGCTTAAATATTGGAAAAGCTATTCGGCAGCTCAATCCATATGCTTTTATTATCTACATAAGTAATATCAGTACTTACAAATCAGAATATTTAAAGATTCTTCCTTTTGCAATCTTACCCAAACCAATAGTAAAAGAACAGCTTTTTTCTATACTTTCAATTATGCTTAAATTACTAAAAAATGCTGATCTAAGTCTTTTAGAAATCAAAACAAAAGACGGTATCATAACCATTGACCGTCGCCTAATTACATTTGTAGAATACGAAAACCATTATTTACTGATTCATACTAAAGATGGTTCAACCATCAAAAGCTCTACCATAAGAACATCATTTAAAATATGGATGGAACCATTATTAGAATATGAATCTTTTATTTCACCTCATAAATCTTATCTAGTTAATATGGATTACGTTCAAAAAATAACAAATAATCATACTTTTGTTATGCAAAACCAAGAAATTATTCCTATTTCTAATCAGTCATTTAGTAGTATTAAAACAAAATATTTAAAATATATAAAAAACACATACGCCATTAATAATATTAAAAAAATAGCTAATCATTCATTTTAATGAATTCTATACAAAGAATTATCTTTTCAAGAAAGTATTTCAAGTTTATATATATTTTATGTATTTTTATTAATACTTTAGCTTTAGGGTATTTAGGAATTGAAAATAATCTCTTGGTAATAATTACCTTGATTTGGGCTTTGGTTCTTTTAATCCATGATATAATCCATAAAGAAATAGCTATTAATAAAGACTTTGTCCTTATTAACAGCTATGGCATTATATTATTTTTAGCAACTCTTTACAATCAGAAATATAGTGACTATAAATCCTATTTAATTGCTTTTATGCAAATAATAATTTTCACCTTAATCTTTAGCAATAAAAAAAATACTACTCTTATAGATATAAAAAAGGAAATCAAACTAATAATTCCTCTTACTAATATATTAGTGGGTCTTGCTAGTGGAATATCATTGATTATGTATTCATTTAGTTTCTATGATACTAAAAATGGTTGGATAGTTGGTGTATCAGGAAACCGCTTATTTGGTGTATACTTTAATTGTAACCCAGCAGCCTTTTTAGCTTGTATTACTATTTTATTAGCACTATTAGCGATTAAGTATAATTACCAATATAAAAAACTATATTACTTGAATATTGGTATACAATTTATCTATATTCTTCTAACCAAGTGTCGTAGTGCATTAATCATTTTAGCAGTTATCTCTACTGCTTTAATCTATTATTATTTTATTAAAAAGAAAAATCATGGTAAAATAAAAAAGATTTTTATATTATGTATTATCTTTATATTAATTACTTTTAACAGTTTATTAATAGATAAAGGAATTTCAGCAATCTTTAATGATATAGATGTAATTCAAGAAGAAAGTCGTTTTCAATTAAGTAAAATAATTGAAGCATCTAAATTACTTATTAGTGGTGATCCTTCAAAAGCAATTAATTTAATTGACAAAATCAGCAGTGGACGAATCGAATTACTAAATACATCAATGGAAGTATGGAAGTTTAGTCCTATAATTGGTATTGGTGCCAATAATTTTAGAAAAATGGGTATGGATAAAACTAATGGTACTACAGTTCAAGCTATCCAGGTTGTTCACAGTCATAATGAATTTATTGAATCATTTGTTACAACTGGAATAATTGGTGGTACAATCTTTATTATTTTCTTTATTTCATGTTTTAAAAAATGCTTTAAATTACTAAAAATAAATTATAATAATTATACTTATTTTAGTATATTAATATGTTGTTTAATTGTTGGTTGTGAAGTAATTGGTGGTTTTTTTGATTATGGTGTATTTTATGTTTATTCTCTTTCTACAGTTCTGGCATGGAACTTTTTAGGTTACTTATGTTGGGGAATTGAAAAACAAAATAGTTAAAAAGGATTGTTTTAAATATAAAACTATTTAAATACAATCCTTTTAATTTTAAATATCTTGTTTTTTTCTTCTAGTTGCTGTAATGATAATACCACATAATAACATCAATAATCCAGCTGTTCTATAATCTAAATTATCACTAGTATCAACACTGTCTCCAGGTTTAAAACTTTCATCAGATGTTTGAGAATCTGATAATTTGATTAAGCTATCAATTGCATTTTGTAAGTTTTCAACACCTTCATCAACCACTTTTTGTGTTACTGTTTCATCAGCCATGATTAACTTAGCTTGTTTTAATACAATCACAAAACTCTCTGCACTTTCTTTAGTATAGAATGATAAATCAATTTTATCAGCTCTTTCTATCAACTCATTAAGTTTAGTTTTATCACTATCTACTTTTTCTACTAAACCATTTTTAGCGGCTAATAAAGCAAGATATGCTTTATCTAAATCCTCAAATGTTGATTCATTATTCTCTAAAAGCACTTTTGCTTCATTTAATGGAGCAATAATTGCTTTACTACTTGTTTCAGTATAAATAGATAGATCAAGATTTGTTATTTCATCAACTAATTTTGATAACTGTTTTCTTATCTTAATAAGGTCCATTACATCTTTATCATATAATCCGATAAGATGATTTGATAATTTTTTTACCATTTGATCAATTGATTCTTGAGTAGCATCTAAATCAGTAAATAATTTTTGTGCAGTAGTTAAAATATCTTTCAATTGTTTAACATCTTCACTATTATAATCAGTTTCATTAATTCCTTGAGCTATTTCAATTACTGCAGCTAAAATATCTTTATCTAAAACTGCTACTTTTTCTAAATTTAAAACAGCATTTTTAATTAAATTAATATCTTTAGTAGTAACAGCATTATTTAAAGCAGTCAATGATTCAGCTGTATATTTATTTTCTAATTTACTTACTAAATCATTTGTATATTGTAAATGCACATTATTTACATATTCAATTGAACCATTTTTATCATGTAATTGTAAAAATGCTTCTGTTATAGTTTTGATATATTCATTAATACCTATAGCTGAAATTCCAGATTGTAATGCATTTCTAGCTGGATCAACATAATTAATAAAGAAATTTTCTAATTCTCTTGTTTCAATATTGTTTTGAATACCATCACTTGTAACAATTTCAATTAATTCTGCAAGTACTTCATTGTTAGGCTGTGTTATTCGTTCTAATTTATCTAATTTTGATACTAAATCAACAAAAGCCTCATTCACATTTTCTTGACTAATATCAGTATTATTCAATACATTTTGAGCTTCATTAAGTGCTTCTGTTAAAACTTTTACTGATTCTTCATTATAAAGTTTCTTATTAATTTCTTTTATTGCAAATACAGCATCCTCTAATAATTTAATATCTGCAGGCTGTTTTTCAAAGCCAAATGCACTACGAATATCAAATCCTGATGAAACTACAATTACATTTTCTGGTTGTAAAGAAACTTCAGTATCAATCTTAGCTTTCATTTTAAACGTTGCTAGTAACATATCACCTTGTAAAGATTTAGATTCTCCATTATTACTTAATGCAACATATAAACCTTTATCGCCTCTTAAAGTTCTTGAAGAATTATACATCGATTTAGTTTGTTCACTAGCTTCAACAGGATTTGTTCCATTAAATTCATATATATCAGGATCTAAAGCAAATCGTAATCCAAATGCATTAATATCTTTAAAATTATTACCATAAATTGATACTTCTACATCTTCTCCAGCTTTAACTGTTTTTTTATCGGTAGTAAAAGTAATTTCACCTGCTGCCTTACGACCAGTTGACTCAAGACCAGCAATTTTTGATGTTACAAACATTAAATCATATGCATCTATTTCATTGTTATAATTGATGTCACCTGTAACCGCTTGATTAAATGTTGCTAAATCATCTGCCATATTAACACCCATGTAGTTTTTCATAAATGTTAAATCAGGTTCCCCTAATGCCCCATCAGTACTAACATCAGCTTCTGAGAATCCTTCTGTTCCATCTACTTTATAAACTCTAAATTCATTAGCACTATTATGACGTAAATCATGGCTAACAATTCTTACATAACGAGCTATTTCACCATTTAAATCAACAAACTTATCAAAAGTACCACTTGGATCTCTTGACCATGTGCTTGCTTCAACTGTTTTATAATTAATACCATCACGACTTACTTGAATTTCATGATTTTTAATTTGAGCTGTACCATCATTATAATATTCAAGTTGATCTAATTTGTAAGCCATTTGTAAATCAATAGTATAAATCTTATCACCATTATTTGCCACTGGATCATTCCAATCAGTATACCATAATGTTGATAAATCTCCATCAACTGCCTGACTAGCATTATAACCACCAATTTCTGAACTTGCTGTACCAATAACATCTCTAATCACATTTTTATAACGATCTTCAGTAGTTGAAAAACGTTGCCATTGCTCCCACTCACTTACACTTTTACTATTAAATAAGCGTAGACGATATGTATGCTCTTCATTAGCATTTAAAGCTTCATGAACAAATGGTGCTGAAACCTTATGATAAACCATCCCTGGCTGCCCATCAGTTCCATCAATTTCTAAATCAAACATTTGTCCTTCAACACTATCCCAATTCAATGTAATAGAATTATCATCAGATGTTGCCATTAAAACTGGTACTTCTACATTAGATAAATCAGGATCATTATCATTAACAATATCTTCTTGTGTATTATTAAATCCTTCAACTGTTAATTTTACAGTATCCTTAGTAATATCACGACCATCTTTAACGATTTTTACTTGTACTTTTGGATTTGTAATAATTTCTACTGATTCAAAATCTGATCCTGGTGTTGCATAATGATTTAAATTTGGATTTTCATTATAAAAATATACATTATCTCTAGCATTATCAAATTCTTCTTGAGTATTTACTTTTCTTAAAGCAACTTCTTGATTATTAATTGTTGCTGATAATGCTGTTGGCTCTTTAAGAACATTAACAATAAATTGAGTTCCACGAGCTGTTTTCATTCCTGTAAACGAACCCTTAGCAGGATTAACAGTAATTGTTGCAGTTCCAGTCCCTGTTTTAGGAGCTTTAGAAGTAATTAATGTAGTTGTTCCTTTACCTTCTTTATATTCTTGTGTTTCTCCATCATCATCATACATTTCAAATTCAGTATTACCAGATGGATATACTTCAAAAATACGATCTTCATCACCAGTTACTTCTAATTGTGAGTTGTTTTCTGGTGTTTTTGGTAAAATAGCACCATTTTTCACAAATAATGGTAATTTCCATAATGGCGCACTAAAATTATTAATTACTTTACCACCAGTATACTGTTCACCCGTAAAATAATCAATCCATACTTGATCCTCACCACCTGGAAGATAAATATTATTTCTTACTTCTGCATTATTATCAGCTTCATTATAAACTGGAGCTACTAATAAATTTTCACCCCACATATATTGATATTGTGTTTGATTTGTCCATGTATATGGATCATCTGGATATTCCAACATCATTGCTCGAACCATTGGTACACCATCATCATGAGCTTCTTTTGCATATGTGTAATAATATGGCATTAACCCAGTTTTCATTTTTAAATACATACGATTAATAGATGTATATGGTTCACCATGGTACCAAGGATTTTTTTCAGCCCCAGTTGTCCAACCATCCATATTAATCATAATTGGTGTAAATGATTTCCATTGAAAATCTCGTGTTGAAATTACATTATTTGATCCATAAATTCCATCTAAATCAGAACCAACATTTGGATTTCCGCTTAAACCAGAACCAATATATGTTGGAATATGGAAACGAATATACTCCCAGTTACCACCTGTTTGATCTCCTGACCAAAGTCCAGCATAACGTTGAGTTCCAGCCCAACCATCTACAGTAAAGACAAAAGCACGTTTATCAGAGTTGTTTTCAATTCCTTCAAATGCTTGACGAACCACATTTAACCCAAAAGAGTAACCTTCACCAACCCAGGCAACATCAGTTTTAATCATTTGTGTACCTGATTGAACTTCTTTATCTAATTTATCAAGATCTTGTTCCGTCCATAAACCAGTTTTAAATCCTTTTTTAGCTGCTTCTTCTACGAAAGACCCTAAATTATCAAGTCCTCCATAACCACAACCATATCCATCATTTGGTAAGAACCACCCTACTGGCATATCATTATCATTATATTGATTCGCACGATTAATTCCTTCATTTAACAATGTTTCACCATTTAAGTTGTAGCAATCCGCATTTCCTTGATAAAAAGCATATTTAGGCATAAACATTGGATTACCTGTTAATTCAACAAAATCAGAAAGAATATCTTTTGAACTATCTTCAACAAAGTAATAAGCATCAAAACGATCTTCTTGATGTTCCATTGTTGCAGTAGCGTGGAAATCATATTCTCCAGGTTGGAAAGTATGACGTAATACCCCATAACCATTAGTTGAAAAATAGAATGGATTAGGTGAAGCAACCCCTCCACTTACCCAAGTACTTTTATTTACAATTTCAATTTTTCTATTTTTATGTGAAAAATAACCATTTTGCATTCCTCCACCATAAAAATATTCATCTTTATCAGTATCTAATGTTTGAACAGTATTTGTTCCATCATATTGCAATGACTCTTTTTCTTTCCATACAGTTTCTCCATTAGCTTTTTTCAATTCCATCTTAGCTTGATCTTTGTCAATTAAAAGCTGTATCTTATCTGTAGATATGATAATATTGTTATTTTCTTGTGTTACAATAGGTTTAATTTCTTCATACTCATTAATATATTCCTGTTCTTTTTTATCAATAATCTTAGTGGTATGAGTTGGTGCCATAGGTTCTGGTGCATCTTTAAAAACACCATCTGGTTCCATATTAAAACGAAAAACACCATCTTTTAAAAAGGTAAGTTTTGCTTTTTCCCCTCCACCAAAAGAAAGATACACATCATTACCATCAGTTTTTTCATATCTAGCATTGATTAACTGACGATTATTTGATGCTTGTTCTTTAGCATGAAAAACAGTTAAATTTGAAGCTACCATATAGTAGCTAATACTATGCTTAACCCTATTTTCTTAATGCTTTTAAAATTACTAAACATTTTCATTTACCTCCTAAAAACTTTTGAAACTAACTAATTAAACCAAAATATTAATACTCTTAAAACTATCCCCTCCATCCGCTTAATAATTATACTTAGATATAAAACTTTTCGTTCAATATCTGTATATAACTATCACACCATCAGGATTGTATCATTTTTAATACAATTTTTCTTTGACCTTTTTACCTTTACATTTACACTTTTTGATTAGCTGTTATCAATAATAAGAATATAGATATCTAAAAATTATGATCTTAAAAATATTAAATCTAAAATAACTTGATTCACTCAATCTATTTTATTTGACCTTTACTTTTAAATAAAAAAAAGACAATCGAAGTAATTGTCTTTCATATCAATAAATTCACAAAAATCATATTACAACCCAAATAAATCTGGATTTACTAAAGGAACAATCAATTCGCATATTTCATTATTTGAATCATATCCCCAATAACTTTGATAAAAACCATCGCCAAATCCACTTGCTACCATTATTAGCTTATTTTTTGTTTTTGGATTTTCCCACTCAATAAAATCTCCACCTTGTCTTTGAAACTGTGGATACTTTTCATCACTTTCTTTAAAAAACTTATCAAAATAGTCATCATAATGATTTCCATTTGGATTATCTTTGTACCAATTAGCTATAAAATCCTGATATTCTTTTGCAACCTTTTCATCACAAATAGAAATCATACCAGCATCAACTGGGAAACCACTCAATACCCCATCTTTTGCTACAAAAGCAGCACTTTCATTAGTGGGTTTAGCTAAGCTGTAACTTACTGCCTCTGCTTCTTTGATTTTTAATTTGACTGTACACATACGAATTCCAATTATATCACTTCTACAAATAGCAACTTCTACAGGATATTCACCAAAAGGAATTTGAACATTTAAAACAGGACAAAATTTATTAGATGGTAAATAGGCAAGTGGATCAGAAATGATGATATTTCCAGTTGGACAACTTACTTTTCCAATTGTTAGATAAAATCTTGTGTTTGATTTAACAAACTGCCTTTTTATGTCATTAACATTCACATCAATATTAGAAATATATTTCAAATTAGCTTCAAATGCTTTTTGAATATCAATTTCTGTATTTTCTTTCTTCTTAAATTTATCAAATAATCCCATAATTACTTTCCAACTTTCTGTTTAATTTTACAACATATAATATATACTCAACTAAGTAATCCATGAAAAATTTTCCAGCCAACAAACTTCCACGTTTTATAACAAACAACCATAGCTAATGCACTTTCAAAAAAATCTCTCGATACTACTTTTTTTAACAATCATTATTTTATTATCTTCTCTACATCACATATTTTATGTTCTTTGATAAGTTTAAATCCATTTTTTTATAAAATTCATGCGCTTCAACACGTTTAAATTGTGATTCCAAAGCAACTTCTGTGTTTTTGCAAAATCTTCAACATATACAATTTTATAACTACTTCTATATCACCTACTACATAATCATAATCAATTGCTAAAACATAGTTATTCTTATCCTTACAAACCAAACTAATCATTTTTTCATTTGTTCAATTGGATAAACACATTTCATTACATCATATTAAATTATCAATTTATTCTATCCATACAATTAAATAATAAATTTTACAATAATAATTATCTCCAGTATTTTTTAACTTTTGATTTATAGGGTTCTTCTATGTCATCAATTGAAATTCCAGTGTTATCTAAAACAAGTATTTTTAAATTACTCAAACGACTTAAATCAGGCAACTTAGTAATATGCTTTAAATCTTGTAATTTTATAACTTCTAAATTCTTTAATTCACTTACAAAATCAATATTATCTAATTTATTTATTCGCCATAATCCTATCTGTTTTAATGTTTTCAATTCCTTTAATTCTTTTAAATCATTATTTGAATTCCATAACAATTCTAATTTTTCCAAATTCAAATCCCTCAAGAAATCAAAACTTAATAATTTAATACCTCTAAGAGATAAAGACTTTAATGATTTCATTTCAGATAAACATTCAATATTCTTTTTTGCTTTTTTACCAAGCCAAAGTGTATGCATCTTTTTATATTGTAATAACCACTTACAATCAAAGTAAATTGAACTACCCATTGTATCTGCATAAATCAGTAATTCTTCAAGATTTTTAGATAAGTTTTTAATAAAAGTATAATCTTTTAATTCAAAAGCATTTAAATATAAACTTTTCAAATTCAACTTAGTAAGTATATTAAAATCTATCATATTATTCCAATCTCTTAAATGACAGTCAATTCTAAGACTTCTTAAATGAGACATCTTTTCTAAAAATGAAATATCATATTGATTATAAAAATATAAATTGTAAACTCTAAAATTTAATTGAGGTTTTCTTTCTAGGATAGAATCAATAATTTGATAAGCTTCAGCAGGTAAAGTTTTTGATATTTGAATAGTTTTAATTTTATTATCTTCAATAATATCACAAATAAACGTTTCATCAATTTCTTTATAACTAAAACACTCTAATATTGTCCCTTTTCTTGTTTTATCTGAAATTTCAATAAAATCTTTAATAATCCAAGCCCCCATAATCATTTACCTCACTGCTATTCCATATTTTGTATTTAATTGATAGACTTACGATTTAGATTTTTATTTCATATCCGTATTCATGTAAAACAAAACCATCATCAAATACTTCATCATAAATACCATCAGCTTTTTCAAATCCATTTTTAATATAAAGCTTAATAGCTGGAATATTGATGTCCACAACAAATAAACGCAAATACTCATTTCCTAATGATTTAGCAATTTCTTTTGCTTTATCTATCATCAAACTCCCTATTCCTTTATTACTATATTTGATATTTACACCTAATCTATCTAAATATATGGATTTACCTGCATCATGACCCCATTTAACTTCTTTTTCCCCAGCATTTGTATTACATAAAACAAACGCTGAAATAATTTCGTTATTATCAATTAAGATATACATTTGATTATTTTTAATATCATATTCAAAAAAATCACAAGGATAAATATCATCCCAGATTTGAATATTATTTTCATTCATACTTTTCACAATTTGTCTATACATATCTTTAATTTGCACTAAATCATTCAAAACTGCTAATCTAAATTCCATTTTATTATCTCCATAAATCCTAATTTATTGTTAATTCTTTTACAAATTAAATTATCAATTCCTTAAACTGTTTTTTAAAGCTGATAGTATATCATGATTAGTCTTTTTCAGAAATTGAATATTTCACCTTTTATCCCCATTTACTTTTTGTATTAGCTAAAAACGTTTATCTATAAACCTTCATTTTGAAAATTAAAAACAGCAGAAAATGTTTTATAGACAATATGATTTATTGTAAAACAAACAAATTCTTTTTGATGCATCATTAATATAAGGCCAACAAAATTACATTTGTTATCGACAATAATTCCTTTTTCATTTACTTTATCTTAAATCAACTATACCTTTGTAATATAGCATTGCTTTTTATAAAAAGATATTCCATAGCCTAATACCTGTCTATACCCTTTGCTTTCAAATGATTTTAAATAATCATTTCTCTCTATTTGTTTTGCCGCTTTTTGACTATCCTCTATTAAATCATCTTCATGAAAACTGTGTTTACATTCTATAACTATACATGTTTTTGTTTTTCTAGCTGGTATAAGCGCTATATCAAATCTCCCTTTTCCACTTTCTCTATTTGATTTGACTTCATATCCATCTGCTTTTAAGAACCCTATCATAAATCCATGATAAAAACTTTCATAGTTATCATAATAACTGATACTGTTTTCCAAAACATCTGATAAATAATCAATCGCATTTATAACATTTCCATTAATCAGTTCATTAATAAATGTATTTCTTTTTACTCTTTGATACTCATCAAACCATTTCATAAATATATTGTCATAAATTGTTTTCACTTCTTTATTTGGTATGACCAGCTTATAAGTATCCGCTGTCTGTTTTCCACTTTCATCATATACCTTGTCTTGAATCTTTAAATATCCTGTATACAGTAAAAAACTGTATATATCATCATTCATATCTTCTTT
>ERZ808049.146-NODE-146-length-64095-cov-18.174326_pt1 | contig 64095 bp, 62 predicted proteins | sample MGYA00380198_ERZ808049 | MGnify/ENA primary metagenome ERZ808049 (study PRJEB31490, sample SAMN06133414) | mouse gut metagenome | isolation source: Z2_2 | host: mice | place: China: Chengdu | collected 2015-05 ...
ACGATATTGTCCTCTAAGCGGTACTTCTGGCTGGTGTGGTTCGCCTTTAACAGCTTCAGCTTGGACACCTGAATATCTAAGTCCATTTTTTCTTTTATGTAGGGATTGCCAGTTGCCAGAGCCTTCACCTCCGCATAAGTGAGAGCCGCTTCGTCTATGTCCTCACAGCTTCTGACCGGGGATTTTGATGTCATAATCTGCCCGATGAATTTCTGCTTGTTTTCGATGAGCTACCATGAGTAGCTGTCGAATGTCCCCTCCGTCACATACCGGAATATTTTTACCTTATCATTCATGTTGCCCTGTCTTAAAATCCGACCTTCCTGCTGTTCAATGTCAGAAGGACGTATTTCACGAAACATTTAAAATGCCGAAAAATACGCCCTTCTTAAAGGATATTCCCTATGAATTTATAATAGATTTTTACTTCCTGCGTCCTCTGTCCGTCTGCTTCTTTTGCTTCACCTATGGTTATCTTTTCAATAAGCCTGTTCAAGAGTGATGCACTCAGTTCCTCAACGCCTGCATAATTTTTTATGAGTTTTGCAAACTGTTCCGCATTTTCTTCCTCGTCACTCTTTGCCCTGTTCTGTTCTTCCAGCTCCCTTATTTTCACTTCAAGTTCAGTCTGCTCGGCTTCATACTTCCTACTCATCATCTGGTAATTGCGCTCTGTGATGCCGCCGTTTATCTTATCTTCATAGAGCGACTGGAACAGCTTATCCACTTCCGATAACCTTGCTCTGCAATGTTTTAGTTCTTTCTCCAATGCTTTCCTCTTGTCCGCTTCTGCCCTGCCCGCCTTTTTTAACAGCTTATCTACCATTGACGAATTATCCCGCAGTGCTTCATCAGCGTGTTTCTGAATGTCCGCAAGGACACTCTCATATAACGCCCTCGCCTCTATCCAGTGGCTTGTGTCGGCTGATTTTCCAAATGTCTTGTAATTGTTGCACATATAACCGTATTCGTCAATCAGTTCTTCCTTCGGGCTTCTGTGCGCTTTGGAAAGCGTCATTGCGTAGCCGCAGTCCCCACATTTGACCAGCCCTGCAAAAATATTCTCAAAAGGCTTTTTCTTAGTCTGCGTGTTCCTCCTGCTTGTAATTAACCTCTGCACCAGCTCAAAATCCGCCGGATCAACAATCGGCTCATGCACATCTTTGACTACCGTATAATTTTCAGGAAGTACGCATCTGCTCTTGTGGCTCTTAAATGAGGGCGATACACGCTTGCCCATGACAAGATGGCCTGCGTACACCGGATTTCGGAGTATGCCCCTGATGCTGTTATTGCTCCACTCATAACGCCTTGCATCGTCCTCACCGTCAAAATGCCTTTCATATCCGTTTGGATTAACTGCCGACGGTCTTAAAATATGCAGCATGTTAATATGGCTGCGGATTGCGGAAATGCCTTTCCCCTCTTTTGCAAGGTCAAATATCATTCTGACTGTTGGTGCGTAACGCTCATCTATGACTAAGCGGTGCCTGTCCTCTTTGTCTTTCTGATAGCCATATGGTGCGGAAGTAGCTACATACATCCCACTCATCACTCTCGCACGTTTTGCACTCTTGACTTTCTTAGAAGTGTCTTTTGCATAAAGTTCGTTGATGATGTTGCGGAAAGGCGTAAAATCCGCTGACTCCTGCTCATCGGTGTCTACCACGTCATTTACTGCAATGTAGCGTACATTATGTTCAGGGAAATATACCTCAATGAAAACTCCCGTTTCAAGGTAATTCCTCCCCAGTCTGGAAAGGTCTTTTGTGATTACACAGTTGATTTTTCCGCTTTCAATGTCTGCCAGCATTCTTTGGAAGTCAGGACGGTTATAATTTGTCCCGCTGTACCCATCATCCACATAAAATGATGTGTTGCTGATGCCGTTTTCCCTTGCATAACGCATGAGCATTTCCTTCTGCGTCTGTATGCTTGAACTTTCCTGCACATTCCCGTCATCCCTTGATAACCTGCAATAAAGGGCTGCATTGTATGTTTTTGTTGTGGTCTGCCCTGCCATAAATAATACCTCCATTCGTGACAAGGCATTCCGCTATTCAGTTAAGTCCATTATACCGTTTTACCCGCCACCTTTCAAGCTGATTTTGGTTGAATTTACGTTTCTGTTTCTCCTAAATTTCTGTCATTTTCCGCCTTATATTTTCAAGTGCAACACTGCCGAATACCTCTGCCATTTCCTGTTTCCCGACATAAACAGGCTTTACAACGATTTTCACCGGCTCTTTCCTGCCTTTCCCACCTGTTTCTTTTTTATTGCTTTTTTCCTCTCTATTTTCGACCATAAAATTATCCTTACCCTTTCTGCGGTCATTTTCCCGCCAACAATATCACAATCCGTTTTATCTCTCTGTACAGAAAGATAAATCTGCATAAAACAGCATTGAAGATACCCCTTCCCCAATGCCTGACATCACACTGTATCATTAAGACCTGTCAGTATCTTTTTCGCCGTATCCCTGTTGCCCTGCCCCAGTTCAGAACGGTAATTCTTGCCGCCGAAGAATACAGGCATACAGCGTTCCATGATGCGGTCATAAATCCTTGCGTGTTCCAAGTCCTGCGGATTTCCCAATATGTCAAGCTGTATGTTTGTCGTGATGATGAAAGGCTTTCCCGACTTGTAACGTTCATCAATGACCGTATAGACTGTTTCAAGCGTATACTGTGTGTCCCGCTCAATGCCCATATCATCAATCACAAGCAGCGTGTAGCGGTTCAGGCTTGCAAGGTACTCATTCCTCTCTGCACTGTAAAGACCTCCGAGCGCATTTAATATTTTCGGGAAACTCGTCATAAGCACTGGTATTTTTTTCTCCAGCAGCGCATTAGCAATACAGCCTGCAAGGAATGTCTTGCCTGTTCCGACATTCCCCCAAAACAAAAGCCCCTGTCCTGCCTGCATCATTTCTGAAAAATGTTCCACATACCGCTTTGCATATATGGCATTTTCCTGTGACGTATCGCATCTTTCAAAGGTATAACCGTAAAATGTCCTGTCCTGCAATCCTGCACTTTTCATCTGCTGGATATGCATGAGATTTTCTTCCGCTTCATGTCTGGCACGTTCTTTTTCTAACTTTTCCGCCGCACACCTGCACAGACAGCCGACAACACGCTCCTCTCCCAAAAAAGACAGCTTTTTCTGCTTTTTGGTATGGCATTGCCCGCACATCAAAAGCCCTGTTTCAGTGTCCATGTAATCATCAACCTCTTTTATTCCCTCATTCGTGGCATTTTCCATTTCTTTCAGCACTTCATCAACAACAGCCTTAATCATAAACTCTCCCCCTCTTTGAAATTACCGTTATAGGAATACCCTCTCCCTTTTTCCTGTTCTTTCTTCATATCCGCCTTTTTCCAGCGTTCCATAGTGGCTAAATGGTTTTTGTATGTTTTTCCGGTAGATGCCATGTATTCTGACAGATGCTCTATCATGGACTGGTAATCTGCCGGAAAGTCGCTTTTCAGCGTTTCCATCTCCTTATCCGTAAGACTGACATTTTCATATCTGCCATAGAGATTTACTCCCTCCCCATGCTTTGAGGGTGCGTGTGTATCCGTTTTTTCTCTCTCACTCTCTTTTATATAATCTCTGTTCTCTATACTCTTATCTCTATACTCTGGTGGACAAATGTCCAAGGTGGTGCGGACATTCTGCGGACAAATGTCCGCCTTTTGTCCCCCTGCATCAGATAACCCAATCTGCAAAGGCGTAGACTTTTCCCTCTCTTTTCTAAGCCTTGACAGCTTTTTGCGCTCCCCCTCCGTTGATGATTTTCCCACCAGTGTTTCAATCTGGCTCATGTAAATCGTGCCTGTATCGGTAGTTTCCGTAAGCCCAAGCTCCAAGAAAATTTTTACCGCCCTCTCCACTGTGCCTACTTCATGCCTTGTCAGCGTGGCGATCATCTCCACTGTAAGCGATAAATGCTCGTTTACTTTCAAAAATCCGTTAAACTGTAAAGACTTTAGGTACATCTTCATCAAAATATTGCTGTATAATATCCCGTCTTTCAGGCTTTCGAGTAAGACAATGGCATCCTGCTCAAAAAAGTCCTCCTTCAGTTTCAAAAAATAATACTTCCTGTTTTCTGCCATAAATTCCTCCTGTTTCTCCAAATAAAAAACAGGGCAACTATAAAGCCTGCAAAGGGTATAATTTCCCCTTGTAGGTTTATAATTGCCCTGACGCTGTGTAAACGCAGCGATTAACACTGCGTAAATCTGCCATTTATAAAGACTGTTCATCTTTTTTGGCTTGTTTTGTGTTTGTTCCGTAATGCTGTGATTTGTAATCATCAACACATTTCTTATTGGCACTAAGCTGTGCCTTGAGGGATATTCTTGCTGTTGTTTTTACCTGTTCGAGATTTTCCTGCTTCCGTTCAGGTTCCTGAAGGGATTTCGTAACCTTCTCCATAATCCCCTTTGCGGATTTCATGAATTTTTCTTTTAATGTTTCCAAACGCCTTACAGCATAATCCCGCAGTTTTTTATCGGCGGTGCGTTCCGATGCGGACAGCCATTTTGAATAATCATCAAGGATTTTTATGTCCTCTTTCTGTGTTTCCTGTCGGACGGTATCGGTTACGACTTCACAGGCTTTTTCATATGCCTGTCCTGCCACCTCATCAACCAGCGTTTCCATATCCGCAAGCTGCATTATGACTGCTTCAAGTGCAGAATGTTTTTCCATGATTGCGGCATTTTTCTCCGCAATCAGCATATCCTGTTTTTCAATCACTTTTTCCCTTTGGGAAACAGCTTTTTCTGCCTTCTGAATTTTCTTCTCCTGCTCCTCTATTGCCTGTTTATTTTCAGAAAGAATATCTTTCTGCACAGAGATTTTCTCTTTCTGATTTTCAATGATAAAATCCTGTTTCTCCAAATATCCCCTGCCGCCATAAGTCGGCTCAATCTGTAAATGGAGATTATGCTTTGCACAGATACGGAAAAGCATCTTCCGGCATTCCGCATCAAAGGTCTGCTTGCGGTTGTTGTTCCTGCCTTTTTTCCTGTCGGGATTAGGTAATGGTATGCCCAATTCTTCAAGCGCCTTCTCCTGCTGGGGACACAATTCTCCGTATTTATTTTCACAGTCAAAGACGTGCCTTTCATGGATATGCGGAGTGCCTTCGTCAAGATGCAGCGCCCAATCCAGTATGTGTACATGAGAGCCGAATTTTTCTTCCATCTCTGCAAAAAATTCTGCTGCAATCCTGGCTAACAGTTCACCCGATACGGACTCATCAATCGTTCCAATCTGATAAATGCTTTCCTCCGGACAGGTCTTGTTATTCGTCAATAAATCATTGACTGTCCTGTTGCGCTCGGTGTGCCTTGTTTTTTCATTTCTTTCGTTCTGTGCCTGTATGTGGTCTGCGTAATGTTCAAAGTAGTAAAGTTGTTCAATCTTCTCAAAGGAGTAATCATTTTCTTTGTCATGCTCCCTTATTTTTGCAGAAGAAAATCCGGTGTAGCAGTCCCAATAAATATTTTGATTTGCTCTGTCCGCATCTATATGCTCACTGTTCTCAATATCAAATCTGCGGTCATTGTGCTTGGGATTGTAAGCGCCATTTTTTCCGGCTCTGCCGTTATGCCTTGTCAGTTTCATTCAATCGTCGTTTTCCTCCCTTCTTTCGATTTTCTCTCCAGCGGAAAATGCCAGTCCTCCTGCACGCAGGGGACAAGGCATTTCCTTTCATTTTCTCCCAAGCTTCGCTTACGGGAGAAAGGCAGCTTTGCTGCCAGTCCTGCCGATTCCAGCGTCAGGCAATACCCAGTATGAAGTGACGCAGGCATCACTTCTCTGGGCAATGGCTGCCGCCCTTGACCTGCACAGGGAAGTTGCACTCCCTGTACCCTTGCACAAAGGGCTTCGCCCTCTGGACTCCCCTCAGCATCAGCTCACGCTTATGCGGTTTTGCAAAATCTTCTGACAGAGAATTTTGCAAAAAAATAACCGACATCCGATACAACTTTTTCATAAAAGTTTCGACTGTCGGCTTCTGTATCTGCCATCACAGACAGCTACGGTTTTGCTCACTATGTTACGCAAAAAGCTGTGACATTTTAATCTGCCACAGCCTAAAGAAATTCTCTTTATTCGTTTCAATTTCTTCAATATACTTCTATCTCCTCTCTGCCATTAACGCTGTAAATCTCTTTATAAAAAACTTAAGATTTATCCATTCCATTGTTCGTCAGTAAAAAACATTTCTGGTAATAAATTTCCCCTATAACCGATATTTTTGATATAAAGCCGATTTTTTGGGGAGCAAGTCTTTATACACTGTTTATTATGTATCAAGCTATCACCCATCAACCATATCAAAGTCATTTCTGCATCATTGATTAGTTGTTTTTTATCATCTTCTGATATTCTTTTTGGAGATACAAGATAACCCAGCCTTACTTGCTTACTTCCCCTATAATCATCTAACCAAAACCAATTATGGCTTTCCAATCTACTCCCAAAACTGTATGTTGTTTTCCCAATATAAAGATCGCTAATTTTTCCACCAAAATTTCTTGTTATGTAATATATTCCAATATCATTCATGCGAGAATCAACCAATATATTATTAATATCCATAGGGTATGACCAATCAAGCGTAATTTTTCTTGTCATACTTAATATTCCCTCCTCTAGACTCATCAAATAGTTTATTCACTTCTTTTGTTTAGTATATAATAGTCAGGTCTTCTTCATTAAAGTGTACTGTTACACCCCCATAACCATATTTCCATTCTTTCCATACTACTGCATCAATACCAGTTTCGCTAGGTTTTACATTGCGGTAAGTTCCTGTTATGCCAGTTACAAGAACGCGCATACCATCTTCAATTTCAACTTTACTGCCGTCATTACTAACAGGGTAATAATCACTCGATTGATGATACTCTGCAACAAAGCAACCAGTTAGAGCAGCCTTATGTATTTCTTCTTCATAATTCCAGTAAGGTTTCGTTATAAAATTTCTGACATTAATATAATATTGTTGCCCACCATCTGTTTTCTCAACAAGCAGATATCCCGAATATGCACCATATCCCTCATGTTCAAGATATTGTCCTCTTACAACAACTTCTGTTTTATGCGGCAATGTTATTTCTGTTTCATTCCAAAACTGCTTATCTTGTTCATATGTTGGAACTATCCACAAATTGGCATCCTCAAAATTGTCTGTATGCTCAATTTCATACTGCTGTGATGAAGATATAACAGCATAACCTATAACATTTATATAATCGGGTTCACTTCTGCCTATATCAGCTCTCCCTCGTCCGTTCAACTCTTCATTCCTAATCTCTGTGTTCGTTATTTTTTCTTTTTCAACTTCTGTAGAAACATCATCTTGTAAATTTTCCTCAGTCTCAAAATTTTCTATTTCACTTTCAATCACTACATTGTCTGACGATTCTTCTTGAATGGTTGTTTCCATCAACATTGTATCTGGTGTTTTCTCTGGGTTATCATTATTACTTCCTGCCATTGCAACAATCAAATAAAAAATCCATGCTACTGTTATAACTCCATATTTAATTACTACATTCAAATTTCTTTTACGCACTAACAAGATGGTAAGCGGTAATGGAAAAATACAAATCCAGCCTAATATCCACAGCCAAGTATGCTTTTTTTCTCTGGAACTTGTGATTTCATTTTATTTATACCTCCCTGCTACAAATGTTTTCGTACAGTTGCAAGATAACTAATTGCAGTGATGCAAATTTTTTTCATATGGATTATATTACCATAATCACTATTAGATTTCTACACTTTTAGACACTATCCTGCTTTCTCTGCAATATAAATTCTTTTTATTTTTCCGTTGACAGATATCTGAACATATATTCTATAAATAATCAACCTGCTATTTCAATTTTCTGCATTCACCTATGTAGCATTGTAAACTGCCGGATTGAAGACATCATGGAATATGTACATGATGAGGAAACAAATTAAGGAGGAATTGCATAACTGTTGTTTTGTAATTTCTCCTTTTAATTGTCATTTTGTTATTTGGCTGTCATTCTTATGCTTTTCCTTTAATATTTCGCATTTTTTTAAGATTTTCCTTCTGTGCAGAAGATAATTCCCTAGGTTTCCCTATTCGCACGTATTTCTTAGGCATTTCATAAGTTTTGCTGATTTCCGTCCACCGTTTGATACGAAAAACATCAGGAAACTCTTTTACTAACGCATCCATTTTTCTAATCCATGCAGGATTGGCGCTGTAGACCGTTGCCATATCCTCATCTGCATTTAGGTTAATCACTACTTCCTGTTCATACCTTGTAAGGTTCATATTTCCTCCTTTTACCCCTCTGTAAAGAGAAGTATCTTATTTTAATATTTTTGTTCCAATAAATTGTCTATTCAAGAACAAGCCAAAAATTTTTCCCTCTTTAATTGCCGTTTTCCCCTTATTTGTTCCTGCCAGTCCGCCTTTTGTGACGTATGGTGTTGCCATGCAGCTTGGCAGGCTCTTTTATTGGTCATCGCCCACTTTTCCGCTTGCAGTATCCTTTCGGACGGTCATTCAGTTTTCAATGTTCGTCTGTATAAGCATTATCACACAAAAACCTCTTTCCTCCTGTATTTCCCGAAATATGGAAATTCGCCATAAAAGCCTTCAATTTCCATAATTGTGGAAATGATTATTTTTTATTATTCGACATAATTCTTACACATAAATATAAAATTCGTGGTAGAATTGGAATATCTGTTTTACCGTAAGCCGCCCCTTACAACCTCTTACACCATTGTATTTATGTTCCCCGTCCCTCTGTCAAGTCTGAAATGAATGGGCTTTCAGCCCAGACTTGACAGAAAGACAGGTGAAAAATATTCTGTCACTAAGAGATTTGTAAGGGGGAGTATGTCTGATTGGAGTGATTATCAATGAAATGTAAACTTACTTTGCCGGAAAAACTCAAAGACCTGCGTGTGGAGCATGGTCTTAGCCTTGAACAGCTTGCAGATGCCACAGGAATATCCCGTTCTGCCCTCGGCACATATGAAACCGATGAAACAAGGGAGATAGGCGGGGAAAACCTGCGCACACTTGCAGAATACTACCATGTATCAGCAGATTATCTGCTTGGCATAACGGATACCAAAAAAGCAGCCGATGCCGACCTGTCTGTGCTGAAACTTGATGATGATACCATAGAACTTCTCAAAAACGGGCATTTCAACCACCGCCTGTTGTGCGAGATTATCAAACACCCTGCCTTTGAGAAATACATGGCGGATATTGAGATATATATTAACGGTATTGCCACAAGCCAGATACATACCCTTAATTCCCTTGTGGATTTTGCAAGACAGCAGGTAATGGAAAACAACCACCCTAATGAGAAAGAATTTGCGCTAAGGGAGCTAAATGCCTGTTATGTAGACGAATACGAGTTTTTTCGGCACGTCATACAGTCCGACCTCGGCGAAATCATCAAAGACCTGCGGAAATCTCACGCTGGGGAAACGGAAACCGCACCTGAAACCTCCATTGTTGAGAGCATTAAGAGTGACCTCGAAACATACAAAAATTTCAAAGGAAGTCGTTCTGAAAAAGATTTTGCCCTCTTGTGCAAACGAAACGGCATAAATTATTCCAAAGTTCCTGATGACGAAAAAATGGTAGTAATGCGATTCCTGCGCCGTTCAAAGAATTTTAAGGGATATTATGCATAAATATCCTTTTCATGACCAAAGCAAAAGAGGGACAGCCATTCTCCAATGGTATCCCTCCCAGCTATCATTCGTTCTTTTCCGATAGATTTGTAATGACTATTCTGTTTTCCTTACAATCCAGTTTTATCTTGTCACCCACACAAAACCCAAGTGCCTGCAACCATTGTCCTTCAAACCTAATCTGCGGAATCGTCTTATCAGATTTGCTCATTTTTCCGTACACTGTCAGTGTCCTGTCTTTTTTATCCATATTTCCCCTTACAATTTTCGGCATTCTATTTCAAACCTGCCGCCACCGACCATATCCAACTGGAATGTGTTCGATTTTTCGTTCGTGTCAATGTCCACGATAATATCATTGTTCTGTTCATTCAGTACATCAAACAGCCAGTCCTTAAAATCTCCAAGTTCCATATTTTCGCTCCTTTCCTGTATTTTATAGTGTCATTATGCGAACACTATCACAAAACCAATTTTACATGGATAATTGAAAATATACAAGCACCAATTTGAAAAAGGCAGGCGAAAAAATGATAAAATATGACCGTCTTTGGGAAACCATGCAGCAAAAAGGCGTGACACAGTATGACCTGTACACATACCATAATGTCAACCGTTCCCAACTGGACAGATTACGGCATAACAAGAATGTCGAAACAAACACGATAGACAAGCTCTGCAATATTTTACACTGTAATGTTGAGGATATAATGGAGCATATTGAAGATGATAACCTTTTCTGATTTCAAAAAAGGACTGCTTTCTGCAATCCTTTTTTATTTTCATCTCATATTCAGTTCTTTCTTATAAATTCCCTGCTAACTGTACTGTTCCTGAATAGCGTAATGCCTTGATTTTGCTTGATTTGTTAATGTACCGCCTAGCATGTCCTTCTTCGGACGGACGCCAGGGCACATCGAGGTGGTGTAACGCAATCAGTCTGTCCTGTACGTTTGTCCCGGCTCCCATTTTTGCGGTTGAGCCTAACAAAAAACGAACCTGCCCGCTTCTTACTTTTGCGAACAGCTCCGCTTTCCTTGTTTCCGTATTGGCGTTATGGATAAATGCTATCTCATTCTCCGGCACTCCCTTCGCCATGAGCTTATCCCTGATGTCCTCATATACGTTGAATGTCCCATCCCCTTTCGGTGTGGATAAATCGCAGAAGATTAGCTGCGCCGATTTCTGCTCTTTGGTCTGCTCCCAAATCTCAAACGCCTTCTCCACACAGGTTGTGGCTTTGGAGTTTTCTTCGTCTGGGAGCATATCATTGATGAGCCGCTGGTCTAACGCTAACTTTCTTCCGTCATTGGTGATTTTCAGCATATTGTCGATGTTCGGCTGCACTTTCCTGTCCCTGACCGCTTCCGCCCTGTCCGCAAGTGACTGTACCATGTCCTGCTGGTATTCACTCGGCTTTAACACGATATTTTCATAATCTGCTTCCGGCACAGGCAGCTTTAACATATCAGGTGTCTGTATATCCGCACTCTCCTTAAATAATGCAATCAATTCCGGAAGATTGAAAAACTTTGCAAATCTCGTTTTTGCCCTGTATCCAGTCCCCTCCGGCGCAAGCTCTATTGCGTTCCACTTATAGATACTTTAGTCGATTTGACCTACGAATTTGTAATAGACAGTCAACTTCTGTTCTTTCACTCCGTTGACCATAACTGGATTGTGTACTTCTATCTTTTCTATCAGCGTATTCAATACTGTTGCAGTCAGTTTCTTCATTCCTGCGCACTGTGCAAGGCTCTCCGTAAACTGTTCCGCATTGGTAACAGCGGCAGACTTCGCTTTATGCTGTCTTTCCAGTTCCGACAGCTTTTCCTCGTTTGCGTCCTGTTCCTGCTCATAATGCGCTGACATCATAGTGAACTTCTTTTCCGACAGCTTCCCGCTGGAATAATCCTCATACAGATGGATATACATCTGGTCAAGTTCGGCATTCCTCTTTTTGAGTTTGTCAATCTCCGCCTTTACTTTTTCCGAACGTTCTGCGCTGCTCTCGTTCATGCTTAGAAGTACATTGTTTATGAATTTTTCTTTGTCTTTCATTGCCTTTATTGCGTGTCTGTCAATGTCCGCCTTGATAGCACTTTCAATATCTCCTGCACTAATACGATGTGCGGTACAGAAATTCGCTCCCTTTTTGCGGTAAGTAGTGCATTGGTAATAGGTTTTGTCCAGCAAATCCCTGTCAGGGTTGCGGTTGTCCGTATGAATTAAGAGCGTCTGTCCGCAGTCAGGGCATTTCAAAAGCCCCCTGAAGATATTCTCATAGCCTGAAGTGCAAGGTTTGACTTTGGTGTGCCTGTCAATGATGTCCTGCACTGTCTGCCAAACTTCTTTTGTAACAACCGCCTCATGCACATCTTCCAGTATCTCCCTGTCTGCCCGCTGGATATATCCCCTGCCTCTGCACTTGAATGTCGGCTTTGAAGTGGTATGCACATACATTCCGCCTTTGTAAACGGGATTTGCCCGTGTCAAGACCTGCATAAAAATTTTTTCTTTCAATCGCTTTTTTTATCATTCTCTACTTTTCCTGTAATAATTTTATTTGGAGTCCATTTATTTTCTGCACCTAATTCTATAATTAAGTGTTCCATTCCAGAATCCGCATACCAATCATGTTCATTTAATAACCAATCTATTCTATAATTAACATCATCTTCAAAACTCACAGTACCTGTAAGACATTTTTCTGTTTTTGTTTTGTACATAAATAATTCTGTCACTCTGCTTACATGTTGTACATTCCACTTATTCATTGAGATAAATAAAACACTGTGTTTCTTTCCATTAAATGGTTTCATAAACAAATGATCTGTAACTAGTTTATGTTTTGCGGCTTCTCGCACTTTTCCTAATAAATCAAAAAAAGTATCAATTTCCACTCTATCAAACATAGCTAAAACATTAACAATTTCTCTATATTGTGTCAAATCATTTCCTTCATCAATCAGTCTGTTCTTATATTCATTCAAAAACCATTTATAAGGTTTTATGAAGTTGTCCTCCAACGAAGATGTCCCATACTTTGAAATCAAAAATTTATCTACACAAATTTCTTCCTGTTCAGATATTTCACAATCAACACCATAGTATCTTTCTCTAAATGATAAATATGATAAAATATCCGCTGGTATAACCAAGCGATCACAACATATACAAAAATCCTGATATGAGAAACAATGAAAAATTCCATTAAGTCTTGCACTTTTAAGAATTTTTCTATAGTCTTGAATAGCTTCATTCTTCAAAATTATAATTCCAGAAAATAATCCTTGTTTTTCAAGTGGTATCTTGTCCCCTTTTTTATTTACAAACTCAGGCAATCCATATATTTGAAGATTATTAAATGTATCTACTAATTGTCCTTTTGCAAGTTTAATCTGTTTTTCTATCCACTTTTTATCTCCACCATCTATAGGTTTTCCGTTTCTTGTTTTCACTTGAAATGCCAATAAGTCATAACCTATATTGATTATTAGATCAGCTAATTGAATATTAGTTCCTTGTCCAACATTTTTGTGTGAAAACCATAAATCACTAAAAACAAACTCTCCAAAAAATACTTTTGATGCAATCTCAGTTGTTTCATTCTCACCGTCTATACCCACTTGGTCTTTCCGCACTTTTGTTTGTTCCATATTACACAACACCTTTCATTTTCCCAATGTTTAACCACTTTTTTATAAAATTTTATCACAGCTAATAGGATTTTTCTATCAGAAAAGTATAAAAGCCAACTAAGAGAATTTTCTATTCCCCAAGCTGGCTATTTTTCACTTTGAATCTTCTTTTATCAAGACCTGCATAAAAAAATTATTACTTTTCTTCGCCATTTCCACTACAAGGTTCCTGAAAATTCCATTTGATTTCCAATATATCCTTTTCACTCACACGGACTTCCTTCACCAGTTCTTCCAGCATCTCCCGTGTCAGTTCTTTTACAAAAGCATATTTTCCAAGATCAACATTGTTCTTTTCTGACTCTTGCTGTATCTGTGCTAACTGGCTGCTTCGTTCCTCAAACCGGCTTCTTGCTTCTTCCTGTTGTATGAAAATCTCCTGCTTCTTTGATAGATACTCCCTTTTGCTAATGCATCCTTCCGCATAATCTTCAAATAACGTAGCATATCGTGTTCGGCACCGATTTATAACTGACTGACATTCTTTCATTTCATCCTGTAAAAACCCTTTTTTATCCTCCTCTTTTGGGACATTTTCCTGAAAGAGCTGAACTTGTATCTGTATCGCAGCCAGCAAGGATTGCTCTAACATGCTTTCCTCCAAATAAACATTGGAACAGGCATCGTTATCAACTGTTCTTGCCGTTGGGCAAGAATAATAAGCCGCTTTACAGGCTGTTCGCCACAGTGTCCTTTTACAACAGGCACATTTTAACAATCCACGGAATTTTTGGTATGGCTTACGTGGCAAGGTTCTCTGTTTCACAGTTTTTAATACTCTCTGTGCCTGTGTATAAATTTCCTTTGTCACAAGTGCTTCATGCGTATTTTCTGCCACAATCCAGTCCTCTCTGGGTACAGGCTCCGTTCGTTTAGTAGAGATATCTACTACTGTTCGCTTACGTCCGATTAGACATCCTGTATATCGTTCATCACAGATGATGCGCCTTACATTTTCCCTTGTCCAGTAGGTTCTCTCTCCTGCTGTTTTCCAGCCCCGAATCCCATCTGTATGGTTCTTTTTGCGGTACATTAACGGTGACAGTATTCCCTCCCTATTTAGTTCTGATGCTATTTTAGAGGGAACCATGCCATTCACCGCCATGTTAAAAATACGGCGAACCACTTCTGCCGCATTTGTGTCAATTTCCAGATGGTTCTTTTTCAACTTTGACCGCTGATAACCGTAAAATGCAATGGCACAAAGGTATTCCCCCTTGCGCATTTTTGCCTGCTGGACACAGCGTATTTTTTCTGAAATGTCATAACTGTACATTTCGTAAACCATCGCTTTTAAGGAAACGTCAAGGCTGACGGAACTTCCATGTCCCTCACCACTGTCATATCCTTCATTGACTGCGATAAAGCGTACACCGAGAAAAGGGAAGATCTGATCAAGGTAATCACCCACTTCAATCAGGTTGCGACCAAAACGGGAGAAATCCTTGACAATAATGCAGCTTACTGTTTTCCCTGCAAGAGAAAGCAATTTCTGGACGCTTGGACGGCTGAAATTAACGCCACTGTATCCGTCATCGCAAAACTCAAGAACAAGACACCCATCAAATTCCCGACGGCTTCGGACAAATGCATAAAGCAAGTCACGCTGATTTGCAATGCTCACACTTTCTCCAATGTTTGCATCTTCAGCAGAAAGGCGCATATAAAGCGCCACTGCCCCTGTCATAGTTCCTCCCTCTCTGCCTCAGCCGCCAGACGTGCAAATTCATCCTGGAAATTCCATGTAATGCCAATTTCATGATGTTTGGATATAGAAATACTTTTCACCAGCTCTTTCAGTATCTTTCGTGTAAGCACCTTTTCTTTTTGATATTTTTTTAAAGAAACAATCCATTCATTCTGTGGGGAAAGGTCATACGTGTACCTCTTATATTCTTTTTCAAACTGGTTAAGTTCTTCCGACAGTTCCTTTGCCTCTCTGTCATACCCCGCTTTCATGGACAGGTATTCTTCCTCTGTCAGTGTATGGTCACAATAGGATTCAAACAGTGTGCTTCTAAGAGCAGCGTTTCTCCTTGCTTTCTGTTGCACCTTTTCTATCTGCTCCGACAGTTTTCTGCATTTTTTCTGGAAGCTGTACTGCCCCTGTAACTGCTCTAGTGTTTTTTCTAAATCAAGCGCAAGATCAATCTGTACCTGCAAGGCAAGGAATACCGCTTCTGCCAGTTCCGGCTCTCCAATACTTTTTTTGGTGCAGCCCAGCCCGCTTAAATTTTCCGCATAGATACGGCACAAAAATGTGTATCTTGCCGTGCCAGCTTTGGAAACACTCTTGTAGCGTATCATTTTCGTTCCGCAATCTGCACAAACCAGCAACCCTTTAAAAACATTCTCCGTTGTCTGGTATTTGCCACGCAGAGAAACACTTCTCTGGCGACGTTTTTCAACAAGCTCCTGTACCTGGTCAAAAACTTCCTGTGAAACCAGTGCTTCATGTGTATTTCTTACTATGATCCACTCCTCACGGGAAACTTTTGTTTTGGGTGTGCCTTCACACAGGGACTTCTTTGTTCTTCCCTGTGCCATGTGCCCGGCATAGACGAGATTTGCAGTCATTCTTTTCACAATCTGTGCCTGCCAAATGGCGGCTGCGCCTTCTGGCTTCTTCTTTTTATGCCCTCTCTGATAATGATAGAAAGAAGGGCTTGGAAGTCCCCTGTCATTCAGCCTCCTTGCAATCTGGTTGATGCCGTCCCCTGCAAGCCTCCACCCAAAAATCTCACGCACAACAGGTGCTACTTCCGGGTCAATCACCAGCTTATGCTTATCTTCTGGCGATTTCAAATACCCATATGGCGGAAAGGCTCCAAGAAATTCCCCGTTTTTGCGTTTCGTGGAAAGAGAAGAATGGATTTTTTGTGAAATATCTTTTGCATACAGGTCGTTCACCAGATTTTTCAGGGAAATTACAAGCTCATTTCCCTCTTTTTCATTTTCTGTATCATAATGGTCATTGACTGCCACAAAACGGACACCAAGGTATGGAAAAATCTTTTCCAGATAATAGCCCGTTTCCACATAGTTCCTGCCAAAGCGGGACAAATCCTTAACTATAATACAATCAATTTCCCGCTTCCTTACCCCGTCCATCATATGTTCAAATCCGGGTCTTGCAAAACCAGTCCCGCTCTCTCCATTATCACTGTATACCCCATAGAGCATCATATCCGGCTGCTGCGCTATGTATTTTTCAAGCATATATTGCTGCATGGCGATAGACTCCCCATCACCAGTACGTTTATTATCCTCCACAGACAGACGTACATAAATGGCTGCATGGTAAACCTTCTCTGGCAGCGCTGGTACTGTTTCCATGACTGCCGCTTTCCTGCTGGTTCTTGCCATATCACAGCACCTCCATTCCATGTACAGGTTTCTTTACAGCCTGTGCCATTTTTTGTGTGTACTGTGCCATGCTTTCCTGACAAGACGTTTCTATCATGCCACCTAATGGTCGAAGCTGGTTCATGCCTTCAATCAGAGCCAGCGCACATTCATAACTGTCCTGATATTTAAAATATATCTTTATGCAGCATCCTTCATAAACATCAATCCGTTCAATCAGCGTGACCGCAATATGGCGGGTCAGTTCTGTAAGATTCTGGTGCTGCCGGAACCGTTCTATCCAAGCGGCATTGCCAGAACGATTTTTCAGCAGGTTTTCCATATCTTTTATTAATTTTGCTTCGGCTTCCTGCGCTTCCTGCATCTTTGTATCATAGACTGCTTTTAATTCCAGATACTCCGCCTTGTTGATCAGCCCATCCATCATGGATTCATACAGAGATTTTTTCAGGCGGCTGTACCTTTCCGTTTCTTCCTTCTTTTTTACAAGCTGCGCATCTACTTTCTGCATTTCCTCCTGACGGAATGGAAGCGTTTCTATGTATTTAAGCACCCTCTCTATATTCAATACCACTTCAATATGCTGTTTTAAGGCATGGAACACGGAATCTTCCAGCACAGACTCGCTGATGCGGTGGCTTGTGCAGGCATGGTTTGCCCGATTATTTCCGCACATATAATACACATATGTTTTCCCATTCCGGCTGACACTGTTTCGTACCATATTTTGATGGAAGTCCCCGCAAAATACAATGCCTGAAAACAAGTATACGGCTTCTTCCTTTGGCGCGACACGCATATCCTGCAACAGCAAGCGTTCCACCGCATAAAAATCTTCCCTGTCAATAATTGGCGCATGGTTGTTTTCCACCCGCACCCATTCCCCGGAAGGCTTCTGTATTGTCTTTTTCACCTTATGGTTGGGCGTGGTGCGTTTTCCCTGGACAAGCGTACCAATATAAAATTCATTCCGCAAAATGCGCCCTATTGCAACCGCTGTCCACTTTGCTTTTGGGTTTATCTGAAAGCCGGACTGGTAATTCAGCCCACAAAACCGCTTGTATTCCATTGGGGAAAGTTCCCCACGCTCATTTAATCGATCCGCGATGCGCTGCTGGCTTGCACCTTCAAGTTTCCATTTAAAAATGTCACGCACTACATCTGCTGCATAGCTGTCCACTACCAGCTTATGTCGGTCAGCAGGGTCTTTAAAATAGCCGTATACAGCAAAAGAGCCAATGAAATCTCCTTTTTTCCTCTTGATTTCAAGCTGGCTCCTAATCTTTATGGATATATCGCGGCAATAGGCATCATTGATCAGGTTCTTGAAAGGAATCAGTATCCGGTCAGAGGAAGTCCGCCCGTTTATACTGTCAAAGCCGTCATTGACTGCAATAAAACGGATACCAAGCGCTGGAAATATCTGGTCAATATAACGTCCTGCCTCCACAAAGTTCCTGCCAAAGCGGGACAGGTCCTTGACAATTACACAGTCAATCTTCCCAGCTTCAATCTCCTTCATCATGCGCCTGAAATTCGGGCGGTCAAAATCCGCCCCAGAATAACCGTCGTCCACACATTCCATACAGGCAGTGATGTCCTCCCTGCCGGAAAGGTAACTTTTAATCAGGTCTTTCTGATTTACGATACTGTCGCTTTCCTCCTTGTCGCCATCCTCTTTCGACAGCCTGACATAGATTGCTGCGCGGTATATCCTATTTTCTTTTTTTTGTTCCATCGTGAGCCTCCCATGTAAAAAATTCCCTGTCAGAACGTTCCACAATGGGCTTCACTGGTTTTATGCTTATTTCCATGAATATAGCATTTTAAAACGTGAAAGTCAAGCAACGCTTGTGAAAATCATCTGATTTTGTCCCTTGTACCGCTACAATGTTTTCAGGTAATGTTCCAACCGGTCCTCCAGTGTTGCATCTGTGTCGGCAAAGCTGATTTTGACAACGGCTTTTCCACAGCGGTAACAGTACGGATTTCCAATCTGGCGCAGAAAATCCGCAAACCGCTGTCCACGCGGCAGCGTCCGGTCAACCTGTACATCCCTGATGTCCATTAGGGTATCCCTGTCAACGGTGCGCACATCCACCTGTTTCATCTGCTGTAACCTGCTTTTACTAATTGTCCCCATCGCATCACCTCCTGTTATGCTTGTTTTATATTATGAAAGTACAGCTTGTCATCATGTCATTTTTTCCCTGTTTTATGTAGGATAAAACAGAAACGCTACATTCCCTTTTGCCTGTGACAATACCAGACACCATTACCCTCGAAAACGGTAAGGAAGTTTCTTCCCCCCGCGCTGTCCATTATATTTTTCCAATATCACACGGGCAAAACGAAGCGCAATGTTGTTCGTGGAAAAATCTGCCCGTCCCCTGCGGTTAATCTCATCTGGGTCTGTCTGGGAAAGCCGTGTAATAAATGTGCGGTCATTCATTTCTGTTTCATACGTCTTTACAAAAAGCGCCATGCCTGACAGCACAGCAGCGGTCAGCGAACGCGGATCGCCCTGCCATGCGTCCCATAACAAGTGCAACATACGGGTAAACGCTGCGCCTCCTAATAAACGGTATGCGTTTACTAATGCACGTGTAGTAACAATCTCACCCGTTTTTCCTTTGCTTTTGCCCAACGCCCAGACAAAGCCGCTGTTTTCTACCAAATTCCGAATTTCTGTTGTTTCCGGGTCTGTGCCGGATTCTGCCAGTGCATTGGTAGACTGTGACAGACTCAAGCGTTTTTTCGCCTTGTCCAGCTTGTAACAAAGAGCGGCTTCCTGCTCATAAGTCAGCCCGCTGTATACTTTACAATTCACCATCACACCGTTGCCATGATTCATCTTCCGCATAGCAGAAATACGGTGCTGCCCATCCACGACATAAAATTTTCCATCACGAAAACTAACTATAATTGGATCAAGCAGACGCTCGTCCCATTCCCGTATCAGACGATCCACTTCCTTCTGATTAACAGGGCGCTGGTAAGGAAGCCCTGATGTCAGACGGTTCGTGTGAAGTTCCCTGTCAACACCTGGATTCTGGTATTCTGGTTCTGCCTGCCGTGTCCCCTGTTCTGGCTTAGACGGCTTTTGAGGGTTATGTTTTTTCTATAACTGCTCATGTCAATCCCTATCCTTTCTGTTTTACTGCTGTTTCTACTTTCTGGAAAAAACCTTCGGCGGCTTGACACAAGGAATTTACAAGCCCTTTTAATTTTGCAAGCTGCCCTTTCGTCAAGCATGGATACACTGTGTCATAATAAGGATCGCTGTACCAGTCCAGTTCCCGATGGAATTTCCGCACAAATGCAGTGTATTCCTGTAAGAAACTGTCTGGTGTGCCACTGCAATCCTTATCAGGGTCTTTTAATTCGGCAATAATTTCTTTTAAGCTGGCACTATCGTTTTGTGCCGCTTTGTCTGGAATGGCAAAAGCCGTTGCCGCTGTTTCCTGTCCCGCCCTTTGTTGTCCTTGAGATTCCGTTTCTGAAAGCAGACTATTTATTATCTCTTTTTCTGCTCCAACGATAACTTCCCCTTCTATTTTGCTGTCGCTGGCTGTCTGATTTTGGGTCGGGTTCTGTTCTGCAAGCTCATCTTTTTTGTATTCCTGTGTCATATCCGCTGTTTTTTCTGTCCTTGTCTTGTATTCTGCTACTTTGCTGATTTCTTTTGTCGCCAAAAGAACAGCAGCTTCCTTCTGCTGTTCTGGTTCCAGACGTGACAACTCCATTGTTGTCTTTTTTGACAGCTTTATATCGGTATCTTTAATGATTTCTTTTGCTTCTGGCGCCAGATTTTTTGCTGTCTTTATCTGACGTTCCACTGTACGGGGAGCGACACCGAGCTTATCAGCAGTATCCTGAACAAAAGATTTTCTGGTGAGCGACATTTTGTCGCTCACCACATTTTTATGCTGGTTGCCACGGAATGAACCGCCATCATAGGTTGCTTTCGTTTCCGGGTGGAGCATTTCATAAATCTCTTTACGGCGCAGCAGCATCTCACCATATTCTACAGCGGATAAATCATTTCTCACAAAATTTTCATCAATCTCCGCCAGTTCTGCCTGTAAACCCTCCAGACTGCTTATGCTACACTCCACTTCTATCCAGCCAAGCATCTTTGCCGCTTCCAAGCGATGCAGCCCTGCAATTAAAAAATATTCCCTGTCTATGGTAATCGGATTTAAAAGCCCTAATTCCTGGATACTGTCTGCCAGTTCCTTTACATGGTCTGTATCCAGCTTCCGCCGCCCGTCTTTCCTTTTAATTTCTTCTATGGGAACCTGCATAACTACCACCTCCCTGTCCTTCTTTTTTGTCCTGCCCACCGAATGAAACACCATGCACCACAAACTGCCCTGCATTTCACCAACTCTAATACTGTCAAAAAGCAGCTTGTGGCGACAAGTCTTGCATTCCGCAATAAACCATAAATATCATTTTAATTAGAAATCCACACCAATATCAGACTACAAAAAAGTATCTTTCCAGCGCGAATATCGTAACTTTTTTCAAATCTTTCTGTTATGCCGTATTATCAGACAACGGGATTGCCCTTCTGCTCACCCCGGCATACACCAGCCAGACCATGAAAAAATCCAACCAGTTTGGGAATATCCAAGCTGCTTCTGGTTTGGAAGCACCATGATACCAACAGCAGGCGGCGATAGTTGACGAAGCTATCCAGACCATGCCCATCGTATCCCCCTTTCACCCTGCGGTACGGGAATGATTTTGGTTCTCACTCGCTGGCGGCTCATGGCGGTCCGGCATCACCAATACCGGTAACAGACCCTTCGGGTTGCCGCTCGTGCCTTTGATGTTATCTTATTGACGGGGCAGGACAAGACAAAAGCTACTTTCTGTCCCGCCTCCGCAGACAGTCCTCGCGCCCGTGCCTGTGGCGCTTGCCGCTTTCACGGCTCCACACAGCAGGAGAAACTTGAATACTGATTTATGAACAGGTTTGTTTCCTGTTATTTGCCAATGTACCTAAGAAGGTGCAAAAGCCCCCTCATAAGGTAAGGGACTGAAACAGGGAATTGATAGAAAAATTTTTAATTTATTTTTCCATCAGTTTTTTCAGCTTGTCCAATATTTTGTTTTTCCGATAATGAATGGTATTCTGTGAAACAGCAAACCGTTTTGCTGCTTCGCGTTCTGTTTTTTCCAAATAAAACAGTTCTTCCACTAACTCCATCTCCTCATCAGAAAGTTCCTGTAAAACAACTTGCAGTTTTTCTAACAAAGACGACTTGATTACTGTATCCTCCACAGAATCCCCAAGTGCTGGAAACTGCCAATCCTGTTCCAGAAGATGTTCATACGACTGTTCTCTGCCAGGAACAAAGTGTTCTTGTTTTGTGATCGGATCAACTACTGTACGCCCTTTTTTAGCTTCCCCATAAAATAACGCTCCTTGTCCTCCGCATGGTAATATGCATGATAAACTTCCTCTGTGACTTTAACGGGTTTCCCATCTATGTATAAATAAAAATCTTTCTGATCCATGTTTTCCTCCGAAATTCTGAAATGTGAATAGGTTCCAGAATCCCGAAGGTGGGGAACGACAGTGCAACGTTATTTGCCATATCCCAATATAATACCAACCAAAATGACTATATTGAAAAACAAAATGCCCATATGGCATTAAACCATACAGGCATAGTAAAACAAGGAATTTATATCATAGCAAAACATACATATCTATAAAATTTTTTTCATATATTAACAAGTATTGAATAATCTTCAAATATACCCCCAATACTTTACTACATTAAATTTTCTAATAAACAATATTATTAAATATATTTTTATAAATTTACTTTTACAATACAAGGATTACCTCCCCCTTTTGTATCACAAAAACTATAATTATTACAGTTATAATTAGAACACCCATCATAAGGACAGTTATAGTAATTCCCAAAACATGCACAAGCAACCGCACTGCAACTATTTTTGACATTATACTGTGAATTCATTAATATATCCATAATTTACCTCCTAATATTCAAAAATTTTTGTGGTCTTTTATAAATTTATTATTTCATCTGCTATTTCTATTACTTGTTTATCATGTGATATAATAAAAATAATTTTATTTTGTTTAATATCACATATTACTTGCTTAAATACATCAATACTACTAAAATCTAACGCAGAAGTCGGTTCATCAAAGATTAATATAGGAACATTCTTTAAAAGGATTCGTATAATAGAAATTTTCTGTTTTTCACCTCCTGATAGTTTACTTACATTTTCTGAAATTAAAGTATCAAACTTATCAGGTAAATTATTGATCATATCATATATGTCAAATCTTTTACACCAATACTCTATAGTTTCAAATGTAACATTATCTATTCCATATACTAAATTATCAAGAATAGAACCCTTTACCAAACAAGGTTCTTGTTCCACAACACCTATCATATTGCGCCGTAAATAATAACGATCTATTTCCTTAATGTTTATTTGGTTAAATTCAATCTTTCCATCATAATCTGGATATAAACCAATCATTAAATTAATAAAACTTGATTTCCCGGCTCCATTTGCTCCTTTCAAACAATATATATATCCTTTTTTTAAAACTGTAGTTAGCGAAAACAAAATTTTATTTTCTGCATAATGTGAAAATTGTACACGTTCCATCGAAATTTCAGTAACATTATCTAATTTTATAAGACCATTTGCTTCTTTAGGTTCTGTTTCAAATTCCTTTAATCTATCGTAACTTACTAAAACTTGTTGATAAGTACTACTTAAAGATGTAAAATAATTCACAGAAGACATAATTATCGAAAAATATGTGGAAATTATTGAAAATTTCCCAATACTTATATAACCTTCAATAACTTGTAAACCTCCATAACATACAACAAATGCATTTATTGCTTTTAATACAATTTGATTTGTATTGCTAAAAAAATAACTAAATCGAAAAAATCGAATTACAAAATTAATAAACTCTTGGTACCCTGCTTTTAATCTATTGTTTGTTTCTTTAAACAATACATTTGTTTTTATATATTTTATATTGATAAATTGTTCTGCTATTTGAGCCTGATATTTGTTTGATTTCTCTTTATAGAGATAATTTGTTTTATACAATTTATCTTTAAATTTAATATACAATAATATATAAATCGGAATTGCCAAAATCAAAATAAAAGGTATCGTTTTATCAATCACAAATAAGATAACTAATGAGATTAAAATCGAAAATATATTAAAAAATATTAAAACAGGATTAGAGATGCAAAAATCCGCCAAAGAATTCGTATCATCATTTATCCTTCTGCTTAAATATACAGCATCCTTTGACTGAAAAAAATATAATGGAACTTTGTTTAAATGATTATAAATTTTCATATTTAATGTAAAAGCAACATCATTCAATAATCGTGTATATGTTAAATCTTTTAAATATGAAATGATTAAATGCAATATATTAACCATTAAAATTATGAAAGAATATAAATAAATAATATTTCTAGTATGATTACCAGCAAGAATATCAATATAATTTCCTGAAATATAAGGAAGTACGATTGTTACAATCCAAAATATAAAACTATATAATATAAATTTGAAATAGCGTGTTTTATAGCTAAATATATAATCTTTTATGTAGAAAAAAACTTTCATCGTTTCACCTATGTCAAAATAAAATTTTCATCGGATATATTAACAATCCATATAGCAAATATAAGTCTTTATATCTGCTATATGGATTTGAATTAGTAACGTTATAATGCTATCCTCGATCTATATTGCACACAAATACAAAACGATCACACGTTGTTACTTCTGCACATCCGTAAAATGGGCATGACGGTTCAAAATGAGATTCCACTTCAGATGGAAATAAAAGCACTTCCATAGTTCTCCTCCTTTTTCCACCTATTATCCTTTATCCTGAGCACAGGTGTAACCATATGAAGTACAAGTTTGTAAAACAGTACAACCATTATACGGACAATTAAGTGGCATAATATTACCTTCAGATGCATATACCAAAATCTCCATACACTTTCCTCCCTTCTTGTTATGGCAGTGCTAAGTCCAAAAAATATGCCAAACAAAAACAATTACATAAAAACTGTACAACAATCTCCTAACTTTACACTATCCATACCATAAAATTTATCAATAACTATTGTATATTAAATAGTTCTGATACAAATTAATTGTTTATAAGTAATTGAAACACACATTCATATGCATCTACTATCATTCTTGGCTGTCCCAAACCAATTGTAAAATCTCTGCTCCAATCTGAAGGCAATTTTATATTGCAAAAACTATCACTTAATTGAAATTTCAGATTTGTTGGCTGCTCTGTAAATGCAAACTCTATACAAGACTGTTTTGCTTTGAGTTCAAAATCTTTTGATATAGGTTCTGAATTTATTTTATAGTCATCCCGATATGAGTCAATATTCAATTTATTATCACTATTTTTATTATTTATCCTAACTGCACAATTTTCTGTTATAATGTTTCCATCAATATTAATATCATCTAAAACAATTCCTGAACCTATTTTTCCGTTAATACAAAGGAGATTAATATCTCTATCCGGTATTTTAATAAGTACACCCCCATCATTTAGGGTAGGACCTATTCCAGTTCCTATACGATTTAAAATAATCTTATAATTATCTCCATCTTTTAATGTTACCAAATCATAAATTTCATCCGAACCTGTTCCATAGTATTCTGTTTCTATTTCATTAGAATTACTCATTTCAAATTTAATATTTGCCCCTTCAACCTCAACTTCAATCATGTTATTAGTTCCTTTCTCCTGAGCCTTCGACATAGAAGACATTCCACATACTAAAATACTAATAAGAACTGCCAAAGTGATAATTTTACCTTTCATTTTTCTACCTCCAAAAAATAATACTACATATAACTGTTATAATTATTTAAGTTACTTCTTATTTCTTTGTTGTAATATATAATTTGTATATTCTTGTAAGTATCTCTCAAGACTGTATTTCTTTTCAGTACATGAGGATTTATTTAACATCCTTTTATTTGGACAGCCACCCATACATATAGGAAGGCATTTACAAGTACTGCACTCTAAATCAGATGTAGGATCATACATCACATATTCAAATGATTTACAAATCCCTTTGATATCTGACATCTCAGAAGTATCAAGGAAATTAAATAATATCTTATCCTGTTTTCCAATATCTTCCCAACACTTATACATATTACCATCTGGATCAACTACATAATTATTTACAGAATCAGCTCCACAAAAACATGTAATTAATCTTGGATATGTATTAATAATATTGATACCATTATCCTTAATGAAATTGAAATTACGTTTTGAAAACAATTCAGTAGACATACACTTTTCAGAAGAATAATCATCTGTAGATTGTACAAATCCCAAATATACTCGCACTTTATCACTAAGGTTATTTTCTTTTAAAATAGCAAATACTTCATCAATTCTATCCTGATTTTCAAAATCAGTATTAATCCTAATAGTTAATGTTTGCAAATAATCAATACTATCGCAAATATTTCGTATTATTCTCTTAAAAGTACCCTGACCATTAGCAAGAATTCTTCTTGCATTATGAATATCTTCTGGACCATCAATTGTAATTTGAATATTTTCAACTTTTAATTCTTTTAATTCCTTTGCAATTTGTGGTGTTAAATGATAACCATTTGTTACCATGCTTGAGTTATATTGAACTCCTTTTTCTTGACATATTGCAATGAATTGTTTAGACATATTTTTGATTAAATCCATTTCTAATAAGGGTTCTCCTCCATACCAATCAATTGATAAATTATGTATGAATTTTGCCCAGCCTTCAACAAAACTTACAACCTTATTTTGAACTTCACTATTCATTCTCTTATTTTGCAAACTGCTTTTCTCATAACAATATGGACATCTAAAATTACAATTCATAGTAGGTGCAATTGTCAGACCAATATGATGTGTACTAAATCTGTCTTTATACATATTATATCTTAGTAATGCCAATTCATTTATCTCATCATCTACTAAATAACCTGTACTATATAATGATTGAATAAAATCTTCATCTTTTATTTTTTCATTATTTTCAATAAATCTTCGTAATACTTCATAATGCATTTTATCTAAAAGTGCCAGGGCATTTGTACGAGTATTATATATAATTGTAGAATCAACTTTTTCATCATACGGAAAAAATAAATTAAATACTGATTGTTTCATAATCACTATCCCTCTGTTCACAAAAATTAGTAAAATCTATAATAACTTTCTCAACTCATCTGCTTCTTCCTCTGACAATTTGCCATCACCTATAAAAGCTGCTACAAAACGGGTAAATGAATTTCCATAACACTCTGCCACCATTTTTTTCGTCCAGTTATGAATATGCTGCTCTTTTGTACATAACGCATAATACACATTATACGATGACATTCCCCTGTCTGTTCCAACCAATCCCATTTTCTGCAAACCAAGCAAAAATGTATTTAAAGTCTGTACTTTCCATGTTTTCTTCCACTCATTTACAGCAACATCCATAATCTCCCTAAATGACATTGGTCCCTGTGCTGCCCATAACAATTCCATAAGTTGTAGTTCTGTGTTCGTCAAACCATAATTCTTTTTCATCTGGCTCATTCCTTTCCATATTTAATGTGGGCAAGATTTATAAGTTACAGTGCTTTTTAATTCTCCAACTTTTACATCAGAGCAGATAGAACAAATCTGTGCCTCATAACTATTTACTATACACCCGCCTTTTTCATCTTTTTTATGATCATTTAGAGTTCCGTGTACAGAAAAATCATGACTGCAAGGAAGTCTGTTATTTTTATCTAGTTTGCTTAAATCAAATATATTTCCATTATCATCTACAAAAAAATAATCTGACATCAATTCTGCCTGCATTGTTTCTTCTGTCTCAATTACAACATTAATATCTGTTCCAAGATCATAACCTGCATCATTATAAATTCTCATTGGCGGTTCATATGCAAAAGCTGTTATCCCACCAGCTATGCATATAAATAATGTCGTAATAACAGGTAAAACAACTTTATATTTCTTAGCTCTTTTCATTTCCAAAATTCTCCTTTTATATACCCATTTACTTCTGCTATTTGCCATACCAACTAAGAATTGTCCTTTCGTAGTAAATTCATTTTGTACAGCCAGTTTTAAAATTAGTTCTCCATACTGCTTACGTTCTCCCTCTCCTTTTCCGCTAATTACAACACTGTCACAATACATTTCGCTGATAACTGAAATTTCATGAAACATAATGTAGACTAAGGGATTATACCAGTGGACAGCCATCACCAATAATCCTATATATTTTATCAGTAAGTCATGATGCTTAATATGTACTAACTCATGCCGAAGCATATATTCATATTTATCTACATCTATGCGGTTTTCCCATTTAGGATATATCAGAACAGAAGATAAAATACCACTTATCATTGGTGACTTGCAGTATTCAGAACAAACCAATTCTACGCTCTTTTTTATCCCCATTTCTTTTTTTATCTTATAAAAAAGTTCTTGTTCCAGATGCGTTGGTTTTTCAGAAGCAACAAGGCAAACATTTTTCCATTTCCAATATTGAATTATGTGTTTTTGTATGATAGCACCTGCGACAATTCCAACAACAAGAACCACTGTCAGCATATATCTAACTTTTGACGAAAACTTTATAAAATCCTGACTGACAATAATGATATACTTTTCGTCTACAGTTACCAATGTATTGTTGATCTTATCCCATAATTGGGGCAGACTGCTATGAATTATATTCATTATTAAATACTTACAGACTGGTATTGGAACCAGATAAAAAATAATTGCTATTTTTAAAATCCTGTATTTCCACGCTAATGTAAAATACTTTTTTGATAATGGATAGGTCAAAATATATAAGAGAAAAACCATGTTTCCCGATAATGACATAGCGAAAAGAATATTTTGAAGCATATATTTCCTCCGTATTTTTGTGAATGACTCCTCCTTCTTAACATATGGTGATTCTACAATTATTTTATAATGAAATTTTGAATTTCATACTCTACAACAAATAGCTAAATTCGGGTATTTTCCTAGTTGAATATAGTAGATATTATCCGTGAAACAGCTTATTACTTTTGTTGTTGTATATCCTCAAATTACTTCCACATAAAATAATTTTTAGTTGTTACTAGATTATATTAATTTTTTCTAATATAATCTAGTAACACTATATATTACTTTGCAAAATTTGTCAATATGTATTTTTATTATCAAATTTAACATTGCAATTATTTTAAACCTCCTGAAAATTTTTTGTGTTTCAGACTTTCCTTTTATTTTTGCAGCTATAAAGCTCAGGTACCAGAGTTATCAAAAAGTTCCGATAACATACGTTATAGGAACATTCCAATAACTCTGGCAAGCAATGACTAAGGATATCCTTTTCGGATTTCTTAGTCACGCATCGTCCGCCTTACGGCGTTCTTGCTATGCTTGTTGGGGACACCCCAAGCCCCGACAAAATATGCAAAGGCTGCGCCTTGCTTTTTGTGAACACGCCTTACGGCGTGGCTTTGAAAGATTACTTTTTTCTGTCTTTATTCCCTTTATCCCTTATTATTAAGAATCTTTTTAAGTTTTTTAAATATTATGTTATTATTGTGCAAAAAATCTTCTTAAAGAGTATATTATAATTCTTTGTGCGACTGTTGATTATCTCTTATCTGGGATATGCTTTAAGAGCAAACAAATACTCTTTTGGAAGGTGAAATATTTATGAAAGATAGAAAAGGTTTTGGTAATCGTATCAAAGAAATTAGAGAGTTCCGAAATCTTACAATTGAAAAAGCTGCTGAATTATGTGACTGTTCTGAAAGTACATGGAAACAATATGAACGTGGTGAACGATTGCCAAGTTTGCCTAAACTTAAAAACATATGTTTAATTTTAAAAGTGAAACCAGAATATCTTTTTGGATCAGAATTAGATACATTACAAAAAGACCTCTCAGAAGTCGAACAACTAAAATTAAAAATTGAACAGCTTTCCCCTGACGACATAATTGTAATGAAAGCAGCGGTTGAAAAACGATTGGAGCTTTCATCCAAAAAAACTGTTTATTAATTTGAAAGATGATTTTATGAAAGAATGAATCCAAAGGGGCTGTCGCAATAAGCTTTAATGATACAAGATATAGTATAAATCGCAACACGGTACTAGACGATATTGTATGCATTTGGCTTAATGCGACAGCCCCTTTTTATGCACACAGATGTGGAAAGGAGTATGCAGCTAAAGCTTCCTGCGTCCGGCGCGGCAAGTAGGTGAAGTAACCTTCCCTACTCGATTGCGCATGGGCATCCAAAGGAAAAATGTCAGCAAAGCTGACGAGTACCCAACATGCGGGTATGGAAGATAAATCTTCCATACTCAATTAATAAAATACCATGATAAAAATTCAAATTATCCATAAATATGCAAATAAAATCCTTATGCCAATATATCAAGGTTACAAGAAGTATTTTGGAAAATAAATTATTCAATTTCAACCAAAAATAAGATTGGAAAGTGTTGATTAAAATAAATTTTTAACAACTATTCTATAAGTTGACCTTTTGACTCTAACATCATGTTATTGCGTTCAATATACTCTTAAAGAGTACATTCAACTCTATATGCTCCTGTTGATTATCTGTTATCTGGAATATGCTTTAAGAGTAATAAAATACTCTTATGGAAGGTGAACTGTTTATGAAAGATAGAAAAAGTTTTGGTAATCGTATTAAAAAAATCAGGGAATATCGAAAGCTCACGATTGAAGAAGCTGCTGAATTATGTGACTGCTCTGATAGTACATGGAAACAGTATGAACGTGGCGAGCGATTGCCAAGTGTTCCTAAACTTAAAAGTATATGTTTAATTTTAAAAGTGAAACCGGAATATCTTTTTGGATCAGAATTAGATGCACTGCAAAAGGATCTTTCAGAAATTGAACAGCTAAAATTAAAAATCGAACAACTTTCTCCCGATGATATGGCTGTAATCTCGGCAGCAATTGATAAACGACTGGAATTATTAAATAATAAATATTAATCAATTACTTTTTCCTTGACATAACATTTTTTATATTGTACTCTTAAAGAGCATAAATATACTCTTTAAGAGAATTGGGGGATTGTTATGTTGAACGACATTCCATATAAAAACATTATGAAGAATGAACGTAGATATAAAGTTTGGCTGCTCCATGATGTAGATAACAACAGCTTTGCAAAGATAGCAAAAAAATATGGTCTTTCGGCAGATACAATTACTGGTGATTATTACAGGATTCTGTCGTTAAAATTGAATTACTATGTAAATCATCTGTCCATTGTACATGGACATAAAGACACCACATATTTCAAAAAAATTTCGTTAAAAGCATACGAATGTTATCGTGGCATGAAATACGTACTGGCTTATTTTGAAAAAGAATACGCTGCTATTTTAAGTGAATATCGAAATGGGGAACCAGGATTGCCAGAACAGTTTTTATTAGATTTACCACCCTTGCGAGAGGGATTTCGTAAGCGGACGATTTCCAGTCTTATCTATCTTAGAGAAACAAAGGGAATGACATACTCTGCTATTGGAAAACGGCTTAGATTGACGAAGGAAAAAGTGACGGATTTATATAATCATCACTATCATGTTTTATATTGTCAGTTATTGGAAAAACTGACAGAAATTACTGGAGATTCCAGTTTAAACAACGACCATTGGGACACCTACCAACTTAAAAACGTGAAAAAGAAATATGACGATCTGATAAATGAATATCCTGAGTTATGCAACAACATTCTTGAAAACCTGAAAAAATAGACAGATATAAAAGATTTGAAAACTAATTGACATATTTCCCCGCCATACATATAATAATAGTATAAGGCAGGCAACAATGAGTGTCTGTTAAAGCGTGGAAATAAAGGAGTGCGCCGGTATGCATTGTTTTATGGAGCTTTCAGGAGGGGTTGTGCAATGAAACCTCAAACCGGCTCAGGCAAATTGTTCTATGGAATGATCTGCTGAAAGAAAATGCTCAAAAAGTCCCTGCCACACGGCAGGGACTTTTGCATACAGAAAAGAGGATACCTATGGATTTATTACAACAATGTGCGCAAGAATTTGACCATCTGATTCCTTACCAGTATCATATCATGATTGGGCGTAAAGGAAAGTCACTGGAGTTCACCCTCTCTTTTGACCGTGCCGACTTTCACCACCTTGCGGGATTACATAAGCTGCGGGATAATGTCCGCTTCCAGACAGGAAAACGTGCAGACATTATGAAGGAAATTCTTGATGGACGCCTCACCTTTTCCCATGCACAGCAAAGTGCCTTTTTCAACGAAATGAAACTGCGCCTCCAGCCATTGACACAGCTAGAACAATTTCTGGACAGCAATGAAATCATATTCCGCTATAATGCAAAAGCAAATATTTTTTCTGCCATACAAGCAGACTATCTTCTGCAAAACGATTTTGAAGGTACGCCAGTCTATCTTTTTTTAGCACAGCGTTCTGATGAGGACACACAAGTATGCCGCACATTTTTTCCAAAGACAGGAAAAGATTACACAGAAGGGCAGCCACGTTATACGCTGCTCAAAAAGGAAAAGCGAAATGTAATTACCAATGAAACGATTGTCCAGTACGACCGCATCACCCTGAAGAACACAAATAAATCAGAAAACTGACACATGCTCTCAGCGTTGTGCTGCTTTCTGGCTCTCCTGTTTTGATAATTCCAGCCCTAAAATCCTGTCAATGTTCTGCTTTGCCTTCTGGTATTCTATCATTTCTTTCCGCGCCGTTTTATACTCCTCATAACATGCTTTTTTCTCTGATAATAATTCGGCGTATTCCTTAGAAAGCTGCGCCACTTTTGGAACAGGCTTTCCCCCTAATGCATCAAAAGCCGCTTTCGCTGCCTGATGTTTTTCGATTTCGTCCGCGTGTGCTGCATAGTATTCTTTTTTATAGCGCGACTTTGTATACTCTTTATAGGTATCCCGCGTTTTAGAATAATTAATGATGTGCATCTTTAGCTGTGCTTTGTCTGCCATACGCCCTTCAAGCTGTTTGATGCGGACAGACAGTGTATCAAATGACTCTCCTGCTGTTTTGGAACGTACCGTCAGTTCGTCATAGTCCGTTATTCCATGATCCAGCAAAAAATTCAATGTCTTTGCTGCTTCCTTCAAATTGAAAATCTTCGCCCACTGTTCATATCCCTTTCCTTTTCCAGCATTGATTTTCGCCTGAATATCTACAAGCAGGTTTATTTTCTTATGCTCTTGTGTATATCTGGCTTTCGCTGCTGTCCTGGCATCAGTTCCTTCGATCCGTTCCTTTAATGCGCTTTCTGTATATTCGTCCCCTAAACGGTAGGAACGTAAAAATCTTTCCTGATCCGGCGCACGAAATTCCAGTGACTTTCCACGCCGTTTGACCTCATACCCCTCCGCCCTCATGCGTGCCAAAAATTCCTCAAAATCCTTACAGCCGGGAAGTAAATCATCTATATTTTGTCGCAAGCGTTCCTTGAAGCTGCGTCCCCGTTTTGCCGCTGCCTTTTCCTGGTAGCGCTGTCCTTTCGCTTTTGGATTTTCAATCACAGAGTAGCCATGCTCTTTGCAAATCTGGTCGTTCAGTCTGCGCAGCGCAAATGCCGAATTTTTAAAATTCTTGAATTTCCCGTCACAGGCTAAATTCGTGCTGTTAAATTCAATATGCGTATGAATATGGGCTTTATCTGTATGGGTGGACACAACAAACTGGTGCTGTCCTTTTGTAAATTTCATGGCAAGCTCATATCCAAGTTTGTTTGCTTCCTCTGACGTAATTTCCCCCGGCTGGAAGGATTGCAGGATACGATAGGCGATAATGTCTTTGTCTGCTGGCAGGCTCCGTCCGGTTTCTGCCTCATAAATCAATTTTCCAGTTTCAAATTCCTCGGCTGCTGTTTCTGGGCTGCACATATAGGACGTGACCAGCGTGCCGCCGTTTGTTTTCTCCTCCTTCTGGTCATAATCCAATCGGTCATGAAGTGTCTGCTTTCGTGATTTGCTTCCCGCCGCCTTGCGTGGAAGTAAGTCGGAAACTGCCATACCGTTCTCCTCCCTCCAAAGTTGTTTCTATTTTTATCTTTCTATTCTTTTGTGTGCTTCTGTCCATGCTTTTTCTTGCTGCCTCTCCTGTTGCAGCGCTGCCGCCTTTTTCTGTAGCAGCTCATTATAATCCTTTCCAAGAGAACGGGGAGGCGGGTTGTCTGCCATCACCTGAATACGCTTGGAAAGTTCCTCGTCTGACTGGACTGCTTCCCTGATTTTTTCCATTCCGGTTAGTCCCGCCACATCATTGTCCAGACAAAGACTGATATGGGTAACAGCCGTGTGGGAATATAAAAAAGCAAGCATTGCAAGGGGTGCTGTACCGCCTAATGAAAGATAATGGTTTTTTGTCCAATCCTCTCCCTGCATTTTTAGCAGAGAAGCAATAGAAAGGGCATCTATGGGGCTTTCCGCCACTACCAAATATATACTGTCTTTTTGTACGGCTGGCAGAAAAAAACTGTACCGCTTATCGCTTCCTTCCACATCATTCTTAAATGTACTGTATATTCCCCGCAAGCAGGCATAACGGGCTTTTCCAGCGGCATCACGCCCCACAAACACACAGTTGCGATAGTGGCGGCTTTCATACAAAAGTCCTTTGGCAATACAGTAGCTAATGATGTCTGCATCAATTCCCCTCTGTCGCAAATAAGATACCACAGCCGTCCCGCACTGGTTTTCTTCGGGCAGGGAAAACGGCTTTTGGGACTTCTGCTTTAGCACGGCAAACGGCGGTTTTCTTTCTGCCGCGCCCCGTTCCCCACAAAGTATTTCCACTGCTGAAACAAAATCCATGCCACGCACTTTTATTAAATAATCCAGTGCAGTCCGTCCGCCAATCCCTCTGCTGTGCCAGTGCCATTTTCCATTAGAGATTTTCAGGCTGTCATGGGTGGCGGTACAGTATTCGCTCCGTCCGCATTTTTTCAGTTCCAGCGGCTCATAAATCTGTAAATAAGTAAATAAATCCCATTCCTTCGCTTTTGTGATCTGTTCTTTTGTCACTCCTGCCATATCCTTGCTGCCTCCATTCATTTTTTATCTTAATAACTGCACCCCTGTGCATAAAAAAAGACAGGCACAAAAGGTTTCTTTCCCTCCGTGCCTGTCCCGTCCTTCATTTGAATTCAGTAAACTTTTTTACCAGCCCAAGCAGTGCTGTATTTGCCGCCGCACAGCCTTTTTTAAGATCTGCCACATCTTCGGCATATAAATTTCTTGTTTCGTTACAGCGGCGGGCAATTTGATTGATATTCCCAGAAATGGAACGCAAAAGGCGGTTTAATTCCTTCACACTCCCCATATCCAGATGGACAATATAGCCGTCCACCGCCATTTTACGCAGATAGGCACGCTTATTTTTCGTGCCTGCCTGTTCCATTTTTTTCTCAATCAGGTTTAATTCTTTCTCTGTAACTTTGAAATAAAGCCCTATCGTGCGCCCTTCCCCTGTTCGCATACGCTCACCTTCCTTCCCTGACATGTTCTGCACTGGATTGCGCTGGTACAAGCTGCTTACATTCCCGCAATGTTTGCAACACAGAGGATTTTGTGTCTGATAATACAGGTTTCCCCTTGCCCTCCTGCACTGGAATATCTTGTATGGTTTCCTCCACAGATTTATCTGCCTCTTTTTCTGTCTGGTCAAGTGTTGTATTTAATTCTGCAAGCCGTGCTGTTTTTTCTGCCAGTTCTTGCTCCTGTGCAAACGGGCGGTCTGCCTCCTCCTTTGCACTTTCCAGTTCTTTATGCAGACGGTCAAGGTTTTCTTTGTGCCGTTGCAGACTTTCCGGGATTTTTTCCAACGCATTGTTAATACGGGTGACATTGCCCACTACATCATTGGAAAGCTCCGCTGTATAGCTTAAATTCTGTTTCATCGTAACTTTGAATTTTGCGCCGTCAAAAGAGAGCTTCATTGGAAAGCCTCTGTATTCTCCCAATTCCACTTCTTTTCCAGGATCATCCATCAAGCGGCAAGCGGCTATGATTGCCTTTCCTGCTTCCTTACGCTCAGTATAGACTGTTCCCATTATAGCCATAGAGAAGTTATCTTCTTTTACAGGGTGCGCTTCCAGCATAGGCAGGTCAGCAGTCAGACAGTCAATGTAGAGTCGTGTTTCTTTTATTTTGTTTGGGAAATACCCACGCACTTTATCCTGCATCTCATACTGCTGTGCCAGATGGTTGGATTTCAGCATTTTTAATTTTGTCACCTGTATATCCAAATCCATTTTTTCCTTGATTCTGGTATCTCCAGTCGCCAGCATTTTCACTTCGGCGTAGGTGAGGGCGGTTGCGTCCACATCTTCAATCGAACGTGCCGGAGATTTGCTGGTCATGACCTGTCCGATAAACTTCTGTTTGGATTCCACCAGCCCCCATGTATAAGCATCAAATGTGCCTTTTGTAACATAACGAAAAATTTTTACCCTGTTATTTTCATTTCCACGCCGCACAATACGCCCAGCCCGCTGTTCCAGATCGGCTGGGCGCCACGGGCAGTCCAAATCATGGGAGGCGATCAGTTTTGTCTGCACATTCGTCCCCGCACCCATTTTCTGTGTACTACCCAACAGGACACGCACTTGTCCACTGCGGACTTTCGCAAACAGTTCCGCTTTCTGTGCTTCTGTACTAGCGTTATGAATAAAAGCAATCTGTTCTGCTGGAATCCCTTTTGCAATCAGTTTTTTTCGGATATCCTCATAGACGCTTGCCTCCATTGCGTTTTCTTCTGGTGCTGCTTCCCTGTCCGATGATGCTTCCGTTGTATCATTTTTGGTGCTGTCCCCTTCGGAACGCCCTTTTGGTGTGGAAAGGTCCGAAAAAATAAGCTGCGTCCCTTTCTGCGATGTGCTGTCCTTCCATATTTGAAACACATTATTGACACAGGCATTGACCTTGCTGCCGGGATCGTCTGGAAGTAGCGGATTTATGATGCGCTGGTCAAGTGCCAGCTTGCGCCCGTCTGATGTCACCTTGAGCATGTTGTCAATTCGTGGGTCGATCCGATCCTTGCGTATCTTTTCTGCGCGGTCGGCAAGCCCTTTTACCATTAGTTTCTGTGCCTCGCTTGGCTCTGTCTGGACAGTGATATATTCCACGTCTGGCACAGGCAGCTTTAGCATATCAGCAGTCTGTATGTCAGCAGCTTCTTTCCATCGGCTGATTAATTCTGGCAGGTTATAAAAACGGGCAAAACGGGTTTTCAGGCGAAATCCAGTTCCTTCTGGCTTCAACTCCACCGCTGTCACTTGTTCCCCAAAAGTTGCCGCCCAGTTATCAAAGTGTTTCAGGCTTCGGGTTTTTCCAGTGCTGTCCTGATAGCCCTGTTCCAACATGTGATACTGGAGGTAACGCATCATGGTGTAAAGTTCCACCATTGAATTGCTCACAGGCGTGCCAGTAGCGAACACTACACCACGTCCTCCAGTCAGTTCAGAGACGTATTGTCAAGTGTGTTTGTAAATTTTTAGCAAAATCCTGTTACTTTCACTCCAAATAGCGAATACAATTGTAAATCCGTATTGCTGTCCTTCCCTGAAATCTGGATAACCAAGCATACACTCCCTCAGAATTGAATCTAAAAAAGTGCATCGTTTAAAAGCTCTCACTTCATCACGATGCACCTTTGATTGTGTGACAATCTACTGTTGCTTTTCTTTGTTCGCTTTCGTATATTCCCATACTCTGTTACCATAATGCGCTCTTACCTTTTCAATATCTGAATTACCGCATCATAATTTTCAGGATGATGGGGAAAGGTACAGTTTGTACAGACTTTTATCTTTCTCCCATCCTTTTCTATATATGCAGGATTCCCCGGACAATTATCCCTTAAATATAGCGGGCAATAGCAAAACAGGCAATTTAAGTTTCCCAATCCCTTGTGACAGGGAAAATACTTACAGTTCCTGTTCTCAAAAAATCGGTATGAATTTTCCATACTCACTTTTCCATACTTCCTTTCCTATATCATTCCTTGATATACCTTTGCTTTATCAACAAATGCTCTTGCAAATATAGGATTTGACGGATAATACAAATGCGGAAATCCCATCCACTGTGCTTTATTTTCTATAATGCAGGCATATTCTTTTCCAGTCATCGGCTTAACTGCTATTACGTCCGCCCCATTATAAGTGCTGTCGTAATAATGAAATTCATGCCCTTTTATCCCCCCGCCGTTTGGCAGGAAATGCTTTTGCTTTTCCCGAAGTTCTATGTAGCCGAAACGAACCAGTTTTCCGGTATAATAGCAGGATGCAGGAATAACTCCTGCCATATCATAAGAAAGTCCTTCTTTATCTTTCAAAAAAGAATGTAAATACATAAAACCACCGCATTCTGCCACGACTGGCATTTCATTTTCAACCGCATTCCTGACTGCCTCACGCATTCTCGTATTTGCGCTAATCTGAGCTGCATACAATTCCGGATATCCGCCGCCAATTAACAGGGCATGGCATCCTTCCGGCAGTTTTTCATCCCGCAGTGGGGAAAAATACGTTATATTTGCCCCATATTCCTCCAACAGACGGATATTATCAGCATAATAGAAACAGAAGGCTTCATCTTTTGCCACTGCTATCGTTGGACGGCTGTCGCTGACTGCTTTCACATGACCAATATCCCCATAGCTTTCGATTCCGGTTTCTTTTATCGCTATTTCTTCAGATTCCAGTTCTTCCGCGCTTTCTGCTATTTCTTTGATACGCTCTACGGAAACTGTCTGTAAAAATAATTCAGAAACCGCCTGTAATTTCTCTTTTATATGATTCACTTCATCTGGCAGAAAAAGTCCCAAGTGCCTACTCTCAATATGCAGTTCCTCCTTTTCCGGCAAAAATCCAAGTAACCTTATTTGCAGTTCTTCCTCAATCAATGCCTTTAATGTTTCATAATATCCTTTTGACATCCTGTTCAGTATGATACCTTGTATTAGATGTTTTTTATCATAATTAAGAAACCCTGCTATTAATGGTATAATGGAGCGTCCCATCCCCTTCACATCAACAACAAGCACAATCGGTGTTTTTGTCACTTCTGCAAGATGATAAGAAGAACCTTCTTTCTTAACTCCGCCTCCCCCGTCATATAGTCCCATAGCACCCTCAAAAACTGCAAAGTCCATTTTCATTGCACTTTTTTGAAAAAGTTTCCTTGTCTTTTCTTCATCTGTAAAAAATGTATCCAGATTTTTTGCCGGAACATCTATTATCTTCTCATGAAACATCGGATCAATATAATCCGGTCCGCATTTATACGCAGCCACATTCAAGCCGTAATCCTTTAATACCTGAAGCAAGGCGCAGGTGACTACTGTTTTTCCGCTTCCACTTTTAGGAGCTGCAATCATAACTCTTTTTATTTTCATGCAAATATCACGCCTTTCTTTCAAGCTCTTTGCCACAGAAATCAAATGCACAAATCCAAACCGGATTCTCAGACTGCATCAAATGATAATTTCCTGCTTTTTTTGCCCTGCTTACTTGTAATTGCACAATATCTTCTTTTATAATATCATCCATAGATAAAATCTCTCTTATTTCACAAATTGTTTCCATACTGACAGCATTTACCACAACCCTCATATTTGGATTAATTTGTCGGAGCGACACCAGTATTTCCTTTAATCTGCCACCGCTTCCTCCTATGAATGCGTGTGTCGCCATTGGCAGCCGGGAAAGTCCTTCCGTCGCCTCCCCCTCTACCACGGTTACATTCTGCAGCTCAAACTTTTCCTTATTCTTTTCTATCAAGGATACAGCTTCATGCTTCTGCTCCACCGCGTACACCTGTATATCGTCAGAAATGCCCGCTATTTCTATTGCGACAGAACCCGTGCCGCTGCCAATATCATAGACAACCGCCCCGTCCCTTAATCGCAGCTTACAAATACTGATCTCCCGGATTTCTTCTTTTGTCATGGGAACCTTGTCTCTGATAAACTGTCCATCTGCGATACCATGTGTCAGCCTTCTTTGCATCGCATATGGATTTCTGACAAAACATGTATATAAGCCCTCATCCTTCAATTCCATACATTCTACTGGCGTATGCTTCTCCACCCGCTGTTCTTCATAGGATAACTGATATCCTGTAATGATTTCGCATTTCTGCATCCCGGCATTTGTCAGTCGTTCTCCCAACTGATTTATATCTTTTACTCCGGACATAATCAGAAATGTTTTCGGACTGCTTTTAATCCGCCGTACAAGGTTGCATAATTTTTTCCCATGTGTGCTGTAGACAGCCGCGTCCTGATAGCTCTCTCCAATGCATGAAGCCAGATAAGCTACGGACGAAATACCCGGAAGAATACGCAGGGATGCATTCAGGCGTCCTTCTGTGATTTCCTTTTTCAGCGCCTCATTTAGAGGCTGGCATCCGCTGTAAAATCCGCTGTCCCCCGAAAAAAGAACCACAACTTTTTTATTTCCCGTAAATGTATTTCCGCTCTGCATGTCATGCAGATAAGGGATAATCTGTTCTGCCTGATAAAAGGGATATTTTTCTGCTTTAGAGCAGACCGTCATAATCATTCTCTCCGCCCCTAATAAAATGTCTGCTTCCTCGATTGCCCTCGCTGCTTCCCCCGTCAGACCGTTTCTATGTCCCATGCCAATGCCTGCCAGGATAATCTCAAAAGATATGTCCTGTTTTTGGGACATAGAGGGATACCCACAGGGTATTTCCATATTTCCTTTTTTTGGGTTTTTCGTCTGGAAGTTCTTTCCTCCCATATCTTTAAGTTTCTGGTATATTTCAGGGAAAGAATATCCTTCGCCCTGTTCAGGACAGCCTATTACAAATACCTTTGTCCCTGTTTTTTTTGCAGCGCTCACTTTTTCCTGATAACCTCCGGGCACACCGCTTTCCTTCGTTACAAGATAAACTATTTCATATTGGCGAATGATAGCCTCATTCATCTCTGTAGTAAAAGGTCCCTGCATTGCAATAACCTGTTTTCCGCAAATACCCTGCTCCGTACAAAGAGAAAGACTTTCCACACTTGGAAGTACCCTTACATACAATCTATGCTTTATTCCTTCTGAAATACAATATTTGTACAATTCCTTACTTCCGGTAGTCAAAAGAATATTACCCTCCGTATCTTCCAGCGCTTTTACACATTCTTCGTTTGTTTCAAAATAAGTAACGTCGTTTTCCTTTTCCTCAATGCCGTTTCTTTTCAATCTTAAATAAGGAATTATTGTTCCTCCCTGTCCCATTTCTTTCAATGCTGCCTTTATATTACAGGTAATTTCTTTGGCGAAAGGATGTGTTGCATCTACCACAACACCATATTTTCCATCGTCCAAAAATCTTTCTATCTGTTCTTGATTCATTCTTCCCTGATGTACTTTTACAAGGGGATGCTGTCTTAAAACAATTGCGCCATACTCCGTTGCCACACAGATTGTATGATTTATTTCAGCCTCTGCAAGATATTCCGATAATTTTCTTCCTTCAGTTGTCCCCGCAAATATCAATATTTTTTTCAATCTTATAGCCTCTCCTTGTGACAAATTTCCCATTTATGTTCTCCGAGCCGGAACTTCCAATAAATACCGTCGTAAACATATTGACCTCCCTGTCCCTTAACTCCTTTAAGGTACAGATTTCCACTTTCGTTCCGTCTCTTCCTATATTTTCAACATATCCGCAAACTCGTTCTCCCTCCATGCTGCACAGTAAAATTTCACATGCCCTCATCAGATAATTCTTTCTTTTATGGCTGGACGGATTATACAGTACAATGACAAAATCACCTTCTGCGGCTGCATGTAACCTTTTTTCAATCGCATCCCACGGTGTCAGCAGATCACTCAGACTTATAACGCAGAAATCATGGTTCAGTGGTGCTCCCAGAACTGCCGCACCGCTGCTCGCCGCAGTAATCCCTGCGATAACGTAAAGTTCTATTTCCGGATAGCCTTTCCCAATCTCATACATCAAAGACGCCATCCCATAAATTCCTGCATCACCGCTGCATACAAGGGCTACTTTTTTCCCTTTTTCAGCTTCCTCAAAACACTGCCTGCACCGTTCCTCCTCCTGACGCATCGGTGTGGATAACATTTCTTTCCCCTGAAAACGCCCGCCAAGCAGCTTTAGATATAATGTGTAACCAACGATCACATCTGACTGATCTAACACATTCAATGCTTCTCCTGTCATCATTTCTTCCCTTCCCGGTCCCATTCCTACAATATAAATTCTATTTGCCATCAAAACATACCTTCCATTCTCTCCTTGCAATCGCGATTGTCATCCCATTTTCCGCAACTTTTGGACATATTAGTTTTCCACCTTCTCCACAGGCTTTCACTGCTGCCCTTTCACAAACATTATCAACGCCAACCTGATTCTTGACAAACACAGACTTTGTAAAAGTTCCAGTTACTTCCTGCAATTCTTCTGCTGTATATGTAAAAAATGGAATCCCTTCTGTTCGACACCATTCAATAATTCCCTGTTCATTTTGCTTTTGCGAAATCGAAGACAGCGCGAAAATCTGCATTATAGAAATTCCCTTTTTCTTTATTGCTTTTAAGATAAAATCATCAATTTCATCTGCTTTTTTCCCCTTTTTACAGCCAATTCCTATGACATACTCCCGCTGTTTCAACAAAAGAGAAGTATCAAACATATCATCTTTTGAAGTTACGACAACATCAACAACTCCCGCAGGCGGATATGGAACGAACCGTATACCCGACTCTCCCCCGATGATTTCGTGCCCCGCTTCTATGGACATCGTAATTTCTTTTCCGGCTAATATCTTTGATGATACTTTGACAATCCCATCTTTATTTGTAATATACAGGCTATTTCTTTTTGCAAACAAATCCACAGCAAATTTTTTATTCAGATCTGTTGCCGTAGTGATCACCGGTACTGCCCCTGTTTTCTTTGCTATATGGTTTGCAAGATCATTTGCACCGCCCATATGTCCTGATAAAATCGGAATGACATATTTCCCTTTTTCATCCATTACAAGCACTGGTGCATCATGCAGTTTATCCGTAAGATGCGGTGCTACTGCCCTGACTGCAATTCCGCAGGCGCCTATAAACAACAAGGCGTTTTGCTCCTGAATCTGTTCCTTTGCCCAATCTCCAACAGATGTTTTTACAAATAAGATATCTGAATAAAGATCATCCTTTATACCTGCCTCACATTTTGTATATAACCTGATTTCTAACTCCCTCTCCAACAATTTTACAATACTTTCCGAAAGTTGTTTTCCATTTTCTGTAAAGCTAATTATACTTAATCTCATTCTTTTCGTTTTGCCTCCCGGTATTCGGTCGAAAAATCCGGCGCATATAACCTTGATTTTCTGTAATACTGACGCGCGATTGCATCTCCGACCAATATCAAGGCTGTTTTCGTAATCCTATGCTCTACGGATACATCATATAATGTCTCAATCGTACACAGGTAAGCCTCCTCCTCAGCCCAGGTTGCCTTATAAATAAGCGCTGCCGGTGTTGTCCCCTTATACCCGCCATTCATTAGCCGTCTGCTTAATTCCCGAATCATTCCGGCACTTAAATAAATTGCCATAGATGCCTTATGTGCTGCAAAGCTCTCAATACTTTCCCTGTCCGGCACCTTCGTTCTGCCTTCCATTCTTGTAATAATCAGGGATTGTGAGATTCCCGGCAGCGTATATTCAAGATTCAAGGACGCCGCTGCGCCAAAACAGGCGCTTACCCCCGGACAGCTCTCATAAGAAATGCCCAGTGTATCCAACTCATCCATCTGCTCCCTGACCGCTCCATAGATACTCGGCTCTCCCGTATGCAAACGGACAGTTGTTTTCCCCTCTTTTTCTGCACCAACGATAATTTGTATTACTTCTTCTAATGTTAGTTTCGCACTGTTATGTATCTCGCAGTCTTTTCTTGCATAAATAAGCAGTTCTGGATTCACCAAAGAACCTGCATATATAATCACATCTGCCTGTTCTAATAAGCGCATTCCCCTGACTGTTATCAAATCTACCGCGCCTGTTCCCGCCCCAACAAAATAAACCATTCCTCTGCTCCCTTACTTTTTGCCAGTTCTCCATATTCACTGGAAAACAGAATACAATCTGTTTTCATTTTTCCTCCGGCGCGGTTTTCCATATAATAGCAGATACGCTTTGCAATCTGCTCCATGACCTGCTGTAATTTCCCGCTTTCCTCTATAATAGAAACTGCTTCTTCCGTTGTCACGCATTCCAATATTCTTCTTACCTGTAAAGGTTCTATCTGCTCCTTTACGGAAAATGCCGCAAGAAGCTCCATCCTGCAATCTGCTTCTTTGGAATGGGTATTCATAATTCCACCTGCAACCTTAATCAGTTTGCCTATATGACCTGTCAGAAGCATTTTCTGAAATCCCATTTCCACTGCCATATCAATGGTTGCACCGATAAAATTGCTGCATTTCACACTTTTGTCCAAATCATATCCATATGTTTTCCTAATAAACTCCAAACCATAATTTCCCGGCGAAACGGCAACATAATCATATCCTAAAACCCTTCTTTGACGCAATTCTATCCGAATGGTATCAATAAGTGCCTGACTGCTCATAGGCTCCACAATGCCACTCGTCCCTAATATGGAAATACCGTCAACAATGCCAAGTCTTGGATTAAAAGTACGTTCGCACAGCTTTTCACCTTCCGGCACTGAAATCTCAATCCGAAGGCTGCCTTTATAATCTGCCAGTCTGCAAACTTCTAATACTTCTTTTTTTATCATCTCCCTCGGAACACGATTGATTGCCGCGTTGCCTACAGGCTGGTCAAGTCCCGGTTTTGTCACTCTCCCCACACCTATTCCGCCTTCAATGATAATTTGTTCCTTCACACTTTCTTCTGCATACGAAACTTTCGCACAAATCCATGTACCTGTTGTAATATCCGGATCATCCCCGCCGTCCTTTTCTACAGCGCATCGCACCTCGTTTTCGCTACGCATGATGTCCAAAATATTTGCCCTATACGGAATCCCTTTTGGCGTTTCTATTGTAATTTCCGTCTTTTTTAATCCTGTCAGCAGCATATAAGCTGCGGCTTTTGAAGCCGCAGCCGCACAGCTTCCGGTCGTAAAACCATATCGCACTTCTATCTTCCCTTCTTAAAGTTGATACAATGCGGCATTACAAATTGCCGCAGCGATATTACTTCCACCTTTTCGTCCTCTGTTAATGATGTATGGAATATTTGTTTTTAATATAAGTTCTTTTGCCGCTTCCACATTGACAAATCCCACCGGAACACCAATAATAAAGGCTGGCTTCCAATCCATTTTTTCCATCATTTCATACAGCTTTATCAGAGCAGTTGGTGCATTGCCGATTGTAAAAATAACTGGTTTTTCAATCGTTGCCGCTTTTTCCATGCTGACCGCTGCCCGTGTCATATTTCTTTGCTTTGCCAAAAGCGCTATATGTTCATTTGCCATAAAGCAATGCGCCTCCCCACCAAACTTTGCAAGCACCTTTTTATTGATTCCTGCCAATGCCATATTGGTATCTGTTACGATATCAGCTCCGTTTTTTATCAACTCTTTCAAGATTTCCACTGCTCCTTTGGAATAACAAAGCGTTTCGGCATAATCAAAGTCCGCGCTGGTATGTATTACCCGCTTTGTAATTAACTCCTCTTCTTTGGGGAGACTGATATTTCTCTTTAAAAGTTCTTCTGTAATGATCTCAAAGCTCCGCTTTTCAATTTCCTCCGGCGGCAGATATTCTATTTTAGAATGTTCCATGTTCCATTCCCCTTTTGCTATAAGTTTTCCAGTAAAATCTTATTTTGGTTTCTGTTCTTTATTGCAATACGGTAAAATCCTTTTCCTAATCCCCTGAAATTACTGCAATCCCTGATTAAAATTCCCCTTTTCAGCAAATTCTCATATAAGGGTTTATCACTGTATATCGTGATAAAATTCGACACAGACGGAAATGTCCTCAATCCTATTTGCATAAGTTCTTTTTCCATAAACTGTCGTTCTTCTTCAATATAAATTTTTGTTTTCTCAATAAACTCTGCCTGCTTAGCACAGATACATCCCGCTTCCTGCGCAAAACAGGAAAGATTCCATTCAGGAAGTTGTCCGGCTATTTTTGTATGTACCACATTATTTTTACACACCAGATACCCTAAACGCACTCCCGGAATTGTAAAGATTTTTGTGAAAGTCCTTACAATAATCAGATGATCATATTCCTCTATCTCAGACAATAAAGAAAGCTGATTTCCACAAAATTCAATAAAGCATTCGTCTACTACCACATAAATCCCTTTATTCTCACAATACAAGAGCAACTCTTTCACCAGCTCTCTGTCTAAAAGATTTCCAATCGGATTATTTGGATTGGCAAGGAAAAGAAGATCCACATCTTCTGTCAAGATACGCTTCATCTTCTCTTCCAAACAAAAGTTATTTTCCTGATTCATCTCATAATAAATAATTTCGCCATCCACTGACTTTGCCGCATATTCATATCCATAAAAGGAAGGCACTGGTATCACGACCTTCCCCGGTTTTATCCCATGAACAATCGCCATAAAAAGTTCTGATGCCCCATTTCCGAATATCAAATATTCCTTTGGCACTCCAAGAAATGTACTGATCGCCTCTCTTAATCTTTCCGCTTCCATATCAGGATATTCCCCACACATCTCAACCGCCTTATGAAGTGCTGTTTTTACACATTCCGGTGTACCAAGCGGATTTACATTAATTGAAAAATCAATATCCACATGATTCCTGTAAATATCTCCTCCATGAATGCTCATCCTTGCTCCTTTCATCATCTATTCCACATATTCCGCAGTACACAGTTCGCAGGCATTCGCCCTATGCATCCGCATTCTGAAAAAATTGTCAGCAAGCTGCCATTTTTTCAGATTACGGATGCGCACTGCTCATTACTATTGCGTACATTACCAGCAGACATAACACCTCACACAGCCATGCAGTAATGTACATTAAATGATTCGCCCGTTTTATATCCTCATATTCTACCCCTCGTACCGCATCGCCTATATGCGGTTTCTTTACTGTCTTTCCAAAATAACTGGCATCTCCTGCAAGCTGTATAGAAAGCGCACCGGCGCATATCGCCTCAGTCTGACCTGAATTTGGACTTGTATGTTTTTTGCGATCCCTTTTATAAATCGTCCATGCACCTTTTCCCGAAAATTGTCTGCCTGCCAAAAAAGATGCAGTAATCATAAGACAGGCACTGATTCTTGCCGGAAAAAAATTCACAAAATCATCCAGCTTTGCTGCTGATCTTCCGAAATACAGGTACTTTTCATTTTTATATCCAATCATGGAATCCATTGTATTTACCGCTTTATATAAAAATCCAAGTACCGGACCGCCAACTGCCAGATACAGCATTGGTGCAATCACTCCGTCAGAGGTGTTCTCTGCCACCGTTTCTATCGCTGCTTTTGCAACACCCTCTTCGTCCAGATGTTTCGTATCTCTGCCTACAATCATGGAAACAGCTTTCCTTGCCTGCTCCAGATTGCCATTTTTCAGACATTGATAGACTTTCATACTCTCTACCTTCAGACATTTTACTGCAAGTATCTGATAAGTCATAATACACTCCACCACCACTCCCAGAACCGGATGAAGCCAATTTGCCATAAACAGCAGAAAAAAAGTAACTGCTACCACGCTGATAATCACAATAAGCACAAGTCCTATTCCCTGTCGAAACGCTCTCCCATTACTATCTTCCTTACTATCTTTCCCTCTTATCCCCATTCCACGAAGTACTTTTTCGGCTCCTTCTATCAGTTTTCCAATCAAACGGATTGGATGCGGCAAATAATAAGGATCACCTAAAACCAAATCCAAAAGAAATCCCATGAAAAAGGCTATCATGTGATAATTTATCCAATGCCTCATATTTCCGCTACCACCTTTATCTGTAGATCATCTTCCTGTGTTGTCCTGCCATTCACTCCCGTCAGTCTGCATACATAACCCCTGCCATTTGACACCTGACAGTCAAAATAATCTTTTCCGCCATACAAACTCAGCAATGACATAATCGTTCCCCCATGAACAATCATTCCTGCCAAAGCGGGCTTCTTAACCCTATTCCTGCCGAATAGCATAGAGGTATCCCCGCAGGGGGCTGCCTTTTGTGCTAAAACATGACTCAATTCATGACACATTCTTATAAAGCCGCCTTTACAACGCAGGATAAAATCTTTTCTGCTTTCTCCCTCTGGAAAATCCAGTGTGCCTCCGCTGCGAAGCCACTCCTGATATTCTGCATTATCCTTTAATTCTTCATAATTTCTATATTCAAACCGTCCGAAATTTATTTCTTCCCATTCTGGAATAATAATCGGGCATAATGTGGGATAAATAATTTTAGCAGTTTCCGTACATCTTTTCATGGGACTGGTAAACAGGTACTCCACATCAGGATAAAGTTTCCGCATTTTAAAAGATTCCAATATTTCTATCCCTTCTTCTGAAAGGGATTCGTCTGTTTTTCCCAGATATCTTCGTTCTTTGTTTGCCTGCGTTACACCATGCCGGATGAATGCCAGCATTATTTGATTTTCTGTCCAATCCCGCATATGATGCGCTCTACCTCCTCTGCTCTCATTGCAAGCTGCACAAGAATCCTTCCTGTACGTTCCCTGTATTCTCTCTCAAACGGATCTATTGGAACAATCCCGTTTCCAATCTCATCACATATAATAATACAATCCTCATTGCAGTCCAAAAATGACATAATTTCATCTTCCGGACATCCCCCGCTCACCATACGGCTCTTAACCCACTGATGAAAGTGGTTGATAATCACAATGTTCTTATTTAATTTCCTATCATTTGGCAAAACACCATCCCACACCATATTTTTTTGCACATCATATTTCAGAAGTACATATTCCAATTTTCCCTGCGCAGTTCCGCCTATTACTAATTTCATATTTACTCCTGTCTACATATAAACTACTTTAAGACAAAAACATCAATAAATGCTGCAACTACTACAATACATCCTTCACAAAAAAGTACAAAAAACCCAGCCGTATCGCCGGTCACTCCCCCAAATTCCTTCCTGCTGCGATAATAATAATAAACCAGCGTTAAGACAGCCGCCGCTGCTACAATCAAGCCTGCGGGAAAAGACTGGAAACACATCAAGCCAACACATAGCGCGCTCTGCAAAGATAATGAGCCTTTCACAACCTTTTTATGGGAACTGTCTGCGAAAGTATAAAGCATACCATCTTTTTTTGCGAGTGGAAAGGAAACGGCACTAATACCGCACAAACAGCGCGACAGGAAAAAGCCACAGCATACAATCTTTAACAGTGCATCACTTTCTATTTCCGAAAATGTACCAAAAAGAACCAATCCATAAGCAGCGAGCATAATGACTGCAAAAGCGCCAATATGGGAATCCTTTAATATTTCCAGCTTTCTCTCCTTTGGGCTATAAGAATGTATCGCATCCATCGTGTCCATAAATCCATCTACATGAAATCCACCCGTAATAAAAATCGGAATAGCCATCCCTATCACTGTCCTGCACCCAACCCCTATATGGTAAACGCCGCATGAATAATTCCAGAAATAAATGCTACCGCCAATCAGTGCCCCTATCCATGGGAAAAAACAAAAAACATATTTCATGTCATCTTCTTTCCATTCAAATTGGGGAACAGGAATTTTAGAATAAATGGATACTGCTATAAAAAAGGATTTTATCACTTGCATACCTGTTTCCTTTCGCCGCTATTATTTTATATGCACAGCTCACGGAGCGGAAATCACTGCTTTCGCAGTCCGTTCGCGCGCGGAAAATCCTACAAAGCGGGATTTTATTTTAAAGTTACCGGAATCCCTGCTACCACTTCCACTACCCGGTCAGCCAATGCCGCAAGTTTTTGATTAATCTTTCCCATTGCCCGAATATACTTCGTTGTTATTTCGTCATAAGTAGTTCCATCTTCAAATATGTTATTGCTTACCACAACTAAATGATTTGTTTGCTCTTTCAGCATCTTTATATCTCGTATGACATTTTCCGTAACCTGTATTTCCGTCATAGTTTTTTTCTCTGAAAACATCTCATTTGCCGTCAAATTAGAGATACATTCCAGCAAAACAGTCCTATCTCCATCTTCCATTTTTTCCAGTGCGCCGGAAATCCGTGTGGGCTGCTCAATCGTGAAGAAGCCTTTACCACTTCTTAGATTCCTATGTCTTTCAACCTTTTTCCTTCCCTCGTCATCAAAAACCTGCATCGTTGCAAGATAATATTTTTTTGGAATGTTAAGCTTGAAATCACTTAGCGAAGTATTTTCGGACTTAGTGATTTCCTTCACACTTTCCTGTGCAAGCGAAACAGTCACTTTCTCCGCATAAGAAGATTTGCCGCTTCCACTTCCTCCAACAACCAAAACCATCATTATGATAAATACCTTTCATATTGTTCCACTTTAATGTCCGAAAACAAAGTTCTTTTACGATAAACACACAATGTCATTTCCAATAGCGACAGCATCATCACAGCTCCCGTTCCTTCGCCCAATGCCATTCTGCCGTCTATCACAGGCTCTAACCCTAATTCCTTCATAAGTTTCTCCACTGCTGGTTCCTTGCCTTTATGCGACGGAATCAGATACCCTATTGTTCCCTGTACAATTCTTTCTGAAAGCAGTGCCGCTACTATGCTAATCACGCCATCAAGCACAATTGGTATATGAAAAACGCCGCCGCCAATGCAAATTCCAACAAGCCCGGCAATATCCAATCCTCCGACTGTTTGGAGCACAATAAGAGGTTCCGCTTCATAAAGTTTATACTTTTTGACTGCCTCAGTGATCATCTGCTTTTTACGCTGTAATTTTTCATCGCAAAGTCCGGCACCCCTTCCAGTCACTTCATCTGCCCCACATCTTAACAATGCCGCTGCAACCGCACTGCTCGTTGTCGTATTTCCAATCCCCATTTCCCCGGTTGCGAGAATTTGATATCCTTTCCTTTTACATTCGTCCACAATTTCTATACCAGTAAAAATTGCCCTGACAGTTTCTTCTCTCGTCATAGCCGGCTCCTTACGAAAGTTTCTGGTTCCGCAGCGGACTTTTTTGTTACGCACTCCTGCAATCTGTTCTTTTCCATTGATTCCAATATCTACAGGAATCGTGCCCGCCCCTATCTTCGCTGCCATTTTTCCTACGGATGATGCACCCCTTCCCATCTGCGCTGCTACTGCCGCTGTGACTTCCTGACCGGACTGGCTAATGTCTTCCTCTACAATTCCATTATCTGCGCACATGATGATGACAGCTTTTTTTGAAATATCAATTTCATCCGTACCTAAAATCGCGCCAATCTGTGCGGTGATCGTTTCAAATCTTCCCATCCCATCAAGAGGCTTGGCTATGGAATCCCAATTTTTCAATACCTTTTTGTATATTTTACAGTCCGGTTCCTGCAAATTAAGTTTCTTCAATGTTTCCTCTGTACGGTTATCTAATATGTGCCTCCCTGAGTATTCCATATATTTCCTCCATATTTAGATATCCCGATAAGATATCTGCCAGCTTATCATACTGTTTCTCTTTAAAATCCTTATAATCAATGCAGGATTCAATGGATAATCCCTTATTTTCAGCCAATGCAGTCACAAGAGCGGTTGCAATCGCAGCCCTGTCAAATATCCCGTGAATATACGTTCCACATACATTTTTATTTCTTCCGGTCACAAACGCTTCTTCCGCGCCAGATATCTCAAATTCATTTGGAGAATACCCGCTATCCCCCATATGTATCTCATATCCATTAAACTCCAATCCTGAAAGCATGGAAAAAAAACCTTCCATTTTATTCACTGTACCATATACCTGACGGCGCACTTTTTCATGTTTCAGCCTTGTTGTAACAGGTAATAATCCCATTCCTTTCATGGTTCCGCCATTTTCCATTCCTTCCGGATCAGAAATATGCTCCCCCATCATCTGATACCCACCACATATACCACAAACCGGTATATTTTCCGCCATTTTTATAACTGCTGCCTCCAATCCGCTCCCACGCATCCAGTCAAGGTCACTCATTGTATTCTTGCTGCCCGGTAAAAAGACCATATCCGGACATCCTAATTCTGCTGCTGATGCAACATAGCGAACAGACACCTCCGGTATCTGTTCAAACACATTAAAATCCGTAAAATTAGAAATTCTGGGATACCTGATGACTGCTATATCTATCTTTCTTTTTTCTTTTTTTCTAAAGCGCTCTGTCAGACTGTCCTCATCCTCTAATTGTATATCCATATAGGGTACTACCCCTGTTACCGGAATACCTCCCTTTTCTTCCAGTATCTCAATGCCGGAATCAAGCAGTGAGCGGTCTCCCCTGAATTTATTAATAATCAGTCCTCTCACACGTTTCTTTTCCTCTTCCGTAAGCAGCAGCAGCGTTCCTAAAAGCTGTGCGAATACACCGCCCCTGTCAATATCGCCTGCCAGCAATACCGGAGCATCCACAATCTCTGCCAGTCCCATGTTGACAATATCATTCTCGCGTAAGTTTACCTCTGCCGGACTTCCAGCACCTTCTATCACAATGATATCTGCCATTTCCTCTAACTTTCGGAAAGCTCTCTTAATATCCGGAATCAGCCCTCGTTTATAAGAAAAATATTCCCTCGCGCTCATGTTGCCAAGAACCTGTCCATTTACAATTACCTGTGAACCTGTATGGTCTGTCGGCTTTAATAAAATCGGGTTCATGCAGACCAACGGAGTAATCCCTGCTGCTTCTGCCTGCATGACCTGAGCCCTTCCCATTTCAAGTCCTTCCTCTGTAACAAAAGAATTAAGCGCCATATTCTGGGACTTAAAAGGAACTACTCTGTATCCATCCCGTTTCATTATCCTGCATAGTCCCGCTACCAAAAGACTCTTTCCCGCACCGGACATGGTTCCCTGAATCATAATAACCTTTGCCATAATTACCTCTCTGAATTACTAATCTGTTTCATATACGCAAGAAGCTTTTCATTTCCAATAAAGTCTTTTTCATTCATATCATATAATCGTTCGATAAAATCCGATTCAAAAATCTCTTCCGGCGTCCCATATCGTTCCACATACTCTCCTTTCAGGCAGAGTATTTTATCGGAAACAATCTTTGCCAGTTCCAATTCATGTAAGGACATAATAACCGTCAGTCCTTTTTTCTCCCTCATTTCCTGTAATAATAGCAAAAATTCAAGCTTATATTTGATATCCAGATAAGACGTTGGTTCATCTAATATCACAATTTCAGGCTCCTGACAGATTGCCCTCGCCAACATCACCCGTTGTTTTTGCCCATCGCTTATCTTGCCAAAGTCTTTTTCACTGATGTCTGTTATATGGGTAAGCCGCATCACTTCATCTACAATCCGCTCATCTTCTTCTGATAATATGCCAAACCATCCGGTATATGGATAACGCCCTGTTGCAACCATGTCTCTGCAGCTTTTCAGTTCTACCCTTACCCTCTCAGTAAACACTACGGACATTCTCTTTGCCAGTTCCTCTGCCTTCATTTCAGACAAATCATCTTCCCCAAGATATACCGCTCCGCCAAGCAGCCCAAGCTGCCCTGCAATACTTTTTAAAACGGTAGATTTACCCGCACCATTTGGTCCGATCAGGCATAGGATTTCCCCTTCCCGCAGTTTAATTTCCATATCCTTTATCAGTGGTTTGTTATCATACCCCACACACATCTTTTTCGTAGAAAAATAGTAGTTCTTCATGCTTTTCTCCCAAACGAAACATAGAAAATTTTAGGCGGTGTTCTTTAGCGCCTTAGATTTTCTTTTCGTTTTATTATCCAAAGCACCACCGGCGCACCGAAAATCGCCGTCACGGTGCTAATACTCAGTTCTGTTGGCGCAAGTATTGTTTTTGCAAGCAGATCACAAAACAGGCAAAAAGCACTTCCCCCAACAAAACAGGCAGGTATCATCCAAATTGGATCTGTTGTATTCAGCAATTTCTTGACCAAATGCGGCACTGCAATTCCAACAAAAGAAATCGGTCCTGCAAATGCCACAATACATGCAGATAAAATACTGGAGAAAATTACAATACACACACGCAAAAGCCGTAAATTAACACCCACATTCCGCGCATAAACATCTCCCAACTGGTAAGCGCCAAGTGGCTTTGACATCAGAAAAACTGTCAAAGACGTGGCGGCAACCACAACGGTCATAACTTTTACGTTTTCCCATGTCATTCCCGAAAAACTTCCCCGTGACCAGTTGTGAAGATTTACAATATCCGCATCATTGGCAAAGGTAACTACTAATTCCGTGACCGCCGAGCAAATGTAACCTATCATAACTCCGCTGACTACCAGCATTGACATATTATGGATTCTATGGGACATCAAAAGTACAAAGCCCATAGATAGCATAGCTCCAATAAACGCAGCCAAAATCATAGTTGCCGATGTCACCCTGATTCCCTTTCCCATGAGAAAAACCATTACAAGCGCCACCACCATTTTAGCCCCGGAAGAAATTCCTAAAACAAACGGTCCTGCAATTGGATTATTGAAGAATGTTTGCAAAAGATATCCTGCAAGAGAAAGCGCACCTCCAAGAAGCAACACGGCTATCGCCCTCGGAAGCCTGATATCCCACAGAATCCTTGTTACCGTTCCATTACTTTCCTGCCCGCTAAATATTCTTGCCACATCCGGCAATGCGATTCTGACACTTCCAATACAAATATTTAATATAAAAAAAATCAAAACACAGGCTCCAAGCAAAAAGAAAGCCGCAATTTTTCTATGTTTTCTGTTTTTATGCATCATAATCGCAGCCTTTCACTCTAAATGATAAAGATAGTTCATATCATCATTTTCTCCCTGTATCATCGCATGGATATCCTCAATGAAATATCCAATTGCAAGGGATTGCTGGTACATATCGCTTGTTGTACACCATACATTTCCATTCTCCACAGCCTTAAAATCCGCAAGCAGCTCACATTTATCAAGCAACTCCTCTACACTGGAAACACCTCCATCAATAGAACTGTTATAAATCAGGAAATCTGCATCTTTTGCACTGGCATAAAATTCTTCGACCTGTATATTCATGGTAGAACGCTTTGTTTCAGAATCGCCTAAATTTTGAAAGATATAGTTTCCACCTGCAAGTTCTATCATCTTCGGAACATAATCAGAAGATTGGCGTACCTGTACCATACCATTGGAAGTAATGAAAAAGAAGGCTACTGTTTTATCTGTTCTCTCAGATGCACTTACTCTCTCAAGAATTGCTGCCTGATCCGTAAATATCCTTTCTGCCTCCTCTTCCTTTCCAAGCAGCGCCCCATAAAATTTCACCCATTCTACCCTGCCAAGCGGATGTGACTCATAACTGGAATAGTCTATCATAACAGGGATTCCAAAGTTTTTCAGATTTTCCACTACTTCAGGCGAATGCGAAATCATCATGTTTTCTATGGCAAGCGCACAATGATTTGAAACAAGCAGTTCATAATCCGGCTTGCTGTATTTACCCGCATAAAGGATATTACCCTTTTGCATTTCCTCTCTGGCTGCTTCAATAAACCAGCCATCTTCCTTTTGCCCTGAAAAAGTAATAGAATCCAATCCATTCAATTCGCTGAAAATATCCATCGCCGAAGATGCCACAAGATAGATGTCTTTAATCGGACGCCTAAGCGCCACAATTTCTTTTTCTAAAGTTTGCGGTACATCCCCCTTTTCCGGTACAATCAAAAACTGCGTTCCATCCATTGTTATCGTAAGCAGGGTATAACCGCCCTCATAATAATCAACTTTAAAATTTTCCGCATACTGTAACTCTAAGCTTCTCTCATAAACCAGTTCTTCTCCTGAATCCAAATCTGATTCTTCCTCTATATCTGCCATTACGTCAGAATCGGGAGTAGGACTGCCACAGCCATACAGCCATAGCAGCCCCACAAGAAGCAAAACAGATGCCTTTTTTCTTCCTCTCATCTTATTCCCCATTTTTTTCTTATTCTTTGACTGCTGTATCTAAATGGAAAGTGAGTGTATATTCTATTTCATGAGGTTTACTCATCGCCACAGTGTCGCCGATAATATCCATTGGTTCATCAAATATAAGAACAGGAATCTCAAATATAGAATCGCCTTCCGTATTTACCGGCAGATATTTTTCTCCATTCACTATCATATAATCATAATTAGGGCTGTTCCACTGTACGGTTGCCATCGCTTTTCCGCCTGCCACGGTTACCGATACGGGAGACAAAATTTCTGCCTTTCCGCTTCCGCCTGCAAAGGTAATTCCCATGCTATATGTACCATCTTCCAAAGATACTTCATCATTCTCAAGCGGAACCGGATTGGAGACGCTGACCTTATGGTCGTACCATTTTCCCTTTGTCCCAATAAGCGCCAGATCAAATTCGGTCTCCAGCATGGGAACAGGCACATCAAAACCATAAACTTCTTCCGTCATACCGTCACTGTATGTGACTGTATCTTCTATCGGTAAAAGCAGCTCTGCTCCTTCTTCCGACGCATCTTCAGCCAGTCCGGGATAAAGATTTAAAATCTTTTTTGAACCAAGGGTAATATGTATTGTCATTTCCCCGTTCTCTACTGTCAGCGTTCCCTTGCCCTCGCAGGTTTCATTGACACGAAACATACTGCTGTCTGTCGTAAACTCTGCTGTATAAATCCCATCTGCCAACTCTGCTGTATCCTGATTCTGCTTATCTGTTTCATCACTTTCAGGTTCTTCCTCCGTTGGTTCTTCAGGCAATGTTTCCGTTACAGTTTCTGATGATTCCTCTGTATCCTCTTCTACAGTAACATCTACCGCAAAATCTGATTCCTGCGCATTATTGTTATTTCCACAACCCCCAGACAACGTGACAGAGAGAAGCGCAATAGCAATTATTATATTCTTCTTCATGCTTCTCACCCGCCTGTTAATCTTTCATTACATCTGCCGTATGCTCTACATAAAGCTGCTGAATTGCTTGAATAGAACCAAGACCTTCAATCTGCACATCCACGCTTTCAAAATATCCTGAAGCTTTGAACATGCTAATCCATGAATCCTCATCTTCTCCTGCCATATCATTATTGGCATGGTCTCCTGCCACAACCATCAGCGGACGAAGGATTACCTTTGTATAGCCCGCCTGCTTCACAGCATCTATCACCGCTTCACAGGATGTTCCTTCCGGTTCCCCTTCCACTGTTCCGATAAATGCATTGACACAGCCGATGTCTGTCATTTGAGTCTGCATCTGGCTGTAGCTTACCTTTGCGGCATGGGAAGTGCCATGTCCCAGAAATACAAATGCCGTTCCGTCCTCCTGCGCTTCTGCCATGCTCCCATAACCTGCGTCCGCCACAGCTTCCGCAAGGATTGCTTCCGCTACCGCTGCCTTGTCCTCATTGACAACCGATGCATCCTTGCCGACCTCGCCGAGAAGCGGTTCTGCAACCTGTACTGTTTCAAACTGATCTTTGTATGATTCGACTGTTTCCATCAATTCATCATACTCCGCCCCATGCATCAGATGGGTAGGCTGTATTACCAAATTCTTTACCCCATTTGCCACTGCGCGTTCCAATGCCTGATCCATATTGTCAATGAACTCTCCGTCTCTCGCCTGCACATGGTTAATAATAATCTGTGCCGTAAAAGCCCTTCTTACAGACCAGTCAGGATTTGCCGCCTGTATTGCATCCTCTATGCCTTTGATATCTGCAACACGGCTGTTATTAAAAGATGTTCCGAAGCTGACTACCAGAATTTCCTTTTCTCCGATATCGTCCTGATTTCTCGGATTGTCTTTGGAAGCGTCGCCTGTATCCCTGCCAAAATAATCAGGATCGGCTTCTTCCCCTTCCACCAGTTCTTTCTGGGCATCCGTCAGCGCATCCCATGCCGCTTTTGCCTGAGCGCACTGCGCATCAGTGTCTTCTGTTCTCTTTTGTACATAGATTGCATCAATCAATGCTGCAACTTCATCTGCCGCTGCCTGATCAGAAACAACGTCATCCCCTGTCTCCAATTCGTCCGCCTGATTTTGGCTGTCATTCTCTTCTGCCGATTCTGCACTCTTTGTATCTCCCTCCTCTGACTGTACGGTATTTTCCGCCGATGCCGGGGCATCTTTTGAACAGCCTGCCAGCGCCAGTGAGCAGGTCATAACACCAGTTAATAAAACAGCTACTAATTTCTTTTTCATTTTCTCCTCGCTTCCTTCCCTGTCCTGTCGCTCTACAGGGATATTATTTTATTGTATATAAAAAATCCTCCACCATAATAACTACGGTAAAGGATTCATACACAAAATAAGCCTGCCAAATGCACTAAAATAAACAATCTTCCATCGTGCTTTCTGCAAGTTCAAAACGTACAACCAGTTACTCGTGGTTTGAAACAAATGTTTCTGTACAGCATTCAGGCAGGTCTCCCGGCTTATAGATCATCACATCAGCCGTCTTCCCAGGAAAGGATTTATTTAATTCCCAGTGACATATCGGCTTCTACTCCCTAATTACGGTGACGAGTTCGTACAGGATTTGCACCTGTTTCCCTTTTCACCAAAACCAATGCTCATTTCCCGCATTGTTCTGACACCTGTATACTATTTATTCAATTGTACAAGGTATAACACATTTTTTTCCTAATGTCAATAACTGCAAATCAAATTTTTGTGTTAAAAACTTGTTAAAACAATCCGAAAATTAAATACGGATTGGCATGTTGCAAAATATCATTTTCTTGGAAGTGAGGAAAATTTTCCTTTGGAGATGCTGCCTGAGCTGTTAAAAACGCTTACGCCGCTGATTACCTGTAATTCTGAATATAGCAGTTATAAGCGGCATATCCCTGCAATAGAAGTTCGCCTGCCAGTACCTCAATCATATAGCTATGTGACAACATTTTTCTTTCGCTATATCTTTCCTGCAAACAATCTATACCGTTACCTAAAGACATAACAACTTGTTCATATATCACGCTACACGATTCACTTTGATGCTTATTTTCACTGTAATATACGCTTTTCTCCCAAATGGCTTCTTCATGCATCAATGGCAGCATTTCTTCAGCCACTGCTTGAAATTCACGTGCTTGTGTTTCATCGTAGTGGAATTTTTTGCGTACTTCCTCTAAAAAAACCGGAGATAAAAATTTATCCAATACTTCTGAAAAAAACGCTGCCATTTAATCCCCTCCTAATTTTTTCGTAATTATTTTAAATCTAAATGAAACCCTACGGACACAATAAACATAATATTTGAATTATATCATAACCGAACAAATTTTGTATGCCTTTTAAGAAATATCCCCTTCTGATTATTTTTTCTGTGTTTTATGGTCTTTACCCTGACTAAAAACAAGTTTTTCTTTGCTACCTCGCCCCTTTATCCTTCTGCCTTGCCTGATGCTCTCGTCTGCTTTCCCTTTCTTTTACCTCGTGCTGTTTCTGTCTAAGCCGTTCTTTTATGCTCATAATATCATTCGCTTTTTCTCCGTAAATTTTGTCATACTCCGCGCGAGCTGCCTGATATTCAAGATTCTCACTCTTTGCCGCATTCAGTTCCTTATTGAATGCCTGAACAGAGTCAAAGTTATATTCTTTCACGATGGATGAAAGCCGCTTTTTCATGTTGGTAATCTGGTTGTCGATACTGTCAATCTCCTGCTGTAATTCCTTCCGTCTGCCGCCCTTGAAGATACCCGTACATTCGGATAATTCCTTTTTCAGCTTATCGCGCTTTTTCTCACGCTCAAAAATTGCTTTATTCTGCTCTTTGAGCTTACTGTCAATCTCTTTCAGATGGGGATATTTACTTGCGAGTACAGAAGGTTTTGGTTGCGGCGGTCTTTCTGTTTCCAACCTATTTGTTTCGGCAGGAACAGATTTTTGTTCTGCTTTTATCTGTTCGATTATAGATTTTTTGACTGCGACAGTATTTTTCTGCTGTGACTGTTCTGCTTTATTCTGCATATCCGTTTCTTGGCGCAGATTAACAGAAAATGGTATCTTTTTCTTTTCCTGCTGAGTCGCCGAACCAGCTTTTACATGGGCACGACTTTCCATTTCTTTTGGTATTTCCTTTATGGCATCAACAGCTTTATCAATAACTTTTTCCGCTATATCAATTACCTTTTGCATAGCTTTTATAATCAGACACTCTAATAATAAAATCGCCGCCCTGACAATCTCCCCGAACAGCTCCGGCTTGTTACCGTTCTGCTCCACAGATTCCTTTACCTTTTCCGTGATTTCTGTCTTTTTCAGTTCCACAACCTCCGTCTCGGATACGCCGCTTACAATAGCACGGTCAACAGCCCTGTTCCAATCCATGCGGATTTCATTGTCTGCTTTTATCGCCTCCGCTTTGGGATTATTTTTACCGACTTTCTTTGTGGCAAGGTACGGACCGTTTTTATCAAATATGCTGAGCCTGTCCTTATCATCAAGCACCATCTGATTGATTAAATCCGTATAAAATACTTTCGCCTCGTCCAGAAAGGATTCCTGCTTGAAACGGCTGTCCTTTATGGTAAAAATCTTACGCTCGTACACTTCGCCTTTTTTGATGATTTTACAGCCTTTGCGGATATTCCCGTCACTGTCAAGTATCTCCTTCTTTGTCCGCACATGACGCCCCTTCTCGTCATAGAACATATTGCGGGTGGCAGTCTTTTCTTCTGGCTGCTCTAACCGCTTCCTCTCCGCAAATATCATATGGATATGCAGGTTTGTTTTCCGTTTATTGTGGTGGAGCGCGGCAAAACATTCCACACCGTACTTTTCCTTAAACTCATCAACCATTTTTTTCAGCAGATAATCATAGTCATAGCTGATAAAACTCTCCGGCAGGGCAATCATCAGCTCTCTTGCCTCAATACATTTTCCATTCGTCCCGCTTTTTTCAAATTCTTCCTGATTGCACTTGGCAAGTTCCCGCCAGAATGCCCTGTCCGGTTCTGTTGCATAGACTTCATACAGATGCTCCTGTTTGGCGTGGCTTGAAATATAAGTGATGCGCCCCGATAAGTCATGCAGTTTTGCCATTTCTATAAATGAATTTCTCCTCATATGCGATTTTCCTTTCTTTTGGCAGATAATCTGCCGCCGCAGATTTTTGTGAGCAGTCATTATCAGACGTCTGTCTGCGAACCGATGTCCGGATACGGGCAGTTTACGGCTGTCGCTTTCTGACAGCCGCATAGGGGCTTCGTTTTATGAAGTCCCTATGACGATGCTACACATCTGCCCTGAAATGTAGCCGTAAGCAGCATCGCCATTCATGCGCCCGTCCTCTGGGCGGTATAGATAAATACAGTCCGGCTCTTTCGGACTGTAAATTTGCGCAGGCGCAAATTTGCCCCCTGCAAGGGCGAAATCCTCGGAGTACAAAACGAAGTTTTGTGCGTAGGGTGTATTTCGCTCTCAAACGCCGAGGGCTTAGGGAAGGGCTTGCGCCCTCCCCAGAAATTACCCGCCGACATTCCTCAAAATCTCCCAGAGCAGTTCCCAAAACAGGTCTTTCAGAGCATAAAGAAAGCCGCCTGTCTGAAACCTGATATGTCGGTTTCAAAACAGACGGCTACATTTATGCCCTTATTTGCAGCCTTCCGGCTGCTTTTTATCCTTATTATGCAGGCTTTAATGCCTGCCTTTTATCATGCAGCCTTTTATGGCTACCCGTTGTTCTTGTTTTGTAGCCTTTCGGCTACACTTTGCTCCTGCTTTCTTAAAATATAACTGCATTTACGTTTAATCATGGCGATTTCAATAAAAATACGGCTACGATAAATCCTCATACCGTAGCCCTGTTCCATAAAAATATTAAAATGCGTCAAAATCAATCAGTTCATTGTCCGGCGGCTCTGTGACACTCTCTTGCTTATCCTGCTCCTGCATATCTTCCGTATCCTGCGTTGCCATATTTGGGGGATTCGTGCCATAAGACAAACCTCCGGCTTGTGCTTGCCCATACACCATGCCGCCCTGCGCCGCCTGATATGCTCCCATAGGAACGGATAAAGGAAAAAGCTGCATCTGCGCCATATACATTCCAAAAAGCGCCGGAAGGTTGGACATTACTTTCTTTTCCACCGTTTCCACGATGCGCTCCGCAAAAGCGTCCTCTTTCTCTCTTGTTTCCAGATACGGATCACGCTTTACCGCCACACAGCGGTCATAATAATCATTGACTGCTTCTATCACGAATCTGTTCTGTGACTTGAACATCTGCCGTATCTGTGGGGAGTGCAGGAGTTTCCATGCCCTGCACTCATCCCCTTTCTCCATGTTGAAACGGATATTGTGGTTTTTATTCTTCATTCAGACACATCTCCTTATCCAGCGGAAGCCATCGATTTCTGCCTGCGCAGCTTCATATAGCAGAAGTATTCATAACCTTTGGCATTTGCCCGTATATCGTGGTTGAAAGTGACATTACCGCTGTCATAATCCCCGACAAGTTCCACAACCTTTGCTCCTCCGCCCATAATATACAGTTTCATAAGATTGGGGTTATACCCATGTACCTTTAGCTCTGCAAATATCTTATCCACATAGCTCTTTGCCGCTTCCTCCATAAGCTGCCGGTAATCCCCACCCACTTTTGTATCGCCGTAGCGCAGATAATTCTCGATAATCTCTGCCGGAAGTTCCTCCGCTTTCCTGTCCAGAATAAGATTGCGGATTGCCATAAAACATTCATTAGCCCCCAGCTTTACCGTCCACGACTTACTTTCGCTCGCCTTTCCGTTATTGAGAATCATCACATTCATTGTTCCGTTGCCGATATCCGCTATCATGTGCATACCCTTAAAATCGGGCAGATTTTCCGCTATCGCCGCATAACACTGCGGCATGACCGTACAGTCCACGATGTCAACCTCATAATGCTTACTCGCATACTTATAATCTACATAGCGGTTCTGCATCATATATTCGCGGAACGAATCCCTCTGCGCCTGCACCCATTTCAGCGGAAGCCCCACCGCAAGGTGTATCTTTGCGGCTGACAGTCCCCTTGCTTTCAGTTCCTTTGCAATCGCGGCAAGGGTAAGGATATAATTATCGTCATCCATGTTTTTTTCTGCAACAAAATCCTTGTGTCCCTCGCCTATGGTGTAGTAGCCACCGTTATATTCCAGATAGTCCCTCGTAAAGACGGGCGGTTGGCTACTCCTGCTTACAGAAGTCGGAAAACAGCATCTCGCCGTTTTATAGTTCCCATAACCTGCATCCACACCCAAAATAATAGTCCCGTTCATGTTATACTCTCTAAGTTTTGCCATATCAAAATCCTCACTTTCATGGTTGTTGTTCATCAAATTATCTGCCATATTTTACTTTTACTTCCTCTTTGGTCGGAAGGCTACTTTCTATAATAATCTTGTTTTCCCCTGCCACCATAGCCGCAACCTGTTTCGTACTATTCGTATACAGAAGTTCATCTGCTGACTGTCCGGCTTCCACTATCTGTTTCTGTTTATCTGCCGCATTTGCGCTTTCAATTACACGCCGGATTTCCGGTCTGTGCTTTTCCCGGTAGGCTTTCATGTATTCCCTCCTGTACTGGCGACTTTTCCGTTTCTTTTCTTCCTCCGCCATTTCTTCCTCGGAAAGTTCCTGCGCTGGAAGCTCCACTCTGCCGATATAGTTCAGGAAAATCTCGATTTCCTGCACACGGTCGCCGTCTGTTTCTTCAATCCTGTGTACCAGCACTTTGTCCACAAACTCATTCACAATGGCAGGCGTAAGTTTCTGAATGTCGGTGTACTTATGGACAAGGGAGAGAAATTCCTCCGTCCTGTCTGTATCGTCCTCAAACTGCATAAGTTTTTCCCTGATTTCCTGCATGGAAATTTCAAGCTCCTGCTGTTCTTTTTCATAATCGGAAGATAGCATTTCATACCGTCTGTCCGGCAGCTTCCCCATTGCATTGTCCTCATACACCTTTTTAATCAGTAAGTCAAGGTCTGCAAAGCGCTTCTCTTTTT